>Ga0114973_10000342_pt1 | contig 34846 bp, 28 predicted proteins | sample M_140807_MF_Meta_FD_87025 | JGI IMG/M metagenome (GOLD analysis project Ga0114973, IMG submission 87025) | Freshwater microbial communities from Lake Montjoie, Canada to study carbon cycling - M_140807_MF_MetaG | ecosystem: Environmental > Aquatic > Freshwater > Lake | place: Lake Montjoie... | reverse complement strand
TGAATTAAATGCCACAGAATCTTTTAAACAGTTTTTACAATATGCAGGTGGGTTTGATGATACGGCTTATACCGCTTGGGTGAAAGTGATTCAAAAAAATGACAAAGAAAAAGCAGTAAAAGATTTAGCACAAAATCAATTTACTAGCTATCAACCACAGGGTGGCGATATCATACAAGTGTCTAAAATTTTAGATCGCTTTCAGAACAGGGTTAAATTAACTGGTGCTGTATTTAGACCAGATGTATATGAATTAACCGAAGGCATGCGCATTAGTGATTTAGTTCAAAGAGCTGATGGATTAAGAGAAGATGCTTTTATTGGTAGAGCACAATTGATAAGATTAAAACCAAACTTATTAAAGGAATTGGTGACCATTAATTTATTCAAGGCTTTACAAAAAGATCCTAGTCAAAATATTCTTTTACAAAGAGAAGATGAATTGTACATTAACTCCATTGTAGATTTAAGAGATTCTTTAACAGTAGATTTGTTAGGAGAAGTCAGAAGCCAAGGCCGATTTAACTATGTAGATAGCATGACGGTGAAAGATTTAATATTGATGGCAGGTGGCTTTACGTATGCCGCAAATAAGCAAATAGAAGTTGCGCGTTTAATTAAATTTGGGGAAAAGGTTACAGATAATCAAGTAGCAACCATCTTAAAAACTGAAGTGAATGGTGATTTAAGCTTTAATGCAGGCCAAGAAAATTTTGTTTTACAACCTATGGATGTGGTGACCATCACCAAAAAAGTAGGCTTTACTAATCCGGAAGTGGTGAGCATTAGCGGCCAAGTACAAAATGTCGGTAAATATACTTTAAGTACCCGTGTGGAAAGGGTAAGTGATATTGTAAAACGATCAGGTGGATTGATTGGAGAAGCTTATGGAGAAGGCGCTTATATTAAAAGAAGCCGTTACAATATTGACACATTAAAAGCAGATGAATCAAAAACATCTATCGAAGAAGCTTATAACAGAAAGTTTAAAGCACAACAAGAAGCAGAAAAACAAAACATCAATACATTGTTAAATGGCAGTACTAACAACAGCCAAACGAATATGGCAGATGTGAATGTAAAAAAGAAAAATTTAAAGGACACATTAGATATTTTATTTAAAGAATTAAATGATGATACTTATCAAATCGCGATTGACATTAATAAGATCATGGAAAAGCCAGGTTCTGAACTAGACTTGGTATTGAGAGATAAGGATGAAATTATCATTCCAAAAACAGATAACCGCGTTAAAATTAGTGGTGGCGTATTAAGGCCAACGAATATTGTTTACAGAGATGGTTTAACCATTGGAGAATGTATTAGTGCAGCAGGTGGTATCAGTGAATATGCGAAAAGGGGCAGGGCCTATGTGGTATATGCGAATGGAAAATCTTCTAGAACAAAACATTTTGGACTGTTTAGATTAAACCCATCCATCAAACCAGGATCAGAAATTGTATTACCAGAAACCAATGAGAAAAAGGATAAGACCATAACTACCTTTATTCAATTTACTACGATACTTGCACAAATTGCAGGTGCAATTGCAACCATTTCTATCTTAAACAGATAACATGACGAAGATGACAGATGAACAACAGCAAGTAGACAGCGATGAAATTTCTTTAAAGGAATTGATTCAAAGAATACAGGAGTGGGTAGCGTATTTAAAAACGCAGTGGAAACTCATTATTGGTATTGCAGCATTGGGCGCATTACTAGGTTTTGCCATTGCGATTTTTATAAAACCCAACTACCTTGCAACCACTACATTTGTGTTGGAGGAAGAAAAAGCAGGTGGAGGATTTGGAGGTGCTTTAGGCTTAGCGAGTAGTTTTGGCTTTGATTTAGGGAGTAGTGGAGGTGGCTTATTTACAAGTTCTAATATTATTGAAATATTGAAGAGCCGCTTGGTTGTCGAAAAAGCATTACTCAAACCAGTTCAAGTCGCTGGTAAAGAAATTAGTTTAGTAGATTATTATATTCAATATAATGAACTTAAGGAAGATTGGGATTGGGCTAAAGAGCCGGCACTTGCGAACATAAGTTTTCAGGTAAATGCAGACAGAAGAAAATTTAGCTTACAACAGGATTCGATTTTGCAAACGATCTCTGAAGAGTTAACGAAAGAAAATTTAGTGATTGTACAAAAGGATAAAAAAGTAAGTATAATAAGTTTAACAGTTAAAACCGAATGTGAATTATTTTCTAAAATATTTTGTGAACAGTTATTAAAAGAGACATCTGATTTTTACATTGAAACAAAAAGTAAAAAATCAAGAATAAACGTAGAGATATTACAACATCAGGCAGACAGTATTAGGGCTGAACTAAATGGTGCTATTACAGGAGCGGCTACTGCGAGTGATAATGTCTACAATTTGAATCCTGCATTTAATGTAAAAAGAACACCAAGTACAAGACGCCAGGTAGACGTTCAAGCCAATACCGCCATACTCACTCAGCTGGTTGCTCAATTGGAACTCTCTAAAGTAAGTTTAAGAAAAGAGACGCCACTCGTTCAATTAATAGACCGCCCTATTTTACCATTAGAAAAGGACAAGGTAGGCAGATTAAAATCAGTGATTTTAGGTGGATTTTTAGGTGGATTTTTGACGGTGTTTTATTTGGTATTTGGACAGTTGTACAGGAAGATTATAGCTTAGAATCAATTAGCGTTGAACACACTAATCTTGGGTATTTACAAATAGTCATGAATCATTAATAAACTGAAAATCAATTACTTTATATGTTTGATTTTTTACTCAAAAAGGTTGAAAAATAGGTTAAATGTGCACACTTTTGTGCTTTATTTTATATAATAACAGAAAACTTTATGGAATTACAAAATAATAAAATTGCAATTATAGGATTGGGTTACGTAGGCTTGCCACTAGCAATTGAATTTGGAAAAAAGTATCAAGTTTTGGGATTTGACATAGATTCAAGTAGAATTATTGAACTTAATAATGGACTAGATAGAACACTTGAAGCTGATTTAACAAGTATGAAGCAAGCAATGAAAATTAGTAATACAAATGGATTATGGTTTTCCGATAATATTTCAGAATTAAAAAATTATAATATTTTTATTGTAACTGTTCCTACCCCAATTGATCGATTTAAAAAGCCTGATTTAAACCCATTGTTGAAAGCAAGTGAAATGTTGGGAAAATCATTAAAAAAAAGGGATATTGTTATTTATGAATCTACAGTATATCCCGGTTGTACTGAAGAAGACTGTGTACCTGTTTTAGAAAAACATAGTGGATTAAAATTTAATGACGATTTTTTTTGTGGTTATTCGCCAGAAAGAATTAACCCTGGTGATAAAGTAAATACTTTAACTAAAATAAAAAAAGTTACTTCAGGCTCTACCACTGAAACTGCAAAGATTGTAAATGAGTTATATCTTAGTATTATTAATGCAGGAACTCATTTAGCACCAAGTATAAAAGTTGCAGAAGCTAGTAAGGCAATTGAAAATGCCCAACGTGATGTCAATATTTCTTTTATAAATGAATTGGCTTTGATATTTGATCGGATGAAAATAGATACTCAGGATGTATTAGAAGCAGCTGGGACAAAATGGAATTTTTTAAAATATCAGCCTGGTTTAGTTGGCGGACATTGTATTGGTGTAGATCCTTATTATTTAGCACATAAAGCTGAAAGTTTAGGTTATCATCCTCAGGTAATTTTATCTGGTCGTAGAGTAAATGACACAATGGGAATGTTTGTTGCAAATAAAGTTGTGAAGTTGATGGTACAAAAAGGGATAACTATTAAAGGTGCGAATGTTTTAATATTGGGTGTGACGTTTAAAGAAAATTGCCCAGATATTCGAAATTCAAAAGTTATAGATATTTTTCATGAGCTTCAGCAATTTAATATTAATGTTGATTTATATGATCCTCATGCTAATAAATATGAGGTAAAAGAAGAGTATGGAATTGAATTAATTGAACCTATTTCTGAGAAGTATGATGCTATAATCTTGGCTGTGTCACACAAGGAATTTAAGGAACTTAATTTTGAAAAAATCAAATCAGATAAATCTTCCATCATATTTGATTCGAAAGCATTTTTGGATCGTGACATAGTTGATTCAAGATTATAAAATTTTTAGTAAGGTCAAAATAATAAAATTTACTTAATGAAAAAGGCAATAATTACGGGTATTACAGGGCAAGACGGTGCTTATCTAGCTGAGTTTTTACTAATGAAAGGATATGAGGTGCATGGAATAAGGCGTAGATCATCAATGTTTAACACTCAAAGGATTGATCATATTTATGAAGACCCTCATATACCTGAGAGGCACCTTCACTTACATTACGGTGATTTAACAGATGGAACTAATTTAATTCGAATAATAAAAGAAGTTCAACCAGATGAAATTTATAATTTGGCAGCAATGAGCCATGTGCATATAAGCTTTCAAACTCCAGAATATACTGCTAATGCAGATGGTATTGGAACTTTAAGAATATTGGAAGCAGTTCGTTTATTAGGATTAGCCAATAAAACAAAAATTTATCAAGCATCAACTTCTGAGTTATATGGGCTTGTGCAGCAAGTACCACAAAGTGAAACTACCCCTTTTTATCCTAGAAGTCCGTATGCTGTAGCTAAATTATATGCATATTGGATTACCGTAAATTACCGAGAAGCGTATAATATGTTTGCATGTAATGGAATTTTGTTTAATCATGAGTCTCCAAAAAGAGGCGAAACATTTGTAACCAGAAAAGTTACAAGAGCTGCATCAAAAATTGCACTTGGAATTGACAATTGTTTATTCCTTGGAAATTTAGATGCAAGACGGGATTGGGGGCATGCTAAAGACTACATAGAAGGAATGTACTTAATGCTTCAACAAGAAAAACCGGAAGACTTTGTATTAGCAACAGGAATTACCACTTCGATTCGTGATTTTGTCAAAATGAGCTTTGCTGAGTTAGGGCTAGAATTGGCATTTAGAGGAGCAGGTGAATCTGAAGAAGGGTATATTCATAAATGTACTGGTGAATTTAAATTAGAAGAAGGGAAAGTTGTTATAAAGGTAGATCCTAAATACTATCGTCCAACTGAAGTAGAATTATTGATAGGTGATCCAACTAAAGCAATGACTAAGCTTGGATGGAAACCAAAATATAACTTAGCTTCGCTTGTAAAAGAAATGGTTGCTAGTGATATTGAACTATTTAGAAATAAGATGTTGAAATAGTATTTTAAACCAATTTTAAGTAATGAGTAAAACTGCTTTAATAACTGGGGTATCTAGTCAAGATGGCGCATATTTAAGCAAATTGTTATTAGAGAAAAATTATAAAGTAGTTGGGCTAATTCGTAATTCGCAGAATCAGACATTGAGTAATCTTGTTTATTTAGGAATAAAAGACAATATTCAATATGAAGTTGGCGACTTACAAGATGGGATTAGTTTATCAGGAATTTTAAATAAAATCAAGCCTGATGAAATTTATAATCTCGCAGCACAGTCGTCTGTTAGTCTATCTTTTCAACATCCTTTAAATACTCTGCAATACAATTGTATGTCAGTATTGAATTTATTGGAACTGATAAAGATATCACATAGAAAAATCAAGTTTTTACAACCTGTCAGTAGTGATATGTATGGCGGCAACAACATTTTGCCTGTAAATGAAAAAAGTAATATAATTCCAACCAGTCCGTATGCTATATCAAAAGCTTTGGCTTATTGGGCTGTAAAAAATTATAGAGAAGCATATTCAATGTTTTGTTCAAATGCAATATTGTTTAATCATGAATCTTACTTGCGCAGCAACAATTTTTTTATAAAAAAAGTAATAAATTGCGCAATTCTAATCAAGAATAAGAGGATGAGCGATTTGAAATTGGGCAATATTGATGTGAAACGTGATTTTGGATATGCACCAGAATATGTTAAAGCGATGTGGCTGATATTACAATCAGATATCCCAGACGACTATTGCATTTGTAGCGGGGTGTCAATATCATTAAGGGAAATTGTTGAGTACGTATTTGATAAGCTAAATATTAGCCGTGACAAAATCACTATTGATGTTAATCTATATCGTCCGGCAGAGGTATCAGATATTTATGGAGATAATAGTAAGATCAAAAATAATCTGAATTGGAACTATGACATGTCATTTTTTGATGTGCTGGACATCTTGATTGCTGAAGAAATGGCTGCTCAAAAATAATCGTTACAGGATTCAGCATTTAGTTAAACTATTCAAATTACAATACTTTATACAATCAAACAAATTAAATCCGAATTTGAAGAACTATGTGATAATCAACAAAGCTTCACATATTTCTCAAACATTCTGAGCTGCTAATAAAATTTTGAATTGTGATGAAGGGAAATATTCAGACAAAGTAGCTGATAAGTAAAGTGTTGAAAGTGGGAGAGCGCAAAATTGATGGGTTAAAGAAGCAATTTATTAAAGAATCAATCGAAGCTGGTTTATAACGTAATTATGCAAAATAATAAAGAAAAAAAAATCTGTTTTTTTGTAAAATTAAATTCGGACGAGTATTTAAAACGAGTAGGTTTCTATAAACAAGATATCGAGATTTTGAGTCTTATTGGATATAAGGTAACCCCAACTATATCATTTAAAGACTTGTTTAGACCGGCAGACGCATATTACGTTTGGTGGTGGACATGGGCTTTTATTCCCGTTTTTTTAGGATTAATCCTTCGAAAGCCTGTTATTGTTACTGGCGTATTTGATCATTATATTGATGGTGTAATTCAGGACTATAAAAAAAGAAATATCATTCATAGGCTATTAATAAAATTTTCATTAAGATATTGTTCAGTCAATCTTTTTATTTCTCATTTAGAGAATGATAATATAAAAAAATATTTTGGTAATGTTAAAAGTAAAGTTTCTCATTTAGCTATTAATGAAAGTTTGTTTTTTCACCGAAATGATATTAATAGAGAAGAACAATTGTTGTTTACAATTTCTTGGTTAACGAAAGAAAATGCAAAGCGGAAAAAGCTATTTGAAATAATTCATGCAATGCCTATGGTCATAAAAAAATTTCCAAAAATAAAGTTGGTTATTGCGGGTAAAAAAAATAATGCTTACCAAGATTTATTGACAGCTGTAATTAATTTAGACTTAAATCGACACATAGAATTTACTGACGCAATATCAGAAGATGAAAAAATAAAATATTTGCAATCATGTAGTGTCTATCTTCAGCCAACTGAAGTTGAAGGATTTGGACTAGCAATATTAGAAGCAATGGTTTGTGGCGCACCCATAATAAGTACTAAAACTGGAACGGTTCCTGAGGTTATGGGAGATGGTGGCATATATGTTGAGAAGAATACTAGTGAGGATATTGCCGAAGCTATAATTTCATTATTATCTAACAGAGAATTAGCAAATACAATTAGTCAAAATGCTATTTTAAGAGCTAAGGAATTTTCCTATGAAAAAAGAATAAAAGAAATGAGAGTTATTATGCAAGATATTTTAAAAAAAGATTTTTGTGAAAATTGATTTCCTAAAAGATTCAAGCAAGTTTTTTTTATTTAGAGTAGTTGTTTCTATTGGATGGATGGCATCTATAATAATCCTTACAAGATTATTAGAACCAGATGAATACGGAACTTTTATATTACTAAATTCAATAATCTTATTAAGCAGTATTTTTACAACAACATGGATAAGTGCATCAATATTAAGATTTACAATAGAATATAAGTCTAAGAATTTAGAAAACATTTTTCGTAAGAAAATGTTAATAATTGCACTTAAGACTATATTTTTTTTCTCTTTACTTGCAATGATAGTATTGTTTTTTGTTAAGTTTAAAACATTGCCCCATTCAACTATTCTAGTCTCTTTTTTTTGGTTTATACTTCAATCATTTTTTGTTGTATTACTTTCGTTTTTGAGAGCATTGAGAGAAGTAAATAGATATGGATTCTATAATACATGGCAAATACTTGGCGGTCTACTTTTAGGTATTCTTTTTTTAATGATTTTTAAAACAAATAAGGATGAACTCTTTTTTCTGATATTAGGGTATGTTTTTGCATTAATTATTGGGCTACCATTTCTTTATCGAGAAGTCATTCAATTTACTACTTCACATGAACAGGATAAATATATTACTATAACTGACTATGAATTATCATTTTTCTTCAATTATGGGATAGGTGTTACTATCATTAATTTATGCTCACAAAGCTTGAGTCAGCTTGATAGATTATTCATTACAAGATATCACGGAGTATATAAAAGTGGTATTTATTCTGCTTCTTATACTATTGCAGAACAATCAATTTTTGCAATAGTCTCAATATTTTCAATGGCATCTGCTCCTATAATTTATAGTTTATGGCAAAAGCAAAATAATCAAGATATAGCGGATTATTTTAGTAATATTTTAAGATATTATTTTTTGATAATTACTCCAATAGCTCTTTTTATTATAACTATGTATAATGAAATTGGGGATTTCTTTTTGGATGATGCTTATATTCCAGCCTTTAATATTATTCCCATTGTAACTATTGGAGCAGTTTTGGTAGGGTATGCAACAATTTATACCGACATATTGACTGCATCTAAGAAACCTCATACTTTAATGCTATGTTATATTCTTGCTTTAATAGCTAATATCATTGGAAATTTTTTATGGATACCAAAAACTCCTTTTTTTGGGGCTTCTATTTCTTCGTTAATCTCATATTTTATTTTGTTATTGACAGTTATATTTTTTTCAAGAAAGGAATTTAAATGGCAGATGGAGTTGAAATTGATATTTAAAATTTGCCTAATAGCAGTTAGTATTTATTTGTTTTTTATGCCAATTCTTCCATTAATACACGGAATACCACTATTAACTCAATTGATATTTATTGGACTTTCAGAATTCATGATTTTTCTTGCATTAATATTTATTTTTAAATTATTAAGTATTAAAGAAATAAAACAAATGTTTTCAAAAGGGAAATTTCAGACTCGATAAAATTGAAATGCAGTTATTTTTTTATTTTATATTAATATTTGTTTTTCTTTTAGTAATTAAGTTTAGCAATCTTAAAAAAAATGGTTTTTTTTATCCACCAGCTTTTTTTGCTTATTTAGTTTTTCTGGGTTTTATTATTCCATACCCGATTGTATCATATTTAGAGTATGATAGCCCTTTCTTCTTAGTATGGAACTATAAATATGTTGATTTCCATCAAGGGATTCAAAATTCTTTAATAGCTGCTATTCTTTCCTTAATCTTTTTCTTTGTAGGGTTTAAATTTGCAGTAGCTCCTAAGCAAAAAACTGAAATTAAAAAAACAGCTTTTTTAAAAAGTACAATAATTTTAAATAAAAAGCGTTTTACCATTTTTACACTATCATTATTATTTTTGTGTGTTGTACTTTTAGTAATTCGAATTGTTCAAGTAGGAGGTTTTTCTAATTATTTTGCTGGCAATGAAAATAGGGTTAAATTCTTCGAAGGCAATAATATTTTTGGATTAATACAAAATTGTTTTGCAGGAACATTTCTGTTTTGGTATTTTAGTAATTTGAAAACATCCTCCTTTTTTCCAAAGGCTATGTTTTTCTTATGTTCAACAATACTATTATTGTCTAGTAATTCAAAATCACCTTTATTCGTCTTACTAGTAAGCATGTTTGTAATCTATTATTATTTTAAAAATCGAATATCAACAAGCAAACTCTTCTTTATCAGCTTTTTTTTTATGATTTTTTTTGTTGTTTGGGAAGTAGTTTTTAGAGAATATTTTGTAATTGGCGAATTAGCAAGTTATGATTCAACTATTTCGGCATCTCAAAATTTTTGGATTAGATTTGGAGATTTCTTTATAGGTAATTTCATGCAGCTACAAACAGTTAGCATTGTAATCGATCATTATCAATCTGGCAATAATTTGTTATATGGAAGTAGCTTTTTAATGATTTTTCTAATTGCTTTACCAAGATTAATATTCCCTTGGAAACCCTTAACTGCTGCTGGTGATTTTACAGTGGCACTTTGGCCAGAGAAATTTAATTATAATGGAACCACATTGCCTCCTGGACTTATAGGGGAGCTTTATATGAATTTTTCATGGGCAGGTATCATAATTGGAATTTTTATAATAGGTTTCATATACGGATTACTTTGGAAAAAATTCAAAGCTGATAAAGATGATGTGACATATACTATTTTATTTGCAATCGCACTATCATTATTACTTCATATTTTTCGTGGTGAATTAAGTAGCCCAATTCTTTTAGGCTTCTTTTTCTTTATTCCTACTATAATTTTGAAAAAGTTTATAAAAAAAATATAAAACATATTACATGTGTGGAATAGTTGGCAGTATTAATGTACAATCTAAAAAGTTTTATTCTGATTCATTAAAATCGATTGTTCATCGAGGTCCAGATGATAATGATTTTTTTATAAAAGAAAATGTATTCCTAGGACAAACGCGCCTCTCAATAATTGATTTATCTAAGAATGGTCACCAGCCAATGTTTAGCATTGATGGCAGATATTGTATTATTTTTAATGGTGAAATTTATAACCATATTGAGTTAAGGGAACAATATCTTTCAGATATTAGTTTCAAGTCTACATCAGATACTGAAACCCTTCTTTATCTTTTAATTCAACAAGGAATTAAATGTCTCAATCTTCTAAATGGAATTTTTGCTTTTTCCTTTTTTGATTTAAAGGAAAATGAGATGCTAATCGCAAGAGATCACTTCGGTGTTAAACCTTTGTATTATTATATCGATAATGAAAAGTTCATTTTTTCGTCAGAAATAAAAGCGATACTTACATGTGATAGTATTGCAAGAGATATAGACTATAAAGCATTGGTAAATTATATACAGTTTCTTTATTCACCCGGTGAAAGAACCCCATTTCAAAGCATAAAAAAACTTTTGCCAGGCAACATTATTAGAGTTCATACTAAAAACATTAAGTTACTTAAAATTACTGAATACTATAACATACCATTTAATGGTCAGTATTACAACTATAGTGAAAAAGAATTCATTGACAAATTAGACTGCTTATTAGAATCTGCAGTTAAACGTCAATTGTTGGCAGATGTACCTGTTGGTTTTTTTCTTTCTGGTGGTATTGATTCGAGTTTAATTGTAGCTTATGCACGAAAACTGTTTCCTGAAAGAAAAATTCAATGTTTTACAATTGATTCTGGTGATTCTGCAAAGAAAGAAGGGTATGATCTTGATTTATTTTATGCTCAAAAAGTAGCTAAGTATTTAAATGTTGATCTAAAAATTGTAAATGCCGATCTTGATATTATAAGAGATTTTGATAAAATGATCTATCATCTTGATGAACCCCAAGCTGATCCGGCTCCTTTGAGTGTATATAATATTAGTAAAATTGCAAAAGAAAATGGATTTAAAGTGCTTTTGGGGGGCACTGCAGGGGATGATATTTTTTCGGGATATCAAAGGCATAAATTATTGAAATTTGAAAAGATTATCTCTCTTGTACCCTTAGTATTACGAAAGTTTATTTCACGATATACAAAAAGCCTTAATTCAAAAAATAGTTTATTGCGGAAAATTAGAAAAGCTACTGATGATCTAAGCCTTGATAAAAATGAAAGAATGAAAGGTCTATTTTCTTGGTTCCCTTTAAAAAATAATATTCAACTATTCAATAAAAGCATACAGAATAATATTATTAATTATAATCCTGCAGATTATTTTGATAAATTAAATAAACAAATACCAGATGAAACTTCTGATTTAAATAGAATGTTATTTTGGGAATTAAAGACTTTTTTAGTTGATCATAACCTGAATTATACAGATAAAATGGGCATGGCAGTTGGTGTTGAAATCAGAGTCCCTTTTTTGGATAAAGAAATTGTTGAATTTAGTACTAAAATTCCTCCATCACTAAAAATGAGCGGATTTAACGCAAAATATATTTTAAAGAAAGTTGCGGAAAGGTATCTTCCGAATGAAGTAATTAATAGAAAAAAAGGAGGGTTTGGAGGCCCAGTTCGAACATGGATTACTGGCGAAATGTCACAATTTGTTAATGAAAGATTATCGAAAGAATCAATTATTGAGGAAGGAATATTTAATTATGATCAAATTGCCAGATTAATTGAAGATAATAAAAATGGTAAAATTGATGCGGCATATACTATTTGGTCAATAATTGCTATAAAAAGTTTTTTAAAACAGTTCAATTGATTATTGCAAAATGCGATTTCATAGTCCACCCCAAACTTGAGTTCGCGTTATAGTGTTAACCCCACCAAACTGACCATAGTATAACGAATGAAACTAACCACCCTTTTCGCATTTTCGCCAAAAAAATCTGATCAGTTTGCTTCGGTTTACCTAGTCAATAACATGCCGTTACTTTACCTTCCAGAATCAAATACCTAACCCTATAAATTTATTATGAAGCAAATAATACAATCTTTTAAGACTGGCGAAACTATTTTAGAAGACTTGCCAGCGCCGATAGTTTCCAAGGGTAATCTATTGATAAAATCTACCTATACACTTGTGAGCTTAGGTACGGAACGTATGCTGGTGGAATTCGGAAGAAGTAATCTTATTTCGAAAGCCAAGCAACAACCCGATAAGGTAAAAGAAGTACTTAATAAAATTAAAACCGAGGGCCTGTTTCCTACACTTGAGGCAGTCTTTAATAAACTTGGTGAACCTTTGCCTTTGGGTTATTGTAATGTTGGAAAAGTGATTGCCATCGGTGAAGGTGTACAGGGTTTTAGCATAGGTGACCGAGTTGCGTCTAATGGACAGCATGCAGAGGTAGTATGCGTACCCATGAACCTGGTTAGTAAGATTCCGGATAATGTAAGTGATATCGAAGCTACTTTTACCGTCATAGGCAGTATAGGGCTCCAAGGTATTCGCCTAGTAAATCCAACTTATGGTGAAACGGTTGTAGTGGTGGGATTGGGACTCATCGGACTCATTACGGCACAATTGCTGGTAGCCAACGGATGTAAAGTAATCGGAGTAGACTTTGATCAGAACAAACTTGACCTGGCTAAGAAATGGAATATCATAACCTGTAATCCCAAGCAGGAAGATGTGGTGAAATTTGTACAGGGTAATTCGGGCGGCATAGGTGCAGATGCAGTGCTTATAACAGCTTCGGCAAAAACTGATGAGATAATCAGCCAGGCTGCAAATATGTCAAGAAAACGTGGTAAGATTGTATTAGTGGGAGTGATCGGGTTAAACATAAGCAGGGCTGAATTTTATGAAAAAGAATTAACCTTCCAGGTATCCTGTTCTTATGGCCCGGGAAGATATGACCACAACTATGAACAAAAAGGAATCGATTATCCACTGCCATTTGTAAGATGGACGGAAAAAAGAAATTTCGAAGCGATTCTAAACAGCATTTCAAGCGGGAGGTTACACTTGAATGATCTTGTAACAGAAATAGTTCCCCTGCAGGAGTATCAAAATATTTATGGGAAAATCGGTCAGTCAGGTTCGATCGCTTCCATTTTGGAATACCCGGACCGGACTGAGAATTTGCAAAACACAGTTATCCTCTCAGAGAAAAAATTTGACGGTCAAAAGGGTGTCATAGGCGTGATCGGTTCTGGAAATTTCACCAAAATGACCATGCTGCCAATGATGAAAGAATCTGGTGCGCACTTTAAATTTATTGCCAGTAAAGGAGGTGTAACTTCTACAGCACTTGCTAAGAAATTCGGGTTTACACATAGCACTACCGATTACCAGGAAATTTTGAATGATGCTGATGTAGACCTGGTAATGATTACCACTAGGCATAATCTTCATGCTTCAATGGCAATAGAAGTATTGAAACGGGACAAACATGTTTTTGTAGAGAAGCCTCTGGCGCTGAACAAAACTGAACTGGAGGAGTTGATAACCGCGGTCAATCAATCAAAGGGTAGTATTACAGTAGGTTTCAATAGGAGATTTTCGTCCCATGCGATAAAAATTAAGCAGCACATCGGAACGGGGCCAATGAATATTATAGCAACCATGAATGCCGGTTTTATTCCCGCTGATGCTTGGGTGCAGGATTTAAAAGTTGGCGGAGGCAGGATCATCGGCGAAGCATGCCATTTAATAGATCTGTGCAGTTATTTCACTGGAGCTAAAGTAATCTCGGTTTGCATGAATGCAATGGGTGATAATCCTGCGGAAAATACTGACAACGCCTCCATCTTGTTGAAATATGACGATGGCTCTAATGCTGTGATCAACTATTTTGCCAATGGGAACAAGACGTATTCGAAAGAACGGGTTGAATTATACAGTCAGGGAAGAACTGTTGTTTTGGATAACTTCCGTAGAACAGAAGCATTTGGGTTTAAAGCTTTCAGCCTTTTAAAAACTTCACTTGACAAAGGACATAAAAATCAATTCTATTCCGTTATCAAAAAAGTTCAACAGGGCGGAGAGCCTTTGATTTCTTTTGACTCATTAATAAATACATCATTAGCATCTTTTGCAGCTATCGAAAGCATAAAAGAACGCAAGTGGATTGACTTGTCTATATAAAACAGAATTATGAAAATAGATTTGATAGCTGGTGCGCGACCTAATTTTATGAAAATAGCTTCTATCATTGATGCTATTCATGCAGCACAATCGGAGAGTAAAAATATTCAATACCGATTGATACATACGGGGCAGCATTACGATAAAAATATGAGTGAAAGTTTTTTTACTCAATTGTCGATACCTCACCCGCACGTAAACCTGGGAGCGGGCGGGGGATCTCAGTCTGAGCAGACCGCCGCCATCATGATTGGTTATGAAAAATTGTTGATGGAGGAAAAAACAGATTTGTGCCTGGTTGTTGGGGATGTAAATTCAACAATGGCTTGCTCGATTGTAGCCCAGAAATTGCATGTACAGGTTGCGCACGTAGAAGCAGGCATCAGATCGGGTGATTGGACAATGCCTGAGGAAATCAACAGGTTAGTAACTGATGCGATCACGAATTTCTTTTTTACAACAACACCGGAAGCAGGAGAAATACTAAAAAAGAGCGGTGTTAACGAAGACAGGATATTCTGGGTTGGCAATACCATGATCGATACGTTATTTAAACACCGCAACAGGTTTCAAAAACCTCCGATATGGAACGAACTGAATCTTCAAAAAAATGAATATTTAGTTATGACGCTGCATAGGCCAGCGAATGTAGATGAAGATGAAAAACTAAAAGTTTTGATTGATGAACTAATATCTAATTCTCAAGGACTGCCATTGATTTTTCCTGCGCATCCACGGACGGCTAAAATTTTGGCTAAGTTGGGTATTGATTACTCAAACCTGCATATAATAGAACCCCTTGGATACCTCGAGTTCAACTACCTGGTAGAAAATTCAAGAGCTGTAATTACAGATTCCGGTGGTATCACAGAAGAAACCACAGTTATGGGGATACCCTGTATTACTCTGCGTAATAACACTGAACGGCCAGAAACTGTGAAGATTGGTACGAATGAACTGATTGGCACAGATCCTCATTCTATTAAGCCTGCCATGGAAATATTATTCTCCGGCAAATGGAAGAAAGGTAGCATTCCTGAACTATGGGATGGAAAAGCTGGCAACAGAATTGTTAACACACTTATTTCTCTCAGTAAGTCTTAAAAGCGAATTTATAACTACCTTCGCAAATTATTTTATTTTGAATCACGGTTAAAAATAAAATTGACTTACCCTGGTTTATAATATAATGCAAATATTAAATTTTTATGAAAAAAAAGCTGAGCCCTTCGAATCCATTTCCAATAAATGCAAAGTCACATTTTTGGGAGGTATTAAATGAAGATGGCACATCTGAACTTCATTTAGACTTTGGCTCTCATGATGGCAAAGCCATTGCAGAACTGGTCAAATCAGGTGTGGTAAAAAAAGCAATCGGGTTAGACGCCAATAGCGAAGTGGTAGAAAAATCTCAGGCGTCATTACCTGCAAACGTAGAATTGGTTACAATCATCGTTGGCGAAAAAATCCCTTTCCCTGATGCTACGTTTACCAGTGTTAGCCTGTTTGGTGTTTTAGAGCATGTGCTTGACCAGGATAAACTCCTCAAGGAATTAAACAGGGTTACCAAAAAAGGTGGACTCTTTGTTGTAGCCGTTCCAGGTAAGCATTTCTTTTCTTTTATGGATATGGGAAACTGGAAATTTGTTTTCCCAAGAACCCACAAGTTTTTTGTAACCACCTGGAAAGGGAAAGAATATTACCAGAACCGGTATGCCGCCAATAAAGATGGTTTGATTGGCGATATAGAGGCTGAAAAAGCATGGCACCAGCATTTTGCCAAAAAAGAACTGCAAACCTTGTTAGGCAATTACTCATTTGAAACAATAGCTGTTGACGGCTTTGGGTTTTTCTGGCGGGTACTGAGAAATATACGGTTCTTCTCTCCAGGGATAATTAAGAAACTAATTGACAAATTGGTTTTAGCTGACCAGAAGTTATTCTCGAGCGCTGAGATTTGGGTGATTACTAGGAAATCGTAGACGCTTCATTACTTAATTTATTTTTCTTTACTAAAAATTTGTTCATAGTTAATTACCTTCAAACAATTAAAAAACTTGGTATTTCAAGTGTTTTAAAAGTTGCCTATTATCGATTCTCTGTAAGGTTTAAGTTCAATCATGCTTTTCGAATAAAAGCTCATCTTAATGATGAACCTATTTATAGCGTTACTCGAAATCCTAACCCCAATCAGCCTGTTATTGACTGTTGGGAGAAAGGAGAAATCAATAATAGTTTCCTCAGTTTAAAAATACAGCAGCAACCACCTAATTGGTTTTACAGCCAGTTCACCAAGAAGTTTTCTAAAGACAAAGGCAAAGTATGGTCGGAAATTAAAGACTTTGATCCAGAACTGGGTGATATAAAGGCCTTATGGGAACTATCTCGATTTGATTGGATCATACCATTGAGCCAGCAGGCATCTAAAGGCGATACTGATGCTTTGACTTTTTTAAATAACTGGTTGCAGGATTGGCAAAAAGAAAATACCCCTTATTTAGGAGTAAATTGGAAGTGTGGACAGGAAACAAGTATCCGGGTGATCCATCTCATAATGGGCTCTTTTATATTAGATCAGCTTGACAAGCCGACTTCTGCATTGATTAACCTGGTAATAGCTCATTTAAAACGTGTTGAGCCAACTATTTCATACGCTATTGGCCAGAATAACAATCACGGAACTTCTGAAGCAGCAGCTCTATATATCGGTGGTGGATTTCTAGTTAAGAATGGCTACAAAATTGGACATCAATGGCATAAGAAAGGAGAAAGGCTTATTGCAGAGCGAATATCGAAATTGATTGGCAAGGATGGAACGTTTAGTCAATATTCCCTGAACTATCATCGGTTGTTGTTAGACACGCTTAGTTGCTGCGAACTTTTCCGCATAAAATTAAAATTACCATCATTACCAACCGTATTTTATAAAAAAGCCGTATCGGCCACCAATTGGCTGTATACAATGATTGATGGTATTTCCGGAGATGGTCCTAACGTAGGGGCTAACGACGGGGCCAGGATTATTCCTTTAACCAATTGCAGCTACCGTGATTTCCGGCCAACAGTTCAATTGGCGATGGCATTGTTTAAGTCGGAACTGGCTTACCACCAAGACAAATGGGATGAATGGGATGAGCAGTTCCGCTGGTTGAAAATAGATATACCAGGTAAAAAAAGTGATCTTCCAACTTCATTGATTGCCGATGATGGTGGCTTTGCTATGCTTCGCCACCTTGATATTTTCGTTTGTCTTAGGTATCCGCGGTATACATTCCGTCCAAGCCAAAACGATGCACTTCACTTGGATCTATGGGTAAAGGGTAAAAATATTTTAAAAGACGACGGATCTTATAGCTATAACGCAGACGCTGGACTGATGAATTATTTCGGTTCTGTTTCCGCACACAATACCATACAGTTTGACAACCGAGAACCCATGCAAAAACTAAGCAGGTTCCTGTATGGCAACTGGCTGAAAACAGATTGGATTTCTAAATTGAAAGAAGCCGATGGTCGTTTATCATACGGAGCCGGGTATAGTGATAATTTTGGAGCAAATCATAAGCGTACCGTTAATTTGTTTCAGGATAGACTTATTGTAACAGACGAGGTGATGCATTTTGAAAATACAGCTGTTTTGAGATGGCGATTAATGGAAGGTAATTGGGAATTGCGTGAGAACAAAAACGAATTTGTATTAAAATCAGATTTTTTAAAGTTGAAGATTCATATAAATTGCACAACGGAAATAACCGAGTGTACTTTAGAAAAAGGGCTTGAATCCCTGTATTATATGCAGTCAAATACACTCCCTGTATTGATGATTAAGGTTGAAAAACAATGTATAATCACAACAAACGTATATTTCCAAACTGATTTATTATGAAAGTCTTATATGTAGTTCAGCACTTTAATGTTCCTACTGGATATGCAGGTATTCGGCCGTATAAAATGGCAAAGTCGCTGCTGGCGCATGGTCATGAAGTTACCATTGTATGCGGAAGTTATGAAGGTGCTCAAACAGGATTAAGTGGCGAATTTATTCAAGGCAAAAGAATTGGTTTTTTTGAAGGGATTCAAATCATTGAGTTTGATATCAAGTACTCCAATAAGTTATCTTTTCTTAAAAGAACAGGAGTATTCTTTTTATATGTATGGAAAACAGTTGGTCTGGCTTTATTTTCTAAGTATGATGTATTGTTTGCGTCAACCACACCATTAACCGTAGGGATTCCAGGTATTTTTGCAAGATGTATCAGAGGAAAGAAATTCGTATTTGAAGTAAGAGATCTCTGGCCCGAATTACCTAAGGCCATGGGTGTTATTAAAAACCCGGCAATATTGTGGCTAATGGGTGTATTGGAACTTCTTTGTTATCATTCAGCAACCAAACTGATTGGTCTGTCAGATGGAATTGTTAAAGGGATTGCGAAACGTGGCATTAAATTAAATAAAATAGCTAACATACCTAATGGCTGTGATTTAGATATTTTCAACACAGATCACGGCAAGATGGAAATTGAAGGGACACAGGAAAATGATTTTCTGTGTTTGTATTCCGGAACACATGGTATTGCCAATGGGTTGGACATATTGATCAATACAGCAGAGATTCTTACCAAAAGAGGTAACTATACAATCAAGTTTGTTTTGGTAGGAGATGGCAAATGTAAACCTGATTTGGTGAACAGGGCCAATCAGAAAGGTATAAAAAATATTATCTTTTTAAAACCGCTAAATAAACAGGATTTATCCAAGTTGATGAATACCTGTGATATTGGGATGCAATTGTTGGCAAACATTCCGGCGTTTTACTATGGAACTTCTCCAAATAAATTTTTTGACTATATTTCTGTAGGACTTCCAGTTTTAAATAATTATCCAGGATGGATATCCGAAATGATTGTAAAAAATTATTGCGGAATTAAAGTTTTGCCTGATAATCCCACAGAATTTGCCGAGAGCTTGATTAAATTGGAGAAGGAGAAATATAAATTAGCGGACATGTCAGTGAACGCCAGGAATCTTGCGAAGAACGAATTCGATCGAACTTTGTTGTCTAATAAATGGGTAGAATGGGTAACCAGCAAATAAAATGCATATGAAAAATATTGTAGTAATCGGTGGAAATACGGGAGTTGGTTATGAGGTAGTAAAAGCATGTCTGAAAAAAGGCTACCGGGTTGCAGTTTCTTGCAAAGAACCTGTTGCCTCATTTCCTATTCAATGTAACGATAGCATTTTAGTACGATCATTTGACCTTCAGGATACCAGAAAGTGTATTCAGTTTATTGAGGAAGTTATAAGCGTATGGCACAGAATCGATGGCGTAGTGTTTTATGCCGGAATTACTCCAATATCTCCATTAACCAATTGCGAAGAAGATTTATATGATCAAATATTTGATATTAACCTCAAGTCTACATTTTTTATCACACAGGTAGCAATAAAAAATATGATTGCAAATGGTGGTGGAAGTTTTGTCTTTTTTGGTACATCCCATATGGAATTTGGTCAAATTGACAGGGCAGCTTATGCTATTTCAAAGGGTGGATTAAAAACTTTGTCAGAACACTTGGCAAGACAATATTCGCGATTTAAGATTCGTTCAAATATTATTGTAATGGGCTGGACCCCTACTGATGGTGAAATTGCACTTAGATCTTCTCAAGGAGTTTCAAAAGAAGATCTTATTGCAGAGGCATCACATTATATACCAATGGGACGTATGTTAACAGTTAATGACCCTATTCCCACTGTCTTGCACTTTTTATCAGACGATTCAAGTATGATAACAGGATCTATAGTGCGTATTACTGGAGGAGAATTTATTTAATCTATATTTTGAATAATTATTTAGTAGATATTATTTTTTTTGATAACTCTGAATTATTAGAGTCTTGTGAAATAGATAATCATAATCAACTACTATATTTTGTATCTATTTATAAAAATTTAGTCTATTGTTTAGAAATCAATACTGGAACAATTAATTCTATGCAAACTATTGGTCCAGTAGGATGTGTAAGAATGTTGGGGTATAAGAAACTGATTGTTGCTGAAACAAATGGAATTTATGAATTTGATTTTAACTCTTTAATAAGCTTGAAATTACATGGTTTTGTGCAAGAAGATGGAGTTAGATTCAACGATGGCATTTTAGATAGCAAAGGCAGATTCTTAATTGGAACAATGGGTTACCCATCAACAATAAACAATAAAGGAAAATTATACTCATATTACGAAGGTAATTACACTAAATTATTAGACGATATTACAATTTCTAACGGTATTGCTTTTACAAGTAATTATAAAACAATGTTTTATATAGACACTCCAACTAAAAAAGTAGTTAAATATGATTATGATTTGCAGAATGGCACAATAACTAATAAGACTGATTTAATTGAATTTAACACGGATTCATTCCCAGATGGTATGTGTATAGATAGTAATCAAAATTTATTTATAGCTGAATGGGGTGGTAGTTGTATTTCAAAATGGGATTCGAGTAATGGGAAATTATTAACAAGGTATAATCTTCCAGTTTTGAATATAACTTCCTGTGCTATAGATATTAATAACAATATTTACATAACTACTGCTAAATCAGATAATATAAACGAGCAATTTGGAGGCGCACTTTTATATTTAAAATTTGTCAAATGATTAACGAAGACCAATTAGTAAGCATAATTATACCTATTTATGGAGTAGAGATATATTTAAAACAATGTATTGAAAGTGTTTTAAATCAGACATATTCTAATTTGCAAATTATTCTAGTAAATGACGGGAGTAAAGATAATTGCGCAAAAATATGCGAGCATTACTCTAATTTAGATGCTAGAATAATTATTATTCATAAAGAAAACGAAGGTCTTGTTAATGCAAGAAAAAGTGGATTATCAGTTGCTGAAGGTGAATTTGTAACATTTGTTGATGGCGATGATTGGGTTGGGGAGAATTTTATTTATAATTTGGTACAACCTGCAATTAAATATAATACAGACTTTACTATTGCTGGTTATCTGCGAGAATTTTATGGTAAAGAAGATAAAATAATTCCAAAACTAGCAACTGGATATTATACTAAAGAACAATTATTAGAAAATATATTACCTTATGCTATTTACAATGGTATCTTTTTTCAGCATGGAATATCTACGTATGTTTGGAATAAACTTTTCAAGCTTACAAAGCTTAAACATTATCTTACTATTATTGATAAAAATATTATAATGGGCGAGGATGCCGCCTTAACATATCCTTATTTATTCAATTGCGATAATATATATATTACTGATGCTACTGATTATTTTTATCGCCAAAGGCCAAACTCAATTGTAAAATCTGTACCTAATTTAAAATTAGAATATAGTCAACTTAGCTTATTGTTTAAACATCTTAAAAAACATATATTAAAATTTGTGCAAATTGATTTAGAAATACAACTTAAACTATATTTTTACGCACAAATTTTGATTCGTTCAGGAGGCGTAATTAATGATGATATTAAAACTATCCCCTTTTCAAATATAGAAACTGCAAAAGATATCGTAATATATAGTTCGGGATCATTTGGCCAACATTTAATTTCCTCTTTACAAAAATTAAATTATTACAATATAATTTCATGGTTAGATGAAGATCATGTTGAAAGTAAAATTTTTGGATTAGAAGTAAATTCAATTGATCATATTTTAGAAATTCATTTCGATTTAGTATTGATTGCATCTATAGACGAGCATTATACAAATGAAGCAGTAAATAAACTTATTCAATTAGGGATTAAAAGAGAAAAAATATCTTGCTTTAAATTGGACTTATCTGAAATAGAAAAATCTATAATTGAAATTGGGTTTGATATAAATACGTTTAATTACAAAGATCAAATTTATGGACTTAAGCAATAAAAGATTGTTAATTTTAGGAGGTAATCCTGAAACAGGTGCATTGGTTAGACATGCAAACAATTTAGGAATTCATACAATTGTAATTGATCCTAATCCAAACGCACCTGCAAAAAAATTTGCAAAAGAGTGTTATGATATAGAGGTAATGGATGTAGAAAAGTTGTATGAAAAAGTAATTACTTTGAATTTGGATGGGGTATTAGTTGGTGTTGCAGATATTTTAGTTGCCTCATACTTTTATTTATGTTCAAAATTAAAATTTCCATGCTACGCAACTGAAAAAGCAATTCATATATTTACTTCAAAAAATGAATTTAGAAATATTTGTGAACTAAATAATATCAATGTAATTCCTTATTTTAAACTTGATGGTAAATTAAGTCATGAAGATATTGCTAAAATTGAATATCCTGTTTTAACTAAACCAGTTGATAATGGAGCTGGAGTTGGAATGAAAGTTGCTTTTAATGAAAAAGAATTAATAGACAATGTAAATTTTGCATTAACGCATTCAAAACGTAAAGAGTTTCAAACCGAAAAGTACATGAGTGAATGTGATGATATGTTAGTTTATTATACAATTAGCGATGGGAATATATATCTATCAGCTGCTGCTGATAGATATACAAATAAATCACAAGATGTTGGAAGCCCAGTTTGTATCGGTTCGGTATATCCTTCAAAATACCTTAACAATTATTTAGATGTTGTGAATCAAAGAATGATTGAGTTAATTAAAAGCACAGAAGTATTAAATGGAGTTTTAAATATCCAATTTTTTGTAGATAATGATAAGAATTTCTATGCATACGATCCTGGCTTTAGATTACAAGGAGAAGCGCCCCATATCTATTTAAATAATATAAATGATTTTGACAATAGAAGTATGTTAATAAATTTTGCACTTACATCTATTACAAATGAGCCAGATTTAAATATTAAAAATGATCCTTTCTTTAAAGGTAAAATTGCTACTACTATTTGGGTCTTATTAAAACAAGGTAAAATTTCCAAAATCACTGGACTAGATGGAATTAAAAATGATAATTTTATAATTGAAGTTATTCAACGATTTAAAGTTGGTGAAATAGTAGAAAGAGAAATGCTTGGAACTGAAAGACAAGTTTTTGCTAGAATTTATTGTGTCTTAAATAATAAAATTGATCAAAAAAATATTTACGAGAAAATAAAGCAAATTCTTCAAATTGAAGATGAACTTGGTGATAATATGATTTTAGATTATATGGATATCAATAAATTATAAATACATGGAAATAAATTTAAAAGGGAAAATTGTTATAGTAACAGGCGCTGCAAAGGGAATAGGTAAGATCATTGCTGAAAACTTTGCTAAAGAAGGTGCTAAACTATCCTTATTGGATATCGATTACGAAGAACTTCTAAAAGTTAAAGAATCTATTTCTAGTACATATACTGAAACTCCATTAGCCCTTAAATGTGATGTTAGTTCTGAAGACGAGGTAGAATTAGCCGTTAAAAAGACGATAGAAAATTTTGGGACTATCGATGTATTAATAGCCAATGCAGGGATACTTAATCCAAGTAAAATATTAGAGACAACTGCTGAAAAGTGGGATCAGGTTTTTGATGTTAACACAAAAGGCCCTTTTTTATGTGCAAAAGCTGTTGCACCTTATATGAAAGAAAAAAATACAGGTAGAATTATATTTGCATCTTCATTTGCAGCCATTATACCATCGGTTGGATCGGCTGCATACGCTGCTTCTAAATCAGCAATTGTTTCATTAACTAGGGTTTTAGCTGCTGAATTAGGACCTTGGAATATTACAGTTAATGCATATGCGCCAGGTATGATTCCGTCAAATATGAGTGGTATTGACACCCTTCCAGAAATTAGACAAAATGAAATGTTGGATACTTTATGTATTAGAGAATGGGGTAATGCTGATGATATTGCATCTTTATTGATTTTTTTAGCGTCTAGTCAAGCAAGATATATCACAGGTACGTTAATAGATGCGAGTGGTGGTAAATTTTCTGTACAATTTTCAAAATATGCAAGAATTTAAAATGACTTCAAAATTAAAATTTACTAATATATCATTAAGTGCCTATGCTTTTGGTTATGGTTGTGGATTTATAAAGGATGATCGAGATGAGGTTAAAGACCTTCAAAAAATGTCACTTGACGACTTAACAGAGATTGCAGTTAAAAATGAACTAGGTGGAGTTGAAATTCCTATTGACAAATACTTCAAAGACAAAAATATTGAGGATCTTGAGTTTTATGTAAATGTTTTAAAGCAATCAAATTTAAGATTAATATATGCTTTTGAAAATTTTGATAGTATCTATTTTAACCAACTTGCCCCTTTTATCAAAAAAAATAATGTAGATTTTATTAGAGTTAAAATTTCAAATTTCTATGGAGGTAATAGGTTCAAAGAAGATACATATAAAAATGACATTAATAAATTTAGAGATGAAGTTAAAAAGTCAATTAATGTAATTGATGAATTTCGAATAAAAATACTTATAGAGAATCATCAAGACATTACCTTAAAAGATATTTTTGATTTAGTCGATGAGTTTGGTTCAGAAAGAATAGGTGTTAATTGGGATACGGGAAATTCTTTTCCAACTGGAGAAACTGTAGAATCATTTTTACAAAAATCAATTCATTTAATTGGCAATGTTCATTTGAAAGATTACCGAATCCAGTCCACAAGTAACGGTTATATCATGCATAGATGCGCGCTTGGTGAAGGGGTAGTAGATTTCCAATTTTTATTAAGTACCTTAAATAAGTATAATAGTGCCATCCCTTTAACGATTGAATTAGGCGCTATGAATGGCAGAGAAGCCATGATAAACAATGAATTGTATTGGATCCATACAGAGGGTGTTTCAAATGAAGGAAGAAGTAATCTTGTTGATTTTATTAATAAACATGTTGAAAATGATAAAATAATATCAACATTATGGGAAAGAAAGGCAAGTCCAGAAATTATTTTTGATTCCGAGTATTCCGAAGTATTGAATTCAATAAACTATATAAAAAATATTATAAAAGATTTATAATGAATATAACAAACAAGAGTCTTTCAATCGTAACAGGGGCAACTGGAGGTTTGGGGAATGCTATATCAGATTCAATTTTAAACAAAGAGGGAAAGTTGTTGTTTGTAGCAAGAGATTTACAAAAAATTAATTCCTATGTTGATAAATTTGAAAAATCGAAACATCCTTTTTTATTTAATATCCAATCAGACTTAAGCAAGGAAGAAGACCTTCAAAATACTGAAAAACTAATCAAGGAAATTATTGGAGATAATAATGATATCGAAGAGGTTTTTTTATTTAATAATGCATCTATTATTGATCCCATTTCATTAATAAAAGATGTAAATTTTAAAGATATTTCAAATGCTTTAGTTTTAAATATTGCAACAGCATATACACTATCATCAGCCTTAATAAGACTTCAATTAAATAAACCAACACTTAAAATATACATTATAAACATAAGCTCAGGGGTTTCTATAAATGCTGTAAAAGGCTGGTCGGCGTATTGTATTTCTAAGGCAGGTTTAAATATGTTATCTAAATGTATTGCAATTGAAAATGAATCTGATAATATATTTACGTTGTCTATAAATCCTGGTGCAATAGATACTGGCATGCAAGAAAAAATTAGAAATGCTGATTCGCATGCAATACCTGCAACAAAGAAATTCGAAACAATGTATAATGAGGGTAAACTACAAAAACCTAATGATGTTGCAGATAAACTTTTTAAAATTTTAGCATCAAACGATTATTCGAATGGTGATTTTATAGATTTCAATAAAATAAATTAATTCAATGGGAAAATCTAAAGTTTGGCTTTCTTCCCCGCATATTGGTAATAATGAGCTCAAATATGTAAATGAAGCATTTGCGACTAATTGGATAGCACCATTAGGACCGCATGTAAATGCTTTTGAGGAAGGATTGCAAAATTTAACTCAAACTAAACACGCCGCTGCTTTATCATCAGGCACATCAGCGATTCATTTAGCTTTAATATTGTTAGGTGTTAAATCTGGAGATATTGTTTTTTGTCAATCAATTACATTTTCAGCTTCTGCAAATCCGATTGCATACCAGGGTGCTACACCAGTATTTATAGACTCTGAAAAGGATACATGGAATATGGATCCTTCCCTTTTAAGAAAAGCACTTGAAGAAGCTAATCAAAATGGAAAATTGCCAAAGGCAATTATTCCAGTTCATTTATATGGTATGCCTGCTAAAATGAATGAAATTATTGCAATTGCAAAAGAATTTAATGTGCCAATTATAGAGGATGCTGCTGAGGCGCTTGGTTCCAATATGAATGGAAAACCTTGTGGTAGTTTTGGAGAATTTGGTGTTTTAAGTTTCAATGGTAATAAAATTATTACAACTTCAGGTGGAGGCGCTTTAATCTCTGATAATGCAGAAATGATTGAAAAAGCTCGTTTTCTAGCTACCCAAGCTAGGGATGCAGCACCTCACTATCAACATTCACATATTGGGTATAACTACAGAATGTCTAATGTACTAGCTGGAATAGGTCGGGGACAATTAGAAGTATTAAATGACCGCGTTATCGCAAGAAGAAATAATTATGATAGGTATAAGCAATATTTTACAAATAAAAATAATGCCGGTTTTAATATTCAATCTCAAGAAGAGCCTGATGGGTATCATTCTAATCGTTGGCTTACATGTATACTAGTTGACCCAATAAATAATAAAGGCGTAACTAGAGAAACAATTAGATTAGAATTTGAAGCGGAAAATATTGAAGCAAGACCTTTATGGAAACCAATGCATCAACAACCAGTATTTGCTTCTACAAAAAACTATTTGAATGGGGTATCTGATAAATTATTTGAAAATGGATTGTGTCTTCCTAGCGGATCTAATTTAACGGAAGAAGAGTTTTCTAGAATTTTTGATTGCTTTGATACTATTTTTTCAAAGTACTAATATATGTTCAAACACTTTATAAAGCCATTGGGTGATTTTATAATTGCATTATTCCTTTTAATAATTCTTTCTCCAATTATACTCTTAACCGCCATCTTACTTTTGATTGCTAATAACGGGAAAGTTTTCTTTTTTCAACAAAGGCCTGGCTTAAATAGTAAACCATTCAAAATTATTAAGTTTAAAACAATGAGGGATGGTTTTGATAAGAATGGTGACCCATTGCCAGATGATGTAAGGCTCACAAAGATTGGTAGATTTGTAAGATCTGCTTCATTAGATGAGTTACTTCAATTGCTAAATGTATTAAAGGGGGATATGAGTTTAGTTGGACCAAGACCATTGTTAATGCAATATCTGTCAAGATACAATACAGAACAAACTAAAAGACATAATGTTAAACCAGGTATTACAGGTTGGGCTCAAGTGAACGGTCGCAATGCAATTAGTTGGGAAGAAAAGTTTAAGCTAGATGTTGAATATGTAGAAAAACAATCTTTGTTATTAGATATGAAGATTCTTTGGATGACTTTTATTAATGTTTTACAAAGAAAAGGTATCAGTGCCGATGGTCATGTAACAATGGAGGAATTCAAGGGTTAATTTATCCTTTTTTTGTATATAATATTCTTCCCATAATTTCTCTTAAGCCAGTTTCGGTATTTTTTAAATAATTAGCATTTGGCAAAAAATCAATAATTGTGATTTCTTTATTTCTTTCCGATTTATAATCTACCAAATAAGGAGTTACTTTAAACCCCTATTTCTCAAAGAGATTCTTTGCTCTATAAATATGATAAGCCGATGTTACAAGTATAATTCTTTTACTTGGGCTTATTAGTTCCTTTACAGCCACTGCCTAGACTGCAGTATTCTCCACATCTTTTGTTACAAAAATCTTTTCGGTGGGTATGAAATAGTATATTCTTTTAACACTTTTCCCTCTGTTTTCTTTGCCTTGTCCCATGGCATTTTGCCTCCGGTAAATACTAGCTTTTGAGCCTTACCTGCTTTGAATAAAGCTATTCCTCCAAAAAACCTATCGGGGTCTCCCCATTCTAGATAGGTACTATCTCCCACTTCATTTATTCCCAACATTCCACTTTGCACTACCATTGCATCTGCACTATCTATGGTGCTTTTGTGCTTTCTGTATTCACTACCTTCTACTAGTTTAAAGAAGTTGTTTGAGAATATAGGGGTTGATAGTATATATAGTAACCCCTATTGATATATAGATTAGCTTTTTCTTATTCTTGATCAATCCTATGTGTATTACTATTATGATTAGCATGATAGGAAGAACGAATGTCGGTAGTTTTTTGCGGAGGTAGTTATGGGTTAAAATTCAAAATAATTTATGTATCTTTATATATGTAAATAAAATTATATGAATAAAGATAGTAAAATATATATTGTGGGACATACGGGTTTAGTTGGTTCAAGTCTTGTTAGAAAATATAAAAAAGAAGGATTTACAAATATTATAGGTCATACATCTAGAGAACTTGATTTAAGAAACCAAGCATTTGTAAATGAATACTTTCAAATTAATAAGCCAGACTATGTAATACATGCTGCTGGTAAAGTAGGGGGTATTAAAGCAAATAATACATATAGAGCAGAATTTATTTATGATAACCTAATGATGGAAGCAAATGTTATACACGCTGCCTATATACATAAGGTTAAGAAGCTATTATTTTTAGGTTCATCATGCATCTATCCTAAAATGGCTCCACAGCCATTGAAAGAAGAATATTTGCTTAGTGGTTATTTAGAAGCGACTAATCAGCCTTATGCTATTGCTAAAATCGCAGGTATTGAAATGTGTGATAGCTACCGTGCTCAATACGGATGTAATTTTATATCAGCCATGCCTACAAATTTGTATGGCACCAATGACAATTATCATCCCGTAAATTCACATGTACTTCCAGCATTAATACGACGTATAATATTGGCCAAGAAGAATAATGATCCTAGTGTTGTCATTTGGGGCACAGGCACTCCAAGACGTGAATTTATGCATGTGGATGATTTAGCTGATGCTTGTTATTTTTTAATGCAAAACTACAATGAAGCAGGCCTTGTGAATTTAGGTTGGGGGGAGGATGTTTCAATTAAAGAACTTGCTGAAATGATCGCTGTTGAAGTTGGTTATACTGGTGCACTTGAATTTGATACTACAAAGCCCGATGGCACTCCTAGAAAATTATTAGACACTTCCAAAATTAATAATTTAGGTTGGAAGCCTTCGATAAACATGAAGGATGGGATAAGAAGGACTATTCTAGAGGTAAGTTATAGGTTTTAGACCCATTACTTTATAATAAGTGAATACGGATTGAATAGATAAGTATATTTCTTAGCTTTATTGAACTTAATATTCAATTATTTTGTTTGATTGTTCTGGAACTGGATATTCAAAACAAACCAAATTTATTGGCTTGTCAATCCTTTAATAATATTTCAAAAATGTTGATAAAACAAAATATAAATTTAAATAAATTATATATTTTTATTTTATGGTTGATTTTAACCGGAATAAATATTAATAAGGCATTTACAATTGATGATACTTATCATCTCGAAGCAGCTAATCTAATTGCACAAAATCCCTTGAAGCCCATGTCGGGATTTATAAATTGGGGGGACTCACCTGCGCAATTATTCTATGGCAATCAACCTCCGCTTTTTTTTTATATAATTTCGGCTTATCAACATTATTTTAGTAACAGTGAAATGTCAATGCACATTTTATTATCATTTTTTACTTTCTTATCCCTTTTATATTTTTTAAAATTAGCTAATTTTTTAAAAGTAAATGCACTTTTAACAATTACAACCATTTTTGCATTTTCACCTGCATTTATCATTAACCAAAACCTGATGATTGATGTTCCAATATTGTCTTTATCGCTTGCTATGATATATTATTTATTAAAAGGACAAAGATCAAATAATATTAAATATTATTTGATCACATCATTGCTTTTGTCACTTGCATTATTATTTAAATATTCAACAGCACCACTTTTTTTTGTTATTTTAATAACAATTCTAACAACAAAAAGTCCACAAAAAAGTATTATATTAATTATTCCTTTAATCGCTTTGCTTTCATGGTCTATATGGAATTTTTTTGAATTTGGTTTCTCACATATATCTAACGTAATTTCTAAACCTAAAAACGATTTTACTATAATGAAATTAATTAGTTCGATATTTGGATTTGTTAGTACTCTAGGAGCTCTTTCAGCATTTACACCAATTTTTTTATATAACATATTTCCCCAAAAAACAATTAGATATACAATTATTTTTATTTTTAGTTTATCGCTATTTTTTGTACCAATAGTCTATTTTAAAATAATAGAAGAATCATTTTTCAACTACGCGTTAAAATTTATTTTTTTAATAAATGGGCTTTTTTTGATAACATTTATTTTATGTAATTTTATAAAAGATTTTTTTGAAAAAAAAGAATATTTCAAAACTCCTTATTTTATTATTATTATTTATATATTGGCTATATCGACCTTTTTAGTACTTTTTGCTCCTTTTAATGCCACTCGTCATATTCTATTATTAATACCCTTTATTCTCTTATTTTCGAATAAATATTTTGAAGTTACACAAGGCATAATAAATACATTAGTTGTTATAATTTCAATATTATTAGGGTTGTTACTTGGGATTTCAGATTGGGTATATTCAGATTTTTATCGTAAACATGCTACTAATATTGCTTACAATCATTCCAGGGTTTGGTCAATCGGACACTGGGGCTGGCAATGGTATTCAGTTAAAGCAGGGATGCTTATCTACTCCAAAGATAACGAGCTAAATGTTAGAAATGGAGATTTAATTGTTACCCCAATAAATATAAGCAAACAAGAGTTAAGTAAAGAAATTAAATTAGATACAGTAAGCTTTATTACAGAAACGCCGACATTTTTTACATTTTTTTCTGGAAAAAATAATGCAAGTTTGTATATTTCATCTTTTAACAGGCCAGTATGGAACTTGTCAAATGCCACTATAGATACAATTTTTATTTTTAAAGTAAAGCATGAGATAGGTATTGAAGATATAATTAATCGAATACGATTAGATGAATTTTGGTTAAAAAATATAAAAAATAAATCGAAAGAAACTAATTTATCTATAGACTCGTTAATTTTTTTAGAAGCAAAATTGTATATTAATCAAAAAAGGCTCAAATAAATATTTTTATTTGAGCCTTTTTTGATTAATTATTGCAAATATTATAAAATGTAATTATATAATTTAATCTTCCTGAAAAGATCTAATTTGCAGTTAAATAAAATTTAATGTATTAATATGTTTTTATTTACCACGGATTCTTATCATCATTTAAAACGATAAATGATGATTTGTAATGCCTATTTTAATAATGAAATTAATTTTTAGCATTTGTTATAAATAACTTTTTATTCTCTAAAAAGTTTAAAAGCATTTCGTTCTTCTTTTCTATAATATTTTCATCTGTTGTCATCCAATTAGATCCATTTAAATAATGAATTGCATAATCTTCTAAATTTACTAAAATTGAAGATTGCTGCAGGTTATTTTTATTTTCATTAACAATATAATCTTCGCGTAAACTTTTAATTTTATAGCCTTTTTTTAATAATTCAGAAGTTCCGGCACCGGTATCCATTCCAGGGCTAGGAGAAAAATCTATTTCTTTCAAAGAAATAGATTTTTCTCCTGCTATAAATCCAGGCCAAAGATAATTATCGCGTAGTGGTCTACTTTGAATAATAGATAGTATATCAAAGTTAATAAATTCAATCTTTTTAAGGGGAAAAAGATCATGATCTATTATGCACCAATCGTCAGAATAATCAATAATTCCTTCTAGTTTATTTAAAGCATAAGCATGTGATTTAGAAGGGTTTAAAAATATTTTTTTAAAATATGGCACTTTAATGTTATGGCAAATGACACTATTTTTCTTACATGCTTCGCTTATGCTACGTTTAGGTCCATTGTTTAAAATTACAAGTTTCCCATCTGCAAAATTTTCCACACATTCTTTCTGTATTGGAATAAAATCTGGTCTATTAAAGTGAACTGAATAAAATATCATTATTTATTTATTATACAACCATTATTAATTAATTTACAAAACTATTTTGTGGTTTCTATTAAAAATACATATTATTTTACAATTAACAAAATGATTGACTTATGGATTAAAGCTCAAAAATTGCCAAAATGTTCCATAAGATTCATCAAATGAAATAAAATAAATTCCAATTTGCCGAAAAAATTAAAATTATTTTACTAAAGATGAATTTGATATTTGTTAAGTCATTTGTAGCAACACTATTTCATGCTGTTGCTACAAGTCTTTTAATGCGCTGTATTTTTTTCAAAATATCAATTTACACTAATTTATAAGACCAATTTATTGAGGCTTTTTAAATCATATTTTTGAAAATTTAATGCATACCATTACTGAAATATTTATAATCAATTAATTATAGCCACATATAAGCACTGTCCACGATAATTCCCTTATTTTACTCCCTTCCCAATCTCCCCAGGACTCAAAAACCTTGCATGATCTAACATTTCCACTATTGCCATTGTTTTGCTGGTCTTTAAATCACTTAGCCCTTTAATAATGGTATAGGAGTCTTTCAATAAATAAAATACATTAGTGGTGAGGTTCAAGCTTTTGGATTGGTTGTATAATTTAGATGAAATTTGAGTTTGATACAAAGCATCTATTTCCGTAAAACTCGCTATATGTTGTGCTATCATTTTATTACTTGTTAAATTCAATTCTGATTTGTCTTGTGCAAAACACCAGTCATCTAATTGCTTGAAGGCTTTAGGACTATTTTGTATTATTAACACACTACTTAGTTGGTACACAAATCCGTCTAGCTTCCAACGTAGGGTATTGTAAAGTGCAAGTGCACTGTCTTTCCTATCAGATTTAGACTCTGACTTTGAATCAGATTTAAGTTCCATGGTTAAATACAATTCAGTCCCATATTTAATTTCAATGAGTCTACTCATAAGTCCTTGTTGGGGCTGCGCAAGCGCAGCCCCACAGTACAACACCAAAATCATCACCAAACCAACCACCTTTATTTTAGACCCTCTAGGTTTTAAATTTATTTTCATATTTGTATAATTTTTATAGAAAGAATTTTTGTGATGCTAGTAACCCTTCGCTTTGTGGATTTTGATCATAGTCATTTTCCATTAAATCGATGTTCACATATTTTACAATGTCTTGCATACTCGCATCCTGTCCATATAAGCTTAGGTTCTTAATTAAGTAATGGGTAAATGCACCATTGAATCTGTTATTGATATACGCATCTGCACTTAACTGATGCGAAGCACATCCACTTAATAATGCGCCGTGTAAGGGGATGGGTGCACTACCCAGACTAGCAATAGGCGTAACCGTCTCTGCTTGTTGTGTTGAATCTTTATGATTGAATCTTCGGAACCTAGTTTCGTTAAGATCATAATTAAACTCAACTACCTCATGCTTTCTGGACAAATCCTCAGAATGACAACTATCCGATATCCATACAAAATGCACGCCTTGGGGGATTTTTGCAAAAATCTTGGCAAACTCCTTATCACTTATCGCCGTTTCGGCTGCAGTTTCCCCACTAAAATCATAAGGGCAAATAATCTCATCCAAGCCATCTTTTTCGAATACAGGACTGTGGCTTGGGATCTGTGCGCCGTGTCCACTATACTGAAATAGTATTTGATCTCCCGCACTTGCTCCCAATAGCAACCAATTGAGTGCTGTTAAAATCTCTTTTTTAGTGGCCATACTATCGGTGAGTGTTCTGATATTTTCTTTACGATACACTTTGTTTTTAGATGCAATAAAATATTCCATATCTACAATGTCATTAATACATCCTCTTAAATTATTACTTGGATTTGGATAGGCATTGATCCCAACTAGTAGCGCTTTGTTATTCATAAAATGGTGTTTGGTTGATTAAATCTAGGATTAAAATTTGCAGTACCAAACTTAAATGATACATTTACTAAAACACTTAAAGTCCTTTAATAGAAAGGATTCTAGATCATTTTTATCAAACACGCACCACACTTATATTCTTATTTTTTCTCTTAGAAAACGTGCTAAAAAATATTTTATGAATCAATTAGATCGGATGCCGTTATTTAAAAGTTTTTTACTTTTTTGCATTGCTTTTGTTTTATTTTTTATCACTGCACCTTTTGGTTTTTTGTATGCAGTGATTCGTCAGAGCTGTATTAAAAGTGTAAATTCATTGTCCGTGTATTTTTTAGAACTGGCATTGGCGATAGACAATGCGG
>Ga0114973_10000341_pt1 | contig 34896 bp, 21 predicted proteins | sample M_140807_MF_Meta_FD_87025 | JGI IMG/M metagenome (GOLD analysis project Ga0114973, IMG submission 87025) | Freshwater microbial communities from Lake Montjoie, Canada to study carbon cycling - M_140807_MF_MetaG | ecosystem: Environmental > Aquatic > Freshwater > Lake | place: Lake Montjoie... | reverse complement strand
CTCCAGAGAGAAACGACGACGACGCGACGCCATCGACGAGCCCCACCTCGCAGAACCGGGCGCGCCCGGGAGGGGTCGTCGAGCGATCGGTGGCCGCGATCCGCAATGGCGCACGGATCCGGGCGGCGTTACGAACCTCGAGGAGGACGCGGTACGTGCGATCGACGACGAGCTCCGGAAGCGGGCTGACTGCAGCCAGTTTCACGCGTGACTCCGGATTGACGTCGACCCGCAGCACCACCAACGGCTCGACGGCAGCGGCCAGGCTGGCGCTCGACTCGGCGGCGGCGAGAAGGGGCTCGAGCGCTTGTGGATCGGGGCGGGGAAGGAGCTGATCAACGGCGAGGAGCAGACTGTCGCGCGTCTCGTCGACGGTCCCGGCGGCGGGGGCCGCGCGTCTGGCGATCAGCCGCTCGTAGCGATCGATGCCCTCCTCCGCGTAGGCGATCGCCTCGTTCCGCTGCGCAACCGTGGCGAACCGTCCCTTGAGCTCGATGTCACGGACGTGGGCCCGCATCCGAACGATCCAGTCCCGCGCCGCCTCCGGCCGGAATACTCCCCGCCCCTCGACGACGACCTGGACGGCGCTGGTGTGGGCGATGCCCGCCCGCTCGATGCAATTGAATCCCCCCCCACGGCTCGCCCGGGCGACGATCCAGCGGCTTTCCCCCACCGGCAGATCGATGGCCAGCTCCGCCGTCGTCTCCCCGGTGGTCTCCTCTGCGATCACCACCCCATTCGACACCACCTGCACCACCCCGAGGGGCTGCCGCGACACGGCCCGGACCCGCACGGTGACGCGGTCGCCCGGATCCCTGGCGATCGAGTCGCCGGGAGTGTGCCCATCGACGTCGAGAAACAACAGTGGGCCCGAGGTGGTGAACGTCCGGCCGCGGCGGATGCCGTCGATCCACTTCTCGTAGCTGAAGTCCCCGTCGATCCGCACGTAGGCCCGCGCGGCGCCGGCCACCCGCGCTGGATGATCGCTGCCGTTGGTGAGGGGGATCCGGAAGCCGCAGTCGAGGAATCGCTCGAAGTCAGCCGACCCGAGCTGATCGAACGAATCGGTGAGCCCGTGAATGGCGTTGAGGGGAGGCTCATGATTGGCGCCGGTGCCGTGGGCCTCGATCGAGATCCCCCCCTGACCACGGGCCTCCTCGATCGCCGGGCGGTTGTGCGGCCAGTCGATCGAATCGTCGCCCGCGATCCCCGGTCCGGTGCCGATCGGCATCACGAGCCAGCGCAGATTCAGAAAGCAGAGATGGCCGTAGAGATTTTCGTTGCGGTATTCCTCCGCCATCTCGACGTGGTAGCCATCGCGGCACAAGCCCGCGACCGGGCCGACCGGCGCCTGCGACGGCTTCACGAAGGCGTCGCTCGCGGTGCGGTGGAGGAGCGTGAGGTTGTTGACGACGCGCAGATTCTCGGCCCGCTGGACGAGCCCGAGGGCCTCGAGGGGGAGATCGACATTCCAGGCATTGGTCACCCAGTGGACATGCGTGTCGCCACTGATCCAGCCCTCGGCAGCGGCGTCGACGATCCGCGGCACGGTGAGCGTCACCTCGCGGCTCTCCCCCGGCGCAAGCGAAAGGGTCTCACCTGCGATCGCATGTTCATAGCCCCGCTCGGCCTCAATCCGACACTCACCCGGCGGGAGAACGAGGTCGGCGCTCGAGTCACAATAAAAGAAGGGGAGTCGGTGAAACCGCGGCAGCGGCAAGCCGAGGATCGGCTTGACGGTGAACGTCGGATCTGCGGCGAACGGCCCCGAGTGACGGCAGGCCCCGTCGCCCCCGATTGCCCGCACCCGCGCACAGACCGGCGCGCCACTCTCGCCGTCGACGACCTGCACCCGCAGCCGCGCCGGCTCCACGACGCGCACGGAAAGCGCCAGCGTCGCGACGGCGTCTTCCTGCTTCACTTCGAGCCGCGCCCCGACAGGCCCATCGGCATCGGCGGAGACGACAACAAGAAAAGGCTGTGGCCGGCCAGGGAGCACCGTCCAGGGATCCGCCTGGATGACGTTCCCAGACACGCCGACGGCAAGCCGGAGAGGCGCCGCGGTCGTCTGGGTCAATTCCACGATCAGGTGGCAATCGAGCCCGCGGGCCCGGTCGATCGGCGGCAGCGGCTCCTCGGCGGCGAGCCTCGCGCCATCCCACGTGACACGGAGCGAACCATGCTGCTCCCGGAGCCCCGCCATGAGCTCGCCGCGGCTCTCCTCCAAATCGGCAAGCCCGCGAGCCCCGGGGGACTTCGTGGCGAAACGGTGCTCGTCGATCGCTTGGGCCACGACCTGATCTGCAAGCGGGCTGCCGACCCGTGCCACAAACGCCGTCAAGAACTCGAGCGCGAACCAGGCCGCCTGCCGGTCAGCCTCCGTCGGCTCCTGCCCGATCTCCCCGCGGAACGCCATTCGGTCCCGGTGAAACTCCGGCGGATGAGCCGCCGCAGTCGCGCCAGAGACGACACAGCCCAAGGCCAGGCCCGCGCCCAGGACCAGCCGACATGCTGCAACCAACATCGGCCGTGTCCTCCCTTGCTCGCTACCTGGTGGCCCATCATCGATCCCCGTCAGGGTACCCCGTCGGTGAGGGCCCCCGCCACCCTTCCGTTACACTTTCTTCTCCGGGCCGACCCCGCCCACCGAGAAGCAGGACCATGATTCACCACGCGCCGATCGAGCGACTCGTCGACCTCCTCGACCCTGCCGCCGACATCATTCTCAACATGACCCGCGACGAGGCCCTCGCCCGCGTCGCTTCCGGGGATCCGGCGCAGGTCCGCGGGATCGACGGGCACTTCGCGCTGGTGCATCGCGCCGGCAAGCAGATCCGCATGGCGCGCTCGCTCGGCCGCCCGCTCCGCTACTTCATCGCCAAGAAGGCGGCCGGGCCGGTCCTCGTCGTTGCCGATCGGATCGACGCGATTCACGCCTGGCTCGAGGCCGAGGGGCTCGCCGACCAGTTCCACCCCTCCTACACCCGGATGGTGCCGGCGCATCACCTCATGGAGTTGGCCCTCGTCGGCTGCCCCGACCCGAGTCCCGTCTGCCGCCGATTCTTCAGCCCCGAGCGCAACCGCTGGGGCTCCGACCTCGACCAGATCGGCAAACGCTACATCGGGGCCCTCCAGGAGGCGCTCGCCGCCTGGCTCGACCGCGTCGGGCCGAGCGAACCGCTCGGTGTCCTCTTCTCCGGAGGCATCGATTCAGGGAGCGTGCTCCTCGTCCTCCACCATCTGCTCCTGTCGCGGGGCGAGGCGCCGCAGCGACTCAAGGCCTTCACCCTTTCGGTGGCCGATTCGGGGAGCGATCTGGCCCAGTCCCGCGAGTTTCTGGCCCGGACACGGCTCGACTATCTCCATGAGGCGGTGGAGATCGCGGCCGACGAGCTCGACCTCGAGGCGACGATCCGCGCGATCGAGGACTACAAACCGCTCGACGTCCAGGCCGCCGCCGCCGGGCTGGCGCTGTGCCGCGGGATCCGCCGCCGGTATCCCGATTGGATCTGGCTTGTCGACGGCGACGGCGGCGATGAGAACCTCAAGAGCTACCCGATCGAAGACGATCCGGAGCTCACGATCCGCAGCGTTCTCAACAATCCGCTCCTCTACCACGAGGGCTGGGGGGTGAATGCCATCAAGCACTCGCTGACCTACTCCGGCGGCCAGAGCCGCGGTCATGTCCGCAGCTACGCCCCCGCCGCCATGTGCGGCTTCCGCGGCTTCAGCCCCTACGCGCTGCCGAACGTCATCGAGGTCGCCGAAGGGATCCCCTTCATCGAGCTCACCGACTGGGACCACGGCCGGCTCTACGCGCTCAAAGGTGAAATCGTCGCCCGCGGCGTCCGCCAGGTGACGGGGATGGAGCTCCCGGTGTTCCCCAAGCGCCGCTTCCAGGCGGGGATCTGTGACAGGCCGAGAGAACGATCGCTCTTCCCCTCTGATCCCAGGCACTACCGGCGGATCCACGAGAGGATCTGGCGCTGACGGCCCGGCGACCGCTAAAGCTGAGAGGGCCAGCGGAGGCTGAACGGTCTAGCGAAGGCTGAACGGTCTAGCGAAGGCTGAAGCGTCGCCGCCCGACCTGTGGCGTGCCGGAGCTCTTCCGGGCGACTACCTCATGGGTCATTCCCGCCTCGAGCGGAGCCCCCGTTTCGGCAAGCTCTCCCCGCGCGACAAGCCCCTCCACGAACGTTCGCTCGGCTGCCGCACGGGAGGCATTCGTGGCCGGCTTCAGGGCTTCGACGGTCGGGCTGGCCGGCAGACTCGAAGCCGCCTTCTTCCGCCCCCGGGCCGATCGAGTCACAGCTCTGCCTCCGGAAGGGAGTTTGACCGGGGCAGGGTGGGCCTTGGCCTCCGGGGCACGGGTCGTCCGACGCACCGCACCCTGTCTCCGAGCAATCGATTTCTTGGCCATGGCAGGTCCTCCGAGCCGTATTCTAGCAGCGGGCCTCTCTCCTGTCCCTACCATCCTTCCGCGTCAAACCGCAATCTGGACAGCCGCAGATGTCCGTCGGTGCGGGAAAGGACATGCGTCGCCCGACCACCGGCCGCGGGGGCGCTGGCGGCGATGCCCTTGGCACGGGTCCGGGCCGGCAATTCGATCCGCTGGTTCTCGAACAGCACCCCGATGAAGCGATCCGCCGAACGCTCCATGGCGGCGGTCGGATCGGTGGCCGACACACCCCGTCGGCCAGCGGCTAACCCGGCGGCCCCGAGAGCCCGGGGGACGTCGACGAGAATCCCTCCCGTCGAAAGGCCATAGTGGGCGGCGTTGATCTCGAGCGTCTGCCGCGGGCCACCGGCGGTCACGCCCCCCCTCCGCGCGGCCGCGGAGCGTTTCCCGGTGGCGGCGCCGGGGCGATCCCCTGGGGCCGTCGCCGCCGTGAGGATCCGGCGACCGACGAGCACGTCCGTGATCACCGCGCCGTAGCGTCCCGCGAACACCGTGGCATCGACATCGATCATGCGGGCGCCGACCTGGGCGAAAAAGTCCGGTTGGAGGGGCGCAGCGGCGACGGCATCGATCACCAGCCGGGCGGCGGCAGCGGCGACGGCGGCGAGGTCGTCGGCCGACGGCGACGCGCCGGTATCCCGGAGCATCCGCGACAGCATGTCATGGAAGGCTCCGGTAAAGACGCGAGAGAATGCATGCGGCTCGGCAGATAGCTCCGTCGCCGGAGCGCTAGCCGGCAGCGATTCGGGAGCGACATACCTCCAGCGATTGGAGGCATTGCGGAGACAGTCCGACTCGACCGCCGCGGGATTGGACTGCCGCATGGCCGCCCCCAACTGCTCGGCGATCCGCGACAACGGCGAGGCCTTGTTGGCGACCAGCAGCGGGAGCACCTGCTCACGGACCTGCGGCAGGGCGAGGGCCGCGAGCATCGCCGTGATGTCGCCGAACGACTCATGGAACGCAGCGATCTCGATGAACGGGGCATCCCAGAGATCGGGACGGAGGGCGTCGAGGCAGGCGTGGCCGGTCTCGTGGCAGACGATGTCGGGGCTCTCGCCGGAATGGACTGCGGCCTTCCCTCGTCCGGAGTGGAAAAAGGCGAGCTGGGTCCGGTCGTAGTAGGCGTTGAGATCGCTTCCCGCATCAAGCGTTACCGGCAACGTCTCCGCCGCCTGCCAACGCTTGACGCGATGGCGCACAAGCAAAGGCGCCCACAGGTCGGCCGTACGGCGGAGCGAGTCGGCGGCGTTCCAGTGGCGGAATCCCGCCGTCCCCGGCTCGTAGACCCCGACGGGGATCGCCTCCCCGCTGATGGAGAAGGCCAGGGGACGTGCATCGAGTGACGGAGCCGGCCGCTCGATCAGCCCCCAGGGCGACGCCGGGTCGTCGACCCAGGACTGAATTCGGGCCGGAGCCGCCTCCTTCGGGGCAGCTGCACTTCGCCGTGGCCCCTTGCGTCGCGCGGCTCCGGCGCCCCGCGCCACCGGCCTCGTCCCAACTCGTCCCGACGACTTCTTCTTTCCAACCATGACGAATCCTTTCCCCCCTCCCACAAATTACTGAACGTTTGTTCACTCACCTATCATAGTCGCTCGGGCGGCAGAAAAAACTTGCCCGGAATCGGGTCGTCGTCGACGTCACTTGTCGACCGCAGTATGGGCGAAACGGTGCCCGGCCGCGGGGTCGAGAAGGCCGACCGGATCGAAGGGGGCGAGGCGGTCGCGGAGCCGCTCCGCAGTCGCCTTGCCGCCGGCGACGAGCTCCCCCCGTGCCGCGGTGAGCGCCGATCGGAGCGGCGTGTTGCGGGCGGCCAGGAATCCCTGTGAGGTGGTCGTTTCTCCCCGTCCGTACCCTCGTTCCGCCGCCACCGTGGCAAGGAAGAAGAGCGTGCTCGCCAGTCGAAAACGATCGAAGTCGGGGAGGACCGCATAACAGGCGCTCACGAGCTGATCGATCCACGCGACTTCGTCAATCACCGCAGCGCCGTAGGCCTCCCAGCCGACCTCGTCGAACGACTCGGCAAGCAGCAGATCCGCGAGGCGCTCGACCCCCGAGAGCGCATGCGCGATGCCAGTGCTGTGGAGCGGATCGACGAAGCCCGCCGTCGTGGGGAGCATCGCAAAGCCCACCCCGGAGGCCCGCGACCAGAGCCGGCTCATTCTCGGGATCAGCCCCAACGGGCGCACCGGTCGGCTCGCCGCGAGGAGGTCGGCCAACGACGGATACAACGCCAGAATTCGCTGCCAAACGCCCTCCAGCGCGGTCCCGCCCGCCGCCCACCCCTGACAGACGCCGGTTGGCTGCACGACGCCGACGCTCGCGAGATCGTCGCGGAACCGCAGGATCCACATCCATCCGTCGTCGAGGCAATGGTGCTGGGCCGCGTCATCCGACTGGAAGGGGGACGTGGTGGAGCGATTGCCGGCCGCTTCCTGGAGCCGATCCCACGAGCCGACGCCTGTGAAATGGCCGAAGATGGCGCCACAGCGCGTGTGGAGCGTGTCGTCGAGACGTTTCATCCCGAGGGCCGCCGCCGAAGCTCCGCCCCCACCGGTGGCATCGAGGAGGAATGGGGCGCTCGCCTGCTCCTGCGGACCGAGCCCATCCCCGACCGCCGCGGCGAAGCGCACCTTCCAGCAGTGCTCCTGCCGCTCGATCGCCACGACCTCGCACCCTTCTCGCACGATCGCGCCGGCGCGGGCGGAGCGTTCGCACAGGAACGCATCGACATCGGCGCGGAGCCAATGGGTGTCACTGCCGGCGTCGGTGGCACTGGCGGCGACGAGGAGTGAGGCGGCGTGGTCGGGGGTATCGCGGAACGGCTCCCCCGGCCGATGGAGGAAATAGGAGAATCCACGTTTCTTCCCGCACCCCAGCTGCGGATAGCTCGCCTGCCACGATCCCCACCGGGCCAGGGGGGCGAGCTCCGGCAAGCGGTGCCGGGCTGCCAGATCGGCGAGGATCAGGTCGGCCGCCGGCGTGCTCGACTCGCCGATCGCGAACCGCGGATGGCGCCCCCGATCGACGACGAGGACTCGCATCCCGCGCGCCGCGAGGATCCACCCCAGCAGGCTGCCGGAAAAACTGCTCCCGAGGATGATCGTGTCATACGTCATCAGGACAGCCACACCGTGAACTCAACGGAGGGAGGATTCCGCGATCCCGATTCATCATTCCGATCCGGTCACGCCTGGGGGCCCGACAGACGTCGCACTGCCCGCTCATCCGATCCCAGTCCCACCGATCGAGCGTCACCAGACAGGCCGCGGGAATGGTGGCGATCGCCCCGGCCAGCGCCGCCTCGGCAGCCGCCGCCGAGACCGGAACGAAGCGTCCGCCGGCGGCGAGCTCGTCAAGATGGCCATTGCCCGGGCGCGTGGGAATGAGACAGACATGGCGACACCCGGCCGCGGCCGCGAACCGCGCGGTGATGATCGCCTCGGCAACCGACTCACGCTCGTCGATCCCCGGCAGCCCGAGCAAGACGAAGGCCCGCGCGTCGATGCCGGCCGCCCGGAGCCGAACGGCGGCCGCGGCAAAGTCTGCGGTCGTCATCTGCTTGTTGAGCCAGGGGAGGAAACGAGGGTCGGTCGTCTCCAGCCCCAGCGCCACCTCCAGCCGCCCGGTCAGCCCCCCGGCAAACGCCTCGAGTGACGCATCGACAAGCCTGGGATGCGTCTCGACGATCACCCGCTCGAAGCCCTTGAGGAGCGCGGCGATCCGGGGGATGTCGGCTGGCGGGACCGCGTGCGGATCGGTGAAGTTGCTGGCATTGTAGAGCTTGATCCAGCGGGGCTCCCCGAGGTCCGGATCCGCGGGCTGGGCCAGCGCCGTCGCGATCTGCTCCGGCAACGCCCCCAGCGGCGTCGGCCCGTCGAGCGTGTGCTGCCACAGATCGCACATCGCGCAGGTGAAAGGGCACTCCGCCCCGGCCAGGAGGACGACTCGGCAGGTCACCAACCGGCCCGGCGCCGCCACCTCCTCCTCGTCCCAGACGGCGATCGGACGGCGGGGATCGACGGCGTGCTTCGGCCCCCGGGTACGACGGATCTCCGCCGATGAGACCGCCTCGGGCAGCGACGAAAAGCCCGCGCTTCCGTCGGCCGCGAAGGGTGTCATCGGTGAGCGCTCTCCGCGGACTGGGGGTGAGGAAGCTTCACGGCCCGGTCGACCTCGATCCCCGAATGCGTGGAGGTGGTGCCGTCGGGCCAGTCGACACGGACATCGACCGGCCCATTCGCCATCCCCAGGCCGATCGTCACCGGCAGCTCGGACTGCGACTGGTAGCTGCGCGTGGGACTGACAGCCCGGGCCTCGACCCCGGCCGCCGTTTCCACCGTCACCAGCGCCCCGATCGCATCGGGATTGGCGCCGGTGCCGGCAAGGCTGATCCGCACCCAATGGTGCCCCGAGGCCTGGTCGTTGCGGAGAAGGCGCGGCTTCGATCCACTGGCGGTGACGATCAGGTCGGTGTCGCCGTCGCCGTCGATGTCGGCCGCCGCCAACCCCCGACCGACGAGCGGACGGTGGAAGTCGCTCCCCACGAGGTCGAGCGGCGCCGGCCGAAATTCGGTCGCCTCGCCGGCGCCGCAGTTCCAGAACAGCTCCGGCGACTGCTCGTAAAACTGCGTCTTCTGCACCTTGTTGATGTCCTCCTCGAGATGGCCGTTGGCGGCGAGGATGTCGAGGCGACCATCGAGATCGATATCGGCGAAGAGAACGCCGAAGGTCAGCTCCTGCCGCGTCTCGGGGCCGAGGCCGTTGGAGACGGCGTCGTCCTTGAACTGCATCTGGCTCCCTTGGGAGACATAGAGCGCGTTCATCTCGTTGGAGAAATTGCCGATGACGATCCCGATCTCGTCGTCGTTGCGGAACCGGGCGATGTCGATCCCCATCGCGCCGCGGGCCTTCCCCTCGACGTCGTAGGCGACGCCGGCGAGATTCCCCACCTCCTCGAAGACGGCGCTGCCGGTATTGCGGAAAAGGAAATTCTGCACGGTGTCGTTGGCGACGACGACATCGAGCAACCCGTCGCCGTCGAGATCGTCGAACGCCAGCCCGAGCGACTTGCCGACCGGCACGCCGGTGGCAGCGTTGCGGACGCGGATCCCGGCTTCCTCGGAGACATCGGTGAATCGGCCTCCGCCGTCGTTGCGCAGAAGCCGCGGGAAGGCCCCGCCGAAGTTCTGCGGGCGCCCATAGGCCCGCCCACCGCCGACGAGGCGGAAATCCTGGGCGCGGTCGATGTCGCGCGACCAGGCGACGTAGTTGCACACGAACAGGTCGAGATCGCCGTCCCGGTCGGCGTCGAACCAGCCACAGCTCGTCCCCCAATCGGCGTCGTCGCCGGCCACCCCGGCGTCGGCCGTGACGTCGGAAAACCTCCCCGCGCCGAGATTGTGGAACAGCCGGTCGGGCCCGACGGCCGTCACGAACAGGTCACGCCGGCCGTCGGCATCGAAATCGCCCACCGCCACGCCCGTCCCGTAGAAGGGCACGTCGAGCCCGGATCCGGCGGTGATGTCGCGGAAGTTTCCGGAGCCGTCGTTGTCGTAGAGCCTCATCGTCGGCGCCGGCTGCGGCGCCGGCCGATCGTCCCACGGCCAGCGGCTGCCCTGGACGAGGAGGAGATCCTGATCACCGTCATCGTCGTGATCGAAGAACGCGCATCCCCCCCCCATCGTCTCCGGGAGGAGCTTCTCTCCGGCGGCGCCGTTCTCGTGGACGAAGTCGATGCCGGCGGCCGCCGTGACATCGGTGAACGGCATCGCCGGCATGACGACCTTCGGCTTCTCGCGCCCGGCGGGGAGCGAGAGCTTCGCCTCCCGCGGTGGCGGCGGGGGAGATTTGAGCCCCAATCGCCAGGCGACCACGGCGCCGATGACGCCGACGGCAACGATCAGCGCGAGTGAACGCCAGAACGCCTTGCCGATCACGGCATCGTCGCGTTCCTCGGTCTCCTCATCACGATCACGCCTGGAATCGCCGTCTCGGATGACCATCGCAAACCTCGCCTTGTTCGTTGCCGGACGTTGCCTGCCTGATGGGACCAATCGTCAGGAGCCCGTGCCGTCGGCCGGTAACGGGTGCGGTGCGGCGCTCACTTCGTCGCGCTGCTCCCCGGGATCACCCGAGCCATCGGCAGCCGTCCACTCCCCGGCGGGGAGCTGCGGCGCCCCGGGACGCTGGAGCGGGTAGATCACGAGCGTCTCGGCGGCGAAGTTTGCCGCCGGATACTTCTTCCGCGCCAACGACACCGCCCGGTCGGCCGCGTTGTCGTCGAGCTTGTAGCGTTCGTGAAGCCGGCGGTGCTCGTCCGACTTCTCCCGGTCCCCCAGCTGCCCGTAGATCAGCTGGAGATTGTAATGCGCGGCGACGTTCTCCGAATCGAGGAGGAGCGTCATCTCGAAGTGCCGCGCCGCCTCCTCGAGGGCCGCGTGGCGGGCCTCGGCCGCGTCGGCGCCGCGGTACTGGCTCGCCCGGTCGTAGAGCGTCAGCCCCAGCAGGTTGCGGACCTCGTAATCCTTGCTGAAGTCGAAGCCGCGCTTCCGCATCTCCTCCGTCCGATCCTCGAGAACCTTACGGAAGTTGGCCTCCGCTTCCTCGAGCCGTCCCTGCTGCCGGTTCACGAGCCCCGAGAGCCAGGCCACGGTCCAGGCCGGCGCGGCCGGATCGGTGTGGGTGGCCGCCCGCTCGAGCGCTGCGGCGGCCTCGTCGACGCGTCCCTCCTCGAAATTGACCCGGCCGAGGTTCACCGGCCCGTCGTAGCGGCCGAGCTTCTCCACCTCGACAAACGCCTCCTCCGCCTGCCGCAACTCGGCCTTCCCCTTGATGAGGAGACCGATGCCGTAGTCGTTCCACCGTTCCCAGGCGGGGATTTTCCGCTCGTTTGGCGGCCCGATCTCCGCCACCACACCGGCCACCGGGAAGGTGATCTCATCCTCCGCCATCGTCACAATCGGCAGCTCGTCGACGTACGGCTCCCCGGCCACATGACCACGGAGTGGGAAATCCCCCGGCCGCGCCTTATCGGCGACAAACCGCATGTACTCGGCATCGAACTTCCGGTAGCGGAGCTTGACGTTCACCGTCACCGGGGCGGTGACATCGCGGGGAACCTCGAAGCCGTAATGGACCGTCCACGCCGCCCCCGGCGGGATCTGGTGGTTGTAGAGGGGCACGAAGATGTCCTGGGGATTGCGGCGGTTGATCCGATTCCCCTCGCGGTCGAGCATGAAGATGTTGATGAAGTGGGCGTAGCGGTCGACCTCGTTCCCCTTCTCCGCATCGATGCCGCCGCTGCGGCCGATGACCCGGTCGCCGGCGGTCACCGTGACGTCGAGCCAGACCTCGTTGGAGTCGGCGGTGCCCTGCGTGAACAGGTGGCCCAGCTTCAGGGTCCGGATGACCGTCTCGAGGAGGTACGGCTTCCCCGGCTCGAGCGTCGGCACCATTGGGCGCAGCGGCGCATGGAGTGGGCCATCGATCCCCGCGCCATCACGGATCCCGAAGATGTCGACCCGGGTGATCTCCTGGAGGAACTTCGCGTGGGCCTCGACCATGTCGCCCCGGTCCTTGAGCCACGCCAGCCCCGTGTTCGCGGCGGGGAAGAGATGATCGTGGACGGTGAGGCGGCCCGTGTCGTCGTAGCGCTTGGCGCCGAAGTCGGTCGAACTTTTTAGCGGCATGTGGCAGGAAGCGCAGCTCTCCTTCGCCTGGGGCGGGTAATAGAAGCTCCGCGCCCCGTGCCCGGAGACGCCGGAGAGGAGGAAGGGGTCGTAATGGTTTTGGCCGCGCAGAAAGTCCTTGTAGGCGGTCAGCTCCTTGGGGAGGTGGACTTTGTGGCAGGAGGAGCAGAACTCGGCGTCGCGGTGGAAGTCCTTCAGGAAGGTCTTCTTGTGCATCGCCGGCTTCGCCTTGACGAGCTGGTTGTTGACCCACTGGAGGAGCGCGTTGTCACTCTTGGCAAAGGGGTAGTGGATCGGCTCGTCGATCGTGTAGTCGGCGTTCCCCTTCGTGCTGTTGACATGCGTGATCGCGTGGCAGACGGTGCAAGTGATGCCGGCGTGGGCCGTCGGGTGGTGGACGTCGTCGTAGTCTTTGTCGTCGAAGGCGCCGCTGTAAAACGGCACCGGATCGTGGCAGCCGGCACACCACCGGGCCGCCTTCACGCTCCCGTCCCGCTCGAACGACACCAGCCTCGTCTCGCGAACGCTCGCCAGATAAGCAGGATTGTTGAAGCTCGAGAAGTGGTGGCTACTCCCCTCCCAGCCGGCATGGACGTCGGCGTGGCACTTCTTGCAGTAGTCGTCCATCATGAGCGTGTCGGCGGGGATGTAGTTGCCGGTGGCGGTGCGGGCCAGCGACGGCTCGAAATACTGCTTCCCCTCCTCCGGCCCTTTGGCATGCCAGTGACGCGGATCCTGGGCATGGAGGAAGACCATCACCCCGATGGCGGCCGCCACGACACCGGCATACGTCAGCCCCATCCGCCACTTGATCTTCGGCCCCACGAGCCGGTGGAGCCAGTAGAGCCACGCCGCCACCAATGGCGTTGCAATGTGGGCCCAGTAGGTGGCCTGCGTGAGGAGCGGCGTCCGCGCCCCGGCATTCGTCGCCCTCAAGGCCAGGAGCAATCCCCCCGAGACGAGGACGACCAGCGACGCCACGAAGAGGGCATAGCCGACCCGGACCGCGCGGCGGTTCTTCCGGTTCTTCGTATTGAGCATGTGGACGATGCCGAAGACGACAAACGGCGCCACGAACACGAACCCGAGCACGAGGTGGACGAGGAACATCCACTGGTAGAGCCAGTTCTGGTAGGTCTCCTGCGAGGCCCACTCGAGGAACGTGATCGCGGCGAGGTAGGCCGAATTGGCCCCGATCACCGCCAGCAGGCCGAGGACGACATTGAGGAGGATCCGGAGGCGCGGGCCGATAGCCGGGACATGGGCTTTTCGCGGCGGGCGCGGGGAGAGCGTGACGGCGTCGGAGCCCATGGAACGAGATCCTCTTCGTGAGCGGGCACTGGCAGGCGGGCGACAAGGACCCTCCGAATCGGGCGGCACTTTCGGCCGCACGGGAATGGGGGGTCCTACGGAATCCCCGCCGTCGGCGCCCGTCCCCCCGGGAAAACCGGGGGGCCGACGGACGACCGGGAGCGGGCGCCGGATTGACCACCGCCGGTCACGCTCCCGCGGGGGTGCGATCGGGCAACGGCGGCGCCACCGGCGACGTCAGGCCTGGAGAGAAGCCCATCTGGGAGGACGGATCGGCACCGCAGCGATCACGACCAGCGGCTTGCGGTCGTTGGCGGCAAGGAAGGGACGACCGACGTCCCGGCAGCAGAGGGCTGCCACGGCAACCCGATCGGCAGGGTCATGACGGGGGACGTCGGCCGAGGCATCGCGGGGCAGCGCCGGGAAGAAAGGTGCTCCGCGGCAGGCCGGGCCGTCGCACTGGGGCAGACGCGGGGCGTCGGCCGGCCGCGGGGATACCGAACCACCCACGTCGCCGTCGGCCACGATCGCTTCGTGAGCAACCGCCGACCGGTGGTGTCCGGCCAGCCAATCGCCGCAACTGGCCTCGGCTCCGGTGCATCCCAGAAGCCCAGCGGCCAGCGCCACCAAGGCCCTGACGACAGGGCTCACGAAGCGGTCCGGAGCGGATCGCAAGGCGCGGGTGCGGACGGCGCGACACATGGGACGAAAAACCCCAGAACAAGCTGGGACCACGAATCCGTGGCCACCCCTCCGAACACCATCTCCCCGTTCTAAGCAGAACTGTAGACCGCTCCGTTGGATGCGTCAACGAAAGCGCCGCGGGGCGCTGGAATCACGGTGCAGCCCGGTGCAGCGGGGTCAGTTTTCCCTCGCTGTCCGCCTCCCAGATGGTTTTTGCCTGCGGGTCGGCAATGAGGAGCTTTCCACCCCGGATCGCGAGGCCGACCGGGCCTTTGAGCGGCTCGCCGGTGATCCATTTGGTGGCCGTGCCGTCCGCCGCCACCTTCCAGACCGCCCGGGCATAGTTGTCGCTGACGTAGGCAGTGCCGTCGTCGGCCACGACGACGTCATGGGGAAACTCGAACACCCGCTCCTTGACCACCGGTTCGATGCTCCCGTCGGCGGCAATCCGCACCAACGGTTGCTCTCCGGAAGCCGCCACGGCCCACAGTCGCCCCGCTCCATCGACGAACAGCCCTCGGGGGGCAGCCAGTCGGGCCACCTCCTTCGGCTCACCGCCGGCGGCCGGCACCCGCCAGATCCGCTGCGTCTCGAGATCCGACACGAACAGATCGCCCGAGGGATCGAAGGCGATGTCGACCGGGATTCCGATCTTTCCCTGGGTGAGCGGCACCGGCTGACCGTCGACGAACTTGAAGACGTCCCGGGTCGCCGAGTCGGCGGCATAAACGGTGCCGTCGCTGGCAACCGCGACCGCGCGGACAGCGTTGAGCGGCGTGCGGAACGTCTTCTTCCCCTGGAAAAACACCTCCACCTCGCCGGCCTGGAGCTTCAGCAGCCCCGGCAGCATCCGGTCGGCGACGAGGACCGCGTCGTCACCGGCCACCGCCACCGAGAGGGGATAGGGCATCTCCTCCGCGCGCCCCTTGCCCGGGATCGCGGAGAGCGTGATCAGCCCCAGCCCGAGCACCCCGATCAGGCCTCTCCACCGCCTCGCACCCGCGCCCCTCATCGCTCGCTCCTTCTCGTGTCGCGTTCCCCGCCGGGCCCGCCCTCGCGGTCCCGTCCCAGCCTATCACCATCGACCGACCAGCGGCGGATCGCCCGCCAGAATGCTTCGTCCTGGCGACGGGTCTGGTCGTCCCGCAGCCAGGCCTCGCGGGCCGGGGACGACGTTGGCTGGTCATCGTCGGCCGGCGGATAGGAGCGCATCCCGCGAAAGGGGAGCGGCTCGACCGTCTGCCCCTCGGCGGTGGCGAGGTTGGCATCTTTGTCCCACCCGACACTGTGGAGGAGGAAGCTCCGCCTCCAGCCCGCCGGCGGCCCAGGGGGGACTGGAAAGGTGACGGTCATTTCGTCCCCCGCCCCCATGATCACCAGCCGGTCATCCCCCTCGGCGACAAGCGCGCAGACATCGCCGTAGCGGGTGAACCGGCCCCGCATCGGCGGCCAAGCCGGGCCTTCGAGGGGCGGGGCGTAGACGAACCGCTCCGGGGCAGCGCCATCCTCCTGCTCGATCCGCGACCGACCCCGCCAGTGGAGATCGGCCGTGACCGGATCGAGCTCCACGAGCGCGAGTGTCGGCGCCTCCTCCCCCGAGACGAGAAACGCTTCATCCCAGTGGATCTCCATCGTCGTGTCGATCCGCAGCCGGGCGTGGGCCGGATCGAGGAGCCCGGAAAGATCGATGACGATCGATTTCGTCTTGCCCCCAGGGAAGCCGGTGAACGGGATCACCTCCCGCCAGCCCCCCACGCCGTCTGGCACCGACAAGCTCGGCGGCTGCGGCAGCGCGAGGGAGGGATCGTGCGACAGGGCGACGTTCTCGCTGACGGTCGTGGGATAGGTCCAGCCGGTGAGGACGAGCTTCGCCTTAAGGGCGTCGGGGATCGCCCCGAAATCGAGGACCAAGCAGTTGTCGGCGACGAGCCCCTGCCGGAGCTTCCTCGCGTACGATCGGGCGAACCGGCCGTCTGCGGCCATGACGTCGGCACGGAGGTCGCTCCCCTCTCCATCGGTGGCCGCCACCGGCCGGATCGGGGTGCGCACGGTGTGGATTCCGAACGCGGCGATGTCGGGGGGGCCGACCTTCTCGTTGGAGAAGATCTCCACGTCGGCGGGATGATCGACGACGACCAGCCGAAACATGTCGAAATAGGCTGCCTCCCACAGCTCCTCGGTGACCTGAATCGCATACCGGCCGTCGCGCGGCACCATCGGCGTGTCGATCTTGAGAAACTCCCATTCCCGCGCCGGCATGAGCTGTCCCTCGGCCCGCTGCAATCCCAGGGGCGCGGCCCAGAGGAGATCGGTCGCAAACACGAACTCCCGGCCGTTCCAGGTGTAGAGATAGGGGCATGAGCCGAGGAGGATCTGCTCCTCGCAGATCAGGCTGTCGGCGGCCGGTTGGATCACGTTCTGCGGCACCCCATTGATCCAGGCGACCCGGACGACGTCGGCCACGGCGAGATTCCCCAGGCCGAAGTGGGTCGTACGGCGCCGGACGGGGCGCGGCTGATAGAGCGCCCCGGCCTTGAGCTCGAGGAGGCTCCCCAGGCCGTGGGCGTTGACGCGGCCGCTCGGCGACAGCGCCGTTCCCTTGATCTGCTGGGCCTCGAGGGCCACGTCGATCCAATGATTCGTGTTACCGCCGACGTTCTCGAGCACCTCGAAGGCACAGTCCCCGTCACCGATCACCATGCCGTCGAGATCGCCGTCGCCGTCGAGGTCGGCGCTGTCGAAGCTCCGTGGGTGGCCGGTGGGGCAACGTCTCGGCGTCTGCTTCTCGAATCCTCCGGAGGGGAGACCGAGCGACACCGTCATCGCGTTCTCGTCGAGGGCGACGAGGTCGAGGAGGCCGTCGTTGTCTTGGTCGAACGCATGGACCGCGGCGCTCGCCGTGTCGGTCACCACGACCCCCGGTTCATCCGCCGGGCGGACCACGCCCGTCGCCGACCTCCGGCTCGGCACCGTTGCCACGCCGAACGGACCGGCCACCACCAGATCCCAGGCGCCATCCGCATCGGCGTCGATGCAGTCCAGAGCCGCGATCGGCCCTGGCACCGTGAAAGCCCCGGGGGCGACAGCTGCCTCGCCCCCACGGACAGCGAAGGGGACGAACCGGAACTGCCCGTGAAGGAGGTTTTCGAGCCATCCCCCGCCGGCATCGCTGCCGAGCATCACGTCGACATCGACATCCCGGTCCCAGTCGAGGGGGAGGAGCGCCCGCACCGGGGCCCCGACGGCAAACTCCGCCGTGCCCGGCCAAGCGACGAACGTCCCACGCCCGAGATTCCGCCACAGGCGCAAGGCCCCGTCGTGGCCGGAGACAAGATCGAGATAGCCGTCGGCATCGAGGTCGGCGACGGCCGAAGTTCGGGTCGGCCCGGCAGCGGCCAAGGCCTCGGCAGGGAAGGGACGGAGTGTCCGCATCCCGGTCACCGGATCGAGGAGATTCTCGAGGACAACGATGCCCCCTTCGCCATGGACGAGGAGGTCGAGATCGGCCGCCGGGCAACCAGCCGCGAGCTTCTCCGCGACGATCTCGGCCCCCGGCTTGTCGGTGCCGGGGCGGGCCGGGGTGCCGGGCCGCTTCGCCTCGTCGAAGTCGAGATCGAGATCGGCGGCCACGAGCCCTGAGGCCCCCTCCGGAACGTCCGCCGAGGCGATCTCATGCCACGGTGTCTTCGTGCCATCGGCGGCAGCGACCGTGAACGCCACCTCCCCCATGGCGCGGCGCCCGAACACCCACACTTTGCTGCTCCCGAGGAGGAGGATGTCGGGGCGGCCGTCGAGATCGAAATCCTCGAGGAGGACCGCCGGGAAGCGGCCGGGGGCATCGCCGCCCCACACCGTCTCGCGGCCCCACACCGTCTCGCGGACTTCAAGGCTCGAAGCGATCCGCGGCACCTCGGTCGCTTTGTCGAGACCGGTGATGGCATAGAACTCCGGCCGGTAGCGCTGCGTGACGAACTCGAGCGGATGGCGCTCGATCGCCCGTCGGTCGGCCTCCGATTGCGGGACGAGAACATTGGCCAGACCCCGCAGCCGTCCCGCGACGCCGGCGGCATCCCCGGCGTTTGCCGCGGCCACCCCCTTGTCGACGACCTCGCGGATGTCGACGTTGGCGAAGGTCTTGATCGACGGGGCAAAAGGCTCCATCGCCCCCCAGCGCGATTCGATCTTCGCCGCCAGGCCGGCGGGCACCTCCGGCGGCGGCCGCTTTCCCAGGTCGAGCGCCAGCGCGCGACACCACTCAATCACCAGCCACAGATTCCGCGGATCGAGCGCGCAGGCCCGGTCGAGCGCCGCGGCCGCCACGCCGGCGCTTCCCTCCGCGCCGCCGCTTCCCTCCGCGCCGCTGGCCCACTCGCGGAGCGACTTCCAACGCTCGTACCAGGCCGCCGAGTCGTCGGGGGCCGCCACGACCAGCCGGCGCGTGACATCCTCCCAGGCTACGGCGTCGCGGGCCACCTGGGCGACGCGGGCCGCGAGCCAGAGCTGATCGGTCGATGGCCCCTCCCGGCGCAGCATCGCCTCGATCGCCCCGGTTGCGGCCTCAAGTGCTCCCTGGTCCGGTTCGAGACCGCCGTCGCCGAGGGCCACCGTCCGCGCCACGGCGAGGTTCCGGGCCGGAAGGGGTTCGTCCGGCACCTCGTCGCCAAGTCTCTCGAAGGCCGGGATACAGCCGTCGAGGGCCTGATTCTCGAGTTGGCCCAGGGCGACGTTCGTCGTCGAGACGATCTCCCGCGCCCGCTCGACCCCGAGCCGGGCCACCGACCGCCCACCGCCCCCCGCGCCGATCGGGCCCCGCAGCCACCTCGCCGCCGCCAGTCCAACCAGCCCCATGACCATGACCAGCAAGAGCCCGAGGGCCACCAGGCGCCAGAGAAGCGATCGGGGGTGTCGTCCGTCAAGTTTGCCCACGCCTGGAGTCTCCGTCGGTTTCGCTGCAGTCGTCCGCGGGAACGTGATCCGGGATTGGATCCGGCGGCACAATCCCCACTATCCTGTGGAGACACACCGCCGCCCTACCCTCATGCCCTCCTGGAATCGTCGCCGCCATGGCCCGGTCCCGCAACTCCGCTCTCCTCGTCGCCGCTGCCGTGGTCGTCGGGATCGCCGGGCTGTCACTGTGGTGGCGACCGGCATCGGTCGGCGGGGGGCAGGGGGGGAACGACGCTGCGCCTCCCGCGGGGGTCGAGGCTCCTCGCGCGGAGGCCCGTCCGGAGCCGGCCGGGGCCACGATCGTTCCCCGCTCCCCTCCGGCCCCCCGCGCACCGGTAGCGGCCCTCGAGACCCCCGCGCCGCGCCCCTCCGCGTATGTCGGCTCGCAGGCCTGCAGCGGCTGTCACGCCGCGATCGCCGAGAGCTTCGCCAAGCACCCGATGGGCCAGGCGATGGACACCGTGCCCGGGGAGCGGCCGGTCGAGGATCGCAGCGAGGTGCGAGCGTTCGTCGATCGGGAGCGCGAGTACGTTGTCGAGGAGCGCGACGGCATCGTTCTCCACCACGAGCGCGTCTTCGACACCGACGGCCGGCCGATCTACGACCAGGCCCTGCCGGTGCGGTTCGCGGTCGGCTCCGGGACGCGCGGCCGCTCCTACCTCATCGACCACGACGGGCTCCTCGTCCAGTCGCCGATCGGCTGGTACAGCGGCACCGGGCGGTATGGGCTCTCCCCCGGCTATGAGCACGACCGGGGGCTGCGCTTCGAGCGGGCGATCGGGGACGGTTGCCTCCATTGCCATGCGGGGCTCGTGGAGCACGCCGCCGACGGCAGCGGGAGGTATTCGTCGCGGGTCTTCGCGGAGGCGGCGATCGGCTGCGAGCGCTGCCACGGCCCCGGCGGTGAGCACGTGGCGAAGATGGCGGCTCTTGCCCCCGGGGCAACCGCCACCGACCTGGGAATCGTCAATCCGGCCGACCTCGAACCGCAGCGCCGCGAAGCGGTCTGCAACCAATGCCATCTCGGTGGCGAGGCGACGATCCCCCGCTTCGGCCGCGGGTTCTACGACTTCCGCCCCGGCGATCACCTCGACGACACGGTCCTCGTGTTCGTCCACGACGAGCGCGCGGCGGCGGCCTCCGGCGCGAAGCCGGTCAGCCAGGTCGAGCAGATGCGGCAGAGCCGATGCTGGCAGGGAACGGGGGGCACCCTCGGCTGCATCTCCTGCCACGATCCCCACGCCAAACCGGCCCCGGAAGAGATCGATGCCTTCTACCGAACGAAGTGCCAAGCCTGCCACGAGGAGCAGCCGTGCTCGCTGCCAGCGGTCGAACGCGACGCCCCCCCGGCCGCCGGTTCGTGCATCCGCTGCCACATGCCGTCGCAGGATCTCGTGGAGGTGGCCCACACGGCGATGTCGGACCACCGAGTCCCAAGGCGCCCCGACGATGCCCCCCCGGCGCCGCGCGGTGCGCCCGCGGGCTTGGTCCCCTTCGACGACGCCGCCGCGCGCGTTCCCACCCGTGAGCTCGCCCGGGCCCGCGGGCTCGCCCTGGCCTCGCTCCCCGGCACCGCGAAGAGCACGCGGGCGGCCCAGGAGGCGATCTCCGCCCTCGTGCCGGAAGGGGTCGAGCGCGGCGACCAGCGGGCGCTCGTCGCCGCGCTCGCCGGCGACGTCGAGGCGCTCCGCGGCCTCGGGCAACTCTACGCCTCAACCGGGCGGATGGACGCCGCGGCCGTCTGCTGGGAGGGGGCCCTGGCTGCCGATCCTGGCGACGGAGAGACGATGGCATTCCTCGCCCGGCAGATGCAGCGCGGCGGCCGGCTCCGTGAAGCCCTGTCGATGCTCGACCGCCTCATCAGTGCCAACCCCCGGGTCGCGGCCGTCCATGCCCAGCGCGGCGCGCTCCTCGTGACCCTCGGCCGCCCCGACGACGCGATCGCTGCGGTCCGCGCGAGCCTCGAGCTCGATCCCTCGAGCCTGGCGGTCCGATCCTTCCTCGCCGAGCTCCTGGCCCGCACCAACCACGACCAGGAGGCCGAAGCGGAGCGAGCGACGATCGCGCGGCTCAAAGGTGCGGTCGCCCCGCCCCGCCGGCCCGATCCCGAGGCGCCTGCCGCTCCCCCCTGAAGCGCTCCGTCAGGCCTGAAGCGCTCCGTCAGCGGCCATCGAGCGGCTCGCGGAGGAGCAGCGCCTGGTCGACCGCGACCCCCTCGAGGCGCTGCGTCACGCCGCTGGGCCAGCGCACCTCGACGGTGCAGGGGCCCGCCCGATCCCCCAGGCCGACGGCCAGGAGAGGCTGGTGGGTGCTTGCGTAACTCGTGCCGCCACACAGCTCACGGATCCACGACCGGTCGCCGCTGGTCACCGTCACTCGGGCTCCGATCCCGCGCCGGTTGCTCCGCTCCCCGATGAATTGGAAGGTCAGCCAGTGCCCGGAATCGGAGCGGTTCTCGAGGAGCGCCGCCGGGGTGTTTTGATGGGCGATCGCCACGTCGAGGTCGCCATCGCCGTCGTAATCGGCCAGGGCGACACCGCGGCCGACGAGCTTCTCGTCGAAGTAGGCCCCGGCGGCGCTGCTGCAGTCCTTGAAGCGCTTGCCGGTAAAGCTGAACAGCTGCCCCTTCATCTTCAGCAGCGGGTTCCCGGGGTAGTTCTCGACATGCCCGTTGGCCACGATCAAGTCTTGGCGGCCATCGGCATTGAAGTCGGCCATCGCTGTGCCGAAGCCGAGACGCGGGAGCGTCGGCTCGTGGAGCCCGACGAGCCCGGTCACGTCCTCGAAGCCGCTCGCCCCGAGGTTACGGTAGAGCGTGTTTGACTCGTCGTAGAAGTGGGTCGAATAGACGTCGAGCCAGCCGTTGTCGTCGTAGTCGCCCACGGCGAGCCCCATGCTCGCCTGCGCCATCCCGTTGCGGTCGACGGCGCATCCGAGGAGCGTCGCCGACTCGCGGAACACGATCCCCCCATCCGCTCCCACCCCCTCGTTGACGAAGAGGAAGTTCGGGGTGGTGTCATTGGCGACATAGATATCGGGGCGACCGTCGTTGGTGAAGTCGGCCACTGCCACGCCCAGTGCCTTGTTGCCGGGGCCGACGAGCCCCCACGCCTCGGCCACCGGCCGGAAGATCCCGTCGCCGAGATTCAGATAGCACTCGTCGGGCCAGTGCTCGACGTCGCGCGGATGGCAGATCCTCGGCTCCCCCTTGACGTTGCGGCAGTCCATCGGGTGGCAGGGGTCGTAGCGGACATAATTGCAGACATAGAGATCGAGATCGCCGTCGAGGTCGAGATCGGCCCAGGCGGCCGACGAGCTCCAGCGTTCGTCGCCGACCCCTGCCGAAGCCGTCACATCGACGAACGTCCCGTCGCCGAGGTTGTGGTAGAGGGTGTTGGCGCCGACGTTCGTCACATAGACATCATCGAAGCCGTCGTCGTCGAAGTCTCCGACAGCCACCCCTTGCCCATAGCCGGTCTCGCGGATCCCGGCAGGGATGGTGACATCGACAAACCCGCCCACCCCGTCCCCCGCCGCCGTGCCGACGCGACGGAAGAGGCGGTCGAACGGTTGGTCGGTGCGATCGACGGCCGCCGGATCCCCCCCCTGATTGAAATACAGATCCCACCGACCGTCGCGGTCGAAGTCGAGCCAGCCGACCCCGCCGCCGATCGCCTCGACCATCAGCGACCCACCGGACTCACCGTTGCGGTAGACATGCTCGAGCCCGCGGGCGGCGCCGACCTCCTCGAAGCGCGGGCAGGCGACCGGGTCGTCTCCCGACTCCCCGCCGGAGCGCACCGGTCGCTCAAACTTGAACGGCGAGGCTTTCGCGGCGCTCGCCGGAGCCTTCCCGGCCCCACCGGCGGGCTGAGCCGGGGCCCGGGCCGGCGGCGCCGTGCCCGGCCCGAGGGCCGGCTGCGGCCGGGCACAGCCGATAGCCAAGGCCACAACCAAGGCCACGCTCGCAGCGATCTGGCCCGGAACGGACGAAGAAGGCGGGCGAGGCATGGCGGTGAACGCTGTAGAGTGGATCCGGCGGTGGCGTGCCACCTGCCAAAGGATATCGCCGGAGGATATCGCCAGAGGATACCCGAAAAAGCCACGGGGCCCGCCGTCGCCGGCAGGCCCCGTGTTCGTTTCGTAGATCAAGAGCGCCCCCCGGCCACAGCCGGGGAAAACGCCATCGAATTATTCGTTCTGCGACTCACGGCCCCTGGCCGTGGCGAGGCAGTAACGCACCCAGTGATCCATGTTCTCGTTGAAGTAGCCCACGCTCCCGTCAGCCCGGCCCGCATGCGCGCCGTTGGGATGGTTGCTGCTCCAGCCGTGGCACCGCTGATCACCAGCCCCCTGTTGCCAAGCGGGGTTGGTGTTGTTGAGGGGCTTCAGCAGGCTGTCGACAACACCGTTGGGATTGATCCAGGCACAATCCGCTTGGTTGTTGTAGTCGAAGTTGGCGCCGTTACCGCCCCGCCAGTGCATGTTTTCGAAGACGGAGATCGTCCGCGACGTACCGTCCACGATGTCGGAAAGCTTCCGCGGGCCGACCTGCTTGAAGACACCGTTGTAGTTGGCCTGCTCATCCCAGCACTCGCCGTTGACCCATGGCGTGCCGGGGTTTTGCCCCTTGTTGAACCGCCCCTTGTTTTCCGGATCGGTAAACGTCGGGATCGCTCCACAGTCGTGCCAGCCGGCCCACACATGCCCGAGGCTGCCGGTGTAGTCGGAAGCGCCGAATGTGTAGCCATTCCAGTTGAAGTAGCTGGCGGCCTGACCACCGCGCACCGGATCCATCGACGTGTTCGACGGGCAGAGAAAGCCCTTCAGCGGCTTGGCAGCGAGCGAGAGATTGCTCGGGGTGGTGCTCGTGTCGTAGGTATTCAGACTCTGATTGAACTGATTGTAGATGGCATTCTCTTCCATGTAGGGGAGCGCCATGAACACCCACGACCAAGCCCCGTCGTTGGAGAGATTGAACTCCTTCTTGCCGGTCGTCGAATTGCCGTTGCCGCAGATCGCCTGATCCTTGTTGTAAGGAAGGACGTCCTGCTTGGCAGAAGCGTGGTTTTGAATGGCCAAACCCATCTGCTTGAGTTTGTTTGAACAATTGCTGCGACGGGCGGCCTCGCGGGCGGCCTGAACCGCCGGGAGGAGCAGGCCGACGAGCGTGCCGATGATCGCGATCACAACGAGCAACTCAACGAGCGTGAACGCCCCGCGGGCACGCCCCCTGAAGAGGGTTTGCATGGACATCAGTGAATCTCCGTGAATGAAGCCGATGAGAGAAATCTGAGAGAAATCTGAGAGAAGTCCGCCGTCTTGAACGGCCCTGAAAATCGTTCTTGAGAAGACTTTGAACGGGAACCTGAAAACCGCATCAACCGGGATCCGCAGGCGAAGGAATGAAAAATTGAAGCAAAACGCGGGAACCGGGTCCGACAAATCCGACATCAACCATTGAACCACAGGCCACCGCAGCGACCCCCGCAGCGATTACAGGGCGAGATCGATCGCGTTGGCACCCGACTTGACCTCGACCTCCTTGGGGCTGGTGGTGGCCGAACCGAACTCCTTGCTAAAAGATGCCTTCGGCACGGCTGGAGCCTTCCCCTGATTATTGCCGCCGCTGTACTGCGCCATCATCGCCTCGTTCGAGGTGCCACCGCCGCTGCCGACGTTCAGGACGACCTTATACTTCCCGGCGACCGCCCCCTTGCCGGCGGGCTTTCCGACCCCGCCGCTGCTGGTGAGCTCGTACCGCCCCGTACCGGCATCAACGGTGCCGGAGGCGATCGGCCCTTTGCCGTCGACCGGATAGAAGGAGACCTGGACATTGGCGGGGATCTGCCCGTCGATGGTCAGCTTTCCGCTGACGGGGTGAAAGGCCGGGCCGCCGGCACCGCAGCCGGCGACCGTCAGGGCGACGCTCGCGAGAAAAAGGGCGTGGAGCGGACGCACGATGGGAAACGCGGGAAGATACATGGTGCTTGGAGTGCCTTGCTTCCGAACAGACGCGCCGTGGCGGAATGACGCCGGTCGGGAACGTCTACGGAGGAAATTGATGAAGGTGCGAATGATGAGGAACAAACGAGCCGGCCGCTCGGCTTGATCGGCAGGAACGTGACGGGGAACTCCCCGGCCGACGCCCCCGAGCCCGGTGCCCCAGGAACCGGACGCCGCCTCAAGTGGCTGCAAACCCGGATCCTGGATCCATCGAGTCTTGTCATCCCGGAAGACAAATCTTTTCCGGGATCCCCGAACGACCCACCCATATGAAATCTAATTCCATCACGCTGCCGCCGTCAAGGGATTTGCACCTTGGAACGAGCGGGCCCGCTGCCGGAAGTGGGCGTGCCGATCTGCGCGAGGCGGGCGGCGATCCGGTCGGCGACGTCGCGGTCGCCGCAGCCCCCGGCGTAGCTCCCCATCTCGCGGAGAAGGGGCGGAGGGATGGCGCGGACATCCGGCTGCTCCAGAATCGACTTCCGCAGTCCCCGCCCCTGTGCCGCCAGACGGGCAAAATTGGCCGCTTCCTCGAGCTTTCCCCCCTTCCTCAAGGCCCCCCCGAGCTGGTGCTGCGTGGCGAAGTCATAGGGATCGATCTCGAGGGCCCGACGGTAGGCCGCCTCCGCCTCGGCCGGCTGGTCGCTCTGGGCATGAACCCACCCCTTGAAGCGCCAGAAGCGGTTGTCGGCCTCGGCGTCGGTCGGGGCCTGGCCGAGGAGCGCCGTGACGTCGTCGATGTCGCCGCGGGTGGTCGCCTTCTGGAGGAAATAGGCGAGGATCTCGAGGTTGCCGGGGAAGCGATCGAGGAGCTCCTTGAGCCGCCGATCGTGCTCGGGAACCTGCCGTTGCTCCCCCTCTCCCTCCCCCTTTTCCTCCCCCTCCTCGCTCCCTGCGACGTCCTCCTCCAGACCGCTGTTGCTGACAAACCCGCGGGCGGCAGCGACGAGAAACAGTTCGTCGTCGGGCGCGGCCTTGAGCCAATGGCCGTTGACCGCCGCGGTGTTGGAGAGGGTCAGCCAGTCGGAGCCGACGACGTAGACATACGTCTCCGGCGTCTCGCAGCCGAGCTCGACCGCCTTCCGGGCCTGGGCGGCGAGCTTCTCCCGCTGGAGCGTGGCGGCGTAGAAGAAACAGAGCCGGCGGTGCGCTTCACCATTGGCCGGATCGAGGGCGAGGATCCGCTCGCACGTCCGGGCGGCCTCGCGCGGGTCCTGGAGATCGCCGAAGAGAAGATCGGCCCGATCCCCGAGCGCCGTGAGCGTCAGCCGGTCGCCGTCGGGAAGCCGGCCGAGGGTGTCGGCCGCCGCGCGCTGCTTCCCGAGGCCGAGCTGGGCCTGGGCGAGGAAGAAGAGCGGCTCGGCGGCCGCCGGTTCGAGGCCGTTCCAGGCGGTGGCGAGCCGTTCCTCCGCGGCATAGTCCCCGGCCTCATGGGCCTCCCGGCAGGCGATCCCGAGCCGTTTCGCCCGGGCTTCGTTCCAGGTGACGATCCCCCGAACGATCACGGCTGCGGCGGCGAGGGTGAGAATCCCCACGATCGCCAGCCGGGCCGGCGTCCACCGCCCCCCGGCCGAGACCGGGGCATGCGGGCCGTGCCGGCGCCTGTCGGCAGGAGGCCGGGGGGAGGCGCGGCGGGGGTTCGGGGCAGGGGACATCGGGGCGCCACAGTGGGCCCGCGCCCGGCAGGGGCGCGGGGAGGAATCGGATCGAGTGGGCCAGGGCCGCGGATGACTCTGTCCACTGTCCGTTAGGCTAGGCCATGCCCGGAGCGTTGTCGACGCGGCGGCAGCCCCTGCTGGTATCCTGCCGGCCCCATTCCCCCCGGAGCCACTCCGATGTCCTCCCGATCCGTCCTCCCGATCGCCCTGGCCCTGTTCCTTCCCACGGCCGTCGCCGGGGCGGGGGATTGGACCGAGTTCCGTGGCCCCGGGCAGCAGGGTCACTCCGACGAACAGGGCCTCCCTCTGACGTGGAGCCCCACCGAGCATGTCGTCTGGAAGGCCGACATCCCCGGGTTGGGGTGGTCCTCACCGGCCATCGCCGGCGGGAAGGTCTGGCTGACGACCGGCGTCGACGACGGCCGCTCGCTCCGGGTGCTGCGGCTCGATGCCGGCAGCGGAGCTGCGGAACAGTCGATCGAGGTCTTCGCCCCCGCCGAGCCGGGGAGCGTCCACGCCAAAAACAGCCACGCATCACCGACTCCGGTGATCGATGGGGAGCGGGTGTTTGTCCACTTCGGCAGCCACGGCACCGCCTGCCTGTCGCGGGAAGGGGAGATCCTCTGGAAGACCAAGCTCGACTACAACCACCGTCACGGCCCGGCCGGATCGCCCGTCGTGGTCGGCGATCTCCTCGTCATCGCCTGCGATGGCACCGATGTCCAGTTCGTCGTCGCCCTCGACAAGGCAACGGGGCAGGAGGTGTGGCGAAAGCCGCGGGGTGAGGGGCGGATGGCCTACTCGACGCCGACGGTCGTCGACGTGGAGGGGAAGCCCCTCGTCGTCAGTTGCGGGGGTGAGTTCGTCATCGCCTACGCCCCGGAGAGCGGCGAGGAACGCTGGCGGTTCCGCTATCCAGGCGGCTACTCCAACGTGCCGCGCCCCGTCACCGGCTTCGGCCTGGCGTTTGTCAGCTCCGGCTACGACACGCCGGTGTTCTATGCCCTCCCCCTCGACGGCAAGGGGGAGCTCGGCGACGACCGGGTCGTCTGGAAGTCGACGAAGGCCGTGCCGCGAAACGCCTCGCCGCTGCTGGTCGGCGACGAGCTCTACCTCGTGAGCGACAACGGCGTCATCTCCTGCCTCGATGCCCGCAGCGGTGACGTCCACTGGCAGGAGCGTCTCGGCGGCGACTGCACCGCTTCCCCCCTCCTCGCCGCCGGTCGGATTTACATCACCGATGAAAACGGGGTCACGAAAGTCATTGCCCCCGGGAAGACCTTCCAGGAGTTGGCGACCAACGAGCTCCCCGGCCGGACCCTCGCCTCGCTCGCCGCGGCCGACGGAGCGCTCTTCCTCCGCACCGACACCGCGCTTTACCGGCTCGACGACTGAAGCCGCCGGGATCAACCGGGGAGGGGATGCCGCCGAAAGAAGTCGAGGATCAGCGGGTTGGCGGGGAAGCCGACGGCTGACGTGCCGAGGTAGAACGAATCGGGCACGCGCCCCGGCCAGGTGTGCCCCGCCCCGTCGATCCGGTAGAGCACCACCTCCGCCTCGTCAGAGCTTCCCCAGGCGATCCGTTCGATCGTGATCCCGGCATCGGTCGTGGGGATCGACGTCCGCACCGCTTCCGGATCGAGCTCGTTGGCCCGCACCCAGTCGAGGAGCCCGGCGACGATGCCGCGATGGTGGGTGCCGGTTACGCTCCGCCGCCCCACGCCCCCCTCCAGCGGCGTGAATTGGTCGAGCGAGCCGTGAAAATGGAGAACCGGCACAGGGCGGGAGGGGGCGATCCGGGCGAGCGCAAGCGGGCCGGCTACCGGCGCGATCGAGGCGATCCTCCCCGCCAATTCAGCCCCCACCCGATAGGCCATCATCGCCCCGTTCGACATCCCCGTGGCATGGATCCGCCGCGGGTCGACCGGCAGCCGCCCGATCAACCGATCGAGGAGCTCGGCGACGAAGCCGACATCGTCGCTGGCCGACGCGAGAGCCTCTCCGCAGCAATTGCCGCCGTTCCACGTCAAAACTCCCTCCCGGCTGCCGGTCCCCGCCGGATAGACGACGACCGCTTCCCCCGCCGCGGCGAGGTCGTCAAGCCCGGAGAACCCGCGCATCTGCCGGGGGTGGCTCTGCCCACCATGGAAGGCGAGCACGACCGGCCAGCCGGCGGCCGGCGCGGGAACGTCCGGCACACAGCACACGGCCGTGCGCCGCCGACCGGCGACATCGACGGTGAGCTCGACATCGACCGTCGGGGGGGCAGCTTCATCGGCAGCGGGCGACATCGCGGAGCCTCGGGGTGAGGGGCTGGGGGCGGAGGGGGGCAGACGATCGGTCGCCGCTCCGCCGGATCTTTTTCTACACTCCCTTCCGCCCTCCGCGTCTCCCTCCCCACCCGCTCCCTCCCCGCCAGCGCCGGCCCCCCCGGCCGCGTCGGCTCCGCCCGGAGTTTCTCATGCCTTCCCCCCGGCAGATCGGCCCGGCCGCCACGCTCCCCATGGCCCCGTCGCGGGTCGCGATCGACCGGGTCAGCCCGGAGGTCGACGGCGGGAGGTTCGCCGTCAAGCGGGTCGTCGGGGAGGCGCTCGTCGTCGGCGCCGACATCGTCTGCGACGGCCACGACGAGCTCGACTGCCGGCTCCGCGTTCGCCCCGGCACGTCCGGCCCCTGGATCGACGTGCCGATGGTCTGTATCGGCAACGATGCCTGGCGCGGCACGGTGCCCTTGGAGCGGATCGGCGCTTGGGAATACGACGTCGTCGCCCGAGTCGACGACTACGCCTCCTGGCTCCGGGACCTCGCCCGGCGGCTGGAAGCGGGGGAGCCGGTGACGGCGGAACGGGCGGTGGGGCGGGCGCTGGTCGGCACCGTCGCCGCGCAGGCTCCGGCCCCCCTCCGCGCCGTCCTCGAGGCGGCCTGTGCGCGGTTCGACGACGACCACTGGCCGACGCTGGCTGCCGCTGCGGGGCTCGTCGAATCGATGGCCCGGGCGGCCCGCCTCGTGGCCGACACCACCGGCACCGCCGTCCACCTCGCAGCGCCCCGGCCGGTGTGGGTCGATCGCCATCGGGCGGCGGTGGGGAGCTGGTACGAGGTCTTTCCCCGCTCCTGGTCGGGGGAGCCGGGGAGGCACGGCACGTTGGCCGACCTCGCCGAGCGACTCGAATATGTGCAACAGATGGGATTTGACGTCCTCTACCTGACACCGATCCACCCCATCGGCCGCGCCCATCGCAAGGGGCGCAACAATACCGTCACCGCAGCCCCAGACGACGTCGGCAGCCCGTGGGCGATCGGGGCCGCCGAGGGGGGGCACACGGCCATTCATCCCGCGCTGGGGGACCACACCGACTTCGCCCGGCTCCGCCACCGGGCGGCGGGCTTGGGGCTCGAGCTGGCCCTCGATCTCGCCATCCAGTGCGCTCCCGATCATCCCTGGGTCAGCGCGCATCCGGAGTGGTTCCGCCATCGCCCCGACGGCACGATCCGCTACGCCGAGAATCCGCCGAAGAAGTATCAGGACATCGTCCCCTTCGATTTCGCCTGCCCGGCGTGGGAGGCGCTCTGGCAGGCGCTTCTGGAGGTCGTCCTCTTCTGGGTGGGAGAGGGGGTGAAGATCTTCCGGGTCGACAATCCCCACACCAAACCGTTCGCCTTCTGGGAATGGCTGATCACGGAGGTCCATCGCGATCACCCCGACGTCCTCTTCCTTTCCGAGGCCTTCACCCGGCCAAAAACGATGTTCCGCCTTGCGAAGCTCGGCTTCACGCAGTCGTACACCTACTTCACCTGGCGGACCGGCAAGGAGGAGACGGCCGACTACCTCACGGAGGTGACGACGCCGCCGCTCGCCGATTTCTTCCGCCCCGCCTTCTGGCCGAACACCCCCGACATCCTCCACGCCACGCTCCAGGAGGGGGGCCGGCCGATGTTCGAGGTCCGGCTGGCTCTCGCCGCGCTCTCGGTCGGCACTTGGGGGATCTACGGACCGGCGATGGAGCTGCTCGAAGCCGAGCCCCACCGACCGGGAAGCGAGGAATACCTCGACTCGGAGAAATACCAACTGCGGCACCGCGATCTCGACGCCCCCGGGAGCCTCGCGCCGTTCATCGCCCGGCTCAATCAGATCCGCCGCGCCGAGCCGAGCTTCGTGCTCAATCGACCGCCGCTGGTGCAGACGATCGACGACGACCATCTCCTCGCCTGGGTCCGCCACGACCCCGCCAGTGGCACCATGATCCTCGTGATCGTGAACCTCGAGCCGAATCGTTCCCGCGCCGGCCTCCTCCACCTCGACCGGGCCCCTCTCGGGCTCGATCGGGCGGAGGCGATCCAGGTCCACGATCTCCTCACCGCGGCAGACGAGCGCTGGCCGGTGGGCTTCACTCCGCGCATCGTCTGCACGCCCTCGAAGCCGCTCCACGTTCTCCGCCTCACCCCGGAGCCCCTCGCCCGTGTCCGCTGAAGCCCACGACCATCCTGCCGATCCTGCCACTCCTGCCGATTCTGCCGGGGCGCTTGCCGACCTCGCGGCCCGAATCGCTCCGTGGCTCCCGAAAGCCCGCTGGTTTCCGGGCAAGGACCGCGCTGCCGGCAGCGTCCGCGTCATCGATCGGATGGAGATCCCGGGGACGGGGGGGCTGGCCGTCGCGCTCGTCGACAGCGCCGGAGCGGAGCTGGTCATCCCGGTCGATCCGCTCACCGGCCGCGACGCAGCAGCCGATCCGGCACTCGCCGCAGCGCTCGCCATGCTCGCGCTCGGCGGAGGGCAAGTGACGGGCCTCCAGGGAAGCCTCGTCGGCCGGCCCGTCGGGGCGCGCGGGTCGGAAGACGCCCCGCTCCCCCGCTCGGCATTTCCCACCGCCGGGCTCCGGGTCCGGCCCCTCGGCGCGGACGCGTCAAACACCTCGCTGGTCATCGAGGGGGGAGCCGCGCCGGACGGCGCTCTCGTGCTCAAGCTTCTGCGGCAGGCGCGGCCGGGGCTCCATCCCGAGGTCGAGTTCGGCCGGTTTTTCGCCACCTCGACCGACTGGCGGGGAACGCCCGGGCTGCGGGGCTGGGTCGAGTATCTCCCGGCAGCGCTGGATGGCGAGCCCTCGGCCGTGGCCACGCTCCACACCTTCGAGCCCGGCTGCACGAGCGCCTGGGACGTGCTCGTCGGCTGGCTGGCCGACGGCGGGCTCGACGGAACCAACAGGGAGCCGATTCTCGAGTTGGCCCGCCGGCTCGGCACAGCGACCGCGCAGATGCACCGGGCCCTCGCCTCGCGCGGCGATTTTCCCGACTTCGCCCCCGAGCCGGCCACGGCCGCGGGGCGGCGCGCGCTCGGCCACCGGCTCGCCACCCACGCCCGCAACGTCCTCGCCGCTTCCGCGCTCGCCGCGCCCTTCTTGCCGACGCTCGCCCCCCGGCTCGCCCGCCTGGCCGAGCTGGCCCCCGGCATCAGCGCCGCGCTCGAAACGCTCGCCGACGCCGGTACGACGGCCGCCGACATCCGCGTTCATGGCGATTATCACCTCGGCCAGGTGCTCGTCGATGCAAGCGCCGAGCGGGTGATGCCGATCGACTTCGAGGGGGAGCCGACACGGTCGATCGCCGAGCGCCGCAGCAAGACCAGTGCCGCCAAGGATGTGGCGGGGATGCTGCGCTCGTTCGACTACTGTGCAGCGCATGTCGATCGGATCCACGGGCTTGGCCATGGTGATCCGGCCCCGCTCGCCCACGCGTTCCTCGCGGCCTACCGCCGCGGCACCGCAGGGGAGCCCTGGTGGCCGGCCGATGCCGACGAGGAGCGGCGCCTGCTCGCCGCCTTCACGCTCGACAAGGCGGTCTATGAGTTGGCCTACGAACTGGCCAACCGCCCCGACTGGGTCGAAGTGCCGCTGGGGGCGCTGGAGAAGCTCACCGCTCGACCATGACCGGCGGGCGCAGCGTCACACCATCCGCGGCGCCTTCGAGCCGTCGGGGTTCGTGGCCACCTCGCAGATCCGCAACTGGTCGATCCAGGTGAGCATCTCCCCGTCCTTGAAGAGCTTGGGGATCGCCGTCCCCGCCACGAGGTGCCCGAAGAACAGCTCGGCCTCCCCCTGGATCCGGTCGCCGACCCGGGTGGTGACCCTGACAAGCGACCCGCTCGGCATCGTCTCGACAAGCACCGCCTCGAAGCGAAGGACATCGCCGGGAACCGCCTCGAAGCGGAAGTCGGCCGCCGCCACCTTGGCGAGGACAACCTGGAGCTTGTAATCGAGGTGGTCGGCGACGAGCAGCCCGCCGGTTTGCGCCATCCCCTCGAGGATCAGCGTTGCCGGTACGATCGGCGCTCCGGGGAAATGATCGTGGAGATGCCCCTCGGCGAGCGTGACCGCCTTGATGGCCGTGGCCCGCGTGTGGCGGACGAACTCGGTGAAGCGGTCGATCCAGAACCAGCGCATCGGCGGGGCACCACGAAGGGCAGGGGTGGGGCAGGCGAGAGCAGCAGTAGGCGCCGGAAGGCAGAGCGAAGCCTAGCGGCTGTCGGAGGCGAGCGACACAGGGGGCAGCCGGTGGACGCTCGTCGTCAGCCACAGCGGGTGAGAAAGACGGTCGAAGCGGCATTCGACGAGCGCCGCGCTCCACCGCTGGCCACCGGGGCACAGCGGCACGATCCATCCGCCGCCGGCCGGATCGCGCGCGCCGCGGTGGGGGCTCGGCGTCCAGCGGGCAGCGCGGAAGTCGGGCCCGTCGGCGCTGGCCTGCCAGGCGATGATCTCCGTCGGCGTTTCGTCGCACTCGAGGCAGGCCAGGGAGCCGGCGGGGCGGGGCTCGAACGACCAGCGGAGCCGGGGAAGAGGACGGCTTCCGGCGACATGGAGGAGGAGGGCCGTGAGGAGACCGGGGAGTCGGTCGCCGGGGATCCCGTGGCCGGCATTGGGGGCGTAGGAGACGGCGGTCGTTCCGGGGAGCCCGTCGAGATAGAGATCGAGCGCCCCGAGCGGCCAGTACGGGTCGTTCGTTCCTAGCGCCACGATCTTCGGCTGGCCGAGGTGGGCGCGGTGCGACCAGGGGTCGACGACGTCGATCAGCTCCCGGCCGCGCGGGGTGACGAGGATCTGCTCGATGCCACGCGAGGTGTAGTCGTCGAGCCTCTCCGACATCCGCCCGCCGAAGGTTGCCAGCTGCAGCGGCACATGGCGATCGAGGCGGAGCATGTCGATGACCGCCGGCACGAGGCCGAGCACCCGGTCGTCGGCCGCCGCGGCGAGCCAACTCGCCCAGCCGCGCTTGCTCGTGCCGCCGAGCACGAAGCCTTCGACCCGGAATCGATCCGCGCCGGCCGCCGCGCCAGCGGTGTCCATCGCGGCGGCGACCGCGGCGGTCATCGGCAGGAGGAGCGGCCAGTCGCGCTCGCCGCTGCGGACAAACTCGACGAACGAATGGGCCACGAGGTCATCCTCGACCATCCCGCCACACAACGGCTGGTTCGGGACCTGCCGGACCAGCGCCGCTGGGAGGCCGGTGGCCGCGACGAGGGGGGCCAGCCAGCCGACCCCCCGGGGGGCCTCCCCGAGACTCGTGCCGGCGGCGGGCAGCTCGGCGCTGGTGCCGCCGCCGACCCACAGCAGCATCGGGCCGTGGCCGACCGTGGGCCGCGCGGGGAGGACGATGTCGAGCTCGTGGACCCAATCCCCTCCGCGCCAGGCTTGGCTCGTCAGCCGGTGGGCCTGCCACGTCTCCCCGGTGGCAAGGGCCCCCCGGCCGAGGATCGCGGATGCCGCGGAGCGCCGGGCGACCATGTCGCGCAGCCAAGCGAGCCCAGGGCTCGCGATCGGGGGGAGATCGCCGGATGACGGACACGGGGGAAACAGGGCAGGGGGCATGGACATGGACATGAAGAGGATCGGCAGGGGATCGGAGGGGGAGCCGACGGGGGTCCGCCGTGGCTGGGTGGAGCATGCAGTGTCGCATCGGCAAGCGCGCGGCCGGTACCCCGAAAGCGGCGCCGTTTTTCCTCCGGCCCTCCGACAGAGAGCTTTTTTTCAGCTTTCCGCCACCGGTGCCTGGGGCGGCGCGGCGCTCCGACGCCAGCCGGCCCCGTCGATCGAGCTTGCGGCGGAGCGGGGGAAGGAGCGAAAACACCGGGCGGAACCGGGCAGAT
>Ga0114973_10000339_pt1 | contig 34958 bp, 28 predicted proteins | sample M_140807_MF_Meta_FD_87025 | JGI IMG/M metagenome (GOLD analysis project Ga0114973, IMG submission 87025) | Freshwater microbial communities from Lake Montjoie, Canada to study carbon cycling - M_140807_MF_MetaG | ecosystem: Environmental > Aquatic > Freshwater > Lake | place: Lake Montjoie... | reverse complement strand
TGCAACCACAAAGGAAGATACTCATATGCTAATTGAATTCTAGAAAGAATTTCTCTTGCAAGAGAACCTTTGTTTGCAAGAATGGCAATGCTATAGTTGTCATGAAATAAAACTGACCATAACATAAATGCCACTGTCGTTGAGGTTTTACCAACCTGACGAGGCATCTTAGCAATAGTAAATCTATTCTCATGAAATGTCTTGATCATTTTCCTTTGAAATGCATACATATCAAAAGGAATAAGACCTCTATCTACGTTGACGATTTTTACATAATTCTCAATAAAATAGTTTGGATCCTGAGAGCAGAGTATATATTCTTTTACTTGTTCTTCAGTAAAATTAAGAGTTACGCCAACACGTTTTAGGTTTGGATTGCCTAAATAACCATCAAACTGAGTCATTAACTGATAATGCTTCTAAGCATCCACTGATGTTTCATATGTGCATCAACTCGTTCTGAAAGATAATTTGCAAGCCCTTGTTGATCAGCTTTGATTGCAAGTTTAAAAGCAGAATTCAAACAATCGATTACTTTCTTATTGTCAATTAAAAGTTTTGCTACCATTTGTCTATCTTTTAGAATAGTAGTTTCTTCTTCAATTTCTGTTAGTTCTTTAAATCTGCTTAAAGTGCCGGGAGAGTATTCATTCAATGCTCTAATATGTTCTGCGATATCATCAACAGAATCGTGAACAGATTCATAAAGATTTCCAAAAAATTCGTGCAATTGTGGAAAATCTGGTCCAGTTACATTCCAATGAAAGTAGTGTGCTTCAAGATAAAAAGCGAACATATTTGCAAGAACGACTTTCATTTGTTGGATTAATTCTTCCATTTTTATTCCTCTTCTTTTTGTGCTTTTAATAGCTTATTTAGCTCATTAGTCGATCCAATAAACACTGCTTTTTGTACAGTAATAGATGGGTCATTTACTTGGCGAGAATTTTGTTTGAGTACATCTTTTTTTGCTTTTTGCAATTCAAGAAGATCTTTGTTCATCTCTGATAGATTCTTTAGAAAAGCAGATGCTACTTCATACGCTCTAGGATGTTCGGATTCTTTAGCTACAAAAAGAATGTCGTCAATTGCAGCAGCGCCTTTAGTAATTAGCTTTTTTAAATTTTCTCTAGCAAAACTAAAGTCATTTTCTAGAATATCATTTTCAGCTTCTACTGGAATTAATTCTTGAACTGAATCTGTCTCGATAGAAATAGGTTCTATTTCTAGAACTTCAGAAAGTTTTTCGTTTACATTTTTCATAATAATGAATCATCATGCGTTAGGAAATTCAAAAATATTTGTTGTGAATCCAAAATCACCAACACCATTAGCTGAGAGAGGATTTTGATATGTTTCGGTTCTTGCTAATGTATAATATGTATCTCCTAATGTGGAAACGATATATCTTGCATTAGTTTCGTCGCCATTTACTTCATCGCCTATATTTAAAGGATCAGTTAAATCCTTTGCTATGAGTGTGCTTGTATTTGCGATTATATTTGTGTTTGCTATCCAACTATAAACAGTTCCTATTGTCTGTTTTCCTGTAACTCGAATTGATTCACCATCTTTGAAAGTGCCAGATCCAGTTAATGAATTGACATAAACTTTTTGTAATGACGTATCGCTATTTTGAATATAGAATCTCACGTTTGCTCCACCAATACCTGAACCGTCATTTCTACGCATGATAATTTTTGCGTCACTCAATGGTCCAAAGAAATATCCTTTAGCTGTAAAATTCAATGTCCAAATGATCATTCGTGTTGTCGTGAAATCGCCTTCGTAGTCAATATTGCTATCGACTGAATCTAAAATGAAAGGAATGTTTTTTGTAGTCTCTGGAATTCCATCAACTAAATTGATCGATAGTATGTAATCTGGAGTAAAATATGGAAGAATCTGCTCAACTATTTGAGTGCCATCTTCAATGTTTCTCACATAAAGACTGAGAGTAAATGTGAAATCATAAGGAACACCAACACTTTGAGTTTTTAATGAATTTGCAGCAGAAGAATTACTGCCAAAACTCTTAAGTGTTGTTACTTGTTTTCTTGATGCGTCATATGATATTCCAACAAGCTCAAAGCTCATTCTTGGTAAATGATTTGCAATTGAACGAGTTAAATCTGGATCTGATGTAATTCGTTCTATGAATTTTTCTTTTGGTCCATAAACAATAGGAACTTTGATTCTTTCATATTCTTGTTGTTGATTGTTGTTATATCTTATCATGGTAATGTTATTAAATAACGTACCAAAGGCTACAACCATTTTTCTAATTGTTCTATTATAGAATGGCGTAAACATTATGGATTACCAAAAGGATTTAATTCTGAGAAGTTGATAATAGCAAACGCTTCATCTTGAATTCTGTTATTGTCCACAATGTCTTCAAATGCAGTATCATAATCATTAAGTGTATTTGTTGTGTCTAGAGTCCAATTTGCTCCTGACGTATTTCCTATAATTTGACCGCCCCCAGAAATAAATTGGTTAACAGTTTGATTGATTGTGAGAGTGCCTGTTGCTGAATCCCATGTATAAACGACAGCGGTCGAATTCATCATTGCGGGAGATGAACAGCTTGCGGGCACTCCTTGATAAACAACTTCTAATGGTAGAAAATCTCCTGTTCCGCTGGTTAATGTGAGCGTAGTTCTTCTATATGAATCAAATAATTGTTCGTCAATTTCTTCAATTCCAGTATCAACCTTCTCTTCAGAGAAGACAAATTGTTTCATTTTTAACGCAAAAAGATAGACATTTGCACCGCGCCCTCTACCTAATGTATACATCATCGCTTGATCATTTTCGTGTTCAACGAATGTTATTTCAAAAAAGTTTTGAACTAATGGTATATAAATTAAATCGCCTTCACGAGGTCTAATTGCTAGACTAGAAGGAATTGTATTTTTGAATCTTTTTCTGGCAACTAAGAGGGTTACTTCGTCTTGAATATCAAGACCAAATTTGGACATCATGTCGCCACCTTGCCCCTCCATACCTAAAACATTCTCTAGATACATTTCAATAAAGTATGCATGAGTAAATTTCTTTATGGTTTCTTCGCCATAAAGAAAGTCGATCTGATCTCTAGATTCTCTAGGAATATAGTAGACGTTCATTCCATATTGCTTAATGGATTCGATCACAAGATCTTCTATGAGAAGTTGTTCTCCAGTAATGTAGTCTGGAAAATGATTGAAATAGTTATTAGTTGCCAAAGTGATTACCCAATCAACATGTTGCTTGGAAGAATGTTGTAAGACTGCATTTCATCTTCTATCTTTTGAATTTCAGCAGTCGCTTCATCCCAAATCGTTTGCCCATTCAGAACAACACCACCTGGCATTGGTACGTTTCCAAATTTCTTAAGGTTTTCACCCCATTGCTTCTTGATCATTGCTGTGGCATATTGCTTCAAAAATCTATCATTCCACACATCAGAGACTCCTGTTTTAGTCATCGTTTGATATGTCGCGACTGAAGAAAATGCTGAATCAACATTCATTGATGCGTCACTATCAATCGTAAGGATTCTCTTTGTTTGAGAATTGATAGTGATTTCATCACCTGGAATAAAATCACTCATAAATGCAGAACTATTACCAATGACTTGTGTGGTTGAAGAAGAAACATTTGCTGTTCCTGTTCCTGTATAAGTATCTGGATCCAATTTTCTATAGCATTCAATTACGATATATTGACCAAGAATCATGTCTCTCGTCCAATCAACATCGACATAGAGTTTATCTAAATGGCGATTGAATCTAAATGCTGGTTTTCCACTGAATAAAAGATTCAATGTTGCAAGATGCTGCATTGTGATTGTATATGGAACATAAGATACGGAAGTAAAATCGTAAAGATCATGCAATCTCAATTGATAACGCAAATCAAACATGTTGACTGATGCATTCGAGTTATCAAAAGGAAAGATAGAAATGATACCAATGATTGGTTCTGGAATTGGAATATATCTTCGATCAATATCGATTTGCTGAATTTTATGCTTCATGATTACTTTTTCAACGCCATCAAAATGATAGTCTTGAAAAAACTGAAGAGCGTCGTCGATTCTATCTTCCACTTGGTCATCATCTACGTTGATATCAATGACAGGAAAACCTAATCTGCGAAGGCAGTACGATTTGAATTCTGTGCGAGTAGATGGTGATGCCATATAAATTTCCTAGGTTGGTTTAACCTATTTATGCTTTACCAAGCTGTGATTATTACAATTCCGTCGCCACCTCTGCCGCCAGCACCAGAACCAGACGCTTGTATTGCACCGCCTCCGCCTCCGCCTCCACAACCAAAAGCTCCGTTACCACCTCTGCCGCCAGCACCAGAAGTTCCTCCTCCACTCGAACCCCCAGCTCCTCCTAAGAAGAATGATAGTCCTTGAAGACCTAGCGTGCTTGATTGGTTATCGTTTGAGCCCTGGAATTGCCATACATATCCTGGAGCACCATCGGTTCCTGCTGAAGTTGCTGTAAGGCCAGTGATTTGACCGCCATTAGAAGTTGGAATTAATCCTAGTCCAGTTATATTTCCTCCAACTGTAGGATTGCCGCCCGCGGCCGGAAGTCCACCACCTGCTGCTCCTCCAGTAACTCTCAATCCTGATGTTGGTAAAGCTACGGAACCTCCGCCAACGGCAATACCACCTATGATTCCAGCCTGACCGATTAAACTTATATTACCGACAGCGATTGCCGTTCCGGGAAAAGACATTCCAGCAACAATAGCAGCCACGGAAGCTGCACTGACAGACCCAGCGCCACCAGCTGCGCCAGGGCTTGCACCCGACCCGGCGCCTCCTAGACCTCCTCCAGTTGCTTGAGCGACTAAATTTGGCGATGTTGTTGGATTTAAGGCACTTAGAGAAATATTTGTGTTTGTTCCTGCTATACCTGGATTTCCTACTGTGACAGAAACACCAGCTCCACCAGCACCTCCATATCCAACAGAAACAAAAAGAACTTCTGGAAGTGAATTTGCTGGATAAATTAAATTACATTGTGCAGAAGATCCTCCGCCGCCACCTCCAGCTGAAAATGAGTTGGTATTTGCTGAACCAGAACCGCCTCCACCTCCACCTCCAAGTGCAAAGATACGAACAAAATTTACGCCTCTTGGTTTGTTCCAAGTTTGCCAAGCTCCACCAGCGGTAGTTGAATTTGCAGGAAAAACTTTAACATCTACTTTTGGATTAGTAGGTATATGAAAAACATCCAACATGACTAATATTGCCCTCCAATAGTAGTAATTTGCCAACCATTAGCGACAGAAGTTCCTAAACCAACAACAATGTGATATGAAGGAGGTAAAGCTATGTTGATTGGATAATCTATATCAGATGAAGTCGCAGAAGTTGCAGAAAAAGTCGTCGCAGGCAAAGAGAGTTCGCCATATAAGAAATTCTGTGATATAAAGTCTTCTGGGTTTCCTCTTGCTGGAATGTTTGTTGCTGCGTTAACTATTGCAGTATTCTGAACAAAAGTGGTTACGTTACCAGTTGTGTTAAAGTAAATAACTTGAGAATTAGTAGCTCCACCAACAAAAAGTCTATAGTATTGAGCACCCGCAACACCAGCCCATGACCAAGTTACGTTTCCCGTAGGACCTGTTACGGACACGCCAGAAGATTCTGCTGACAGGGGAGAATATGCTCCCCATTGATCTACTGACTGAACTTTAGCAAAAAAAGTTCCGTTTAGAAGTGAACCGTTTAATGTGCCCGCTGTTCCAGTAGGCGTGCCTGGAGCTGAAATTGTGTTGGCTATATTAGTAGAGCCTTCATTGATGTATATTCTTGCGACAGTGGCTACGTTTGTTCCAATAGCTTTGAATCTTAGGCGCTGAACAAATCCACCATTTTCAGTATTTGCTTGAAATACAAGTTTATTGTTTGCGTTTTGTCCGTTAAAATCACCAGCTGCGTTGATGAGAATAACGCCACCTTCAATGTCACCTATTCTTGAATAAATTGGGCTAATATTACCTGGCATTCTATTTTCTCCTAATTAAAAAATCACATAACCAGCCGAAAGCGCATGAATTCGACCTAGTGTTGATGCTGTGGTTTGTTGTGTTCCATCTTGAAATGAATATGTTTTTGCTGTAATTGTTCCTGCGATATTTGCGCTTCCGGCAGAAAAATTATTTATTACATATTGACTTACTGTATTCGAACCATAATTACTCACATAAAGAAATTTGCCTGTAGGATCAACCGCCAATCCTCTTGGTGAAGAACCTGAACTTATCGTTCCAATGCTAGTCAAATTTCCTGTGGTTTGATTGATGCTATAATGCCCTACATTTGAGCTACCATAATTGCTGATATAAAGATATTTACCCGTAGGATCTATTGAAATATATTCCGGTGTAGTTCCTGTAGATATTGAACCAATAAGAGTTAATGCTCCAGTTGTCTGATTTATGTTATAATTTCTGATAAGATTTGATGTATAGTTATTCACATATACAAATCTACCAGTAGGATCTACTGCTATACCTTCAGTCGCATCACCTGAAGCAGCACCGCCAATATTATCTATTAATGCTCCTGTACTTTGATTGATTGAAAATGCATACAAAAATGCGGACGACGCATCAGTTACATAAAGAAATCTACCGGTAGGATATACTGCTAGATCAAAAGATGACGAACCAGTTGGAGATGTAGCAATAAGACTTAAATAACCATTACTTTGATTAATATTATATGCGCTAACGACAGACTCAGGATTCTGCCCAGCAGCAAAAAGAAATCTACCTGTAGGATCTACTGCTAGACCTTTACAAATAGTTGCTCCTACTCCAATAGAAGAAATATAAGATAAAGTGCCATTAGATTGATTAATAATATATTGGGATACGACACTCTGACCAGAACTAGCTGCGTATACAAATCTACCAGTAGGATCTACTTGTACTTTCCAAGGTCCGGTATTGGCAGTTATTGTTCCAATGCTAGTCAAATTTCCTGTGGTTTGATCGATGCTATATTGACTTATATTTGCGCTGCTATAATTAGATACATAAACATACTTGCCTGTAGGATCTATCGCTAAACCGATAGGAGCAATACCTTGAGAAGATATTGTTCCATTATCGCTTAATATTCCAGAACCTTTATTAACAATAGATGTAGGAGCTGCTATTTGATATGGCGATTTTATGAATCTACCAGAAGCAATCAATGATGGTTGAATAATCGAATTCGCATTGCTGCTGGGTAAACCGACAGTTAATGTCGTGTTAGCTTTATCAAAAGTAAAAGATGAATTTCCTGTCAAAGTTCCAGCATCATTAAATTGTACTTCTTTATTATTTCCTCCTGGTCCTGCTGGGCCACCAGTCGTAGAAAAATAACTTGTGCCACTACTAGAATTTTTGAAATATAATTTTCCATCAGCAAAATTGAGCGCAAGCTCACCATTAGCTAATCCGCTTGGAACGACTCCAGCAGATCCAGAACTTTTTATTTGAATCGTTGTATTTGCCATTTTTTCTTAAAATGTTCCGCCAGATTTCACTTCTATTTTTGAAGACTTATTCAGAAGATCTTTCTTTAAGGTCTTTTGTTCTTTCTTTACAGGATTAACTTCTTCTGAAGTTTTTTCAAATTTGACAGCCTTTACTTCAACTGGTTTTTGTAACTCTAAAATCTTTTCGTTTAGAATTTGATTGTTATCAAGCGCATCTTTTAAATTTTTCAACAACTCAGCTTTTTCAATCTCTAAAGCTGAATAATTCAATTTTAATTGAGCATGATCTCGCATTTCTTGATTAAATAAATTTTGAATTCTATGTCTCTCTCCAGAAACATCTTGTTCTCTATTAATCAAATGATTTTTCTCTTCAGCAAGAGATGAAATTTGTCTCTGTAATTCAGAGATTTGTTCGGATACTTGACCATCATTTCCAATTCTTTGGTTCAATGCTTTTTCTAAAACATTGTATTTCGCTTGAAGCAAAAAGCTATTCTTCATGATTACATCAAGATTCTGAGAAACCACTTGAACATATTCATTCATAAAGTGAACATCAGTTCCATTTTCAAATTGCATAATTATAATCCTCTCTTAAAGATAATATTTAGAACGTACCACCTTGCAACATAGCAAATGACGGTTGACCGACAGAAGAAATTTGCAATACATGCCCTTCTGTCGCACTTGTCAATACAGAGAGTGCTCCTGTTGTAGAAGTTGTATTGGAAATCATAACACCATTGGTCGTGAATGCTGTATTACCAGTGCCACCTCTTGCGACAGACAATGTGCCAGTAGTGATTGCGCTAGTATCAATAGCAATTGCTGTATTGGTAACCGCAGTGACTCTACCTAAAGAATCTACAGTAATTACTGGATGATAAGCGGAGTTTCCATAGGTACCAGCTGATGTTGTATTTGCTAGTGAAACTAAACTCGTTCCATTAAAAGTAATTAAATTGCCATTAGTAAATGTAGTTGAACCAGTACCTCCTTGACCAACAGCAATCGCAGAATCTAAACTAGAGATTGTGCCGCCTACAATATTTACGCGAAGATTAGCTGTATTTGCTGCGGTAGCAGAACCTGTTGCTAATACATTTCCTGTGGGTTCTGCTGTTATATTTTTGAATAGGAAAAAGTTTCCTGTTGTTGCTTGACGAAGTAAGCCGTGATATACTACACCCGAACCAGGATTCGATGTACCATAGAAACCAATATCTAAAACGTCACTTACAGTATTATTATTTGCTAATTTTATTAGAGAGTCTGTTATTGATAATGACGAAGTATTAACTAGAGTTTGAGTGCCGGTAACGGTAAGGTTGCCAATAACACTTAAATCGCCTGTTATTGATTGAGTTCCAGTATTTCGAATGAAAGAATTGTCTGCTGTGATATAAAATGTGTCTTCAGCGTCAACGAAATTTGTTGATAGACCTGCGCTACCGCTCTTTACGTTTAATGTATTGGTAAATGTTCCACCACTGCCATTGCTTCCTGCAGTTATTGTTGCTGCCGAAGAAATAGAGACATTAGTCGCTGAAGTTATTCGACCTTTAGCATCTACGGTAAACACCGGAACTATTGAAGCTCCACCATATGTAGTTGCAGTTACTCCAGTATTACCTATAGGAAGTTGAATTACACCTGTGCTGGTTGTATTCCCTATAAAAAGATTTGCGCTTGCATATGAATATGCTAATTCACCTACGTTTAGTGTAGTGGGGGCTGCTGTTGTAGTAGAATATTTTATTTGAATTACTGTATTAGCCATTTAGAAAGTGCCCCCTTGAACTACAGGAAGTGTTTTGATTACATATTTATTCTGAGTTTGATCATATACAAGTACCTCATTATTATCTGGATCACTCGCGTCAACATCTTGTATCTGTGAAAGACTTGCAATATCTGCTGTTGTCGAAATAGGCAACATCGAAACCGTTGTCTTATTCGTTCGTAACTCAACCGTTGTTGATTGATTGGTATTGACTATTGCTGTTATTGGCATTTTAGTTTACCTAGAAACTCCAGGAGTAACTGATATTACACCTTCAACCACTCTTGTGACTGTATTGCTTGGGCTTTCCATTTTTAAGTCAAAAACGTATCTGCCTGGAGCTATATTTGCTGTTGTGGATGCAGACATAGCCATAGAAATATTTCCAGTTGCCGGAGAAGGTATCGTTACGGTAAAAGGAGTATAGCTAGACGAGTAATATGATTTTCTGATCTGGGCGCTCGCAGTGTATCCTGTCAAATCCGAAACCAATCCATTGGCATCTTTTACCGTAACATAGGTCGAGTATGTCGTTCCTTGCTCGATGATAAGTTCTACGAAACCTGCCATTTTTTTCTTCCTATTTTCGTTACGAATCTAGGAGTATTTATGCTTTTCCTTTTATCGAAGAATCAAGGATATATCTACTCATGTTACTTTAAATAAAAACTATTTTTCTGGTACGAGAGGATCTGCTGGAATTGGCGTATTTCCTTCCGCTAACCATGCTTGATACGCGACCCAATCTGTATTTGCAGGATCTTCAGGTATAAATTTGATTTGATTCCATATTACGCCGCCATATGGATTAATTTTATACATTATAGTTCTGCCTCCGCTGTCCAATGCCCTGTAAGAATATCATTAATTGCAGCTGCCGCGCTTAAATTTACATATCCAGTGCTATTATGATTATTATAATTTATGGTGTCAACCTTAGCATCCGTCGAGGTCGTGCTATTATATATGTTAGCACTGGCGCCAGAGGATGTTGAATACCAAGACATTGTGGGCGCAGCTCTCATTGTAACTCGTAATGCAGTTCTTATATCATGTCTTACGCTAGTAGCTGCCGGATATCGAGAAAGCGCTGAGCCGATGGAGGAAAACGATGTACCGACAGGAGTGCCGGGGGAATAAGATTTTTGATAGTAACGCTGGCATAATGCTAATTCTTCTGAATAAGGTCGAGATTCCCATCTTGGTAAAATGCTTCCTGACTGTAATTGTACACCGGTAATTAAAAAAACATTCCCAACGGTTGCCATAAAATTTGTTTGAGATGATGTTCCTATAAAATTACCTGCTAACCAAGTGTTTGTAGAAGCAGTTGTATATGTTGCGGTTGAAGAAAGACCTAATAACCACAATACAGAAACGCCCATCAAGTTACCTTTTTCCCAAGCATATGAAGGATTTAATCCCCCTCTTACAGTTATTGTTTTATATTCCCATGTATTAATAGCATTTATAGTATATGGTGTAACATAAGATGCTGTAAGGGCATTATTTCTAAAGGATATATAATAGGTTCCTGTTACATTAGACCAAACCCAAAATCCTAACGTAAAAGTTTGATCAATTAGTTCTAAAGTATTGTAGCCTTCAATTTTCTGTCCAAAAGCATAGTAATCTTGACCAGTCAAGCTATTATCAGCAGCATTAATTTCAAGAACTAATGCGTTAGTTATATTATTCGCAGGAGGTCCATACAGGAATGATGAAAATGAAACATCATTCGGTCCTGCAAGTGATAAAGATCCAACTCCGTTACCTTGATAAACCCATCTATCTATCATATATTTGCCGTTGGTTGGCACATTACTAGACAAAAACTCATACCTTTGGTCAATCGTCATACCACCATTGATAATTTTGTTTTGCGTAGATAAAGTATTTACCGTTATTACTTGACTTCCATTAGACGTTATACTACCAACAACTGATAAATTTCCAGATAAATTTGTATTTCCTGTTACAGCTAGTATTCCTGTTACAGTTGCGTTTTTAGTTACCGATAAATTTCCAGATAAATTTGTATTTCCTGTTACAGCTAGTATTCCTGTTACAGTTGCGTTTTTAGTTACCGATAGATTGCCAGATATTGTAGTCTCTTTACTGACCGATAAATTACCAGAAATATTAGCACTACCAGTAACATTCAAATTTGAACTGACATTCAAACTTGCTGCTGTAAGTTTGAGCAATTCTGTCCCTGCATTATTTCTCCAATACTGAGTATCAAAATCTTCATATTTTGTTGTAATGCTAGAACCAACAATATTGAAAGAGTTTCCAGTATAATCATTAATTAAATTAATATACTTAGTACCACCAACATTTAATTGAAAAATCGCTTGAGAACCTGATGCTGAAGCTGTATTATAAAGTTGTTGAACTACAGCAGCTCCACCAGCAGTGTCTTGAACAACCATTTTATAAGCAGGAGATGATGTTCCTACACCTAGATTTTTAGTGAGATATGTGTTTCCAGATACGCTTAAATCTTTAGTGACAGTTAAATTTTCTGTTATTGTTGCATTTTTTCCAAAAGAGACATTTCCTAATGTAGTAATTGATGTTCTTGCGTTAGTAAATGCAGTCTGCCCAGCGAATGTATTATTTGCGCCAGATTGATTGATAAATGTGCCAACAGAAAGATAGTTTGTAGATTTCAAATAACTGGCAGCATTAACATAACCTGATGCGTCGATGCTAGTATAACTAGCTGTGCCTAATGAATAGTTTCCTAACACAACAAAGTTATTGACTGTAAGAGTCTGATTTACGTTTGCGTAAGTTAAAGTAGTATTACCAGATACTATCAGATTTCCTGTGGTTGGAATCGTAATCGTGTTTGCTGTGAGTGAATTTATGAATGCCGAATTTGTTACATTTAACGAAAATCCTGGGCGCGTTAAAGTGATTTTTGCATTACTAGATAGAACATTATCTGTCAAATTATTGCTTATTGTAATGAGATTTGTCGTTGCAGCAACCCATTCACCAAATGTATTTGATGTTGATATTTGATTAATTGCCATTGGTATCTCTCATTTTAGCTAATTGAAAAATCATGTCTTTTATCTCTCTAATGTCATTTTCTATCTGACAAAATTTTTGCTGAGTTGATTCTTTTTCCATTCTCTCTCTAATCTTTGCATCTTTCTGAATCTGATAATTTATCATTTCGTTCATATCAGTATTCAGAATGGCTCCCGTTTCGGTATCTCGAACAAATTTTGTTCCACTCACAGGTATATATTTAGGTAAATTATTCATGATTTATGAGAATGATGCTGGCACTGCAATTGCTCTAAAATCTCGAATTCTTGGAATATCAACTGTATTAGTTCCAGACAAAACAACCTTGATTGCAAATGAATTGAAATCATTGAATTGCCCAGATAATCCAGAATTATATGAGATGGCATTGCTGGGAACACCATTTGTGCCTGGAGCAAATGTCAATTCAGCATAATCGTCCCAAGTTTCTGAGTAGTAATTTGCATTATCAATCTGAGTCATCAATTGCCATTTCTTATCTTGCCAAAGTTCTCTATCTCCACCAGCTAGAATTTTATAGTAAACGTCGATTGATGAACCGGCCGGTTTATGTGCAGCAATATAAACTCTTAAATCTCCAGAATTAAATCCATCAGCCAATGTAATTCTTTTAGTTACATATCGAGCTAGAGAGTTTCCACCTCTGATAGTATCTTCACCATTCACTGAAGCAATTGCTGAATATGTAACTGGAGAACCTCCACTGAGTGTCACTGTCGGTGAAGTTTTATATCCAGTGCCTCCGTTTGTGATAATGATTTTATCAACGACATTAGCTGCTAATGCGCTATTGTAATAAACATTCGCGATTGCTGTTGCTCCATTTCCGCCACCTCCAGAAATCGATACCGACACATTAGTATTTCCATAATATCCTGTATTAGAAACTACCATAACTGCATTCGAAAGCGAAAGTGTATTCATCACTTGCTCTATGGCAAGAATTGAATGTCTTTCTAAATCAATGATTGGAGTTACATCAGGGTTGTTGGTGGAAATTGTTGCTTTTACCTTCATTGTAGAAGGTCCTGTAGCAGTCTTAATGAATCTTCTTCCATAATTATCAGTCATGAAGAAATCTTCATTAGGAGTAATAGGAACATATCCAGTTGTTCCTGAAGCAGTTTCAGAATCGAATGAATAATTCAAACTTGTGCGTGCAAACGCAATATCTTGAGTTTGAAGAATCATCAAATCAACATTTGCGCCAGTAGTTGGCATCATATCGGAGTCTAGTTGACAAACAATAGAACCAGTAACAGTCGTATCAAATTGATTGTAATAGATTCTAAACATCATATCAGATTCTTGGTCTGCTGTCCATGTAGAACCATTTTGTGATTTGAAGAATGAACCAATAGAAGGCTGACTTGAAACTTTTTGAGGAGTGCCATTGACTGTTTTTTTAACCACATCATTTTGGTCTTTAGTCGCAATCCAAACTTCATATTTGTTAGAATTTGAAAGCAACACGAATGAATGCTCTCCTGGCATTAAATGTACTGGAGACTCAAACACGAACTCAGTATATTTCGTTGCATCATCTAAATCTGGTAAATCTGTAGTATTTACTTGATCTGGAGTTAACGAAACTGTAGAAAATGGATATATCTGAGTGGCTGAAGGATATCCATTGACTGTTGGGCGAATTTGTAATGTTACGGGTAATGCGCCATCTGCTAAACTAAAGCAAAATCTCATTTTAGAAATGAAAACGCCATCTGGATGTTGAACTTTATTTACAAAAAATGTTTGTGCTATAGGATCTTTTTCTTCGACTCTTTCATATAAAAATCTTTCAGAATATGTTACTAGAGTTCTATTATCTGTAACATTTTTAATATTTTTTTGAGGTATAGTAGTTGATAAAATGGTTTCTTGATGAGTCTCTAATGTTCCTTGAGCGAAATATGAACAATCTGCTCTCGATGTAGAAGATTCAAAATTTCCATTAATATCATCAGTTAATCTGAAAAGTCTTTCTCCAGTTCTGAATTTTCCATTGGGTATATAATATGTTCCTGCAAGTCTTCCATAAAAATCTGCGCTTAAATTTCCAATTTGAACAATTGATGTTCCATCAGGAACGACAGAAAGCGCTGGACTAACAGTAACTGTTCTTGTTATTGCGCTATATCCAGTAATAATCGTGCTTTGATTATTACCTGTGCCATATACTATTCTAAGAGGGGTGGTGCCGGTAACAATATTGAGTGTTGCGTTATTTGCATCATCTGATAGTTTGAATGTTGTAGATGTTGGTGCTACAGATGCATTTATTTTACCAGTTACATAGCTATATCCATTTGATGTTGATAATGTTAACGAAGTATTTGATGTAACACCAAAAACATTAATAGAACCAGAACTCCAATTCACGGGCTGATTGATTGATACGTTAGTCACATATAGCACATTATTTGATGCCAGTGTTGCAATCGCATTTCCTAAAATTGTAGCTCCACTCTTTATTTGAAGTTTTTCTCCAATTAATGAATCTCTTGAAGACCTTAAATTATAGCTCAGATTATTGATATTGAATTTGAAATAGTTATGTGAAGATACATAATTTGAAATGTTGGTGTTGTCAAAAAATGGATATACTACTTTAACAGGAGCAATCGCAGACGCTTTAAAGACTACATTTTTATTTCTGATGAAAGGAATAACATTTGTATCAATAATCCTGTCACCTAAAGATTTTTTTACAGTTGTCGGTGTATAATGTTCTATAGTTCCCGATCTTACTTGTCGAGTTGTAGTTCTTCTTTCTTCGTAAGTATCCCAATGTATATATTTGTCATTTTCCCATTCGCGAGTTTCTGTTCCAGTGACTACTGTTCCCGTTGATGTAGTTCTCCAAGATCCCCAAGTTACTTCTGCCCAATTATTCATTTGATTAATTGTTTGTATCATTTGAGCATTTGCAGGATCTGTGACTAATAAATCGGGTAATGTTGTAATGTCAACCCAAACGTCTGAGCTTGGAATCATTCTTAAATTTCCAACATATAAAGCAACATTAAATGGATTGATTGAAATATGTGATGTGGCATATGTTTGTTCTGCGAAAATTGCAGAATTTGAAGTTAGATAAACCAAACTTCCTGATTTAGTATAGTTTGTTGAATTAGCATCATCTAAAACAAGTTGAATTGAATTGATTTTGGTTGATGTTTTTAATTCACCGACAGAAGTATCGATACCTGCTGTAAAGTCATTCGAATTAATATCGACAACACCAAAGTCAACAAAGCTATCTGTTATGATGCCGTTTTTTGCTCTTCCATATAATGATGCGTCAGTCTTAGATACTGCATTGTTCTCTAATAGAGAAAGAGAAGTATAATACTCTAGGTTTTTAATTCTCTTTTCTAAAATACCAATGTCTTGCATTGTGTATCTTCTATTTTCAATAGTTTGGAAATTTATCTTGGTTGGATCATTGGTATATGGAGGATAAATGATTTGAAAGAGAGCAATCGAATCATTATTATTTTTAGGCGCCTTTGGAGTTGGTGTCGATTCTCCTTCAAGAAGATTAAATCTTCCATCTGCTGATAAAGTCAATTTATCAATTCTTGGTAAATAATAGTCGTAAGTAAGTGTTATATCACTTCCGCGTTTAATTAAATTTGCACCTTTTGCAGAATCCAAATTATATGCTTTAGATGTGGTAAGATCTGTAACAGAAAATCTAAAATCTAAACAATCTCTAAGTTCATAATATTTTCCTGATGATGTTGTGTAAGGCGGAATAGATTCATATAGACTGCTATCATATGAGCTTGCGCTAAAAAATCCAGGAGCTTCTGGAGCAGATGATGTTCCTGGATAATGTGCAAATTTATTGACATAAACGACTATTGGTCCTATAGGAGGAGTTTGCCCGCTTCTTAAACGAATTGATGAGTGATCATAAAAACTATCTCTTTGCCCCGTATCTAGATAATATCTAGATGTTACATCAATTGCAGTTAATGCGTTAGTGTCATTGATTGCATTATTTGCAAAATCTAAAACTTTAACTAAATTAACACAATCGTTTATGTATAAAGACTGTTCTGTATCTGGAGTTCTAACAATAGTATTAGCCTGAATATGAACTTGACCCATCAATGCATTAGCTGAAACTCTTCCTGTTATTACTGAAGTTAATCCTGATGCAATAAATGAGGTATTGGCTGCATAATATGTTTTAGTTTTCTGATATGTAGCTGAAGTTGATGCAGTTAATGTAGCATATAAAGAATATGTCATCGAAGACCCATTAGTTATATTAATTACTGGTCCTGAAGTTCCTGCCCCAGAAACTGAATATAAAGTTGCAGGAATTATTTGACCAGCAGTGTATGGAGAACTTCCTGGAGATACACATGCGAGAATATAATTTGTTGCTTTTTCCGTATCTGTCGATGCTGATCCAAATGTATCCGATGAATGTCCAGCATCTGGACTTAATCCAACAATTGAGCCTGTACCATTTGCCGTTCCATTATAAACTTTAGTGTAGTTATATGTTACATTTGAAAGCGTGTTTGTTTTTGGAAATGTTGTTGGAAGATTGAATAGAAGTTCTTCAGCCCTATTTTCAAAAAGAATCGCTTTCTGGTCATTTGAATTTATTGTAGTTGGATCGATGCCATATGTTGATGAAATATCTGCTGAGTTTGCAATCGCAGTTCCGTTTAAAGATAAAAGTGATGCGACATGCTGAGAGTTAAACTCTAATGAATATGTGCTTGCGCTAGTAGGCGCTGTAGTAAATGCTGGAAAAACTGTAGCATTTTTTGTAGTTCCATCATAAGATATGACTAGCTTAGATGTTTCGCTATTTCCTGGTCCGCTCAATATTCTTAGATATGCTCCTGTATATGCTTGATTTATATTCGAAGCATTTGCTGTCAATTTAACATTGGATGTATCGCCGCCAGTTTGAACAAGTGAAGACACGTTGCCTACGTTTAGATTGAAAACTGATACTGCATAGGTGTATGTAGTTTGATTTTGTGTATTTGATGCAGTAACAAAATCAATCGATTTAACTTGTGCTGTTCCAATTTTAGTATTGGAAATATAAGTTGCATTTGTTGTATTTACTTGCGCTGATCTTACACAATGCAAATCGACTGTCACTAATTGATCGATATTAAATGTGTTTGCATGATTTGTTGTGTAATAGTAATTACCAAAATTACCTTTAATTCTTGACGAAATATTAGTAGTATTTCTGGATACAGTTGTCGTTATCTTTTGTGGAAAAGCCATATCAATTTCATAACCATGAACATATGCTTTTCCTGCTCCAACCGTTAAATCTATTAGGGACGTGTTCGCGGCATTTGATTCTGCAATTAAACTGAATGGATTAACAATATAATTACCAGATTCATCAAATGTGCGTTTTGCAATTTCATCGCCTATTTTGTTGTAAACGCTAGGTTTATTTGATGACTGTAAAGTTCCGGATTGAAATCTAGCGATTTCAAAAAATGTGCTGAGATCTTCCGAGTCTAATGATCTAGTTGTCAAATTCAAGTCTACGGAATAACGATCTGCGCCAGGAGCTTGATAATTCGTTGCTTGCTGCGCCGGATCGACCAATGTAGAATCATCTGCGGAGGTGACGAAGTATTCGTTTATTTCAAAACCAACTTTCACTGAAGCTGATGTGGTTGAATATTTACTAATCGCAATTGATTGTGCATCATTTTTAATGAAGAACCCACCAAAATAAAACACGCCTTCATCAATAGAAAATGACTGACCAACTCCAATAGGAGAACCAGATGTAGGAATTGATGCATAATATGGAGTTGGTTCGTCAGTTACAAGAACATCACCTAGAGCAAATGCATCACCAAACATTTGCTTCACTAAAAGCACTATTGGATCACCAATTGTCGTATCTATTGGTGTTGCAACAATTACTTCTGCTCTTTTTGTTCTTGTAGAATTATAAATCGTTTTGCCAGAAAATTTTGAATAATCAACTGAAGAACCATTATATGTAGGATCTAACTGAATTGAAATGCAATTTTGAGCATGTGATTTGCCGCCCAAAATTTTTGCGCCATTGATAAAAATATTGTTACCAAATCGTTCAATTTGATTCTGAAGAATTGTTTGAAGCTGAGTCAGTTCTCTAGCTTGAACAGCATATCCTGGCTTGAAGAGAATTCTTAAAAATTTCTTGTCTTCAGAATAATCGTCATAATATGGATTGGTGTTAAAATTGCTATTTAATGGCATGATTTTTCCTTAGAAACTTATTACAAATTTAAAGTTTTCTGTTTGCCCAGAGATTCTTTGAAGTTTTGAAATGTTCTCAACATACAAAATATCACCAGTATATGGCTGAAAAGTTGTATTTGAATATGTCGATAAAACCGTTCTAATCGTTCCTGATGTATTACCTATCAAGGCATTTCCTATTGTTAATGTTCCAAATTTTTTGGATAGGCTCACTGTTGTCGTATCTTGCTGATTGACGTATCCAGAAAAAGTTGGATTTGCATATGCGCCTTGATAGACAAACTCATCTTGAGTATAATTGCTTCCTGTTACTACCTTAACTGTATATAGATGTGATACAGAAGAAGGTGCAGTAAAAGAATTTACTGGAGATGTATCTCCATAAAGATACGGATCTCTTAAAAATCCATATTGTCGTATTGAAGTCGATGAGGAAATTGTTCCGCCTTCTGTTGTATCTACCAATCCAATTTTTGACGAAATCATAACTGAATTTGCTGATAATTCTTTTGCGGGATATTTTCCGTGCCCAAATTTTGGAGGTACAATTACTCTGCCTGAAAATCCCGAACCGGAACCATACACTGATATATTTGCATATGAATATCCAGAACCATAGTTTGTCATTTGAATTGCGCTAATTGTATTAGACGCAGATAAAATTACATCCGCTGTTGCATCCATGCCATCGCCAGTAATAACTGCTCTGGCGCTAAAACTTAAAGTTCCGCCAGTAACTGTTGTCGATGTGTTTTTTGAAATTGTCACATTTGATGTGATAGCGTCTGCAAATGTGACATATGTTCCATCAACAATGCCCGTTCCCGAAACATACATATTATTCGCTACGCCAGAAATGGACGCTAATTGAATTTTGTTCACATTATTAGAAAACGAAACGGAAGTTTTTGTGTTTGTTGAATATCCTGAACCTGCATTTGTAACTTTAATTGCGTAAATCGCACCATCAATAGCAGCACTAGAACTCATGTAATATCCGGACGATGAAACTGATGTGGGAACAGGAACATAAGAATCTCCCACAAATTTATTTGTGGAATCGAATGCATACATATATTTCCAAATATATCCATCAGACGTTTTTTGTATGCCATTATTGAGTGAGTAATCAACTGAAGGTTCTTGACTGGCATCTGTAGAAGTTGGTCCGCCATTATTGTTATAGAGACACTTGTATACTTTATTTTGACTCGTAACAACGTAAAAATTATCAGATCCTGTATAAAGAACTTGATCGTCATATTGTGAATAAACTGATGAAATTGCCCAAAGTTTTTTTGGTATCACAAGATTCATATCAGTGCTAGAAATTCTCTTAGCAGCAAAGATATTATCCCACACTTGTCTTTCGGTATAATTTGTTTCAGCTATTGTAGGAACTGTATTTTCGTCAGAGTAAGGAACATGATTTCCAATGAAAACATAACCAATTGATGTTGGTTCTGGTTCCGAAAAACTTTCGTTGAATTGCTCTGCAACATGCAAAGATAATTTTTTAGAGATGTAGTCTGTTGCCATAAATGTTATTTATAATGAAATTGATGTATTTCCGGTGATATATTGAATCGCATTGTTTGATAATCTATATGGATAGTAAGTTAATCGGTTTACATCCATAGATAACTGATTACCAGGAAAACCTAATATTAAATTGTCAAGCCCATTAGGAATATTGCTTGATGGAACATTAGAAATTTCAATTGTTTGACCATTTACTGTACTTCCAAAATTGTTGGCTTTATAACCAAAAGAGAATGTAATTGGAATTGGTGAATTATTTATGCCCGCTGAAGAAGGACCCCAACCTTGAAATCCGTTAGTGTCCATACGCAACGTGCCGTCCTTGAGAACTAACAAATCGAACGCACCATAAACTGCAGGATCACCACCCACATTAGCTCCAATTGCTCTAAGTTGATAACTATCGGCGTATGACGTAGACAATTTATTGACAATGAATGGAAATCCTGTACTAACAATTCTTATCGCATGATTAATTCTCATTGATAAATTGAAAGTTCCCTCAGTTTGATTAAACCAATTCGTAAAATTAGATCCACCGATTGTAAATCTATCATCGGATCTAGTCGCCGCAGCAGTTGTTGTCGGTATATAACTTGACGGAGCATCGCGCTGTTCTACTTGCATACCCCATACATATAAACCTTTTCCTACTAGACCAGCTGCTTCTGGACTATAAAAATTATTAGTACCATTTAACAATTGAATACCAGGATAATTTGTCGTAGTTGCAGCTGCTCCAGATGTTGTATTTGTAGTAGCTCTAACTGCTAATCGATATATTTGATTTCCATAATCTGTAATTGTTCCTGATGTATTACTTCCACCAAATCCCGCATTAGTTACAGTATTATTGGCTAAATCAAATCGACTAAATGCATATCCAAATGGTCCATCATATGACTGTCCTAAAAGACCAAAATTAATTGTAGATATTTCTATAGGATTTGTTAATTTGAAAAATGCAGATACTGTATATGTCGTGTTGTTGGATAATGTTATTCCAGAAGGATGATTTCCATAAATTGCTTGTACTGAAGAGAAAGTAAATGTTAATGTATTTGCCGTATTTGAAGTATCATTTGTTCCATTACCTCCCGCAGCGGTAGTATTCGTCGATAACAATAAGAAATTATTTGAATTATTTGCAGAAACGACATATGTGCCAGTAGCTATCCCTTGCCCAGAAACATTCCAATAATAAGAAAATGTTGGTTCTACTGAGAGGATGATTGGAGATATTCCTTGATTTTGAACAAAAATTATATTTGTCGCCGACGCGAAAGAATTCGCATATAAACTTCTTGCTGTGCTAGGTACTTTTACATAAGTCATCGATTGAGTTCCATCAGGACCTAATGCTGCATTTGGAACAACTGATTTAAGTATAATTCCGCGAGAATCCCAAGAATTCGTTGCTAAATTTCCTGAATTTGCAGCGAGATTTGTAATACCTGTTTCAAGTAAAAGCCCCTTATTTTGTTTCGTGACTGCATTATAATTAAATCTTGGCTGATTGATTCCAGCGGTTTTTATGTAACCATCACTTCCAACATATGTCGCATTTGATGAACGAATAAATGAAACAATTGATGTATTTGAGGAAGCATTGGATGTATAGATGTTATATGAACCAGATGTAGTGAAAGAAGTATTCAAAGTTTCTAAAGTAAAATCCAAATCAAGAACTGGAGTAGAAACCGTTTTCTGCGTTGTAGATGAAACCAAAGTTACTCCGCCAGGATATATCGATTTTTCTTCTGGAGTGTATTGAGCATATGCGACAGAACCTGATGGATGCAAGAGTTTTAATAATGAAGATTTGAATCTTGAAAATTGTTGCTTCGTTTTTAAAACATATGATCCAGTGTTATAAAATGCACTATCTTGAATTTTTTTATCGCCAGAAAGTTGACCCTGAGTTCCTACATATTTTCCATCGTAAAGGTAATATGATTCTTGTATTTCCGATGTGGCTTTTGCCGTTCCAGATCCTTTAGTAGTTAAATCGATGATTGGCGCTGCTTTATAACCAAGCCCAGGGCTGACTATTGTTATCGTCTTTATTTCACCTTGCTTATTAGTTCCTGATGCAATCAATGAATCTCCAGAACCCATTATACAATTAGCGACTAATTTTGCTCCAGTTCCAGTAGATGATGATACTGTAACTAATGGCAATGCATCTGCTGTATATCCCTGCCCACCTATAGGATATAGATCATATAATCCAATGTCAGTTGCGGATTTAGTGGTAGTGAACGGCGAAGTGACATTCATTGATGTATTTGATGTAATTCCGTTGATAATTCTTGCTTGGTTGAAAACCATAATTTGATAACCAGGCTTAAAATCAACTTGAAAATTAGTATTATTGCCTGCAACATTTGAAGAATCTGTCGCATTTACAACAACACTTACGCTATAATTTGCATTAGAAGAATATGTAAATGGTTGCAATTCTACTTTTGTTATTGCTCCAGATCCATCAACTGCTGTAACAGCTCCTGCTGCTCCATATCCCAAAGTTCTTCCTTCAATTGGAGTAAACACCAATTTATCACCAACTGAATAACCAGATCCTTCTGCAAGTATATCTACTCTACCAATACAACCAATTGTCTTAATTGCTGCATTTGTAGTAAATATCCCGCTCGTATTTGATACTGAGACTTTTGCTCCCGTTGCATTTAATGTTAATGCATTAGCTTGAGGAATATTAGAATCGAACACATAAACTTCACTCACGGGACCAACAGATGTAACTGTCGTGTAGCTAAACGCATCAATCATTCGCGAATTTGCATTCACTAATGATAAAGATGAAGAAAGGAAAATGCTATTTGCTTTATAATTCGCTGTGTTTATTGATACATTTGAAACGTCAAGTATTAGATTATTGTTGATTTTTATCGTGTTCGCGCTAACACTTCCAGAAGTATCAACTACAGCAACAATCGCATTCATTGAATATGGATAAACATTCGATGTAACAATTGGTGCTAAAGCTGTAAATCCTGCCCCACCATATGATACTGCTATTTTATTGTATACTCCTGAATATATTTCGGAGATAATTGCTGTTGCTGGAGTTATCGGATCTCCAGCATATATTGAAACTGCATCACCGACATTATAAGAATATCCACCATCAGTCAAATTGATTTTGGTCAGTTTTGATGCTGAATTTAATTTTATAGTGATAGCATCTTCGTTTTCGTCCAAAACATCGGTCGTAAAGTTTTCGCCTTTTATGAACTCGCCTTCGATAGTTTTTGGATTAATTTCGAATTCAAAAATATCAGTTTCAAAATTAGAATAATTTGATATCGATTCGATTAGACCTGAAGCTCCAGATGTGTCGCCTGTTATTTTTCGATTATATAGAATCGAGGAATCAAAATTGTTGTAGGTAACATTTAGATATACTGAATCATATGGAAGTCTATAATTATAGATAGAATTTTGGTCTATTGATAATTTTTTATACTCTTTCTGTAAAAGAACATTTCCTGGAGTTGCTAGAGTGGTGTTGTTGACTCGCCATTGATAAATTACACAAGTTCTTGTTTCTGGCGAACCAGATATGGCGCCGGTAACAACATCCGAACCCTTTTGAGTATATGCAAAAATAGTGCTACCATCTGAAGAAATCGTAAAACATTTATCTCCTCCATATGAGCCAGAACCCAATCCATTAAAATTTTGTCCCGATATATAAGTTAAATTGGATATATCCCAAGGAGTTTCCAATCCAAATTCAATAAATTTTCCATTGTTTGAAGTCAGACAATATAATTTTTTACCATCAGGTCTCAATTTAATTGATATTATGTATTTTTGTGTGGGAGCAGATATATCTCCTCCACCCGTAAAAATAATTTGCTCAATCGAATTTGCCGATGTTTTTGATGTTGTATATGTTGATAAATCCCAAGCTGTCGATAGGTTATATTGTTTTATGTACTGTTCGCCAGTATGATCTGCCAGATATATTTTAGTTCCATCATCACTAAAAGTTAATGCTGTTTGAAATGATGTAGTGATCGAAATTGAAACGTCGAGAGTTTTTGCTGTATTTGTTAAGGTAGTTAAATCTCCAGCTACTCCAAAACTATATTGTAGAATTTTAGTTTTTCCAGTATCGTCTTGCACTTGTAAAAAATATGCATTTTTTTGATCTGGAGAAATAAAAACGGCGTAAGGTCTTCTAATTGAATTTCCGTATATATCTGCAACATATAAAAATGATAAATCATAATCTTGTACATTAGTGTATCCATCAAAAAGGTATAATGGAGTATTAAGTTTATATTTTCTAATGCATTGTATTTTATTAAGATACCCAGGTACCGGAGCGAACCTATTCGTAATAGAAAAATATAGATATTGCCCGGTAACGTCCAAATTAATTCCCATTACATCGCCTGAGTAAATAAAACCATAATAGATTCCCGGAAATATATTGACATATGGATTATTTCCATTGTCATCAGTAGGACCAACCGGTGAATCAATATAAAAAGTCCTACCAGCAGAATAATTCCAATAATCGATATTGCTTTCTCCAGCAAATGTTAGATCTATTATAAAGTTGTCTGAGGGATCTGTGAGTGACAATTGTATATCATCAACGCCAACTTCAAACGGAAGATAAAACTTTTTAGAATTTAAATCGTCACTAGATTTTATTTCATATAGACTTTTTATGTTAGAATTCTGCGCTCTCAATACTCTAATAATTTTCCAATTACCACCAGATGCGATCAGAACATCATTTCTTGGAATTTCTATGTCAATTTCTTCATTGAACAGCGCACGAAAAAAGTATCTAAAGGACTTCTCATTTCCTTTTGAGAGATAAAATGGAACTGCATTTTTGATTAAAAGACTCTTTGATGCGAGAGTATCTTTTGGAAATAATTCAAGAAAAGTGTCAAAAAATTGATCTTCAAATTCATCCAATGAAACATCAACATCTTTTATGTCAACAAGCTCCTTCGCTCTTGTATAAAGATCATTGTTTTTACCAGTCTGTTTATTTTCCAAAAATTCATAATACGCTTCTATGAATCGAACAAAAGTCTGATAATCTTCTCGAATAAACTCTGGTAATTGCCCCTGTACTAAAAGCGAAACTTTATTATCAATCAAACTCATACTGGCTCCACACTAATCAATATCGAATCCGCACTGTCCTTATCAATAGAAACTATCGTATCTCTATCAGATTTTATGACGGAATCTTTTGCATAAGCAGTGACTCTAAAGATTCCATCTTCTGGACCAATTGATAGAATTTTTATTGCATTCGTTTGAACTATGCCTGTGTTATAGTATATCGTTCCTGCATCAGATAGGATTTCTTTTGCTTCTGATAGTTCATTGTAATAAACAACTCTGAGCTTTCCAATATTTCCCTGTAGATTTGCAATAGCAGAAGCAGAAACTCCATCACCTGTAATTGTGACAAAAGCTCTGGTATAATTGATGCCCCTATTTGTGAGCGTGATTGCAGTCAATTTGCCGTTACTAATTGTAGCTACAGCTTCAGCTCCATATCCATCACCACTTATAGTGATGGTTGGTATCGTTTTGAAATTGAATCCTGAATTGATGATTTCTATCGAATCAATGCCCGTAAACGAATATGAAATTTCCTCAATTCTAGCAGTTCTTCTAATGCCTTGAAAATCAAAAATGTCAAAATAGCTGGAAACCAATCTATCATTTAGACTTCCTCGGTTTAATTCGATTCCGTAATCGATGGTATATTGTGAATATTCGTTTAATTTAACATCAGGTCTTCTCTGAACTTTTGTTCTAATCACACTACCCACAAAAGATGAATCAGCATTGTCGATATCATCCTGCAATCTGGATTGAACATATCTTGAATCAAATGTTTCTAGATATGTCGTATTGTAATTTCTTATTGCATTTATCGCTTTTGTCTTTAAATCTTTTGAGGAAAGGTTTGTCTTTTCAGAGTCATAATTAATAGTTCCTTCAACCAAAATGTAGAGGTAATTAGGATCAACAATTTCTGCTGCTGTTGCTATAACAGCTTTTGGTGTAACGATTTCATCAATTATTCTTTTCTTTTCGGTTTCAGATAGATAATACCCATCTTTTAATTTAAGTGCGATGAAGGTTTTATTGTAGACGATTGGAGTTTGTTCTTCTCCACCCCAAACAGAAATCGATTGAACTCCGGGATAATTTGACTTGATATATGCAGCATAATCCTTAGCTGTCACTAATCTATTTTGTGTTGAATACTTTTTGGTTGCAGAGAATTTAATCGAATCGACAGATTCTCTTTCATTACCACCAGCGGCTGCTGTAATGGAAGTGATTGTTATATCAGAATATCCGCCAATTGGTCCAGTTGGAATAAAAGTATTGGCTTTATTTGCTGCTGTTCCATTTGTTATAACATATGATGCTATGACTTTAGAACCATCTGCTATCTTTTTAGAGATGTAATCGTCGCCAAAGTAAATTTCAAACTTCTGGTCTCTTCCTTCTTGTAAGAAATATGCTTCAGATGATGAGTTTAGATCCAATATGTTAGTTGATGACTGATATGTCGTATAATTCGAATTTGAGCCTGGATTTTCATTGACAGAAACTTTCAATGTTCTTGTATCAATGTTAGTGTCCGGTAGTGTAAAGATCTGCTTTGGATTTGAATTATTATCTTGCGTGAATGTATATGAATTCAGTATTCCTTCATAAAGATCGATATTCTCAAACAAATATTTCGTATTTGATTTTGTTACGGTGTGATTTTCAATAGTAACGAAATTATATGGATAATCATCGATAATTTCGGAACTAAAAACCGTTCCGCGAGGAATAATTAAAGTATCTATCGTTGTGCTTCCAGAATCGACAGTGATGTTGACTGTAGCGATAGGAGCATTTCTTGAAGCGGGAAGATAGCTCATTAATTTTGCATGAGAGACTACGGAATCTCGAAGCAATGCAGTATCTAGAAAAGATTCGTTAGCAATCATGTTTAGATAATACGCATTGTAATGTGTGTTATATGCGAGAAGATCAATCAAAACACTCAGCGCAGATCCTTGAAAATTGTAATCCGAGAATTCGCTTTGCTGATTCAAGAATTGAATCAAATTGCTTTTGATTGTATCAAAATCTAAATCTGTTATTTGTAGTCTTGCTGCCATTTATCGAACTCTTTCAAGGAAGAAGGTTATTTGTATTGGATTGAGCTGGTTAACTAATCTAAACGTCAAATTAACAATAAACCCATTATTGTCGAAATCGGGCTTTACAAGCACACTTTGAACTATTACTCTTGGCTCAAAATTATCAACCGTAGTTTTTATTTGAACTTCTAAATTTTTTGCTGTAATAACATCTAATGGTTCGAATAATAGAGCCTTAATATTTCCACCAAGATAAGGCTGAAAAGGTCTTTCGAATTGTGCCGTTAGAAGTAAATTTCTTAAAGAAGCTATTACAGCATTTTCGCCAATGACTTTATTGATATCCTTTTTTATGGGATGAATAGCAAAGTTTAAATCCAGATCTTTATATGACCTGGTGACGTTACTATATGTCGTTTCTGTTGCCATTGAAGTATTTATGCGCTATTTTAGCCAGAATATGATTTCAATTGTGTGGAAATGGTTTCATATTTTTCGTCAACTGTAGCCAGAAAAGCCTCTGGGCTAGAGGTATCAAATGAAGTGGTAAATACAGTAGAAACTGTTGACAGACTTGTTGTCAATTTATTTATTCCTTCAAAAGATGCTGCGATTGAACTATCAACTTCAGCTCTTAAATCGTTTAATATGGTACTTGGATCCAATGAATTTACAGCACATGCAGCAATAGCCGGCAATATTCCTTCAATAGCGGCCGCTAATTCTCCCAATTTTATTGAAAGAGTAATCAATTTTTTAGCATATTTAATTAATGCTTGTAATTGAGTACCAATTAAACCTGTGACTAAATCTGCTAACCATTTGACTATCGATACTGGATCAGGAAAAGGTAAATTCATTAGACTTGTTAGAGGAGTTAATGATGCAATTTCTTTAATCATTCCAGATATCAATCCTTTGACTGAGCCTAATGCAGTATTGACGACCAAATTAATTTGAGCGCAAGATGCATTTTCTAAGTGCGAAATCTGACCTATCAGCTTATCTAAGTGATCAGTATTTACGTCACCTATACCTTGTAATATCGACATGATAATCTCCCTATCGTTTTATCCAATTGATGTAATCATTCCTGACATTGCCTCTAAACTTTCTCCGCTTGGAGAACTAATGGTGCCTATAACTCCAACTTCAGAAACAAATGCGCCAGCTATCGTCATATTGCCTTCAGTGACAATTATTCCACCAGGAGCTTGGACTCCAATTGTGCTTTCTGAGCTTATATCGATAGATTGTGCAGAAATTGTCAATTTCTTTCCAACACTTAATTGACAATTTCCTCCAACTCGAATTTTCGCATCTCCCACAACAAGAATATCACCATCTTTTCCAACATAGAGTTTATAGTTATTTCGGACAACTTCTCTCTTATCATTTTCAACTTTTTGTGCGGCATCTCCATTAGAGAAAAATTCTTGATACGTTCCTGAACGATGATACAGATGAACTCTTTCTGCTCCTGGAGTATCATCAAATTCCATCAAATGCCCAGATTCAGATTCATACACATTGTTATATGGATACACAGTTTTAGGAACTTCAACTAAATCGTAGTCTGATTTAGATTCTATCAACTTATTCAATTTATCTTGATACTGAGATTTGTTGGTATTTTCATTTCTTGCTGCTCTAGGCGTAGTAGGCTCATCAAGCGTTCTTGGATATCTTTCTTTAGATTCACCAAAAATATCAGGCTTTGATGGGGCTGATGCTAGTTCGCTCGATGATCTCGGATCTGTAAACCCAAAAGTGTCGTTTTCTCTTTTAATAGGTATGCCAGGAGTAATTCCCATCATCACTGGAAATTGACGATCTTCTCCATCCATATAAAATCCAACGACAGTTTCACCTTCTTTTGGTGCATATGGGTTTGAATTATTGAGCGGTAAAACAGGATGTGCCCAAGGAAGTTTATTCGTAGGAACTTCAGTCTTCTTTTCAGAGTGATGCCCAAATATTCTTACTCGGCATCGACCAAGTTTCAAAGGATCTTTTCGATCTTCAACGACTCCAATCCACCATAAAAATTGAAAACTTTCCGTCATACGTCACTCTCACCCGCATCAGAATTTGCAGTCACTTCTAAAATCGTTTCATGTACTTGTGGTGTAATTAAATGTCTAACTGCAAAAATCATATGCTTACCCGAAAATGAATAGTCTAATTCTTTACCCTTTTCTAAGTTTCCTTTTTTGGGATACTTGAGATTTGCGATCATTCCAACTGTCAAATTGAAGTTTCCTGGTAAAAGAACTTTCATTTTTTTGTTTGAAAGAAACGAAAGCACTGCTGTCTTATGTGCTAATGAATATTCTGGGCTATGTAGATTTGAATTTGGAGCATTCTCTTTTGCATAGTTGCTTTGATTATATAGAGAATCTGTGACCAATAGAGTTCTTTTAGAATCATTAGCTTTAGAAGTGTCAATTCCATTTTGAGAAACTGGAACTGATTTATTCTTGTTTAGCATTTCCGTTTTATCATAATATGAATTGTTCACATTCTTTTTGAAGAATGAGCGTGTGATCAAATCAAATCCATAAATTGAGCTTGCATAAGTTCCTTTTTTGACGGACTCAAGTAGATTGAATTGAGAAACTACTTCGCTAGTTTTAACGCCAAATAAATTTTGAGGATCATTGCTGCCTTCTGCAATATTTTTGACCGAGAAATGCAAATCAACAGGCGTTGTTTTGAAAAGAGAACTCAGACTAGCAAAATTGAATCCAAACTTATTTTCAAAAAACAGAAAATCTGGAATGTTTTTATCATTGACTGCTCGATGAGCGCACCATACTAATGCATCAAGTGGCTTTAGTGAAGGCACGACTATATGTTTGATTCCTTTTGATTTTGAAACTGAGATTTTATCATTATTTACCTTAAGGTATTTCTTCAAAATATTTTCAGCAACACTCGAATATGTATCGTCATATGATTTGCTCACTCTTGTTTGTTCGGATGATATTAATTCGTCGGAGCAAAAGTAAAATATATATGCCTCAGATCTGGCTGCTTTAGACTGACGTTTTTCCTGCTTGTATATTCTAAACGTCTTTTCATATTTCAGGAGATTTTTATTCTTATCGTCTTTGGAAAGATTCATGTAAAGGTAGCATGAACCTGTGCTTAATGCTTTTGATATTCCAATCGTATCGATAACGACTATAGACCCCATGATTACTGGAGAAACAATGTTTTCATAGATATCAATTTGCTCCATTATTCCTCGAATGGGCAATTTTTCATTCCCTTTATCGGTGGGAACAATTATCGACAACTCATTTATCGATATCGCATTTAGTTCAAAATTTACTGATGCCATTTTAGACAGCCGAAACTGGAGTTATGTTTCCAATATTCTTAAGTTCTTTTTCTACCAAATCGACATACTCTTTTTTCAGAACTTTTATTGAGCGTTTCGCTTCGTTTAACTCTAATTCATAATCATATATCGTCTGCGTTCTTTTTGAAGTTGTTTTTGTCATCGTATAGTTTAATGAATTGGTGAGTGTTAATATAGTTGAAGATGTAGCAAAAGAATTCCATGTATCATAATCAGTTTCTCGGGTTTCTGTTACACTAGAACGTAAAGAGGAGATAGATCTTGTCTCATCAATCAAATATTTTTTAACTGTAGATTGAGCATAAGTCAACCCATATTTTTCACTGATATATTTGTTAAATGTTTCATAATTCATGCACCAATCAAATTGCGGATCTCGAATATCATTCAAAAGAAGAATTATCCAATGTCTTTCCATTGAGCCGTAAAATCTGAATGCTAAATTTTCTGGTGTTTCTCCATCTTTTACGCTATAAAGATAATACGCAGAAACATTATTCTTGATGGCATCGAGAAATTTGACGCGAGTCAAAATATTAGTGACTAATGTCAGCGAAGATTTTTCGTTGGAAATATATGCAGTTTTTGGAAAGTAATTGAAGAAGTTTGCCATTAGAAAGAACCTCTTGAACTAGACTTTCTGTCATTTGAAATGCCTGCTTCACTAAGAGTTTGACCTCTTATCAATTCTTTTGTGACCAATGTAATTTCTTTAAATCTCAAAGACAATCTTGTCGCGACGGGAGTTCCAGTTTTTCCAACTCCGGGTTTATTATCAGTTGTTTCGTATGCAGAGAATCCTTGAGGCGCATAATCGACAGAAACATTTTCACAAACACATGTTGATATTAATGGTATATTTGGATTTCTTGTTCCATTGTAATAAAATCCAATATCAAAAGCTGAAGGAGCAAGTAAAAATCTTCCAGATGTGCCGGATAAAATTTCTGGAGATGAATGAAACTTGAATGATTCAATTATGTTATATACTTGTTCAGCTTCCTTTTCACTTCTTGGCGTGAATAGAAAATCGAACTGAAATTGCCTTAATGCCGTTGAACTATATAACACCTCATATTGAGGATTTACTGCATAACCAAAAGCTCCGCCTAATATAACCCCACCTGCTCCCACTTTATTATCAAGAGCTTCATATAAAAATGGAGTGAGGTTTTTAGCTGCTTTTCCAAAAGAACCAGCCCCAAACCCTGCTGAAGCGATTTGTGCAGTTTTTATAAACTTGTTTGAACTGAGCCCCGCATCTTCATATTGGTGAGAATAATCGAAATTCAATTGATCTGGCATATAAAGAGAGATTGATTCTTTTGCTCTTTTTAGAGTATTGAATGCGCTTTGAGCTTCTTGTTTTATTGCTTTAGCCGCTTGTTCAATAAAATAATTTCTATTTGTTACTTCTGGTTTAAAATATGAAGATAACGATGTTATTTCTGCATTTTCTGATGTTCCAGAACTTCGCGCTGATACACCGGCGCCAAAAAAAGAATTTATAGAATTTAAACTTTCATCTAGTATTGCATTGGAAGATATTTTATCTGATATCGCCCCTCCCACCGAAGATTTTATTGCATCAAGTCCTTCACCAATACTTTTTAATCCTTCTGTTAATGATTGTCCTCTAGATGAAATCAATGCATTTCGTATCATGTAAGCGACAGGATCTCCATCATCAGTTTTTACACCAAATTCGCTATTGATTTTTTCGCGAACATAGACTTGAAAATTAATATAGTGATTATATGGCAAGGTTCCCAAATCTATTGGATATCTATACGACGAACCCGTTCCTGCATTACCATATTTGTTTATAACACTATTATCTGCTACCACATCACGATGATTTTCAGTGAGAAATTGAACTTCATTGAGCGTGAAAATTGACATTTTTGAGATCCAAAATAGATGAATATATAGTATTTATATGAGTTATAAAGGAAAATTTAAGCCGACTAATCCCCAAAAATATGTTGGAGATCCTACCAACATTATTTATAGATCGTCTTGGGAATTGAAAGCGATGAAATATTTTGACATGAACAAAAATGTTCTGAATTGGTCATCAGAAGAATTGTTCATTCCATATCATTCGCCTGTGGATAATAAACAGCATCGATATTTTCCAGATTTTCTAATTCAAGTCAAAAAGAAAGATGATTTGATTGAGACTTATTTGATAGAAGTTAAACCTTCCGTTCAAACTCAAAAACCAACTCAAAAAAGAAAGACTGCAAGATTTTTAAGAGAATCTATCACATATACAGTAAATCAAGCAAAGTGGAGAGCAGCCGACATTTTCTGTCAAAAAAATGGTTGGAAATTTATCATTCTGACTGAATATGAGCTTGGTATTAAAAAGTCTCATAAATAGAATAATGAGCATCATACAAAAAATACAATCAGAGCTTGTCAAAAAAGGAACAGATCTCTCTTCAAGAGAAGCGGGAACTTGGCTCAGAAAAAAGATAAAAGAACTCAATATTAAGCAAAGAACTTTGTTAACGGATCATGATAGATTGCGTAAAATTGCATATATTGGAAAAATGTATTTTTTCTTTTATGATCCAAAAACAAAAGAAAAACTTCCATATTACGATACATTTCCTTTGGTGATTCCGTTGGAAAGATACAATGATGGATTTTTGGGGCTGAATCTTCACTACGTCGCTCCTAAAATAAGAATGCAAATCTTAGACGTATTGCATAAAACAGCTTCAAATACGAAGATGGATGATACTACACGAATGAAGGTAAACTATAACATCATCACATCAATTGCAAAATCGCGTTTTATGAGACCTTGTATAAAACGATATTTGACTTCGCATATTGCATCAAGATTCGTTTTGATAAGTGCAGATGAATGGTATCTTGCAGCTATGCTGCCATTTGAAGCATTTAAGAAATTGCCCAAAACAAAAGTATTTAATAAATCGAGGGAACAATATCAATGACATTTTCTCCTCAACTTTTTCTTTCAAATTTGCAGAAACACGATGGTCCTGCAAAAACAAATCGATTTCAAGTTATTCTTCCAATACCTGCTTATATTGGAAATTTCATCTCAATGTCTGCTTTACAGCAGATTCTTGATATATCAGGAACGATTCAAGATTTAACTGAAAACTTTATCAATGGACTTTTTAGCAATCAGCAGTCTAGTGATAAATCATATTCTGATGCTCAGATAACTCGATATCTAGGGTTACAATGCGAAAGTGCAGAACTTCCTGGAATATCATTGATGACGCAAGATGTTAAAATTTATGGACCAACATATAAACTTCCATATCAAAAGCAATACAACGATTTGAATTTGACGTTCATTTGCACAAATGATTTTTATGAAAGGAAGTTATTTGATCGTTGGATTGAAGCGATTATGCCTGGCGATACAAACAACATGAGATTTCCAAAAGGAGATCAAACCAAATATTTGACTGATATTACAATCGTACAATTTGACGAGTTCGTTAAGCAAATTTATGCGGTAAAAATAATAGATGCATTTCCCACATCGATAGCTCCAATGCAAGTATCTTGGAGTGACGATGGATTTCATAAACTCACTGTATCTTTTGCGTATCAGAGATATGAAACAATTTACAAGGGAAGCTACAATATTGGGCAAGCAGTTGCATCTGGGCTTGGTACTGTATTTGATCGTTTTCTCGGTGATTTTCGAAATTCTATTTTAACGTCGTAATTATTTTGGAGGAAAAATGTTACCTAAAGTTGATGTGCCCATATATGAATTGAAGTTGATTTCGCAAAAGGAACCTGTACGATTCAGACCATTCCTTGTAAAAGAACAGAAGCTGTTAATGATGACTCAAGAATCGAATGAAAAGAATGCGATTCTTAATACTGTAAAACAGATTATTACAAATTGCATACTATCTGAAATAGATGTTGAAGACATTCCATTATTTGATATTGAATATCTTTTTCTTAACTTGAGAGCAAGATCCATTGGAGAAGTCTCAACACTGAACTATAAGTGTGCCAATGAAATTGAAGAAGGTGAAGACAAACATAAATGCAGTAACATCATTAAGTTTGATTTGGATATTCTAAAGATTCAACCTAAGGTTGATGAAAATCATTCGAATAGAATCACCATTAATGATCAATTGGGTATGGTGATGAAATATCCAAAGCTAAACATGTTTGGAGAATTTGATTATACAGATGAAACGAAAATTCTCGATTTGATTATTTCATGCATCGATTCGATTTACGAT
>Ga0114973_10000333_pt1 | contig 35139 bp, 31 predicted proteins | sample M_140807_MF_Meta_FD_87025 | JGI IMG/M metagenome (GOLD analysis project Ga0114973, IMG submission 87025) | Freshwater microbial communities from Lake Montjoie, Canada to study carbon cycling - M_140807_MF_MetaG | ecosystem: Environmental > Aquatic > Freshwater > Lake | place: Lake Montjoie... | reverse complement strand
TTTAACGAGGGTGCTTTTACCAGCGCCAGATGGGCCAACAAAAGCAATGGTTTCGCCTAGCTTAACGGTAAATGAAATATTGTCAAGTGCCTTAAACTGTGCGGTTTGATGCTGAAATGAAACACCCGAAAAAGAAAGGGTTTGAATAGCGCCCACTTTGTTAGGATGGTCAGGTCTTGCTTCCACTTCACGACTCATTAATTTATGAAAATTATTGAGGGAAGCTTCCGCTTCTCGATAACTCAAAATAATACTGCCAATTTCTTGCAGTGGTCCAAAAATAAAGAAGCTATAAAACTGTAATGATATTAATTGACCTACTGTTAATACGTCTCTGTAAATAAGCCACATGAGTGTAAACGTGATCACTTGTCTTAAAAAGTTTACAAGCGTACCTTGGATAAAACTTAGGGAACGAATACTTTTTACTTTTTTAAGTTCAAGCCCTAAAATTTTATAGGTATTGGTATTGAGTCTTTTTACTTCTTGATCCGTTAATCCTAAACTTTTTACAAGTTCTATATTTCTTAAGCTTTCTGTGGTGGTACCAGCAAGCGCTGTCGTTTCACCAACAATTGCTTTTTGAATGACTTTTATTTTTTTGCTTAATAAATTGGTAACGGCACCTATAAGTAAAGCACCCCCTAAATAAATAGGTACAATAGACCAGTGTAGTCTTGTTGCATAAATTGACACAAATACCACACTTACAATAATACCAAATAACACGTTGGTTACATAGCCAATAAACTTTTCGGTGTCGGCTCTTACTTTAGTTAAAATAGATAGCGTTTCGCCACTTCTTTGGTCTTCAAAATCTTGATAAGGCAAGCGCATGGAGTGTTGCAGCCCATCTGTAAAAATTTTAGCACCAAATTTTTGTATCACTACATTGACAGTATAATCCTGAAAAGCTTTTGCAAGCCTACTCACCATAGCAGTTCCTACAAGCAAGAAAAGCATGCCCATAATACCCTTGATAAATTCGCTTTCGGACCTAAAACTACCATCTGCATTGGTTTTAGCGTGATTGGCAAATTGATCAATCAATTTCCCAAAAATCATGGGATCAAACAATGAAAAGGTTTGGTTGATACCTGCAAGTAATAAAGCTAAAAGTACAAGTCCTTTATAAGGCTTTAAATATGTGATAAGTAATTTCATAATTGTATTGAGTTATTCTGCAGATGCAGCTGCTTCATTGCAGGTGGCAATAAAGGCAAGCATTTCTTCGCGTCCTGTTTTTAATTCGGCACTTGTTACAAAATGGCGAGGCAAAAATTGCCAGCTTTCTTTTAATACCGTAAAAAAGCTTTCTACATTTCTTTTTACAACGCCTGGTTTTTCCTTGTCAATTTTAGTAAATACAAGTGTAAACACAATGCCCCAGCTATCTAATTGACTAATAAATTCCAAGTCATTTTTTTGAGGCCCATGTCTACTATCTATCAGTACAAAAACTTGTACGAGGTTTTCTCTTTTTTTAAAATAGCCTTCAATCATTTGTTCCCAGCGTCTTCTATCTGTTTGAGATCTTTTGGCATAACCATATCCTGGCAAATCAACAATAAACCATTTATCTCTTGGGGCCTTAGCTTTTAACGTACTTTCTATTTCAAAGTGATTGATGAGTTGTGTTTTTCCGGGCGTTCCAGAAGTTTTGGCCAAATTCTTTTGTCCAGTTAGCATATTAATTAATGATGACTTGCCCACATTGCTTCGTCCAATAAAAGCATACTCGGGCCTATCTGGCTTTGGACATTTGTCAAAACTAGGACTTGAAACCAAATAGCTGGCTTTTGTAATTTCCATGCTGCAAGGTAACAAAAAGCCCGCTTATTTGTGTAAGCGGGCTTTTGAATACTAATTTATTTATTGAATCTAAAGCTACAAGTAGATGATTACTTTTTATCTTCTTTTTTTCTGATCAAACTATCAATTGGATAGGTCGCTTTCATTGAATCAAGCACCGATTGTGCCCAGCTGGTAAGAATAACTTGTTCGTCTTTCGTAAGTTTTGCTTCCTTATGAATAAAAGTATAAGATTCAAGAGGCATTTCACCTTCTTTTACCTGCTCAATTACTTCTTCCATTTTATGGTATTGTTTGCGCAATTTGTAATTGGCAAAATCATCAAAATTAAAATGTCTTTTTCCATCCACTACATGGTCGTTGATCCACCAGGCAAGGGGCTGAACGCTCGCATACCAAGGATAGTTTGTGTTATTGCTATGACAATCGTTACAAGCTTTTACTAAAATGGCATCCACTTCTTTTGATACCGGATAAAGTGTTGCTATGTTTTTTGAATGATCAGTTGAAATGTTTTTTTCAGGTTTAAACGCTTGTAGGACAATTAGAACAACAACAAGTGCAAGGCCAATTTTTTTTAGTAAGCTCATGATGAGTAGGTTTTAAATTAAAATATTTCCGGTCATTGCTGCCGGTATAGGTAATTCCATTAATTGTAATATGGTTGGTGCAATATCTCCAAGCTTACCAGATTTAAGGTTCACTTTTAAATCATTGTCTACTAGAAATAAAGGTACCAAATTTAAAGTATGCGCCGTATTAGGGCTACCATCTTCGTTAATCATAAAATCTGCGTTACCATGGTCTGCGGTAACAAGTAGGGTATAGCCGTGTGCAAGACCTGCTGTTACCACTCTTTCTACACAAGCGTCTACAGTTTCTACTGCTTTAATAGCGGCTTCAAAAACCCCGGTATGACCCACCATGTCGGCATTGGCATAGTTAAGGCAAATAAAATCGGCAGATTCGGCTTCTATTTCTGGAACTAACAAATCAGTAATACCAACTGCGCTCATTTCAGGCTGTAAATCATAGGTAGCCACTTTTGGCGACGCCACCATAATTCTATTTTCTCCCTCAAAAGGTTTTTCTCTTCCTCCACTAAAAAAGAAAGTAACGTGCGGATATTTTTCAGTTTCAGCAATTCTAATTTGCTTTTTACCATGCGCTGCTAATACTTCTCCTAAAGTGTTTTCTAAATTATCATTTTCAAATACCACATGTACGCCTTTAAATGTTTGGTCGTACTGGGTCATGGTGGTATAATGAAGCGCTAATGGCTGCATGTTAAATTCAGGAAATGCTTGTTGCGTTAGCACTTCTGTAATTTCTCTACAACGGTCTGTTCTAAAATTAAAACAAAATACAGCGTCGCCTTCTTTGATAGCAGCAACAGGTTCGTTCTTGTCATTTACAATAACAGTAGGCATTAAAAATTCATCGGTGGTATCATTTGCATAAGCGGCTTCTAATACACTGATAGCACTAGTGGCACGAGGGCCCGCACTGTTTACTAAACAGTCATAGGCTAATTTTACCCTTTCCCATCTTTTATCACGGTCCATGGCGTAGTAACGACCACTAATTGTTGCAATGGTGCCTACGCTATTTTGTAAATGTTCTGAGAGTGTGGTGATAAAACCAAGACCACTTTTAGGGTCGGTGTCTCTACCATCTGTAAATGCATGAATATAAACCTCGGTGAGACCATTTGCTTTACAATAATCACAAATTGCCAATAGGTGATTGATATGCGCGTGAACGCCACCATCACTTACAAGTCCCATTAAATGAAGCGGTTTATTATTTGTTTTGGCATAATTGATAGCTTCTAAAAATGTTTTATTAGTAGCTAGTTCGCCAGTTTTAATAGCAACATTAATGCGTTGTAGCTCTTGATATACGATACGGCCTGCGCCAATATTTAAGTGACCTACTTCTGAATTACCCATTTGACCTTCTGGTAAGCCTACGTCTTCTCCACAGGTAACAAGTGTACTATTTGCATATTTAGTATACAAACTATTTACAAATGGCGTTTTTGATTGTTGGATGGCATCAGACATTTTTTTTGTACCAAGTCCCCATCCGTCCATGATTACGAGTATTACTTTGCGTTTCATACCACAAATTTACAACCTTTATTTTTGAGGCAAAACGTCAATTTTAAAGGGTTTATTAGGATTAATTGCTTCATCTTAGTTATTTTTGGGTGCCTTACTTAAAACCAGACCATGAAAAAGCATTTATTAATCCTTTTGTTCCCTTTGCTGTTGTTAACAACAGCATTTGAAGGGCCTTTTCAGGGAGATGCTGATCTGGTTGTTGCCGCTTTAAAATCTGGAAATCCTGCAGAAATCGCAAAACATTTTGCAGTGGTTGTAGACCTTAAATTTTTAGATGCGCCTGAAGATAAAATTGTTGCAGAAGAAAAAGCGGCTCAAAAATTAGCTGCATTTTATACCGAATATAAGATCAAGGGTTTTGAACGTACTGCCCAAAGAGAAATAGGCAATACCATGTATCTGACTGGAAAAATTTCAGGTGCCGAAAAAAATTATAATATTACGCTGATGCTCATGAAAAAAAATGGAGCGCCATATCATATTGTAACCCTTCGTGTAAATTAATGACCACCTTATTTTCATGAGCAAGAAAAATAAATCAGACGCAAGAGGGTTCATTTATAGTACCGATCCAAATTTTAGCTTCGAGCCGGAGCAGGATGAAATACTAGAAACTTTACCACCGGCAAAGCAACCACTTCGTATAAGACTAGACACCAAACATAGAGCTGGCAAGGCTGTTACGCTAGTGACAGGCTTTATTGGCACGAGTGATGACGCAGAAAAACTAGGTAAACAGTTAAAAAATTTTTGCGGTACCGGCGGCTCTGTAAAAGACGCCGAAATTATTGTACAAGGAGATCAGCGAGATAAAGTATTACAGTGGTTGTTGAAAAACAGTTACAGTGCTACTAAAAAAATATAGCATCATCTGTTTTAGTAATCGATTTCTAATTTCAATTTCTCTTTTAATTCTTTGATTAGCGGGTATTGCTCACTAATACGTTCAAATTTTTGTTTACTGTTTAAGCGCATATGAATTGGCACGTCTTCTTTTTCTGTGGCGTCAACAATAATGCTAAATTTAATAGACCTATTATTAAATGTTGCAAATATTTGATCTATGAGCATCATGCGCTCCTGTTCAACAAACTTTTGAGCCGTTAAACCAGGTACACGAACCGTAAAATGAATATCGTTTTCTATTTCAAGTACCGCCATTTTAAAGGTTCCAGAGGCAGAGTGTTTTTGTTGCGCTTCAAGTGTGGCGCCATATGCATCCCAACATGCCCTTAGCTTTTCTAGGTTTAGCGATTCTGCTTCTTTTACTTCTTCAATGGCGTATTGATCGCCATATTTTTCACGAAGTGCAGTTAATAGGTTCTTTTTTGGGCCGGTTGCTTGAGGGGCTGTTGGTTTAGCATTGCTAAGAGGTACAGCAGGCGGCCTGGATTCTAGTGTTGGCGCTGAGGCAGCTGCAGTAGAGGCTGTTGTTGCTGAAACAGGCGGCACTTCTTTAACAGCTACTTCTGGTTGTATGGTTAATGTTGCAGTTGCTTTATTTGAAACCGGCGGAGCCGCAATTTGAATAGAAGGTATAGTTTTTGTTCGAATGGCTACTGGTCCGTCAATCCGTTTTTTTTTTACAATAGACCCGTTTTCTGAGGCAAGCTCTATCGCTTCTTGCAAAAAGTTAAGTTTGATAAGGGTGAGTTCTACGTGTAATCTTTTATTACGCGCCATTTTATAATTAATCTCCGCTTCATTTAAAATATTAAGCGCACTCACCAAATACGACATACCCATCGCAGCTGCTGCAGAAATATATTTTTCTTGCATGCCTTCAACTACTTCTAATAGAGGCGCAGATTTAGGGTCTTTACAAACTAAAATATTACGAATGAATTCTGCAAAACCATTGAGTACCATATCCCCTTCAAAACCCTTTCTATTGATCTCGTCATAAAGGATCATGGATGCTGCCAAATCCTTGGCCTGCATGCTTTCTAGCATTTTAAAGAAGTAGTCTTCGTCTAGGATATTTAAGTGCTCAAGTGTATTTTGATACGTTAAACTGCCACCAGTAAAGCTTACAATTTTATCAAGTATACTAAGTGAGTCACGCATACAGCCTTCGCTCTTTTGCGCAATCACTTGCAGTGCAGCGCGCTCCGCTTTAATCGATTCCTTTCCTGCAATTTCTTCTAGGTGTTCTACAGTATCGTTGTTGGTGATTCTTTTAAAATCAAAAATTTGACAACGACTTAAAATGGTAGGAAGTATTTTATGTTTTTCGGTGGTGGCTAAAATAAAAATGGCATAAGAAGGCGGCTCTTCAAGTGTTTTTAAAAATGCATTAAAGGCACTGGCGCTTAGCATGTGTACCTCATCTACAATATATACTTTGTATTTGCCAGCCTGCGGTGCAAATCTTACCTGCTCTACAAGCGATCTAATATCATCTACCGAGTTGTTACTTGCCGCATCCAACTCATGAATATTGAGTGAAGTGCCAGCATCAAAAGATACGCAGCTGTTACAAGTGTTACAGGCTTCACCATCTGGAGTTGGATTTGTACAATTGATGGTTTTAGCTAAAATTCTGGCACATGTTGTTTTACCAACGCCTCTAGGTCCACAAAATAAAAACGCATGAGCGAGTTGATTGTTTTTGATGGCGTTTTTAAGGGTTGTCGTAATATGTGATTGTCCAACAACGGTATTAAAGTTTTGGGGTCTATACTTACGGGCCGATACAACAAAATGATTTTCCATAACAGGGTTGCAATATAAGCACAACGGCATGCTTACCCTTATCTATAGCCTATCTTTTTTGCACATGGGTATAATTTTACCCGTAGACCATTTCTGGGTGACGCTCAAAGGGCTTGGAAGCATCAAATAGGCACCTAAATGTGACCATTCTGCGGCTTGGTTTTGCGCCTAGGCTTTTATAAATATTGAGCATTTTTGGGTTCCAGTCTCCAGCCCATCCCATTTCATAACGGTCGTACCAATCTTTATTTTTGATAAGTAGTGAACACTCCTGAATCATAAAACTGTCAATGCCTAACGACTGGTATTTAGGTACAATGCCAAAAGCAAGTCCGGTTAACTGTTTGTTTGTTCCGGTTTTAGTCATGTACAACAAACGTAGTTTTTCAAACCAGCCAAGTTTGCCATTAAAATGCTTGAAATATTGGTTGAGGTCCGGAATATTGATAAACATACCAATGGGCTCTGCTTTGTAGTAGGCAAACCAGACAAGGCGCTCATCCATAATGGGTTTCATGGTTTTGAAAAGCTTGATCACTTGTTCTTTGGTAATTTCTTTTGCCTCACCATGTTGCGCCCATGCGGCGTTGTATACTGTTGCAAAATCCCCTGCGTATTTTTCTAGCTCACTTAATTTTACGTGTTTAGCCACATAATCTGGCTTGGCTGCAAAGCGGGCGTGTCTTTCAGGAAACCTATTAGGTAACTCCTCTTTTACACTCATGGCGTAATAGTATTGATTGTAATAATTTTGGAAACCGTAGTTGCTAAAAAGTGTTTCGTAATATTCAGGATTATAAGACATACCATACATAGGTGGTTTGTCAAAACCCTCTACCATTAGGCCCCACCATTTGTCTCTGTCTCCAAAATTAATAGGACCGTCCATGGCTTCCATCCCTTTTTCAGAAAGCCAATTTTTAGCAGTATCAAAAAGTAAATTGGCAGCTGCTTGGTCGTTGATACAATCAAAAAAACCAACGCCGCCTGTATTAAATTCGGTTCCTTTATTAATATATTTCGAATTGGTAAAAGCTGCAATACGGCCTACCAATTCACCATGATCAGATGCTAAAATCCATCTTTTGGCTTCTCCGTATTTGAAATTTTTATTTTTAGTAAGGTCAAATACGTCATTGACCTCGTTGTTAAGCGGTCTGATATAATTGGGGTTACCTGCATTGATTATAGCCTGTACTTCTAAAAAATCTTGTGCGGTTGCTGCACTCGTTACTTCAATTAATTGCATCTTATTTCTTTGATTCAAAGTTAGAATATGGATGTTAGAGTTGAGTCTCTTCTTTTTTAAAAAGAATACGTTCCATTTTTTCGTCTAGGTCATAAATATCTTTTCTAAATTGTAAAACGCCATTACTATCTACCCAACTTGTAAAATAGGCCATAAAAACGGGTATTGTTTTTTTAAGTGTCACCCATTTTTCTTTTTGCTGATGCATGGCAGTATCAATTTTAATGGCGGTCCAACTGGTATCATTTCTGAGTAGGTAACCAGCCATTTTACGCGCGTCACCCAGTCTAATACAACCATGGCTTAAGCTTCTTTGTTGCTTTGCAAAAAGGTGTTTACCTGGAGTATCGTGCAAATAAATATTGTAAGGGTTTGGAAATAAAAATTTTACAAGACCAAGGGAATTTTCGACACCAGGTAATTGTCTAATGGTGGGTACATCTCCAGGTATCGTAATCTCCATATTTTTTGAAGCTAAATAGTTTTTATTTTTTCTCATGCCCGGCAAAATTTCTGCTTTAACAATGCTAGGCGGTACATTCCAATAAGGGCTAAAAACAATATAGCGCATACGGTTGCTAAATATGACGGTGTTATTGGATTCTGATCCAACAATAACGGGCATTTTAAACTGAATTTTACTACTATCAAAAACCAGAAGTTGATAAGCAGGAATATTGACAATAATATAGTTGCTATCCATCATTGCCGGCATCCACCTTAGGCGTTCGAGGTTAATGGCAATGGTATTGATATATTGTTGAATGGGTGTTCCAATGGCTTTCAAAAGATTATTATCAATAATACTTGAAGAAGGTAGCCCCATTCTTTCTTGAAATTTATTGATGGCAATGCCAAGTGTATTGCTAAATAGTGACGTTGTATCTGCGCTTTTGAAATCGCCAAGTAGTTGTAATTTCTTTTTAATTTGTCTGATTACAGGCACCATGTCGCCCTTTTTAATTTTTATATTGGAAGGGCTAATAAAAATACCTGTATCAAGTGCAGCAATCCGAGATAAGCTTGTATAATTTTCCAAAAGCAATTTAAAATTTTGGCTACCTGTATTAAATCCCATTTTTGTAGCAGGACTGAGCCAATTTTTTAATTGATTGGCTAATGAAATGGTCTTTTTTGGTATCAGCCAATTAACGCTTGAAGGGTCTATACTACTTGGACTTAGCCAAGTATCTGCGTATTTGAAAAAAGCAAGGCTTAGGGATAATTCAATATGGAGTGCAGCGCTATTTTGAAAAAAATTCTGTTTGGTAAGCGGTCCTATAAAACTACTGTCAATCGAATTGGGAGCAAGTTTGTTTGCGTGCGATATAAAATCTTTAGCAATTTGCTTGATACCCTTTGTTTGCATCCAAACAAATTGGTGTTTGTTTGCGGCGTAAAATTCTCTAATAGCGGCGCTGTAATTATCTGTGATTTGATTTTTAGCAATAAAGGAATCTATAGAAACTTCTGAAATGCTATCTTGAAGTTGTGTGCCATACATATGACCCCAGCTATTGTTTGAGTGCATAACAGTCATTACAAAAAAGACCAAACCAATAATTAAACGACAACTAAAATTTGAATTATTTGTTTGCATGCAGTGATTTTATTGGTGCGTTTAATTTTTATAGAGGAGTAAGGCGGCTGCTACCATTCCAGCGGTTTCTGTTCTGAGTCTGGTGCTTCCAAGGCTAACTGGGCTATAGTTGGCGCTAAGTGCTGCATCAATTTCATACGCCGTAAAATCGCCCTCTGGTCCAATCAAAATACTGGTGTCGTTACTATGGACAATGTCTTTGAGTTCTGTTTTATTGCCTTCCTCACAATGTGCAATGAGCTTTTGCGAAGTAGGATGCTTATCAATAAACTGCGCAACAGTAATAGGTTCCGATAAAACAGGCAACCATGTTTGTTTGCTCTGAATCAGTGCTGCAACAAGTACGCCCATCATCCGTTCCCCTTTGAGATTAGACCGCTCGCTTCGCTCGCAAATTAACGGGACAATTTTTGTCACGCCCATTTCTGTCGCTTTTTCTAAAAACCATTCAAAGCGGCCTGTATTTTTTAAAAGTCCAATGGCAATACAAACATTTTGAGTAGGCGCAGGAGTGTGCACCACCGAGTCAATTTTTACAACCGTCTTTTTTTTATCAGGTGCTACAATACTTGCTGTGTAAAGGTTTCCGATGCCATCGGTAAGGTGGATGCTTTCTCCAGCGCGCATACGTAGCACTTGAATGCAGTGTTTGGACGTCAGTTCACTTAATTCAAAGTGGGTGTTGGATGCCTCAATGCTAGGTTCAAAAAAATAGGGTAGTGCCGACATGATATTTGCTAAAAAATAGTAAAATTAAAAAGGCGTTTCGTTGTCAAATCCGGCATCAAAATCACCCTCATTCATTTTGCTTTCTTTTTGAATAAATAGTTTAGCGCTGTCTTGTGCGCCCGTGCCTGCAGTACTTCCTGGGGCAACCGGTTTCCAGTTACTAGATCCAAATCCAGAACCATCGCCATCCCATTCTTCAAATTTTTGAATGTCTAGTTTGGCGCGTAGTTTAATGGTATCGAGTTGGCCGTTTCTATGTTTTGCAATTCTTATATGTGTTTCACCATGTGTGCTTTCGCCCATGTCATTACTCATTACTTCGTAATATTCTGGACGGTAAATAAACATAACCATATCGGCATCTTGTTCTATCGCACCCGATTCACGAAGGTCACTCAACTGCGGCATTTTACTTTCCTTTCTTGTTTCTACCGCACGACTCAACTGCGAAAGTGCAACAATTGGAATATTTAATTCTTTGGCAAGTGCTTTTAAGCTTCGAGAGATATTTGAAATTTCTTGTTCACGGTTATTGTTTCTATCGCCGCTACCACTCATTAATTGTAGGTAGTCAATAATGATGATGCCAACTTTGTGTTTGTTTACCAGCCTTCTTGCTTTTGCTCTAAATTCAAAAATATTTAAGGCCGCTGTGTCATCGATGTAAAGTGGCGCACGCTCTAATTTTTTTAAACCTTTTGCGTGTAGTTGTTGGTATTCATAATCTTCTAGTTTACCTCTAGAAATTTTTTCCATTTTAATTTCACTCTCTGCACTTAAAATACGTTGCACAAGCTGTGGAGCACTCATCTCTAAAGAGAAAAAACCAACAGCGATAGGCTTTGTAGGGTGCAGTGCTGCATTGCGTGCTAAATTTAATGCAAAGGCTGTTTTACCCACAGATGGTCTTGCCGCAAGGATAATTAAATCGGTAGGTTGCCATCCATAAGTAATACGGTCTAGCGTTGGGAAGCCACTTGGTACACCAGAAATATCTTCTGTTTTAGTGCGCAGTTCATCAATACGGTTGATGGTTTTTGCAAGTACCTGTCCTATTTCTTCAAAATTCTTTTTAAGATAATTGTTGGTGATGTTAAACATTTTTGTTTCACTTTCATCTAGCAAATCAAAAACGTCGGTACTGTCTTCGTAAGCGTCACCAATAATTTCACCACTAATTCTGATGAGTTCACGTTGAATAAATTTTTGTAGAATAATTCTTGCGTGCGCGTCAATGTTGGCAGCCGATACCACCGAGTTGGTGAGCTTTGTAATTTGATAAGGTCCACCTACAAGGTCTAATTCATTTTTTGATTTTAGACCTTCTACTACCGTTAAAATATCGATAGGCACACTGTCATTTTGCAGTTGCTGCATCACTTTAAAAATCAGCTGATGTGCTTCTACATAAAAACATTCTGGCTTAATAATTTCCGAAACCGTATCAAAAGCGCTTTTTTCTAGCATAATCGCACCCAGTACCGCCTCCTCTAATTCTTTTGCTTGAGGGGGTACCTTGCCATAGAGCATGCTGCTCATGTCTATGGATGGCTTTCTAGGTTTGCGGTTGGTATTGGTAATTTTAACGTCCATTTTTGGGTTGCTTTACAAAGACTAATAATTGGCTGCATTTTTGCAAAAGAGAACGAATATGCACCAAGATTTGCGCTTTTTCAAGTATTTCCTCGCTATTTTTCGTCCACACGGAATTCACCGTTCCCGCAGCTTTTTTCTGTGCTATTCACACAATTTACTACTGTTATCCACCAATATCAAAACTTATTCCACTAAAAATGACCATTATTAACAAATCTTGTGCAGAAAGAAGTATTGGATGATTGTGCCTTTTGTTCTCACGAAAGCGTAGCATTTACGGCTATAAAAACTTATTTTTGAGCCACTTAAATACGTAAAAGTAATCATGACCATAAGTTATAATTGGCTATCTGAATATCTTCCTTGGCCCATTGAGCCCGAAAAATTGTCTAAAATTTTAACGTCTATTGGTTTAGAAGTTGAGAGTTTAACGTTTTATGAAAATGTAAAAGGTGGACTTGCTGGCTTAGTGGTTGGAGAAGTGCTTACCGTTACACAGCATCCAAATGCCGATAAATTAAAAATAACAACTGTAAACATCGGTGCAGAAGCCCCATTACAAATTGTATGTGGCGCATCCAATGTGGCGGTTGGACAAAAAGTAATTGTAGCTACTATTGGTACTACTATTTACCCAACCACTGGCGACCCTTTAACCATGCGTGTTGCAAAAATTAGAGGTGAAGAAAGTTTTGGCATGATTTGCGCCGAAGATGAAATTGGACTCGGTACCAGTCATGACGGCATTATGGTATTACCAGCGGCCACAACGGTTGGAACGCCTGCTGCTACGCTGTTTGAGCCCTATCAAGACTGGGTATATGAAATTGGTTTAACACCCAATCGAATGGACGCGATGAGTCATTATGGTGTTGCCAAAGACGTGTGTGCTTATCTGACGCACCACGAAAAAGAAGCAAAACCAGTAACGCCATTTCCTTCTAATTTTCATCCCGATCAAAACAATAACACCATTACCGTAAGTATCGAAAACGAAGCAGCGTGTAAGCGTTATGCGGGCATCGAATTAACGGGTGTTACGGTATCGGATTCTCCAAGTTGGTTAAAAAACAGGTTAACTGCTATTGGCGTAAGGCCCATCAATAATATTGTAGACGTTACCAATTATATATTACATGAAACGGGTCAGCCGCTGCATGCTTTTGATGCAGCAGCTATTACGGGTGGGAAAGTGATTGTAAAAAATGTAGCTGCTGATACAACATTTATAACCCTTGATAACAAAGAAAGAAAGCTACAGGACACCGATTTATTAATTTGTAATGCCACAGACCCTATGTGCATTGCTGGCGTGTTTGGTGGTGCTGCAAGTGGTGTACATGCTGGCACTACTTCCATATTTTTAGAAAGTGCTTGGTTTCATAATACCACCATTCGTAAAACTTCTTTGCATCATGGACTGCGCACCGATGCTGCCACTAGATTTGAAAAAGGAGTTGATATTGCATCCACTGTTCAAGTGTTAAAAAGAGCAGCATTACTTATTAAAGAAGTGGCTGGCGGTAGCATTAGTTCTGAGATTACAGATATCTATCCAAACGTAACGCCTAAAACAGAAGTAGCGGTTAAATACCATTACATCAAAAAATTAAGTGGTAAAAATTATCACCCCGAAGCAGTTAAAAAAATATTGACTGCACTGGGTTTTGAAGTACTACAAGAAGGTATTGATGAACTCCGTGTTGCGGTGCCTTATAGCAAGCCGGACATTAGTATTCCTGCCGATTTAGTAGAAGAAATATTACGCATTGACGGACTTGATAATATTGAAATTCCTACCACCATTACCATAAGCCCAGCGGTAGAAGTGGCAAGTGCTAAGGAGGTGATCAAAGAAAAAACAACACAATTTTTAGTAGGCAAAGGGTTTGTAGAAATTTTTACAAACTCGATTACCAATAGCCAATATTTTACGCCAGCTGTTTTAGAAACGGCCGTAAAAATGATTAATAATTTAAGTGCCGATTTAGACGTCCTTCGTCCATCGATGCTTGAAACCGGACTTGAAACCATCGCTTACAATTGCAATAGGCGTAATCATAATTTGCGTTTGTTTGAATTTGGTAAAACCTATGCTACCAGTGGTTCTGGGCAGTATTCAGAAACAGAACATTTGTGTATTTACTTAAGTGGTTTAGATACCGAAGAAGGCTGGCGAGTAAAATCAAAAGAGCAAGACGTATTAATGGCAAAAGGAATTTTAGAGGCGGTTGCTACAATTACTGGATTACTGCCTATCAGTTGGTCATTACAAGATACCACACAGGATGCCTCAAGCACTTCTATTGCTGCTACGGTGGGTGGTATTAAAATCGCAACTGTACTTGAAGTATCTGCTAAAAAGCTTCAACAATTTGATATCAAACAAGCAGTTGTTTTTGTAGATATTGATGTGGCTGCACTTGTTACTACTGCAGAAAAACAAAAAATTGTTTACAAAGAAGTATCTAAGTTTCCGGCCGTTCAACGTGATTTGGCACTCGTGGTAGACCGCTCTGTAACCTACGCTGCTATTGAGTTTGCGGTAGGTACTGTAAAGCTCCCTAAGCTTAAAAACATTCGTTTATTTGACGTTTTCGAAAGCGATAAGTTAGGGGTTAATAAAAAGTCAATGGCACTTAGTTTTACATTTGTTGACGAAGAAAAAACCATGACAGATACCGAAACAGATAGCATGGTAGCAAAATTAATTGGCGCTTTTGAAAAAGAATTAGGTGCTGAAATCAGAAAATAAGCACTTATATTTATACGCATATTTACATGGTTGAATTCGAAACACATATTAAATCTTTGCAAGAAAAATTGCAGTTGCTTATCAAAAATCAGCAGCAGTTGGTGCGTGAAAATCAGCGCCTTACTGCCGATTTAGAAAAAGCAACAAATAATGTGCATCAAAAAGAGGAATCCCTTCGAAGCCTCCAGCAACAGCTAGATGGTCTCGGGGTAAGTTCTGCAAGTGGCTATTCGGATCAAGAAAAAGCAGCCCTCGAAAAGCGTATTAATACCTACCTCAAAGAAATTGACCACTGTCTAACGCTTCTTAAATAAATAGTATGTCTGAGCTCAGTCCTATCAATATTGTTGTTGCAGATCGTAGTTACCGCATCCGGATTGAACCGGCAGAGGAAGAAATGGTGCGTAAGACAGCTAGCCTGATCAATGATAAAATTGCCGAATACCGCCAAAATTTGGCCGGTAAAGACATGCAGGACTATGTAGCCATGGTACTTTTATGGTTTGCCACCGAGCAAAATACCAGCACCATCCACGAACTAAAGTGGAAAGAAGCAGCAGAAAAGATAAACTCTCTCGAAAAACTCATTGATAAAGCGCTGATTTAAGTATCTTCGTTCCTATCCGTTTACTTATTAAAGTAAACATTCATGTGTATGCGTGAAAGAATGATTGTGAACAACTTAAAAAAAGCTACAAATGGACCTGACGATTGTCTCTATTATACTTGCCGCCACCTCACTTGTTGTAGGTACTGTTGCGGGAAGGGTTTTCTTCGCAAAAAATACTAAAAAGCAAATTGAAGAGGCCAACACACAAGCAGCAAATATTCTAAAAGAAGCCGAATTAAGAGCCGAAACCGTTAAAAAGGAAAAGCAACTCGAGGCTAAAGAAAGATTTGTGCAACTTAAATCTGAGCATGAAAGAGAAGTGCTAGATCGTAACCGCAAAGTGGTAGACGTAGAAAACAGACTTAAGCAAAAAGAAATTACCATCAATCAAAAAGAAGCTTCACTTGACAAACAAGTCAAAGAAAACGAAGCCATCAAAGAAAACCTAAACAGACAAATTGATGTGGTGAACGCTAAGCGCACAGAGCTTGAAAAACATCAAGAAGAACATATTCGCCGCCTCGAAAAAATTGCCAATTTAAGTGCTGATGAAGCACGTGAGCAGTTAATTGAAAGCCTTAAAAATGAAGCGCAAACGCGTGCTTTATCCATGCAACAAGACATCATCGAAGATGCCAAGCAAAAAGCAAATAAAGAAGCGCGTAAAATTGTTATTCAAACCATACAACGTACGGCAGCAGAGCAAACCATCGAAAATACCGTTACCGTATTTAACCTTGAAACCGACGAAATTAAAGGTCAAATTATTGGTAGAGAAGGTCGTAATATTAGAGCCATCGAAGCTGCAACGGGCGTTGACTTAATTGTAGATGACACACCGGAAGCGATCATCCTTTCTTCGTTTGATCCACTACGCCGTGAGATTGCCCGCTTAAGTTTACAACGTCTTGTTTCTGACGGACGTATTCACCCAGCTCGTATTGAAGAAGTGGTAGAAAAAACCCGCAGACAATTAGAAGAGCAGGTAATGGAAATAGGAGAGCGTACCGTTATTGAAATGGGTATCCATGGTCTGCACAAAGAACTTATCCGTATAGTAGGTAAAATGCGCTTTAGATCTTCGTATGGTCAAAACCTACTCATGCACAGTAGAGAAACTGCCAACTTATGTGGCATCATGGCTTCTGAGTTAGGCATGAACCCTAAGCTAGCTAAAAGAGCAGGTTTATTACACGATATTGGTAAGGTTCCTGACGAAGAAACAGAATTGAGCCACGCATTACTAGGTGCTAAACTCGCCGAAAAATATGGTGAGAACCCAGCTGTTGTAAACGCTATTGGTGCCCACCACGATGAAATGGAAATGCAATATGTGATTTCTCCTATTATTCAGGCTTGTGACGCCATTTCTGGCGCTCGTCCGGGTGCTCGTAGAGAAATCATGCAACAATATTTACAGCGTATTAAAGACCTGGAAAACCTGGCTTTAGCCTACCAAGGTGTTGAAAAGGCCTATGCCATCCAGGCGGGTCGTGAACTGCGCGTAATCGTTGAGGCTGAGAAAGTTACGGATGGCGACAGCGATAAATTGAGCTTCGAAATAGCCCAAAAAATCCAAACCGAAATGACGTATCCGGGTCAAATTAAAGTAACCGTAATTAGAGAGAAAAGGGCAGTAAACGTAGCTAGGTAAAAAAAAATGCAAATCACTTCCGATTTTCGATTTTTACCCCTACCTTTGCCGTCCGCAAAAATTAAAAGATATGGACGCAGCAGTTCAGTTTGTACACGAACAATTAACCGTAAAAAAGCAATATCCTGCCTTCAAGGCTGGTGATAATGTCACTGTTAACTATAAAATCGTTGAGGGTGGTAAAGAACGTATTCAAAGTTTCCGTGGAGACGTAATCAAGTTACAAGGAACTGGAGCAACAGCTTCTTTCACTGTACGTAAGATTTCTGATGGCGTAGGCGTTGAGCGTTTGTTCCCAATCCTTTCTCCAAACATCGAATCTATCCAATTAAACAAAACTGGTAAGGTTCGTCGTGCTAAACTTTACTACCTACGTGAGCGTAGCGGTAAAAGTGCACGTATTAAAGAAAAACGTTTCTAGTAGAACAATACCTTTTTACAAACGGAAGTTAGCAGGCCTGCTACTTCCGTTTTTTTATGACCTTAATTGACCCCTTTACATAGTTTTTCCCCTACCTTTATAGTCTTAAATCAAATCATTATGGGCAACTTAGGATTTCAAGAAATATTACTCATTGCAGTAGTTGTACTTGTTTTATTTGGCGGTAGAAAAATACCAGAATTTATGCGTGGCCTTGGTAAAGGTATCCGTGAATTCAACGATGCAAAAAACAACGTGAAAAAAGAATTAGAAGAAGGTATCAAAGAAAAAGATACACAAGCCTAATTTTTATCTCACTTTTTCTGACTAACAAACAAATTTAGCCTTTGTTTCGGTTCACTACAATCAAAGACTATCATAACAATTTACAGAGCGGCCAAACCACAGTTGTGGAGGCCGTTCGTTTTTTTGTGCAATCAGCTGAAGCCGGGGCTCCCTTAAATGCATGGCTTACTATTTACAAAGACGAAGCTATTGCAGCAGCAATTTTACTTGACAAACATATTGCGGACGGTAAACCTTTACTGCCATTACATGGTGTAGTAGTTGGTTTAAAAGATGTCATTGCTTATAAAAATCATCCTTTGTCTGCGGCTTCCAAAATTTTAGAAAATTTCAATTCTATTTTTGACGCCACTGTTGTAGAAAAATTACAAGCAGCAGGTGCCATTATTTTGGGTAGACAAAACTGCGATGAGTTTGCAATGGGAAGTAGCAACGAAAATTCGGGGTATGGTCCTGTAAAAAATGGAATAGACCCACTTCGAGTTCCGGGTGGATCATCGGGTGGATCTGCAGTGGCTGTTCAAATGAATCACTGCATGATAAGCCTTGGTTCAGATACGGGTGGATCTGTAAGACAGCCCGCAGACTTTTGCGGTATTGTTGGATTAAAGCCTTCGTATGGCAGAATTTCACGTTACGGACTTATTGCTTACGCATCTTCTTTTGATCAAATTGGCATTTTTGCAAAATCGGTAGACGATGCCGCAGTGGTGCTTGAGATCATTGCAGGCCCAGATAATTTTGATAGTACCGTTTCTGAATTACCCGTGCCATCATATAGTACGTTGGTGGATGAACAACCTTCAAAAAAACGTATCGCCTATTTTAAAGAAGCAATCGAACATCCCAGTATCGACCCAGCTATTAAAACAGCGATATACAAAACAATAGAGCGCTTACAAAAAGCTGGTTATACTGTCGACGCAGTATCATTTGATATGCTTGATTTGGTGGTGCCTACTTATTATGTGTTAACTACCGCAGAAGCTTCTAGTAATTTATCGCGCTATGATGGTGTAAAATTTGGACACCGCTCCAGTGCAGCCAATTCAGATCTAACCGCACTCTATAAAAATGCAAGAAGCGAAGGTTTTGGTAAAGAAGTGAAACGCAGAATTATGTTAGGTACTTTTGTTTTAAGCGCCGGTTACTTTGAAGCATACTTTACAAAAGCGCAACAAATTAGAAAACTTTTAGTGGATGGTGCTTCGGAATTATTTAAAAATTACGACGCTATCATTTTGCCAACTGTACCAAGTCCTGCTTTTTTAATTGGTGACAATGCTAAAGATCCGGTCGCGATGTTTTTAGCAGATATTTATACGGTGTACGCAAATCTTGTAGGTATTCCTGCTATTTCAATCCCATTGTATCAGCATCCTTCAGGACTTCCTTTTGGGCTACAAATAATGTGCGCTCCTTTTGAAGAGTCCGCTCTACTCCAAATCTCAACGGCTATTACAAAATTGCATGAATAAGTTGTATCGATTAACTGCAGTTGTTTTATGGATGTTGGTACATTATACAGCATCAGCAAATTTTTCATGTTCAGATACACTCGTTGACGATAAAAAACCCTTTGCCAATTTATTTTTATACAATAAGCTTGCGTCCAATAAGCCTTATCAAGCACAAATCAATCCGCGTGCCATTTCCTTTGTAGAAGAATATATTAGAAAGCAGGGCAAGTCATTAGAAAAAATGAAAGTGTGGGGCAAGCCCTATTTTGATTTGTACGATCAAATACTTATCAATTATGGTATCCCAAAAGAAATGAAATACCTCAGTGTTATTGAAAGTCATTTAAGTGCAGGAGGTATATCTTGGGCAGGTGCTGTGGGTCCATGGCAACTTATGCCAGGCGTTGCTAAAGAATATGGTTTACAAGTGGGTGGGTACTGGGATCAGCGCACCGATTATTTTAAAAGCACGCACGTAGCAGCGCGCATCATGAAAAAATTATACGCAGAATTTGGTGATTGGTTACTTGTAGTAGCAGCTTACAATTGTGGAAATGGTTGTGTACGGTCTGCAATTAGAAGAGCAAAGTCTAAAGATTTTTGGCAACTGCAATATTTTTTACCCGAAGAAACGCGCAATCACGTTAAGAAATTTATTGCTACCCATTTAATTTTTGAGGGTGCCGGTGGATTTACCACAATGACAGCCGCAGAAGTAGCCCAGGCAAAAATGCAAAATAAAAACACTCCACTAACGCTTTCTGCTGCAGAACTTGCAGGGTCTGCACTAATTGAAGTATCTGGGAGGTACAATTCGCTGGTGGTGGCCAATGAACTGCAAATTAATATTCAGCAGTTTAATGCTTGGAACCCAGGCTTTGACCAAACACTAGCTGCTGGCGAAAAATATGCCATGCGTATTTCTAAAGAGAAAGAAGCCGTTTTTTTGGCTAAAAAAAATCAATTGCTACTAGCCTCTGTGAGAGCAATTATTGAAGGCGTCAATCAGTAGTGTCGTAAGTAGTGGTTAATACCTTTTTGATAGCCGCAGCTTTCAATAAACATTCGTCATATTCTTTTTCTGGATTCGAATAAGTGGTAATGCCGCCACCCACTTGGTAAGATGCATTTTTGGTTGTGCTATTGTAAAAAATACTTCTAATCACTACATTAAAATCAAAGTCGCCGTTTGGATTAAAATAGCCAACAGTGCCAGCGTATAAACTACGTTTTGTAGGTTCTAAAGTGTCAATTGTTTCCATTACTCTTTTTTTAGGTGCACCCGTCATGCTGCCCATCGGAAACGTTGCTTCTAAAATTTTAGAAAATGGTGTATCATTATGGATCTTACCGGTAATGGTTGAAATCATTTGGTGCACTTGCGGATAGCTATAAATACCAAATAACTCTGATACTTCTACGGTTCCTTGTTCGCAAATTTTACTCAAATCATTGCGAACAAGATCTACTACCATTACGTTTTCACTTTTGTCTTTGCTACTGTTTTGTAACATCTCTAATTGAAGCCTATCGTCTACATCGTTTTCTAAACTTCGTTTAATGGTCCCTTTAATGGGTTGTGAAATAAGTTGATCACCTTTTTTTTGTAGGTATCTTTCTGGACTTGCACACAAAAGGTAATCATTATTATTTTTATAAAAGCAAGCAAATGGAGTAGGTGATATAGTCGATAGCTGGGTGTAAATATCTACAGGATGTGCTGGTATATCTGTTACTTCAAAAGCCTGACAATAATTGATCTCGTAAAAATCGCCTCTTCTAATAAGTTGTAATATTTTATGTATGTTTTCTAAATAAGCAGCTTTGCTTATAAGTGGTGTAATGCTTGTTGTTGGTATAGCATTTTTGTCATTTGCAAAAGGAATTTTATAATTGCTAATTTGATCAAACAGTTGTTGCGTGCTTTCATAACCGCTTTGAATGGTTAGTTTGTTTCCAGTAAGTTCAATTACAATAGCTGGCGCATATAAAAATGCCAATGGAAAACCGGTAAGGTTTGTTTTGGTATTTGGTTTTGTAATGTTGTGGTATTCGTAATTAAAATGGGCAAAAATCCATTCGCTACTATGTGTTTGTATAAAAGCGTCAACCGCACTATTGTTAACGCTATCCAGCGCAATAAAAGAAACAGGGTTAACGCCTGCTATACAATCCAGTGCTCCATAGGGTGATTCATAAGCATGGGTATCTAAAAAAGTGCAAACCTCAAACTGGTTAGACCAGTGTAAGATTTGCACTTTAAATGATTGAGGGTTGTCTATTAAAAAAACCTGCTTATTTTTTTTCACGTAGGGTTACACATGATTAGAAATCATCGTCATCGTCATCAAATCCACCATTCTTATCATCAAATAAATCAAACTCATTAAAGTCTTCGTCTAATTTAAAATCATCTTCTTCAGAAGCGGCGCCTTTCTTTTTAGGGCCAGCAGGTTTTTTAGTTTTACTTTTTGGTAAATCAAATTCTGCAAAGTCAGGATCCCAGCTCTCGTCTTCTTCACTTGCGTTCCAATCATCATTTTCTTCTTCTTCCTCAAAATCATCTTCGTCATCATCAACAGATTTTTTGGATGCGGATTTACTACTAGATTTTTTAGGCGTTGACGTTTCGTCATCGCCTAAAAAATCATCATCTTCTTCTACTTGTTTTGAACTTTTGGTAGAAGCTTTTGTAGCAACCTTTTTTGTTGTTGCTTTAGGGGCTGAGGACTTTTGATCCTTATCAGATTTCACTGCCATATTTCTAATAAGATTTACTCCGTAAAAATTCAACGCAAATTCCTTTTATCCAAATAAAATTGCAAAAAAATTTAAAATATTTTTTCTCCTAAATTTTTACTATTTGCTCACGACCTGGACCGTTTGATACATAGGTTACAGGGGCACCAATATAATTATTGATAAAGTCTACGTAAGTATTCATGGTAGAAGGGAGTTCGGATGCCAATTTTAATTGAGTGGTATCCATATTCCATCCTTTGAAACTTTGTAAAACTGGTTCAATTTCAATATTTGACATCTGGAAAGGCACTTCTTTGGTGGTGGCGCCGCCTATTCCATAAGCTGTACATACCTGTAGCTCTTCAAAAGCGTCTAAAACGTCTGCTTTGGTCATGACTACTTGTGTTACTCCGTTTATCATACAAGCGTATTTAAGGGCTACTAAATCGATCCAGCCGCATCTGCGGGGACGTCCGGTGGTAGCGCCAAATTCACTGCCTATTTTTCTAATTTCTTCACCAACGCTGTCGTGGAGCTCGGTAGGGAATGGACCACCACCTACCCTGGTACAATACGCTTTGGTAACACCAAATACTTCATTGATTAGTTTTGGTGAAACGCCAAGTCCAGTACAAACGCCAGCAGAAATTGTATTTGAAGAAGTAACAAATGGGAACGTGCCAAAATCTATATCTAGCATACTTCCTTGTGCGCCTTCCGCTAAAACTTTTTTACCTGCTTTAATTTGATCATTGATATAATATTCGCAGTTGATCACATTGAGTGTTTTTAAAAACTCTAGTGCTTCAAAAAACTCTTCTTCCCACGCAGAAATATCTTCAATGAAATGAAAGTTATCCAATAATTTTTGGTGCTTTAAACGAAGTTTGATGTACTGCGTAGTAAAGCGTTTGTCTAATAAATCACCTACTCTTAGAGCGTTACGGCCCGTTTTGTCCATGTAAGCTGGTCCAATACCTTTAAGGGTAGAACCAATTTTGCTTTCACCTTTAGAAAGTTCAGATGCTTTATCTAAAGCACGGTGCGTTGGAACAATAATATTAGTACGTGCCGAAATAAATAAATTTTTGCGTACATCAATACCAAATGCAGCAACCGCGTCACATTCTCTTTTTAAGGTTACTGGATCTAGTACTACACCGCCACCAATAATATTGATTTTGTTTTGGTGAAAAATACCAGAAGGTATTTGGTGAAGTACCATTTTTTTGCCTTCTACATATAAAGTGTGTCCAGCGTTGGGTCCGCCCTGAAAGCGCGCAACAATATCATAATTGGGTGCAAAATAATCTACTATTTTACCTTTTCCTTCATCACCCCATTGTAACCCTAATAATACGTCAACCATAATTTCAAATTTGAAGGACAAAAATAAGTCTTGGAAGTCCTAATAAAAATTAATTTTCTGCTTCTGCGTCAAACCGGTCTACAGTTTGAATGCCATGAAGGGCTTTTAGCCTAGAAACAAGGAGTTCTAGCTCTTCTTTATCGTGTACAAAAACTTTTATAGTTCCTTCAAAAAGGCCTTCTTTGGATTCGATGGTAAGTCCGGCAATATTGATACGCAAATCACCACTAATGATATTGGTAATCTTGTTGATAACTCCTACATCGTCTAGGCCCACAATTTTGAGCCCCGTTAAAAACGATATCTCTTTGTTTTTCGCCCATTTGGTTTTAACCACTCTGTGCCCATAATTTGCAAGTAATTGTGTAGCATTTGGACAGTTGGTTCTATGAATAATCAGCCCCTTTCCAGTACTTATAAATCCAAATACGTCATCGCCAGGAATGGGATTGCAGCATTTACCTAGGGCGTACATAATTTTGTCACTACTTTCTCCAAAAATGATCAATTCCGAGTCTTTTTTAGAATAGGTTTTGACTGTTCCGGCTTCTGTAATTGACTCTGGGACAGCGGGCTTTGGTTTTGGTACTTCTATTTTGTCGCCATGCACCAAAAAGTCTTTGAGTTCTTTTAGGTCTATAGATTTGGTAGCAATTTTATAATGTAAATCTAATGCTGAAGGAAGTTTATAAAAATGCACCAATTCCTCTATGTTGTGCTGGTTATAAGCCGCACCCATACTTTCAAATTTACGCTGAAGTACATATTTACCATCTTCCGCGATGGTTCTTTTTTCTTCACGTAATGCGTCTTTAATTTTATTTTTTGCTTTCGCTGTTACCACAAAACCAAGCCAATCTTCGGAAGGTTTTTGTTTGCTACTCGTAATAATTTCTACTTGATCACCACTGCGCAGCACATGGCTTAATGGCACTAATTTGTGTTGCACTTTTGCGCCAATACATTTAGAGCCAACAGCAGAGTGAATGGCAAAAGCAAAGTCTACTGCGGTGCTACCAAGGGGCAGCATTTTTACTTCACCCTTTGGTGTATACACGTAAATTTCTTCCGCTAAAAAAGAGGTTTTAAAATCTTGTAAAAAATCGAGGCCAGCACCGTCTTGTGTATTTAACACTTCTCTAATTTGTCCAAACCATTTATCAAAACGATCTTCACTATCATTGCCTTCTTTGTATTTAAAATGAGCGGCTAAACCTTTTTCGGCAATTTCATTCATACGCTTAGACCTGATTTGAACCTCTACCCATTTGCCTTGTGGTCCCATTACGGTTGTGTGTAAAGCCTCGTATCCATTGCTTTTGGGGTTACTTAGCCAGTCTCTTAAACGCTCTGGCGATGGCATATATTCGTCTGTGATGGTAGAGTATACTTTCCAACAATCTTCTTTTTCTTTTTCGGGTGCAGAGTCTAAAATAATTCGAATGGCAAAAAGGTCATACACTTCTTCAAAAGCAACACCTTTCTTTTTTATTTTATTCCAAATGGAGTGAATGCTTTTAGGTCTTCCATAAATTTCAAATTCAAATCCGCTATTGGTTAATTTTTCTTTAATGGGTTTTACAAACTCATTGATATAGCGGGTTCGCTCTCTTTTTGTTTCTGCTAATTTTTTTGCAATGTCTTTATATCCCTCTGGTTCCATGTATTTCATGGACAAATCTTCGAGCTCTGTTTTTACATTGTACAATCCCATCCGGTGTGCAAGCGGCGCATACACCCAAATGGTTTCGGAAGCAATTTTTAATTGCTTTTCTGTTTTCATATGATCTAGCGTTCGCATGTTGTGTAACCGGTCTGCTAGTTTGATAAGTATCACACGAGGATCATCGGTGAGGGTTAGTAAAATCTTTTTAAAATTTTCGGCTTGCTGAGAAGTATTGGTGTCCATTACCGTAGAAATTTTGGTAAGGCCATCTACAATCTTTGAAATTTCGTTACCAAATTCACGCTGCACATCTTCGAGCGTTATATCGGTGTCTTCTACCGTGTCATGTAGTAGTGCGCAAATGGTACTTCTTACACCTAGGCCAATCTCCTCTACACAAATCATCGCAACAGCAATAGGGTGTAAAATATAGGGTTCGCCACTTTTTCGGCGCATGGTTTTATGCGCGTCGGCGGCCATTTCAAATGCCAGTCTTACAAGTTCTTTGTCACCCTTTTTTAATTTTGGCCTGAGGCTTCGAGAAAGTGCACGGTAATGCCTAACGATTTCGTTTTTTTCCTGTTCGGCATTTAAATTATATTTTGGAAGTGCAAGTTCGGCACTCGTTTGCGGGTCCTGATCCATATCTTTTACGAATATACGAATAAGCCCGCTTTTTTTGTGCTTACCTTTGCGTTTCAGTATGCGTATGTCGGCACCCAAAAAAGTTTTTAGTTTTTCGTTGTTGGTTCGGGTTTTCAAATTTGTAAAACCCTACCGTGCCCAATTTTATGGGAGTGTTTTGCTCGCTGTGGTGATGGCCGTTTTTGCGCCCGTACGTCCTTATTTAATTCAGTTAACGGTAGATATGGCTACTGGTAAAGTTGTTCATATTCCGGGCTGGCTCAAACTTTTTATTGCTGAACAAAATTTGTCGGATGCTTCAAAATTTATCATCGCGGTAACACTTTTTCAGGTCGTTTTTTTGTTTGTTGAAACCACCATTCGGTTTTTCTTTTCATTTATGACGGCAGCCCTAGGACAGCGTGTGGTAAAGGATCTCCGCATAGCAGTGTATGAAAAAGTAGTAGGTCTTCATTTGCGTCAATTTGATACCACACCCATTGGTACCCTAACTACTAGAACCATTGATGACATTGAAAGAATCAACGATATTTTCTCGGACGGACTCATTCCAATCATTGCAGATTTGCTCACAATCATTTGTACACTAGGCACTATGTTTTGGATCAATTGGCAATTGACGCTTGTAAGTTTAGCGCCATTCCCCATTATGATTATTGCCACTTATTTTTTTAAAGAAAGTGTCAATAAAAGTTTTGTGGAAGTGCGCAATGCAGTGGCGAGTTTAAACGCCTTTATCCAAGAACATTTATCTGGGATGGCAGTGGTGCAAGCTTTTGCCGCGGAGGGTAGAGAACTACATAAGTTTAAAAAAATTAACGCTGAGCACCGCCTTGCAAATATCAAGGCCATTTTTGCATATTCTGTGTTTTTTCCAATCGTAGAAGTGGTACTGGCCATTAGTACCGGCCTTCTGGTTTGGTTTATTGCTGGTAATGCGCTTGATGCTGGTTTATTAATGTCTTTTATACTTTATTTGAATCAGTTGTTTAGGCCACTTAGGGTCATTGCCGACAAATTTAATGTGCTTCAAATGGGCATGGTAGCCGCCGAAAGGGTGTTTAAAGTGATGGACAATCCCGATCAAATGCCCCCGGATAGTGCAGATGCCATTGATGCTGGTATATTAAAGGGCAATATAGACTTCAAAGACGTTTGGTTTGCCTATAAAGAGGATCAGTACGTTTTAAAAGGCATCAACCTTTCAATTGGGGCGGGCCAAACCGCGGCCCTTGTAGGACATACGGGTAGCGGAAAAACTTCTATTATTAGCTTACTCAATAGACTCTATACCATTGATAAAGGTGAACTACTTGTAGACCAAAAAACCGTAACCGCTTATACCTTAGAAAGTCTAAGACGCAATATAGGCGTGGTTTTACAGGATGTTTTCCTTTTTTCTGGCTCTATTTTGGACAATATTACCCTTCGAAATCCAGCCATTTCTGAGGCGGAAGTAATGAATGCCGCTAAGCTGATGGGATTACATGATTTTATCATGCAATTACCAGGCGGATACCACTATCATGTGATGGAGCGTGGTGCCACCTTAAGCCTAGGGCAGCGCCAACTTATTTCATTTATACGGGCGCTTCTTTATAATCCGGCCATATTGGTGCTGGATGAAGCTACTTCCTCTGTAGACTCAGAAACAGAACTGCTTATCGAAAAAGCCACCGAAACGCTCATAACTGGCAGAACGTCAATTGTTATTGCCCACCGCCTATCCACCATTAGAAAGGCAGATTTGATTATTGTACTTGACAAGGGAGAAGTAAAAGAGGTTGGAAACCACGAGTCACTCCTTCAAAAGGACGGTTTTTATGCCCGTTTGTACGAAATGCAGTTTGAAACAAAAAACACCATTTCTGTCTAGCTTTTGGGTCAAAAAAAGCCCCATTTTTCTTCAATTTTAGTTGCGTTCTTTTACTTATTTCAAGGGTATAATCCCTATCTTTGCCGCAAATTTCGAGAAAGGTATGACGTTTAGAAGCATTAAATCTATACTGGTAAAGACTTTCAGCGTTTTTTCGTTGCTGATAGCAACTGAGGCGTTTGCTGGGGAAAATCATACACCAGCACCTGCAGTGGCGGGCGTAGAAGCTACTCCTACTGCAGAAGCACATGGTGCAAAAAAAGAGGGTGATTTTAATGTAACCGAAACCATTTTAGAGCATATCAAAGACGATCATAGCTGGCATATGTGGGGTCATGTATCCATTCATTTACCTGTAATCTTAAAAACGTCTAAAGGATTTGAGGTTTTCTCTTCTGAAAAATTACTAGACGAACACCACGAGCCAGCTATATACAAAGGCAATTTTGACTATAAATTAATTGAGGGTAAAACAAAAATTGTTGACGCGAACGGAAACGTTGATGAAGAAGCGAGCAAACAATTATGGGATTTTTCTATAACCAAAAACGTAGCCAGTTTATTTATTTCCGTTTTTATTTTACTAGTGGTATTGTTAAGCGCCGCTGCTGCCTATAAAAAAACAGGTGTTAAATCAGCACCTAAAGGACTTCAATCTTTTATGGAGCCTATCATTTTATTTGTAAGAGACGAAGTTGCAATTCCAAATATCGGCGCTAAAAAAGCAGGCAAATACATGCCGTTTTTATTAACTATTTTCTTCTTGATTTTAGTCAATAACTTTTTAGGCCTTATTCCTTTTTTCCCAGGTGGCGCTAACGTGAGTGGTAATATTGCCTTCACCATGACATTAGCAGTTTGTGTATTTATTGTCGTGAATTTGAGTGCTAATAAAAGTTACTGGGAACACATTTTTTGGATGCCAGGTATGCACTGGAGCATGAAATTATTTTTAGCACCTATCGAGTTAATTGGTGTATTTACAAAGCCTATTTCTTTAATGATTCGTTTGTTTGCGAATATTACTGCAGGCCACATTCTAGTATTAAGTTTGATTTGTTTGATCTTCATATTCAAAACGGTTTTTGCTTCTGCAATTGCTGTTCCATTCGCAGTGTTTATTGGTATGATTGAGTTGTTGGTTGCTTTCTTGCAAGCCTTCATCTTTACAATGCTTGCTGCGATGTACATTGGAATGGCCACTGAGGAACATCACCACGAAGCACATGGAGAAGCTGCACATCATTAATAAATAATTAAAGATTTTTCAATAACAATTAAAACGTAACAAAATGGTAGTAGGAAGTGTTGCCGCAATTGGCGCTGGTTTAGCTGCTATCGGTGCTGGTATCGGTATCGGTCAGATTGGTAAAGGTGCAGTAGAAGGTATTGCACGTCAGCCAGAAGCTGCTAATGAAATCCGTTCAAACATGATTGTAGCTGCGGCTTTCGTAGAGGCAGTTGCATTGTTTGCAGTGGTAGTAGCCCTTTTGGGTAACGGCTAGTCCGTAAAATGTTATACAAGGTCTCGCGCAAAGGGCAACAGACCTTGTATTTTTTTCAAGATTTTTTTAATTAAGATAAATGTCTTTTATGTTGTTAGAGATCAATCCGCTGGTATTACCTGATATCGGACTTGTATTCTGGAACACCGTTGCATTCCTTTTACTACTCCTAGTACTTGGAAAATTTGCATGGAAACCTATTTTAAAAGCGATCAATGATCGTGAGCAAGGTATCGAAGATGCTTTAGCTAAGGCCGATAAAATGAAATCTGAATTAGCAGCGATGCAATCAGAAAACGAGGCTTTACTTGCAAAAGCGCGTGAAGAAAGAGCTACTTTAATCAAAGAAGCAAAAGAAACCGCTGATAAAATGGTTGCTGAAGCTAAAGAAAAAGCAAAAGCACAGTACGATTCAATTGTTGCTGATGCGCAAGTTGCCATCACTCAACAAAAAAATGCTGCACTAACAGATGTAAAAAATCAGGTAGGTGCGCTTGTGATTGAAGTAGCTGAAAAAGTGTTACACAAAGAACTAAGCAACAAAGCGGCACAAGAATCGTATATCAACGAATTAGCTGAAGGCGTTAAATTAAATTAAGCAAAATGCCCAATCCAAGATTAGCCAGCAGGTATGCAAAAAGCTTATTAGACTTAGCCATCGAAAAAGGCCAGTTGGATACAGCTTATGCAGATATGAAATATTTGCAGGCCGTATGTGCGGCTAGCTCAGAATTCGTAAGTCTTTTGCGTAGCCCTATTATTAAAGCCGATCAAAAAAATAGCATTGTAGCTGCGGTTACAACTGGAAAGGTAAGTGAACTTACTGCTGCTTTCAATAACCTGCTTGTTAGAAAAGGAAGAGAAAGTGATTTGCAGGAAATTGCAACTGCATTTGTAGAACAATACAATGCATTAAAAGACATTCATAAAGTTACCCTTACTACTGCTGTAGAAGTGAGCGCTGATTTACAAAATGCCATTGCGCAAAAAGTAAAAACAGCACATTCATTTGCAAGTGTAGAATTAGAATCAAAAATAGATCCTTCATTGATTGGTGGATTTGTGCTTGAGTTTGATAACAACTTAGTAGATGCAAGTGTAGTAAGAGATTTAAGAGATATTAAAAAACAATTTCAGCAGAACTTGTATGTTCCGCAAATGAAATAAACAATAACAAATCATCATTTATAAATAGAATATCATGGCCGACATTAAACCCGATGAAATATCAGCGATACTCAGACAGCAATTAAGCAATTTTAATGCAAGTGCTGACTTAGAGGAAGTAGGTACCGTATTACAAGTGGGAGACGGTATTGCCCGTGTATATGGCCTTAACGGCGTACGCAGTGGTGAACTCGTAGAATTTGAAAATGGAACAAAAGCCATTGCCCTTAACCTAGAAGAAGACAACGTGGGTGTGGTATTGATGGGTGAAAGTGGTTCCATTAAAGAAGGAGCAAAAGTTAAAAGAACGGGCATGATTGCCTCTATCAAAGTTGGTGAAGGTGTGGTTGGTCGTGTGATCAATACACTTGGTGAGCCTATCGATGGTAAAGGTCCAATTGCTGGTGAATTATATGAAATGCCACTAGAGCGTAAAGCGCCGGGTGTTATTTATCGTGAGCCAGTTAAAGAACCATTACAAACAGGTATCAAAGCAATCGATGCGATGATTCCAGTGGGTCGTGGTCAACGTGAGTTGGTTATTGGTGATCGTCAAACTGGTAAAACAGCTATTTGTGTTGATACCATTATCAATCAAAAAGAATTTTACGATGCAGGCAAGCCTGTTTATTGTATATATGTAGCAATTGGTCAAAAAGCATCTACTGTTGCTGGGGTTATGAAAACACTTGCAGACAACGGTGCAATGGCATATACAACAATTGTTGCTGCTCCTGCTGCTGATCCAGCTCCATTACAATTCTATGCGCCATTTGCTGGTGCAGCGATTGGAGAATTCTTCCGCGATACCGGTAGACCTGCTCTAATTGTATTTGATGACTTATCTAAGCAAGCAGTTGCCTACCGTGAGGTATCATTACTTTTAAGAAGACCTCCAGGACGTGAAGCATATCCTGGTGACGTATTCTATTTGCATAGCCGTTTATTAGAGCGTGCTGCAAAAGTTATTGCAAATGATGATGTTGCAAAAAACATGAATGATTTACCAGCGTCTATTAAGCATTTAGTAAAAGGTGGTGGTTCATTAACAGCACTTCCAATTATCGAAACACAAGCTGGTGACGTTTCTGCATACATTCCAACAAACGTAATCTCCATTACGGACGGTCAGATTTTCTTAGAAGGTAACTTGTTTAACGCAGGTATTCGTCCAGCGATTAACGTAGGTATCTCTGTAAGTCGTGTGGGTGGTAACGCGCAAATTAAGTCAATGAAAAAAGTTGCAGGTACTTTAAAATTAGACCAAGCTTTATACCGAGAGTTAGAAGCCTTCTCTAAATTTGGTGGAGACCTTGATGCTGCTACTAAATCTGTAATTGACAAAGGTGCTCGTAACGTTGAAATCCTAAAGCAAGCACAGTACACGCCATTTACCGTAGAAAAGCAAGTTGCGATCATTTACTTAGGTACACAAGGTTTACTTCGTGAAGTAGCTGTTAAAAACGTAAAAGAATTTGAAGCTCATTTCTTAATGGAAATGGAAAACAAATTACCAGAAGTGCTAGCTGCGTTCAAAAAAGGAGATTTACCTGAAGATGGCCTTAAGCAAATGGTTGAATTAGCCAAAGGGTTAATGCCTCAATACAAATAATAGCACTGCCTATATTTTTAAAAGCCTCCACTTTGTGGGGGCTTTTTTATGTCCGAACATCTTGGCTAGTTGTTTGTTATTATAGTATGTCGTCAGTTATACAAGTGCAGGGTCTTACCAAAAAATTTGGTCAGCAGTTTACAGCAGTCAATGATTTATCATTTTCTGTAAATAAAGGAGACGTGTATGGCTTTTTAGGTCAAAATGGAGCTGGCAAAAGTACCACCATTCGTATGCTTCTTTCTCTGATAGAACCAACGGCCGGAGACATAGAAATTTTTGGTTTACCGCTATCAGCCAACCGATCTGCAATCATGCAAAAAGTAGGAGCTGTCATCGAAAAGCCTGCCATGTATGAGTATTTAACGGCCTATCAAAATTTAAAAATATTTTCGGCATTAAGTGGGGTATCAAAAAAAAGACAACAACTACTGCATGAACTTGAAGTAGTTGGGCTCGCCACAAGAGCACATGATTTAGTGCGCACTTTTTCGCAAGGCATGAAACAACGACTAGCGATTGCCATGGCCATGGTCAATGACCCGGAGCTTATTTTACTAGATGAACCTACCAATGGATTAGATCCACAAGGTATTGCAGATATTAGAAATCTAATTCTCTCTTTAAGTAGAAATCAAGGAAAAACGGTGCTTGTTTCTTCGCACCTATTATCTGAAATAGAACAGGTGGCTACCAGGCTTATCATTATTGATAAAGGTTGCAAACTAGTGGAAGGCGATAGCAAAGAATTATTTGACACCAGTAAAACGGTGGTATCTATTCAAACCCTTGATAATAAACAGGCATCCGAGCTTTTACTACAATCAAATTGGGCAGCGCAGTTACTATTGAACCGAACTTCAGATAAAGAAATATTTATACAGCTCGACGAAAAACATTTACCAAGCTTACACAAAAATTTGGTTGAAATGGGTGTCGGTGTTTTATCTGTAAAACCCATGCATTCTCTAGAAGATTATTTTTTACAAATCACTTCAACTCAAAAATATGTTTAGTCTCGTTCAAGTAGAGTTGTATAAAATATTTAAACGCCCCAGAACCTATATTGCATTTGGCGCAGTGGCTGCACTGATTGGTATCATTCAGTTTGGCTTAAAATTAGATGGTAAAAGTTACCTCGATTTTATGCTCAACGATTTAAGTAGCTCGCTTGAAATTGACGGTAAAATTTTAAATGGGTATTTGGTTTGCTATGTGATGCTTCAGTTACTTCTGGTGCACGTGCCCCTTTTAATTGCGCTGATTGCCGCCGATATGATTTCTGGGGAAGCTAATATGGGAACGCTTCGCTTACTTTTAATTAAGCCATATAGTAGAACCACCTTACTACTCGCTAAATTTATCGCAGCCATTATATATACTTTGATGCTATTAGTATGGCTTGCGATATTGGCATTATTTGGAAGCATGCTTTTATTTGGCACCGACGATATGTTTTTATTAAAAACCAGCTATGTGGTGTTATTAAAAGAGTCGGATGTATTTTGGCGTTACATTGGTGCATTTGGTTTTGCTGCACTTGCCATGACTACCGTTGCCTCTTTAGGTTTCTTTTTGTCTGTGTTTGCAGAAAACTCGATAGGGCCTATTGTGGCTACTATGAGTGTGATTGTATTTTTCACTATTTTAAGCACGCTTAACATACCCATATTTAATATCATCAAACCTTATTTGTTTACCACCCATATGATTGGCTGGAAAGAATTTTTTGATATAAAAGTGAATGATTCCAACGAAGCCATTATAGGAAGTATTCAAAATCCGGATAAAATTATTAAAGCGGCTTTGGTATTATTTGTGCATACCATCGGATTTTTTGTGGCCACCGTACTTGTCTTTAGAAAAAAGGATATCCTTAGTTAATATATACGTATGAAAAAGTGTAGTTTGTTTTTTGTATTGTTTGTTTTTTGTGCATCACTTGCTACGGCGCAAGATGCGGCACTGCTTGTTAAAAAAGTAAAAGCAAAGCTAGAGCTTGTAGATAATTACGAAGCTACTGGCGTAATGAAAACGGATATTGCTTTTATTAAAGCCCCGATTGGAAAAATAAAAATTTATTTTAAGAAGCCTAATTTATTTAAAATAAAAAAAGAAGGCGGCATTTCACTACTTCCAAAAGGAGGGCTTTCTGTTAATTTAAGTTCACTGATAGCTTCTTCAAATTATTCTACTATTGATGCGGGTGTGCAAGAGATAGATGCAAAAAAAGTAAGGGTTGTGAAACTGCTTCCCAACGAGGAGTCAAGTGATGTGGTCATCACTACACTTTATATCAATGAAAAAGAAAGTTTAATTGAAAAAGCGGTTACCACCACCAAAGAAAACGGTACCTATACCATGATTATGAATTATGGCGCCTATAGTAATTACGGCTTACCCGATAAAGTGGTATTTGAATTCAATACTAAAAACTACAAATTACCTAAGGGGATTACTTTAGAATTTGAAGACGACAGCAAGCCTCTATCTGCAGCACAGCAGCTAAAAAATAAAAAAGGCCGTGTAGAAATTAGCTACAAAAATTACATTGTAAACAAAGGGATAGCGGCTGCTATATTCAATTAATTTATTGCTCTTCAATTCTTTCATCTACAGCGCCAGCAAGCATTCTCGCACTTCTTTTGCGAAGTGGATTGATGCGCATTTCTTTATAGCCTTTTCTGGTTCTTATAATTTCGATGCACTCAAAAGTGGCTGCTAGAAATGAACTATGGTCAGCAATACCTTTACCTGCAATATCAAAAGCAGTACCATGGTCTGGACTTGTCCTTACACCAGCCAGGCCAGCAGTAAAGTTTACGCCCTCTCCAATAGCAAGTGATTTAAAGGGTATTAAACCCTGATCGTGGTACATGGCAAGTACAGCGTCAAACTTTTCATATTGACCTCTTGCAAAAAATGCATCGGCACTGTAAGGGCCAAATACAAGCATATTATTTTTGCGCGCTTCTGCTATAGCAGGTTTTATGATTTCAAGTTCTTCTTTACCAATAAGGCCTTCATCGCCGGCGTGGGGGTTAAGCCCTAGCACTGCTATTTTTGGCTTGTCAATACTAAAGTCTTGTTGCAAACTGGTATGCATCATTTTTAATTTACTCATGATGCCTTCTACGGTAATGTATTTATTGACTTCGGAAATTGTAACGTGTTCGGTCAAAAGCCCAATGCGTAAATTTTCGGCAACCATAAACATTAGAACATCTTTAGTGCCAAACAAGTTTTTTAAATACGGGGTATGTCCACTATAATTAAACGTTTCTGATTGGATATTTTTTTTATGAATAGGTCCTGTAACTAGGCCATCAATATGGCCTTCCTTTAATGCTTGTCCAGCTGCTTCTAACGATAAGCGACCATAGGTGCCGCCAATATCGTTGAGCTGACCTGGGGTAATTTCCACTTCTTCTTCCCAACAAGTATAAATATTAACTTGCTTTGGGTTGAGTTTAGAAAAGTCTTTACCACTTGCATAGCTGAAATTAGATTCGGGTAGGCTTTTG
>Ga0114973_10000332_pt1 | contig 35187 bp, 58 predicted proteins | sample M_140807_MF_Meta_FD_87025 | JGI IMG/M metagenome (GOLD analysis project Ga0114973, IMG submission 87025) | Freshwater microbial communities from Lake Montjoie, Canada to study carbon cycling - M_140807_MF_MetaG | ecosystem: Environmental > Aquatic > Freshwater > Lake | place: Lake Montjoie... | reverse complement strand
CCTGCTGTTCCAGTAAACGGACAAATTCGTTATAACACCGATACAGCACAGTTTGAAGGCTATCAAGGCGGTGCATGGGGTCAGTTAGGTGGTGGTGCTACAGGTGGTGGCGGTGATGAAGTATTTGTTGAAAACGGTGTTACTGTAACCACTAATTACACGCTTACAACTGGTAAAAACGCTGAAAGTGTTGGCCCAATAACCATTAATGCAACAAAAACAGTTACCGTTCCAAGTGGACAACGCTGGGTAATCTTGTAAAATAGACGAAATTAAAGGAAAAAGAATATGTCCTCAGTCGTAATTTCAGGCGATACAAGCGGTGCAATAACGCTATCTGCCCCAGCCGTAGCTGGTACTAATACTATTACACTGCCAGCCAATGCAGGAACAATAGTAACAACTGCTTCTAGTGCCGTAGTTACACAAGCTATGTTAGGAACTAATGTGGCTGGTAATGGTCCAGCGTTTAGTGCTTATTCAAGTAGTGCAACAACTGTCCCTGACAATGTGTTTACTAAAGTTTTATACGCTACAGAAAATTGGGATACAAACAATAATTTTGCAAATAGCCGTTTTACACCAACTGTAGCTGGATATTACCAAATTAATGCCAATACAAGATATGGTTCTATTACATCTTCAAACAATGCTTTTAGAATTTTTAAAAATGGTTCGGCTTATGTAAATGGTGCAACTTGTGGTTTAGTTAACGGATATATTTACATGATGGTTACTGCTTTAGTTTCTATGAATGGAACAACAGATTATGTTGAAATTTATGCGTATCAAACTTCAGGAGTATCACAAAATACCGACATTGATGTGCAAGAGCAGTTTTCAGGTTGCTTGGTAAGGAGTGCGTAATGACATTAAAAGAAAAAATAGTAGCTTTATATCCTGAACTTTCAACATACGATTTTTGTTATGGTGATATTAACTTGCAAAACGATTCAGACGGCAAAGGCGATTACATTGCTAAATGGGAACACCCTACACTAGCTAAACCAACAGATGAGGAGTTAGCATAATGGCATCTACTATATCGGCTGGCACAACTGCTGGCACAGCAATAGCAATAGCTGGAGATACCAGCGGTGAGCTTCAATTACGAACTAATGGTACTACGACTGCGGTAACTATTAATGCTTCACAGGCAGTTACTTTTGCTAAAGACGCAGTTATTAATAACGTTACTGTAGGGCATGGCGGTGGAAATGTAGCACACAATGTAGTTGTTGCCAATACAACAATTCCCTCAGGTGCAACAGGAGATTACAACAATGCTTTTGGGTGGAATACACTTAATGCTTTAACAACTGGTGCAAGTAATCAAGCATTTGGTAATGCGGCTTTGTATGCAAATACCACAGGAAGTTCAAATACAGCTATTGGTGAAACTGCTTTATTTTCAAACACCACCGCATCTAACAACACCGCAGTAGGTTATTCAGCACTTTATTCAAAAACAACAGGATATGGGTGCGTTGCTATTGGTGCATCTGTTTTATATGCAAACACTACTGGTGAAGGAAATGTGGGAGTTGGTGGAGATACTGGCTACTATGCCGCTCTTAAAACTAACACCACTGGTAGCTATAACTGTGCTTTTGGAACAGGTGCTTTGTATGCAAATACTACCGCAAGCAACAACACAGCAGTAGGTAGCGCAGCACTTTATAACAACACAACAGCATCAAACAATACTGCAGTAGGTTATACGGCTCTTTACAATAATACTACTGGAGCAAGTAATACAGCTTTAGGGTTAAATGCGTTAAATGCAGCAGTTACTGCTAATGGCAATACAGCAATAGGCTCTCAAGCACTTACTGCTGTAACAAGTAGCTACAACACCTGTATAGGTCAATTGGCTGGCTCTGGAATTACATCAGGTGGTCCAAATGTCTGTATTGGTGTTCAATCTGGAAACCATGATGTTTCATTGACAACTGGCTCTAATAACATACTTGTTGGTTCTTATACCGATGTAAGTGCGTCTGGTGCATCAAATCAAATTGTTCTTGGTTTTGATGTTACTTGTATTGGTGACAACTACTTCACTTTTGGAAGTGGTACTGGAGCTAATAGGGTTTACAACCAATTTAGTGCTAACGCTTCTTGGACTCGTTCTTCTGACCAAAGACTTAAAAAAGAGATTACTACCAACACAGAACTTGGTCTTAACTTTATTAATGACTTGCGAACAGTAAGCTATAAGTGGAAATCACCTGCTGAACTTGACCAATCCATGTCTGACTATGATGCTTCACAGACAGAACCGCTTTATCAAAACAAGATGTATGGTTTGATTGCTCAAGAAGTTAAGGAAATATTAGACAATCACAACATTACAGACTTCGCTGGCTGGAGCGTAACATCAGATGAACAAGGCGCTATTCAAGGTATATCTTACGAAATGTTTGTAATGCCTTTAATTAAAGCAATCCAAGAACTAAACGCTAAAGTAGATGCACAAGCAGCCGAGATTGCTGCATTAAAAGGAGCACAATAATGACTGTAACAATTAACGGAACGACAGGTCTTATCACTGCTGGAGCAACTAGCTCAGGTGGAGGCGGGGTAGCATCAAATACCGCATTGGGTGGTGATGCTTTAGTAGCAAACACAACTGGTGCTACTAATACCGCAATTGGTAATGAAGCCCTTAAAGCAAACACCACCGCATCTAACAACACAGCAGTAGGTTATCAAGCCGCCTACAGCAATACTACTGGTACAAGCATAGAAGCATTTGGTTATCAGGCTTTATACGCTAATACGACTGGTGCAAATAACTCTGCCTTTGGTTTTTATGCGTTACAAGCAAATACTACTGGTTCAAGCAATAATGCTTTTGGTAGAGGTGCTTTGGCGGCAAATACAACTGGTGCAAATAACACCGCATTTGGTTATCCAGCACTAAATTCTAATACTACTGGTGGTAACAACACCGCAGTAGGAGTAAGTGCTTTAGCATCAAACACCACCGCATCTAACAACACAGCAGTAGGTTATCAAGCTGGTTATAGTCACACAACAGGTACAGGCGGTAATACATTCTTAGGTCGTTTGTCAGGTTATTCAACAACTGGTAATGACAACACTTTTGTAGGTAACACTTCTGGTTACTCAATGACCACAGGAACTAAGAACACCATTCTTGGCCCTTACAATGGCAATCAAAACAGTCTAGACATCCGTACAGCAAGTAACTACATTGTGTTATCTGATGGTGATGGCAATCCTAAAGTTCTTGTTGATAACAACAGTATTTTTATTACTGGCGGTGCAGTTTCAGCGGGTGGCATTGATGTAGGAAGCTCTACTAATCCTGGAGTTGCTATTTATGGTGGTAGTGCAAAAGGAATTATTACAGTTCAAAACAATAATGATTCTAATATGTATATGTCCAAAGCAAGCGGATATTCGTCAGGAATTTATGTTAAGTTTTATGTAAATAGTTCACAAGTAGGTAAGATTGAAACTGGTGGTTCTACTACTTCTTATGTAACTACTTCTGATTACCGACTAAAAGAAAATGTTGTACCAATGACAGGCGCATTGGATAAGGTAGCATTACTCAAACCTGTTACATACAAGTGGAAAACTACAGGCGATTCTGGTCAAGGCTTTATTGCACATGAATTAGCAGAAGTTTGCCCTGATGCAGTAAGCGGTGAAAAAGACGCATTAGACAAAGATGGAAAAATCCAACCACAAGGCATTGACACATCATTCCTTGTTGCTACTCTTGTAGCCGCAATCCAAGAACTTAAAGCAGAAGTAGATTCCCTTAAACAACAATTAGGAAAATAAAATGACTGAACTCGTACAAGAAGTAACCGCAGAAGAAATCGCCCAGCACTACAAAGCGGCTCTTGATTCCGTAGCCCTCATCAATGGCGACAAGCCAGAGAACACTACAGCCGAAGAGTGGGCAGATACGATTGCTCGCAACAAAGAGCATTTAAACATCATGCTGGCAAAAGACTTCTGGACTACAGAGGACTTGACACCGTTACAAACCGCAGCGCAATAATTTTATCAACCAACCAAAGGAGAAAACTAATGGAAAACAAAAAAACACCCATTACTATCGACAATGTAGAGTACCAGTACGAAGACTTAACCCCAGAGCAACAGGCTATTTTTAACCATTGCATTGATTTAGACCGCAAGATTAACAGTGCGCAGTTCAATCTTGACCAGCTAAATGTTGGCAAAAATGCTTTCTTTGGGATGCTTAAAGATGCTTTGAATAAACCTGCAGAGGTGGTGCAATGATGTTTATTGTTTCTTGGGTATTTGATAAGTTTGGCTATATGCCTAAAATCAACATGGAAGTTGGTAAGGTTAATTTCGAACCAAAAATACCAGACTTAGAAGAACCTAAACCACGAGTAAGAAAGACACGTCCTTTACCATCTAAAGCTACTGTTGCTAAAACCACCATTAGAACTGCTCGTGCAAAGAAGGCAAAATAAAGTGAACTATGGCAGACCCGTTTGGTATATCCGAAGGAGTAAAAACTCTTAGTGGGAGTCTTGATGCAAGTCGAGAAGCCTCTAAGAATCTGTCAAAAAGCATTGAAGGTGTTCAACAAGATGCAGTAGATGTAGCGCAAAAGAAAGCACAAGAAAGACGCCGAGCGGCTAGAGAAGCGGAGTTTAAGAAAGAAAAAGCGCTGATTAAGGCGCTTGAATCATGGAAGCATAAGAAACAAATCTCTGATGAAGAAGCCAAAGTTAAAATTGATTTTGTTAAGAAGTACGGAGCAAAAGAGTGGGAAGCGGTACTAAAGATTAAACTGGATATTGAGAATATGGAACGCAAAGCCAATGAAGAATTCCAGCATGATTTAAAGGCAGTAAGAAGAGTGCAGTTTTATTGCTTTGCAGCAGCAGCTGTAATAGCGTGGTTTTTAACATGGGGTTATAAAGGATGAATATCCAAGACATTTTAAAGGCTGTATTGCCGATTGTTGTAGCGTGTTTGGCTTGGTTATTAGGTCAAGTATCAGACTTTTCTACACGGCTTACTAAGATTGAAGGGCAGATGCCAGCTTTAATTACCAAGGAAAATGTACCAACTGATTCTCCGCTTTCTGCCGAGGCAAGGCATAAACTTAAAGAAGAAATTTATAAAGATATACATCAGTTACAAGTTAAAGTGCAGTTACTTGAAGAACGAGAAAAGGGAAGAAAATAATGTTTCCATTGGGCGCACTATTAGACATTGGCGGTAAGATACTAGACAAGGTCTTTCCTGACCCAGCACAAGCAGAGCAAGCCAAACTCAAACTGTTAGAGATGCAACAAAATGGTGAGCTGGCTCAAATTGCAGCAGATACTGCAGAGCAGCAAGAACTTACTAAAAGACAGCAAGCTGATATGGCTTCTGACTCTACGCTATCTAAAAACATCCGCCCAATGACTTTGGTATTTATATTGGTTGTTTATTCTACTTTTGCCATGATGTCAGCTTTTGATGTTGAGGTAAACAACAACTACGTAGAACTACTTGGGCAGTGGGGTATGTTAATCATGTCTTTTTACTTTGGTGGTAGAACGTTAGAGAAGATTATGGATATGAAAGCTAAGAAAGAATGACGTATGACCAGCTAGACAAACTGGGTATTGACCATCAGTGGCTTGCCCCGCTAGAAGAGACTTTTGTCAAATATGATATTTCTACTCCCGCTCGCCAAGCTTGTTTTTTAGGGCAATGTGCTCACGAGTCTGGAAATTTCAAGACTCTTCAAGAAAACTTAAATTACAGCGCTGAAGGTCTAATGAAGACTTGGCCCAGTCGTTTTCCCACAAAAGAGATTGCAGACCAATACGCCCGTCAACCAGCTAAGATAGCTGGCAAGGTCTATAACGGCAGGCTAGGTAATACTAGTGAGGAAGAAGCTGCTAAGTATTTGGGCAGAGGACTCATCCAGCTAACTGGTAAGGAAAACTATGCAAACTGCGGACTGGGTATTGGCGTTGATTTTCTTTCTGACCCTACTTTATTGCTGGATGCACGATATGCGGCATTAAGTGCTGGCTGGTTCTGGAACAAGAAGGGCTTAAACAGCTTGGCAGATAGTGGTGATTTTGAGACAATGACTAAACGTATTAACGGTGGTTTAACTGGTTTAGATGACCGTAAAGCCAAAATTGCCAAAGCTCTATCTATATTAGGGTAAACCCTGTGCCATTACAAAAGCTACAATTTAAACCAGGTGTCAACAGAGACCAAACTAACTACACCAACGAAGGCGGTTGGTATGAGTGCGACAAAATTCGGTTTCGTTCTGGCTATCCACAAAAAATAGGCGGCTGGTTACGATACGGCACATTCGTTGTAGCAGGTATCTGTCGGCAAGTATTTAATTGGGTTACAACTGCTTCAGATAACTATTTGGCTCTTGGTACATCTAAAAAACTATACATTGAAGCAGGTCAGATTCTGTATGACATCACTCCAATTCGCCAGACTTTTGTCAGCCCAGCAACCAATAACTGTTTTACCACGGTCAATGGGTCTAAGACAGTTACGGTAACAATTAACTCCCACGGAGCTTCAGAGGGTGATTATGTAACTTTTTCTGGCGCAGTAGCGGTAGGTGGAATCTTAGCGGTTAACTTAAATACTGAATTTATTGTTGACTTTATTACAGCAAATACATTCACTATTACCACAACGACTGCGGCTACGTCTTCTACGTCAGGTGGTGGCGCTGGAATTACAGCTGCCTTTCAAATTAGCGTAGGTAATGACACTGCCTCGATTGGAAATGGCTGGGGTGCAGGTACATGGGGTCGTGGTGCGTGGGGTTCGGGTTCTGGTGTTCCAGTAGTCAATCCTCAGCGGGATTGGTTTTTGCAAAACTTTGATGACGACCTTGTAGCCAATATTCGTAATGGTGCTATTTATTACTGGAAAAACTCTGGTGGTACAGGAACTAGGGCTACTTTATTGTCAACAACAACCATAGGTAGCGTTGCGCCTTCTGATGTGCCTACGCAAGCAATGCAGGTTTTACTTTCCCAGAATGACAAGCATTTATTAGCATTTGGGGCTACCCCTTACGGTGGCGGTGCTTTTGACCCTTTGCTGATTCGTTGGGCAAACCAAGACCAACCTAATAACTGGACACCACAAGTCACAAATTCAGCTGGCTTTTTGCGGGTTTCTCGTGGCTCTGCCATTGTTTCTGCGGTTGCGACACGCCAAGAAATACTTGTATTTACTGAGGGTACGCTCAATTCTTTACAGTTTTTAGGTACAACAGACGTATTTGGTCTGCAAGAACTGTCTGACAACATCTCAATTCTTAGCCCTCGTTGCGTTGCTACTGTAAATAACACAGCTTATTGGTTTGGGCATGACAAATTCTATGCCTATGGTGGACGTGTAGAAACGCTTCCTTGTACTATCCGTAATCATGTATTCCAAAACCTTAATTACGACCAAGCTGACCAAATCATCTGTGGAACCAATGAAGGCTGGAACGAAATTTGGTGGTTCTACCCTACAGCAGATAGTCAAGTCAATAATGCCTATGTAATATACAACCATTTAGAGAAGATTTGGTATTACGGCACAATAGACCGCACTGCGTGGTCAGACTCCTCACTAAGGGAATACCCTCAAGCCGTAACTGGAACTTACTTTACAGGCGCTATTTCTAGCACCACTTTAACCGTAACAGGTATTGCGGCAGGTTATTTGCAAATTGGTTCAGTAATTACTGGCACAGGCGTAGCAACAGGTACAATTATTACTGCTTTGGGTACAGGTACAGGCGGTACAGGAACCTATACAGTAAACATCTCACAACTTGTGGTTCAGACTAGCATGACGGGCGATAGCGTTATTTATAACCACGAACAAGGTGTAGACGATAATGTCTTGCCAATGGCTTCGTATATTTCTTCGTCAGACTTTGACTTGGTAGACGGGGAACAATTTATCTTATCGAAGAGAATCATCCCAGACATTAGTTTTACGGGGTCTACAGCTGCCGCCCCTGAAGTCACTATGTATATTAGACCTAGGAACTTTCCAGGCAATGCTTATTCAAATAGCGAATCAAGCGCAGTAATTGAGACTTCAGTGGATATATACACCGAACAGATATTTATGCGGGCTAGGGCAAGACAGATGGCAGTTGAGATTGAATCTAGCAATTTAGGGGTTCAGTGGCAGTTGGGAAGCCCCCGTTTAGACGGTAGACCAGACGGAAAACGCTAATGGGAATGCAACGGTTTCGTTCGCCAGCACTACCTTTGGCTACCCCAGAATATAGCGAACAGCAGTTAGCGCAGTTAATCGGTGTTTTACGGCTTTATTTTACGCAATTGGATTCAAATGTTCCTTTACAAATGGATGGTATTCGGCTATTAAATTTACCAACATCAGGGTACAATTTGCCAAATGGGACTGTATTTCAGGTTGGGGAAGACTTAAAGATTGTTGTACCCAACATTTCTTATTTATATGGAGTATCTGCCACAGCTAGTGTGGGGACGGTAACGGTGACTATTATATGAACTACTACGCACAGGGCGGACAAGCTCACGGACTTAAAGCATTAGCTCAAGAGCTACCCCAATATGGTCGTTATGGTGATTCTATTGTTGCCCATATTAATCCACAAGAAGCTGGAATTCTAAAAGCTTTAGGGGGTTCTGGCACTATTAACCCACATACGGGTTTACCAGAATTTTTTAGCATTGGCAGTGTGTTTAAGCCAGTTCAACGTGCTATTGGTCAGTTAAACCCTTTAAATCCTGGTAGTGCTGTAAGCAAAGCTGTAGACAGCATTCCTATTGTTGGTGAAGCTAATCGAGCTATTAACAATCTAGGAACTCAAATATTCCAACCTTTAGAAAAGGCTATTGTTCAGCCTGCTAGCGCTGGTCTTGCAAGTTTTGACAAGATGGTTGGTAAAGCAATTCCAGGAGGATGGGGTACGGTTGCTCAGGTGGCTGCATCTATGATTCCAGGAGGCCAACCTTTAGCCATTGGCTTAGGCGCTTTAAATGGTTCTGGTGTAATGCACAAAGGCGGCAAATTTAATCTTCAAGGCGCTATGATTGGTGGAGCAACTGCTTATGCCACATCTGAATTAGGCGAATATTTAAGGGCTGCTGGTGGTGCACCTGATGCGGCTTTGTTGCCAGTATCAGAAGGGGCTGTTCCAGTAAGTGCAACGGCAGCCGAATTGACGGCAGATGAAATTGCAAAAAATTCTGCTAATGAAATGACTAGGGCACTGGCAAGTGAATCTGCTAATGTTTTAAAAGAGGTGCCGCAACCATACTCTATGACAGAGAATCTTTTAAAAGGTAACTTTAGTGATGCTGCATCTCAGCTTGGCACAAAGTTCACTGAGGGTGCATCTCAACTTGGTACGGATATGGCTAATGCCCCAGGAAATGCTTATGAGGCGGTTAAAAATTACAACTATAGCGGCGCTGTAGATAATGCTACAAAAGGAATGGGTGATACAGTTTCTGGTATTAAAAGTGTTTTAACTGGAAACATTGACCCAGCCGCTGCTGCAGCGGTTAAATCAGGTGCTACTATGGCTCCAATGATGGCTACAGCTGGAACTGTTTATGGCGTCACAAGCCTTGCAGCAATGGATGAGCAACGCAAATACCTTGAAGAAGCTAAACAAGCTAACGCTATTTCTCAAGCAGAATACGATAAAGCAATGGCTGAAATTAATCGTTCTACAGAAGATGCTCGTAAAGCCGTAAGAGAAAGCCCATTTAGTGCAAATCCTAATAGAGATGTCTCTATTGGAGATACTTTCTATGGCAGAGGCAAAGAATCAGAAAATCTTTATTCTCGTATGACTGGGGATAGCACGCTATATGCTGTTGGTGGCTCAGTAGATGATGAGTATGGCATAGATGAGGCTCGTGGTTTAAGCCAAGGTAACTTGCAAAATGGTCTCTTTGGTGGTGGAATTGCTGGTTATGCAGCAGGCGGGCACCTTGGCGGATATTCAGATGGCGGTCAGTTTTTAAACGGACCTGGGGACGGTATGAGTGATTCTATTCCAGCTTCTATTGAAGGAAAACAACCCGCTAGATTAGCAAATGAAGAGTTTGTTGTTCCGGCAGATGTTGTTTCTCACCTTGGAAACGGCTCATCTAAAGCTGGTGCAAAACAATTGTATTCAATGATGGATAAAGTCAGAAAAGCTCGCACCGGAACAGAAAAACAAGGCAAACAAATTAACCCACGCAAATATTTAGCTGCGTAAAGGATAAAAAATGGCAACATCTACCTCAATTTCAACATCCCTAACGGACGTCCCAGCCGTATTAAAACCGTACATTACGGATACTGGCGGTATATTACCAACGGCTCAAGGGCTTTTATCTAAAGATTACGCCACTACTTATGGTGACCCGTTAAAAGCAGCTGGATTAGCTGGTTCTGGTCGTGTTGCTGGTATGTCTCCAATGCAACAACAGATTGGTACTGAGTTAGGCGGCATGCAAACTCCTGGACAATTTGGTCTTGGAACTGGTGCCGCCGCTATGGGTCTTGGTGCCCTAGGTTCTATGCTTAGCCCACAGCAAACCCGAATGTATATGTCTCCATATGAGCAAAACGTTATTGATGTTAATAAACAAGAAGCGTTACGTGATGCACAAAAGGGATTGTTAACCAATAACCTAGCCGCGCCCAGACAAGGAACTTATGGTGGTGCTCGTCAGCTCTTAGCTCAAACTGAAATGGACCGTAACCTCCAAACTAAGCTAGGTAACATCCAAGCCACAGGCATGCAAAACGCATTTGATGCAGCGCAAAAAGCCCAGTTGGGTCAGGCTGCCGGTTATACTGGTTTAGGTCAAACATTTGGTCAGTTAGGAACTGCACAACAAGCTACAGATATTGACCGCCTCAAGACTCAAGGTGCGTATGGTGATTTGCAACGAGCTACCCAACAACAACAATTGGATGCACAATATCAAGATTTAATGACCAAGCTCAATTATCCATTGACAAGTTTAGAGACTATGAATAACCTAGTTCGTGGTGTTCCATTGACAAAAACCGGTGAAACAGGTTCTCAGACAACTCCACCACCAAGCTTTGCTAGTCAGTTAGGCGGTATGGGATTAACTGGATTGTCTCTCTATAATATGTTTGGTCCTAGAGGTTAATTATGAGCATACTTAGCGCACTTAAACAACAGAACAGCTCTATTGATGATTTAGCAAAACTTCCTCAAGCCATGATTATGCAGATGGCTCAGAAGGGTGAAATCCGGGAAGACATGCTTGCTCCAATTTTGGGACGTAAAGCAGAGATGGCTGATGCAGTAGCTCGTACAAAAGCGTTACAAAATGCCGGTCAAACACCTCCTACAGTAATGGAAAATTTAATGGCTCAGAATGCTCAAGCAGAGCAGCCAGCCATGGAAGATGCTGGAGTAGCACAGTTACCTATGCCAGAACGTCAATATGCCGGCGGTGGAATTATTGCTTTTGCAGATGGCGGTATGTCAGAAGAAGACTATGAAGATTACGAAGATAAGGTTCGTAAATCTAAAATGGAAAGAGCGTTTGGCGAGATTATGTCTGGAATTAAGAGTATTCCTGATAGAGCATCCTCAATGATGCAAGGTATGCCAAGGTCTTACGAGGCTACTAAAGCAGAACAAATGCAGCAATACGCCGCACCAGCTCAAACCCGTGGCTCACATCCTTATGAATCTCAAGTTATACAAGAAGCTAATCGTCAAGGTGTCGACCCCAATCTAGCCCTGCATGTACTGTATAAAGAAACAGGTAATTTAAAGAACCCTGAAAATGCCCGTTCAAAAGCTGGCGCCATTGGCGTCATGCAGTTGATGCCTGGAACTGCTAAAGAGCTCGGCGTAGACCCAACAGACCCAAGTCAAAATATTGCCGGCGGAGTTGCTTATCTTAAGAAAATGTACAACAAATACCAAGACCCAGCATTATCTGCTGCTGCGTACAATGCAGGACCCGGTAGACTAGACAGGGCATTGCGTGCAGAAAACGGCATCAATAGCTTACCAAGAGAAACTCGTAATTACATAGTAGGCTTGGCGGAAGGTGGTGAAGTACGTCATTTTGATGAAGGTGGGTATTCAGATTTAGGAATCCCTATGATAACTTCTCCAGATATGGGCGAGTACAAAACAATTGTTCCTGGAACTCCTGAGAATTTGTTAAACAATAAACAGATTACTCAAGAAGAATATAACCGAATGAAAGAAAGACAAGCTCCTAAAAAAGTAGTTACTCCTCAAGCAACTACTGAAGCGCCTCCTGTATACCCTTACAAACCACAGGAAGCTCCTGCAACAGAACAGGATTACTATGCAGAGCTACTTGCTCAAAACAAAGAAGCCCGTGCCGAATTAAAAAAGAGCGCTGCAGAAGATAAGAATCTTGCTTTACTGGCAGCTGGTCTAGGCATGATGGGCGGTACATCTCCATATGCATTTGCCAATATTGGATTGGGTGGTAAGGCTGGAGTGGAGCAGTATGGCGCATCTAAAGCCCGTCGTGCATCTGAATTAGCAGCCTTGAATAAGGCTGATATAGGCGCACTAGAAGGCAGAGAAATAGGTAAGATAAGAAAAGCAACAATGTTGTCAGCAGAACGTGGTCGCTTAAGTGACGACTACAGAATGGCTGAAAAGAACATTGTAGATAGAGCCAATAATTTCTTAGTTAAAAATAATCCTAGATTTAGTATGTTGCCGGACGACCAAAAATCAGCGTTATTGCAGCAAGAAATTAACAGGATTAAACGAGAAGACCCTTACTTCCAAGGATTAAGTCAACAACTTGGCATTCAACCTATGCCAGCAATGCAACAAAATCGTACAATAAACTTTTCAAACATTAAGTAAGGGAAAGAATGCCTTACAACATTCAGTTACCTGACGGGACGTTAGTTGAAAACATTCCGGATGATTTAGACCCGAGCGCTGCTAAGGCAAAGATATTAAACGCATACCCAGAGCTAGCCCTTAATGAGAAGCGTACTTGGGGTGAGGCGGCAACTGATATTGCAGCAGGTCTTGGAAAAGGTGTTGCTGGATTAGCACAATTACCGGGTCAAGTCGGTGAGTTAATGGGTGTATTTACCCCAGACGAAAGAGAATTAGGACTTCAAGGTGCTGCACGGCAATTTGAGAAGTTTGCTGAACAAGCTAAATCTCCAGTCTTAAAAGCCAAAGAAGCATTACGGGCTCAGAAAATCAATCAAGCAGAGGGTTTTTGGGAAGAAGCCGGCACTGCAATTAAAAGCACGTTTACAGACCCAGCCCTATTAACCTCATTCTTATCTGAACAGATTCCAAATTTAGCAGGAACATTGGGCGGCGGATTAGCGACTAAGCAGGGCGTTAAGATGCTCATGAGAAACGCCACCGAAGAGGCGTTGGCTAAATCAGGAACCCGTGGAGCTATTGGTACCGGCGCAATCATGCAGGGTGCAGACATCGGTTCTGACACCTATGAGAAGGTCTATGACGAGCTTATTTCCCAAGGATATGACAAAGATTCAGCCGTTAAAGAAGCTCTTTCTAGAGCCCGTATAGCGGCTATTGAAGCAGCAGCATTAACTGTTGGAACGTCTTTTGGTGCAGGCTCTACCATTGAACGAGCATTAACCCGTGGTATGGCTGGAGCTCCTAAAACGGGAATTATCCGTGGAACATTAGGGGAAACCCTAAGTGAAGGTGTAGAAGAGGCTGGTGGTCAATTAGCGTCTAACCTTCAACTACAAGCAGTAAAACCAGATACAGATATATTTAAGGGTGTTGGTGCAGCAGCAGGTCTAGGAGCTCTCGGTGGCTTAGCCTTTGGTCTGAAGTCTAGCCTTGTAAACTCAGCCAATGCCAATGAATTAGCAAACGCTAAAAAACTGGTAGAGGAAGCTCAAGCTAGAGCCAAGGAAAGTAATCAACCACAGCCTGTAGACATCCCACGTCCTGCATTGTCATATGACCCTAATGCACCTACCTCTGTAGGTTCTGAGACGTTTTATGTGTTCCCTGATGGCAGAGTAGCCACTAGCGAAAGTTCTGCCTTTAAAGAGCGTTTTGGTATGAATCCGCCACCTGCAACGGGAACCACTGAAGCCTTTGCTAAGCCAGAAGACCAAGCCGCTATTATGAAAGCCCGTTGGGATGAGGCAAGAGCCAATTCTCCTACGATGCAAAAGTTCTTTGCCCATAAAGAGACTGTTACTAAAGAACAAGCAGCACGCCGTCAACAAGCGGAAGAGGCGTTTAAAAACGCTACTCCAGAAGGCGGACTATTCTTTGCTCCTAAACCACAAGAGCCTGCAGTATCTCCAATGCAGACAGTTGCCGTATTTGACCCAGTAGAGGGTGTTAAGTTCTTTGAAGGCGTTCCAAATAAAACAGCAAGCGGCGTTAACCTTTTAGACGCTAATGGCAAAATTATAGAAACCTTTAAAGATAGCAAAAAAGTTGTAATTAACCCAACAGAACAAGACATATACAACTTTGAAACTAAAGGATATGAGCAAAGAGTCAAGGCTATGGCTAAGGACTTGGAAGCTGCTGGTGCACAGGTTACAAAAGCAAATAATGCGTTTAAAGAGTTTTTACAAGCCCGCCCATTAAAGGGTAATTATTATGGCGAATTTATTAATCCACGGCATCCGACTAATAAGTTATTAACCAAATCACAGCAAAAAGGTTTTTTTACTAATGACCGTCCCAAAGGTCAAGATTTAGATGATTTAGCAAGAATTGCTCATGACGTAGGATATTTGTCTGACGAAGAGTTCTTTAACCCTAATGACAATGGCGGCGTTAATGCTTTAACAGATAAGATTAAAGCGCTTTACGATGGCGACATTGTGTCGACACCTGGATTAGAACAAGCTAATGCTCAATATAAAGCTATTTTTAATGAATATGAGAAGCTAGATGATGAAGTTCAAAGACGTAAAGAGCTTGTTAAAAATATCCCTTCCGAAGAGCAAACAGCAGCAAAGTTATCAGAAGAGTTTGTAGCGCCAGAAAAGGGTGCTAAAGCTGGCCCTGTAACCCCAGAGGAATACGCTCAAAGAGAGCCAGTAGTTCCCTCTACCAATATTGGTCCAAATGGTGAGATATTGGGAGTGTCTATTGAATCGCCTCCGGTAGATGATTATTTTTCAGAAGCAGTGCCGGAAGAAAGTGCTCGTGAACCAATTGCAGAGCCTGTAGTTGCTGGGCTACCAGAATTGCCAACAGAAGGATTAAGAGTTCCCAAGGGACGCCATCCTCAGGTTGTTGCTGCCGCTAATTTATTGCAGCAAGGAGCAATGAATAGAGAGCAGTTTGAGCAATATGTAAATCGCTATATGCCAATTACTATGGTTTCCAAGCCGGACGCTCCAACATCCCTAGAAAAAATGAAGGAAGTTCTTAAGTCTAATCAGATAGATGATATTAATCCGGACATTAAGAACGGCACTAAAGTTGGTTTAAGAATGGATATTAACGCCCTTCAAAAAGGCGGTAGCGTTGTTTCTATTCACCGTGAGGGAACTAAAGGAACTCATGGAAAAGTTATTGGATACTCTAGTACAGCATATGTTAAGAATGTTAAATTTGAGCCCCGTAATGAAAAGGCAGCATTAAAGGTTGCTACGGGTCAAGAATATAAGATGCCTCAGCAAACTGTTGAAGGCGAGTGGGTAAACATGTCTCCTGAAGACGCCTATAAAATGGTTCAGGAAAAACTAAATGACCCAGCATGGTCTCAAATTAGTTTAGACCCTTTCCGCCATTCTTATTTCTACGACCGCTCTAATACGCAGCCGGTTGTATCGGCTTCGGAAGTGCTTCAGGTTGGACGTTTCTTGTTGGCAAAAGATGTTCAATACGGCTCTAAGAAAAACTACCTATACGAAAAACAAACAGCCACTCCATTTGCAGATAAGTTTATTGCGGATGAGAAAAAACTAATGCGTTCTTTGCGTCAAGCATTAGATAGCATGGGATTAAACGACGTTGGTCTTCGTTTTGAAGATTCTATTAATGAGTATATCAACGGGAAAATGACGGCAGTCAATGGTTTGTATTTAAACAAGTTAATTAAACTATCCTTATCTGGCGACAATATGTTGCGTTCGTTTAACCACGAAGCACTACACGCTATGAAAGATTTAGGTCTATTCTCTGCTGCAGACTGGAATCTATTGGAGCAAAAAGCCCGTTCTGAATGGATGGCTAAGTATGATATCGCCAATAGCTATGGGGACGAGACAACAGAAATTCAATTAGAAGAAGCTATCGCTCATGCTTTTGCTGATGTTCAAACACAAGCTCCAGCTGTTAAATCCATTATGTCTAGGGTTGTTAACTTCCTAAAACGTATTGGTAACTGGTTAAAAGGTAATGGCTACAGAACTGCAGAAGATGTATTCCAAGAGGCAGGAGCCGGCAAACTAAAAGGTAAACAAACTATTACTGGAAAAGCTAGAGAGCAAAATCTTGCTAAATGGTTTGGGGATAGCAAAGTTGTTAATGAGGACGGCAGCCCAAAGGTTGTTTATCACGGCACTGATAAAGAGGATTTTAGTATTTTTGACCCGGCATCTTGGTTTACTGAAAATACCGATGAAGCAAATGCATATACAAATGACCAATATTTAAGAAAAAGAGAAAGACTTTTAAATAAATATACATTATCTGAAGATACATCTGCTGTTGGTCAAACAGTACCCTATGTATCCGTTCTTTCTGATTTAGGTAAGTTAGAGGTAGGAAAGTTTTATGCAGAAGGTGGAGAAGACGGTCCGGTATATAAATATTTAGGTAAAAATAAATTTGAAGTGTTAAAAAATGTAGTCGTTGACCATGATTCTTTTAAATACACAAGTGATGGCAATCAATCAATTAAGTTAAAAAAAGGCAATTCACAAGAAGCAGTAGACCAAGTTAATGACACGAAAGAGTATGCCAATGAATTTGTTGGCGGTGAAGGTGGGCGTGTTTACCCAGCATTTCTTTCAATAAAAAATCCTCTTTATTTAGATGCAATGCAAATCAATAGTTTTAGTCAAAGACTTGGGAAAAGCAAAGAAGATATTAAAAAACAAATTGATATATGGAAATCTCAAGGGTACGACGGCATCATTACCACAAGTGATGAGGCAAGATTTTTTCCTGAAGTAAGAGAAGCCTTCGGTGGAGAACCAAAACAATACATACCATTTGATTCAAATCAAATTAAATCTGCTACTGGCAATACCGGTGCATTTAGCGCAGAAAATCCTGATATTCGTTTTGAGAAAAAAGCCCGTGCTGAAAGAGCTAAAACATTAAAGGTAGCTGAAGGTATTGACCCAGACTATGCTGAAAAGATACGTAAACAGTTTACTCAAGAGAAGGCTACTGTTAAAGAGAAGTTTGATAATCTAAGGACTAATTTCTTTGACCGCATGGTTACTGGTGTGTTTGATGAGTTCCGTGCCATTAAAAACTATTCCGATGAAGCGTATATGCAAGCCCGTCTGTCCAAATCTATTGACGGCGGTCTTCAAGGATTGCTAGAGTACGGTCAAGTATTCCTAGATAACGGGGCGCTAAACATTAAGCCTGGCACCAAAGGTCTATTAGAAATTCTTGCTCCGCTAGGTTCTGAAGTAGACCAATACCAAATATGGAAAGCATTAAACCGTGATGCTCAGGTAGCTGAGAAGTATGCTAAATGGAAGCAAATTCCTGCTAAAGATAGAAAAGGTTTAAAAGAACCAGCTCAACCATCATTCCCAGCAGATGTTATTGCAGGCCGCAATGAATTAACAAAAGGTCAATTAGACGGCAAACCCCGTTTATCTGTTTATCAGACTGCTTTGAATGAAGAGAATGCTCTTAATCGTTCCGTATTAAACGTGGCAAGGGAAGCCGGAATTATTGATACAGAAGGTTATCAGAACTTCTCCAATGACATTTACTACATTCCGTTTTATAAAGCTATGGAAGACGGCGATGTTCAGTCTGTCAGCTCATCCTCTAAGTTGACCGGTCAATACTTTAGCAAAGCATTAAAGGGCGGCGAAAAGAAGACGAATGACTTGATGGAAAACGTCTTGATGAATTGGTCACACATTCTCTCAGCGTCCGTTAAAAATATTGCAGCACAAAATACAATTAAAGCTGCAGAGATGATGGATGTAGCAGAGAAGTCTAAGCCGATGGATGGCAAGTATCCTGCTAATACCGTGAAGATTATGCAAGAAGGTAAAACAGCTCACTATACGCTGTCAGACCCAGACCTAGTAGATGCTATCTCTACCATCTCTTATCTTGGACCAAAGTCAGCATTCTTGGATATTGCCAAGGGATTTACTAACGCACTACGTTATGGTGTAACACTGAGCCCAGCGTACAAGATTCGCAACTTAATCCGTGACTCCATGTCTTCCGTTGCCGTCTCTGATTTATCTCCTAATCTAGCAAGCAACATTTATAATGGACTCGCCCTATCTAAAAAAGGCAATCCAACGTTCGTAGCAGCATTGGCTGGCGGCGGCATTTTTGAAATGGGCACAGCTCACGAAGGCAACCAAGCTAAGCTAATTAAGCGACTGATTGACAAAGGCGTATCTACTGGAACAATCCTAGATACACCAGAAAAGATTAAGGCAAATCTACAAAAGGCACTTGATTGGTATAATGAACAAGGTAATAAGTTTGAAAATGCCAACCGTCTAGCTCTTTATAAGAAATTAATAGACAGCGGTAAGTCTCATTTAGAGGCGTCATATGCAGCCCGTGACCTCATGGACTTCTCTATGCAAGGTCAGTTCCGTACAATTAAAGTAATTGGTTCTGTAGTTCCGTTCTTTAATGCTCGATTACAGGGTATATACAAGTTAGGCAGAGACGGCTTTGCTCCAACATCTCGTGTTATCTATAATATGGCTACGGGTAAACCCTTAGATATTAATGATAAGAAAAAAGCACAACGCTTTATGGCGGTCTCTAGTGCAATTATGTTGGCGTCTTTAGCACTTTACAGCGCATACAAAGACGATGAAGACTTCCAACGCCGTGAGGATTGGGATAGAGATAACTTCTGGTGGTTTAAGATTGATGATGTTCAATTCCGCATTCCTAAGCCATTTGAAATTGGCGCCCTTGGAACGATTGCAGAGCGTACATTAGAGCAGATTACAGATGAGAACGTAGAAGGCAAAGTCTTTGGTAATCGTTTGAATTCTATCTTGATGGATACATTCTCTCTTAATCCAATGCCACAAATGATTAAGCCGATGATTGACTTGTATTCTAATAAAGACAGCTTTACCGGTGCTCCAATCGAATCTGCTGGTATGGAGCGTTTATCCAAGCAAGAACGTGCTACCGAAAGAACAAGCGGTATTGCTAAAGCATTAGGCGGCGTATCTGAGGCAGCCTCTAAAGTATTGACATTTAATCCAGATGCACAAGGGTTCTCTCCAGTACAAATGGATTACGCTATTAAGGCTTACTTAGGCTGGATGGGTGCTACTGCCGTATCGACTGCAGATAGAGCTGTAGAGCCATTCCAAGAGGGTGCAAAGGTTCATCCGCCAATTATTGATACATTGGCTATGGGCTTTATCAAGACCATGCCGGAGACTCAATCTAAGTACATGACGCAGTTCTATCAGAACAACGAAAGAATCCAGTCAGCCCTAGCAGATATGCGTCATTACGCCGAAATTGGTGACTCTGAGAAGTTACAAAAAGTCATGGAAGAAAGAGGCGATGATATTGCTCTTGCTAAAGTATACGACCAGACTACTAAACAATTGGCTCAGCTGCGTAAACAAGCTCGCATGGTAGAGACTAATCAGGCGATAGACCCAGCAGACAGAAGAGACGAAATGGCACGCATAAAAATCATGATGTCTGACATGGCAAGGCAAGTTGAAGAGATGAGAAAGTCATTAAAAAAATAGGGACATACCCTAACTTCACACAAATGTCTTATAAATCAATGTATTATCTGGTTAGCGTTGACTAACAGGGGAAAATAACGTGACTAAATATTTTTTAACAGATGACCAATTTATAGAATCTTGGAGAAAAATTGGCAGTCCGCAGAAATTTGCTAAAGAACATGGATTAGACGTTAGGTCAGTTTACAATCGGCGCCGTTCCATAGAAAACCGGTTAAATATTAGTCTTCCTTCACTAGAAGACCAAAGATATACCCCCCTGAAAAAGCTAGAACAAGTCATTGGCAATGCCCGCAGGGGTATTGAAATGGATAAGGGAAGGGTAGTAGTCTTCTCAGATGCCCATTTCTGGCCTGACGAATATACAACGGCTTATAAAGCCCTTCTGATGATAATCAAGGAATTCCGTCCTAAGGTCGTGATTGCAAATGGAGACGTATTTGACGGCTCTCAGAATAGCCGACACCCTAGGATTGGCTGGACACATAGCCCTACCGTTAAAGAAGAGCTAGAAGCCTGCCAGGATTTCATGGGAAACATCCAAAATGAAGCTATAGGAGCTCAATTAATCTGGACGATGGGAAACCATGACGCCCGTTTTGAAACGTTCTTGGCAGCTCAAGCACCCCAGTATGAGGGAGTATCAGGGTTTACCCTTAAAGACCACTTCCCACACTGGCAGCCTTGCTGGTCGTATTGGGTTAATGAGGATACCTGCATTAAACACCGTTGGAAAGGTGGTTTTGGAGCCGGAAGAGCCAATGCCCTTAATTCAGGCGTAAACATGGTTACAGGGCACACACACAATTTGGCAGTGCAACCTATTACCGACTACAACGGAACCCGCTATGGCGTTCAAACAGGCACTTTAGCGGACATTTATGGGGAACAGTTCACCCATTACACGGAAGATGGCTGCAAAGACTGGCGTTCAGGGTTTGCTTTACTGTCTTTTGAACGTGGTAGACTGATGTTGCCAGAGCTTATTCAGGTCTGCGGTGAGGACGAATTTGAGTTCAGAGGCTGCATAAACAACGTATGAAATTAAATCCATCTATTCTTCGCAACTTATACAGCGCAATTTACTGTATGAAGCCGTTTCAACGGTGGCCTATGCCATTGCCAGAGCAGATTAAGTTTATTGTAGATTCAGACCCAGAGACTATGGGCACTTATCTTTATGATGACGGAGAGCAGTATGAGCACGTCATTACTATCTCAGACAAGAAATGCGGACATTTAGCAACAGTTATCCGTGTTTTAATCCATGAATGCGTCCATATGAGTCGCTGGAAGACTCAAAAATGGAGCCATCACGATGCCGAATTTAGACGGCGCACTAAAGTTATATCAGACGAATTAGGGTTTGACCCACTCGAACTATAGGGGGTAGCGGCGTTCCTCTGCGTCCAGACCTTCGGTCGCCCCCTACCTTATCTCTTCCTCTGCCATATGACAAAAAATGCCGCACTCAATGGCATGTTCTTTTGGGTAGTCACCAGCTCCAACCGGTAAGTCTGACAACCAAATACGCTCACCCTTGTGCTTTAATATTTTTGCCCCAATCAATTTTTCCATGGAAGCCATGCGATTAAACTGTTCGGGGAAGTCTACTCTAATCTTATTCCAATAACCGAGACCGCCTTTTACACACCCAATACAGTTATTGTTTTGGTATCCCAGTTTATACATTGCTGGCAATTCAATTCCAGCTCTATCAATCATGGCTAAACAGTCAGATTTTCCAAGTCCTTTGTCTATCAAAATAGACCACAACTTAACGCTATTGTTAGCGTCTATAAAGCGGTCTACTCGGTCTTGTTCTTCTGCTGTATATCCAAATACTTGAATGTCATCCGGCAGCTCAAATTGCTGGCGCATATCTTTTTTGAGGTGAACTGTGCAGGGTGCACCAGCTATACCTACAATGTACTTGCGTTTCTCAAATACCTCATAAATGCTGCCGTTGTATTTGTCGTTTTGAATAACGGTAATTGGTTGACCGAACCATTGTTCACAATCTTTCATAAAGCGCATATTGTCTGGATGCTCTTCTTTGACGTGGCAATAGACAACCTCTACCGGAGTTGTGCTTTCAGATATCGCTAATTTAGTAGCGACAGCACTTGCTGCGCCGCAAGAAAACCAGCTAATTATTCTACTCATTTAACCTCTAAGTGTTCTGTTTCAAAAAGCCAGCCAATTGTTTTGCGGTGTGCTTCCTCCCACGCTTCAATACGTTCAGCCTTGGAGAGCAATTTGCCCTGGTCAATATCAGCATGGCAGGTGAAACATAGGGCAGCGCATCGGTAGTCATGGGCTTTAAGTCCTCTGCCTTTACCATCCCGAAGCTGATTGGAATGTGCAGCCACAACTGTGCCGTCTTCTCTACCACATATCTGGCATGGGGATTGTCTAAGTATTTCAAGTAATTTCTTATTCCTATACATCAATCATTTTCCGAACGCATATTCCAACTAAGTCTATGGGCGTATTTATAGGGGGCTGTGCAGTCATTATGTAGTTTTCTGATACCTGCCATCCACCAGACTGGGTTTTCACTAATAAACCTTTGTCTTGCAAGTTTCTTAGATGAATTCCCAAGGATGAATTATTCATCCCCAAGCTCATATCAGATGTTTTTGTCCCCGGGTTCTTTGAAAGATACTGGAGTATCAATGTTTTTTTGTCCATAAAAGAAATGTGTGCTTCCGTCAGGTAATATTTCATATTCTGGGGCAGCAAATCCAGCGGCCTTAAGCGCTAGTATAACCTCTTCTAAGTCTATATCTTTCTGTGCCAAAATGCGGTCTTCTGAAGTAAAGGTAGTCATAAGTGTTTCTCCCAATGGATATCTTGTGATAATTCCTGCGTTTTCATTGCCTTTTCAAACATCTGTTTCCAGTATTCAATTTCTTCTAGCTGTTGTTTTATAACCCAAGATGCGGTAGCCACGTTCTCTGAACCAGCGATTGCCTTGTCTTGCATATCGTTAAATAACTTGTCAAGGTCTTTTACAAATACTTCTATATCAAAATTTTTCATTTCTTTTGTTCCCTTAGTTGTTTGTTAAATTCTTCTACTTCTTTCCACCATGCATCTGAATACTTTGATGGTTTTGTTTGGTTTTCAATTTCCTGTGTAGATGCAGCCAACTCCCATAATGCCCGCTCTTGTTTCATCCCCAGCTGACGACCAGCCTCAAATCCTGCAGCGTGTTCCATTGCCTCATAGTGGCTCTGCTTTTCAATCATGCGCTCGATGCGTCCGTTTAGATTTTCTATTAAGGCTTGTTGGTTGCGTAGCATGGTGGCACACTCGTTTACATGTACCCAATCTGCTCTAGTAAAGCAAGCCTCTAATTCATCAGCTAGTTCATTTGCGTTCATATTTTGGTATCCCTTTTAAAATTAACCCAAGGGTATTCCCTAATATCTCCATCAGACCACTTTACGTACACATTCTCTTTGTCTGATACCCAGCATCCTAAAATATGTTTCCCATTACGATGATTAGAGTAAGCAATATTGGCACCAACAACAGTTTTACAACCAATATCTGTAAGTGCAATGGTACCGCCACCCTCATTCTCAAGTTCAGCTATTATTCCGGCTGCGCTTGCGCTTAGGGACAACAGCAGCAATCCCGTTATCAATATTTTTTTCACCGTATAACTCCTCCATGAGTTCGTCCGCTAGTTGTACCGCTTTCTTAGGTTCTGCTATCGTCAAGGCAAAACAAGCTGCCAAGAATCGCATATGCTTTTTATCATCCATGTTTAGCTAACATTTTAAGCTGGTCGACAAGCATAGTATTCATCGGTTTTCCCTTATAAGACAAGAACTTAAGGTGCTCATTTTCAGAAACCACTTTACAGGCATCCCGCAGTCCTTTGTTATATCCACTGTTAAATTCTTCGCCGTTTTCTAAAGCCATAATCAAAGCATCCCGAATAAATGCGGAAGCCTTTCTTTGTTTAGCCATTCCCTTGAGCTTATTGATATGCTCTTGGGGAAGGTACAAGCTGTACGGGATTAGTTTTTCCACTCTTTGTACTCCGTGTATAGTTCTTTTAGTTCGTTTTGGGCAGTCATGTTTACTTTGATATCAGCCCGAGAGCTGATTTTTAAATAGCTAGTTAACCATTCCACACAAGCCGGCTCAGTCATTTCAAATAGCTGACCAGTTTCGTGTAAGTAATCCCAAAACTCTTTATCTCGGCATAGCATTCCTGCCAGCTTAACCATCTGAGCACCAGCAAACTCTTGACGATTTAATGGCTCTTCATTGTCTGCAAGGCGCACCATAACAACCATGTAACGAGCCCCAACAAAATCTTTTACAATTTCGTCGGGTATTTCGTCTGGATGGATAGCTAAGTTCATAACATACCCATCCTTGGTCTGTTTAAGAGCGACTTTTTTAGCCTCAAACTGACTCGTCTGCATCCTCAAGTCCTTTATAAATTCCCAGCTTAGATTCAAGATAATTAATGATTAACATAAGGTCTTTAATCACGGTATCCTTTTCCATGTTGTCTTTGATAGTGTCTTTGAGAGCGTCTTTTAGGTCATCTAAAATCTTCTCTGTCGCTATTTTCTTCACTCCCATGGGTCTTTGTCCGTAGATTTAGGTGCTGCGTCCTTAACATAAGTATCTACTGCAAGCGATAGGAATTTGTTTCCGGTCTTGGATTCCCGTTTCCATGCGGATAACTTAACGGCAATCGTCTCATCATCGGATTGCTCCAATAAAAGCTTGGCGTATTCCCTGTCAATCGCAATGGTTCCAAAGAAATCGGGGGACTTCTCGGTACGCTTTTGTGAAGAGATGTGTAGTGAGCCGGTGTTTGGTCTTACTTCGTATTCCATAATTACTCCTTAGTTAATGATTTTTTTGTTGCTGAAAAACTTACCATAATCTGTGCATATGCTTTTTCGTCTAACTCTTTTGCTTTATCAAACACAACACGATTATTCTTAAAGATATTGGCTACATCGTCTGGATGGGTAGCTATTGCCAGCAATGCATTTACGCCGGCTTTTAACGACTCCATCCATGCGTTAACGTCTTCTGTTTCCATGACTGTTAACTGCCACTCTCCTGGCTTGCCTGCCGTTTTCCCTGTTAAGGGTTTGTTTACAGACATTTCTGCCGCTTTCTTAACTGCTGCCTTAGGTGCTGGGATATTTGGCACTTCTGGCATTGGCTTAGTGTCTCCAGTATCCGGCGGAATGTCTTCGCCGTTGTATATGTATAGCCCAATTCCATGCAGGGCGATTGCCTTAGCTAAGCAACGCTGCATAGCAGTATTGACGGCAAAAGAATCCGGCTCAGAAATCGGCTTATTCCGATAGTCCATTACTGGAAGCTGTGCTGTACGGGCTATATCATTGGCAATAACAGTACAAAATACCATTACAGAACCACCGCCCCAGCGTTGATACTCCGGATAAAACCAATGTGCTTTAGGGTCAGCTAATAATAACTGGTCGACCGCCCATGCCCAAGATAGATACGTAAGATTATTTTTCTTCTCAGTATATTTAGAGACGTCTATCTGTCTCAGTTCTTTGTATTCCATGATTATAGTTTCTCCAAGTACGCATCAGCTAAACATGCAGCTTCTTGATATATAGAATTACATAGAATTTCTTCAAAATCATCTGGCGGTTCTTTACGAGTCGCATCATAAAATTTCAACATGTCTTTAGACTTGTCAGTTGTTGTTGGGGCTAATGCCAACATAAAGTCGTAAATCATTTCTTGCCTTGTCTTCATCACTTCTCCTCTTTAAGTACTACTTCGATTAACTTTTCCAAATAGTGCTGGGCTTTACGCAAGTCCTCAACATTATTCTTAAACCGGTAACGGGAAACGTATTTAACAATGTTCCCCTCAAGATAGCCAAGGTCATTGGCAACTATATAATCCCATGGCTGGATTGCATTCTTTGAGTAATGCGTACCGCCTACCTGCATACCATTTGCACTCATTGGTTTTCCTCTAAATACGCTTTGTATTGGTCACAATATGGGGCTACTTGGCAATACTCTTCGCAGCGCACTCTCCTGCCTTTGCGTGTTTCAAGTACATATCCTTTGCCCAATTTTTTTACTTCTTCCTCTGCATCTTCTACTGTATCGTGTAAAGACTTTGCTCTTTGATTGCCATCTTTCTTGACGGCATAGACTGTTGGTCTTTCCCACATTTCCTCTGCTGTACAGTATTGTAACACTTCTGTTGCATCTGTTGCAAATTTAGCCTCGGAATGAATATGGATTTTGCTACGGATAAATAGTTCCCGTTGTTCCATTGTCCATAACTTAATTGGTATGACGACCGCCCGAGCCTCTGGATAACCTTCTTTAGTTTGGGCATCCCGTTTGTTCCAGTCTCTGACAATAGCAATAATAGCGAGCTTATGGACGGGAGCTTTTTTTACATACTCTACCAGCCAAGCATAACAGTTAAGCTGCTCTTCCCATTCTTTCTTCTCATTCATTACCGCCCAAGCACCAACATTTTTATAGTCGTTAATCTCAATGCCTTTGTCGGACTCAATCTGCAAGTCAATAGCTCCTGAAACGCTCCAGCCATCTAGCTCAGCAAAGAGACGCTCTTCCACAATATGACCGGGCACTTTGCCTTGCTCTAGGATGTAATGCATTGCCGTACCCCATAGAGAAGGAATAAGTTCTGTAACATCCTGCTCTATCAGATGGTCATACTTCTCCCGCAGCTGGACAATCCGTGGGCTAGTTAGTAGGCCAGTGACCGACATATGCGAAGCACCCTTAGAATAGGTAGGACGCTTTACCGCTTGGACTATTGTCTCTGGTAATCCGTATTTATTGGTTATCTTCAATTGTTTTTAATCCATGCAGCCAACATCTCCGCACTTGCTGCGACCGCTAATAACATTCCTACGGCAGCTTTTTTATCGCCAGCTAATAAAAAGTCATTAATCTCTTTCATAGACTTGTTAATGCTTAGCATTGTTTCACTGTAATCCACCATCACTTGCTCCTGTATCCATGGCGTGCGCCATTGTTATCAAAATAATTTACTGTACCACTAGGCGCTATGGTCTCATATCCAATACGGTTTCCTCTATTATCGTAAACCCCGTTGTTAGCGTTGTAGTTGTATTGACTATTGTTCCAGTTTTGTGGACTGTTTTCCCATTTGGTACTGCTGTTGTTGTAGTTGTATTGACTGTTTTGCCAGTTGTCTGGGCTTCTCTCCCAGCTCTGTTGTGCACATGCCGGCTTAGAAATCATCACGCCAATAAAAACCACGCAAGCAACCACAATCCCTGTTGTAACGGCTCCGGTAGCATACCCAATATTAAATGCTAGTTGCTCATTCTTATCCATTTTTATTCCTATTTTGTTGCCATCATATAAAGACCCACATTACCAAGAGCATAGCCAGCGTAGCAAATAGCCATGCCCACGTTACCTTTGAAATACTGCTCTCCGGATATATACGCATAAATTGCTCCTGTGAGAATGATTAACCAACTACTCATAATTTAAATTCTTTTTCTCTAACTATCTTGGTTAAAAGCATCCGAATGGCAACAGATAAGTTAAGTCCGTGAGCCTTTAAAATTTCTTCAGCTTGTTGTTTCACTTCACTATTTACTCGTGCTCTTATCATGTCGTTCATTAGCAGCGCCCATCTATGTCTATTTCTTTTTTCTTCTTTTTCTTCTTCTTTAAAATCTTGCCCATAAGCTCTTCTCGGCGGGCTTTTACTTCCGGAGTTGCGTACTCGTTAAGCTGGTGAACTTGTTTGTAAGTATCATCTAACCAATAGCAGCGCATCTCATGGAGGGTGTAGATTCCAAGAAGGGCATTCATTACCTCATCCTCAGTCATAGGCCAAGAGCGGTCGCCGTAAGTTTTAAACAGCATTTCAATATCTTTGCCGGTCTGCTCTACGGAAAATATCTCGTCCTCTAAATCAAATCGTGTTTTCATTTTGTTATCCAGTAAATAAATCCTACAGCCATCCCACCTAAAAATGCCGACATTACAAAATCTGTCGTGGTTTTATAAAAACGCCGCACCACCCAAGCCCAATCATCATCAAACTTATGGATAGCGTAAGCATATTCAGCATCCCTAAAAGCCTCTGAAGCGCTGCGACTAGTACGCCCTACCATTTGATACAAATCAAAGTTGTAGTTTCTTTGCTCTCGCTCTAACGCCTCTTGAACTGACGGGTTTAGTAGGTTTTCTATCCGTTTTGCTTTTGACAGTTTTCTTGCCATTTGTTTCCTGTTGTTTAATATACTGCCATAGGATTGCGACAATCCCTTCCTGAACCAAGAAAGCCAATCCTTCTTTGTCAAAATGAACCATTGCATCTGCTGAGCCATCTTCATTCTCTCTGGTGATTTCTAACTTTATTTCCATAGCATTTCCTCTGAACATCAATCGGGTCGTCCTCTGTCACCTCGGAACAGGCATACACAATCTTAGGGTCGTGCGTTACATGTAACACATGGGCGCAAAGAACAATTGAAAAACAAATTACAAAATATTTTATAGCCAAGACCATACACGGTTGCCTATGAGTACACAAAGAAAGAACACAATCGCAAGGATTACAATAATAGATGTAGCTGCAATACTCATTAAATTATCATTCATAGACAGTCTCCTCTAAGTCCAATATAATGCTTCCAATATGACAAGTCAATACATCGTACCCACTTTCTCTCATGTGTTATATAAGTGCTTACCCTAGTATTTCCTTATCCCTGTAGCGTCAATGCTTATTGGCTGGCTAGCGGTCATCGCCGGTATATTTCCAAGCGTGGAATGGAATTTAAAAAAGCCGTCCAAGAAATATGTAGGAACGTTGCTACATTTGGAGATAAGCCAGTAGAAGTATCCATCATCCTTTATCCAAGAGACAAGCGGCTATTGGACATAGATAACATTTGCAAGTGCGTCCTAGACTCCATGAACGGAATTATTTACGACGACGACCAGCAAGTCTGGAAGCTGATAGTGGAGCGGGGCGAGAAAATTAAGGGCGGCGGCTGCCAAGTGACTATTAAAGAATACTTAATTGATACCTAAAAGTGTTTATTGTCTATACATATTAATACCTATATGTATAAAAAACTGCAAAAAGTGTACATATCACCCCATTTTGTACACTTTGAGAAACAAAAAGGGGGGTTATACCCCCCGTTAAATCACTTCTTCTTGCTATACAAGTCTTTCCATGAGTCCATTACGCAGTTGTACCAAAACTCGTACGCTTCTTTGCTCTGCTTGGTTACAGTCTCAAACTTTGCTAATGCATCTTTGTATTGCTTTTCAAAATCAAACATGGTTATCTCCATAAGTTATGTTGCGGTGCACCAATTGTAGCGTATATTACACCAAATATACATAGGGTAAACCCTAATATTATGTAAAACGACCGGTATTATAATAAAAGTCCATCTCGTGAGGATGTTTCGGAGTGCCAAAGGTGCTTAAATGTCTGCCTTATATTTGCGACAGCTCCACTTTTTTTAAATCTTGTGATACACTTCATTTGCGTAAACGGACTTTGGACGGTTCTTTTATGTTAAACTTCCCGCTGTAAGCCTCATACTGTATGGGGTCTGAACTGTTCTTTTATGTTTAGGTGGCGGGAAGTAAACATAAGCGAATGTCCAATCAGACTTCATACCCTATGAGGTTTTTCCTTTTCCGCCGTAGAGCGACGATACAGACGGTTCATCCAGCTACCTTACATGGATATATCTAATGACCGAGATATTAAAGACAGGTTGCGCTTATATCGAAAGATTTGACAGGACGGCGCAGTGGGACTTGACTGGGTATCCACACGAACAGAGCATGATGGGTGATGTAGGGGAGTATGGCCGACTCTAGTTGATAGGCGCTCTGGAAGACAAACAGTACCTCAGGGAGCAGTGGACGCAAGTCGGCTGAAGATGCGGAGACTTCACATATTTATCCTATGTGCTTATCACCCTCTCGTCCTGTCCTATGAGAGAAGGAAGTTTGTTAATGGAAAACACCTATAGGAATACTGAAAAAGCGGGCATACAGTAAAAGACCGGAGGAAATTTATGAACCAAAAAGATTATTACCATATGACGCAGCAAGAAGTAGCAGATGCATTAGGTATGAGCCGCCCAAATGTTAACCATTACGAGAAGCAGGCATTAGAGAAGTTTAAGATAGCCTTAGAAAAACGTGGTATTAAACCTGAAGATTTATTGGATGTGAAATGAACGACATTAGAAAACAAATACAAGAACAAATGAATAAAATTCCGGACGCCGTAAAAAACGGCTCAGTCCAGCAAGTTATCCGTTGGAAAGAACGCTGTAATGAAGCTCAGAGAGTAATGAATAACAGTAAAGCAACACAGCATCAACTGGAACAAGCTCTCAGAAGTTTGAAATGAATGAGAAGACGATACTTGAACTTGAGAAAGAAATCCTTGGTGAGGAATGGGATGCTGAGGCTGTCATTGAGGAACTTCAAAACAAGATTGCGGCTCAAGCTGCGGAGATTAAAGCATTGCAAGCCTCCCGTGATTTTTACCAGACCAAGAATGCGCAATCGGTCGGTCAAATAAACTATTGGAAGAGCAAGGCAAAATGATTAAAGACCAGCATGGCTTTCACCAAAAATGCGTATTTGAGAATCTGCGGTTTGATACTAAATACCCTACTGACATTGATGCCTTTATGGAAGTTAATGATAAATACTTTATTTTTATTGAAGCCAAGCGTGGTAATAAAGAAATGGATTTAGGACAAAGACTTGCTTTAGAGAGGCTTTGTGATGTGGTTGGATATGCTCGTGAGTCCTTACTTATCGTTTGCCGGCATGACTCTGATGAGGACATAGATTTGGGTAATTGTCTAGTTAAAAAGTATAGGTATAAACACGAATGGTATGTTGAGTTAGATGAGATTACAGTAAGACAAAAGGTGCAATCATTTATATATCGGGGGGACTTACAAAGTCGGCTCGGCGACTTAAAACAGCCTGTATAAACTTCACATAAACCGTATTTCCCCCCCCGATGCCAAGCGGTTTCTTGGTAGTTAGGAGTCTTAGTGTTAGTATTGCGTCCGCATCAATCTGAAGTAATCCAAAAGTTAAACGAAGGTTTCAAAGAACATACCCGCCAAATCCTCTGTGCCGTTACAGGGTTTGGTAAAACAGAATGTGCTATGGCTATCATGCAGCAAGCCGCATCTGAAGGTAAGCGGGTAGCGATGGTTTTAGACCGTATAGTATTGGTTGACCAGACCAGTAAAAGATTAGCCAAATATGGTATTAAACATGGAGTAAGACAGGGAAGTCATTGGAACAAGCGTCCATTTGAACCTATCCAAATCTGTTCGTCTCAGACTTTAGCCCGCCGCAAGTTTCCAGATATTGATATGCTTATTGTTGATGAGTGCCATGTCATGTATAAATCAACAGTGGACTTCATTAAGGCTAACCCTCAAATTAAAGTAGTCGGTCTTACTGCCACCCCGTTTACTAGCGGTCTTGGCAACATCTACACAAATGTTATTGGTGCAGCTCCCATGAAGGAACTCGTGGAAGAAGGCTGGGTTGTCCCGCTTAAGGTTTATATCGCCAAAGAAATTGATATGACCGGAGTAAAACTGATTGCCGGCGAATGGTCTCAAGCAGAAGCTACTTCCCGAGGCATTCAAATAACCGGAGATATCGTTGCGGAATGGGTTAAAAAAACCTATGAGATATACGGCAAACCTATGAAGACTATTGTGTTCTGTGCTGGTGTTGAGCACGGCAAGGAACTTGTAGCTCAATTTAAAGCAGCCGGTTATAACTTTGTTTCTATTTCATACAAGGAAGATGATGACTTCAAGCGAGATACTATTGAAGATTTTGGTAAACCTGACACTAATATTCATGGTCTTATTGCCACTGATATCCTTACTCGTGGCTTTGACGTTTCCGATGTTTGTATTGGCATTTCTGCTAGACCGTTTAGTAAGTCCTTTAGCAGCCATGTTCAACAAATCGGACGCATCCTAAGACCCCACGAAGGCAAGGATTTTGGTGTCCTGCTAGACCATTCAGGTAATTTCCTGCGGTTCAGGGATGATTGGGAAAGCCTATACCACGACGGCGTAACGGAACTCAAGACCGGCGGTGAGGTGACTAAGCGTGAGCCTACTGAAAGAGAAAAGAAAGCAGCAAAGTGTCCCGCCTGTGCCGCACTTTGGACATCTCCGAACAATACTTGCTCCTCCTGTGGACACGTCAGGCAAGCTCTAAGTTCTATTATAAGCATAGCTGGCACTCTTGAAGAGCTAGATAAGGCAAATAAGAAGCTCCAGATACAAAATACCCACTTCTATTCCGAGTTAGTCTATTACGGACGTATGAAGGGATATAAAGACGGATGGGCAGCCATTAAGTATCGTGAGAAGTTTGATGCCTATCCTAATGGAATAAAGGTAGAGCCCCGCCCACCATCCCAGCAGACCCTTAGCTGGATTAAAAGCAGAATGATTGCGTTCTCCAAATCAAAACAGTATAGGAAAGCAGCATGACATTTGAATCTTTTGCAGAGCAGCACGGGTTAATTATCGACCATCTCGTATATGACAAATGGACAAGGGTAAAGACTTTAGACCATCCTAATAAACGGAATGGTTCATATATTTACTCTGGAAATTGTGGAGCTCTGCAGGATTGGAGTAAGCATGAGAAGCCCGTTCTTTGGAGAGGCCAGGACTATAAGCCTGACCCTCAATTAGCAGCTAAACGCAAAAAATCTGAGCAAATTACCCTGCAGCGTCAAGCGGCGGCAGCTAAGCGGGCAAGTTGGATACTCTCACAATGCGTAGAGACAACGCACCCGTATTTAGCGGCTAAGGGTTTTCCCGAGCTAAAAGGGTATGTGTGGGAAGGTAATCTAGTAATCCCCATGCGGATTGATGGGAATATTTCCGGTCTGCAAACCATATCCCAAGATGGGACTAAGCGGTTTCTTGCCGGACAATGCAATAAAGGTGCGGTATATATCATGGATAACAAGGGTATTCCGATACTCTGTGAGGGTATGGCGACTGCCTTATCTGTAAGACGGGCTCTAAAATGCAACAAAACCCGCTATAAGCTCGTTGTATGTTTCTCTGCTGGCAATCTATCAGATATGGCAAAGTCGTATCCTGACTGCGTTATCGTGGCTGATAATGACCCCGTAGGAATCAAGGTAGCACAAGGGTATCCCCATTGGGTTTCCGATATTCAAAAGGAAGATTTTAATGACGCTGAATTAAGATTGGGTGCTTACGAAGCTGGGAAATTGCTTATTGCAGCATTTCCGGCGGCTCTTGCGTAAACTCATTGTCGCAAAACTTAGTAATCTTAAGCTCGGCTAGCTTTTCACCAATGTTCTTACTCAATAGGAAAGATTGGTTAGGCTGCCCGATAATTTCCATCGAGACCTCAACCATGCCGTTTTTCCCATCTTTTAAGTAAATTATCGTAGCGTTCATTTAACCAATCTGAGAGAAGCCTGACCCTCAAATAATTCAGGGAAAGCATTTACAAGCCGTTTCAGGTTCTCATTATCCGCTAAAAGGGCTGCTTTACCAAGTGCATTGGCAAAACCCCCTTTAACCTCTAATCTATCGACTGCCTGTAATAAGGTAGTCCGGTCGGTCAATATCCTCATGTGTTCCTATGGTATGTGTTATTAGGGTTTTCCAGCATAGATTTGAGAAGGTCATCAACAGTCTTAAACCATTGTATGACCTTTAATCCGTCCGATTGGTAGATAGTAAAGCTCAAAATCCATCATCCTCGTCGTCCTCATAATCCTCACAGCTCTCGACATCCACCACCTCTAAACTATCAAGCTGGTGCATATTGGCGAGCTCGTCATACGCAACATCTATCGCCTCGTCTTCGTCCGGTGCTGAGACATAACAGACCTGCCTGCCGGAATAATGCAAAACTACTTCATATGTTTTCATTTCTCTTCTTTCATATAATTGTTCAATAAATTGTGCGTAAGCATCAACCCAACTCATTTTTAGCTTTCAGCATAGCTTTGCCTAAAAGATAGGCATACAAACCGACAATGTTTAAATCGATGGAAGGGGTATTTTCATCATCTCCCTCCCATTCAAATTTGCCGCCATCATTCTCAATGGCATTTCTATAATAGTGAAATGCTAAGGGTAAAGCTCTTGCAGCGTGATAGTCCAGCAAGTCCATGCCGGCGTGCTCTGTTATGCCAATGCAATCGGCGTTAATTGGTGCTCTACTTGGAAATGCTTTCATATTACTCCCTCGTTTAATTGGTCTGCCATATCTAACATACAGCATAAGCATGTGGGGCAAAATTGCACCGGTAAAATACCAAACTCACCGACAATCCCGCCCTCTTCTTCAATAGAAAACTCTACACTACAAATTGAGCACTCTTCCATTATTCGGTTTCCCATGTTCTTGTATTGTATTGGTCAATAATCTCTCGCAGCGTCTGCTTATCATAGCCTATATTATTTAAAAGAATGTCATATAAGTAATCAGTATCGCCCACCTCAAAAGCGTGCCCAATCGTATTGATATCATCTTGGATTAAGCGTTGCACCATGCTATCTCTGTTCATTGTTAGCTCCTATTCTTGCGTCAATCTCTTGGAATACCTCTTTAGCCCAAAAAATATCTTCCATGTCATGCTCAAATTGCTCCTGATAAAAATCTGAGCTGGGTATATGGTCGTCAAGATAAAAGTCGGCAAAATCAGATAACCGGCGTATTTTATTGTATTGCTCTAAAGTTAATGTAATTTCCATGATGCGATGTCCTTTGTAGCTTGAAGATACTTCATTAAATAATCGTCTGTGCATTTCCATAAATTGACAAGATGATTGTCTAATTCCTGATGCTGCAATTCAGGATAAATGTCCATCATCAAAGTATAAATTTCATACTGCATTTGATAGCGTGTCATGCTGTCTTTCTCCTGAGCTCTTTTACATGGTCAATCCAACTTTCTATTACATCCCAATTCAAGCCTACTTCGCAATCATGGCACTTATCCATAAGCCTTAATACTTCTCTTGCCTCTTCGTCGGTTATCTCTTCTGCCTCGTCATTACATATTCCCTCTAAGCTATTGGCGTGTTGATGGATATCGGATATATGCCACCAACTACCT
>Ga0114973_10000330_pt1 | contig 35336 bp, 40 predicted proteins | sample M_140807_MF_Meta_FD_87025 | JGI IMG/M metagenome (GOLD analysis project Ga0114973, IMG submission 87025) | Freshwater microbial communities from Lake Montjoie, Canada to study carbon cycling - M_140807_MF_MetaG | ecosystem: Environmental > Aquatic > Freshwater > Lake | place: Lake Montjoie... | reverse complement strand
GCTAAATAATGTGTATTTGTTAATATTTTTTTTTTTTCCATAAAAAATTTATTTTTATTTTTTAATTTTTTTTTTTTAAAAAAAAATGTTTTTTTTTTTTTTTTTTTTTTAATTTGCTCGCGTTTGATTTTTTTTTTATTTGCTCTTGCTGGTTTGCTCGTGTTTGAAAAATGGCTGCCACGGACAGTGCTGTGTGGACCGTGCAGGAGTTGACTGTGGAGGGACACAAGTATAAGTGGCCGTACGGAGCCCGTGCGCTGATCGCCGAACGCAAGCGTGTACAGGAGATCCAAAGGTTGAGTCATATGTTTATTTACGGATTAAGGGGGAACTACAATGAACCCAACATCTTCACATTTCCAATGTTTTATGCAGAAGCCTTCGTCGGCTCCGACACGGAGCGCATTGGACTGATGAACCATCTTCGTACATTCTACAACGGGAATTGGAAACGTGACGCTAAAAGCTTCCAGGGCCAATTTCCCGCTCGCAAAATGGAAGCAGACGAGCTCTTCACCAAACGCATCGAGGATGTGCTTCTGTTGCAGGGCTTGACGGAAGAACTCATGCCCGAGACACGTGAGCTGATCAAGCGCTGCACGGACTTCGAGCAACTGCTTCGGTGCATGTTGGATGCGAAGAACGAAAATGCATAGGTCACCAGGAAAAATTGTGTGTGTAAGTACCGTTGGTATGAAGTGATGTGTTAGCAACGTGTATTTGCCAATCTTGTGTTGTATCTGGGAGGACAAAATGCAACATCAGCATAAAAAATGCCAGTGAGAGCAAAATCTTGGACATGATGAAGAGTGTGCGCAGCTGCAACTGTTGTCCCTCATGCTCGAATGCTGTGTATGTGTAGATTGGGATGGTGTGCAAGGCGCGCAAGATGATTGCGAGTGTGAGTAGTGTGAGCAACCAGGCGATGAAAATAAAGAACATTATTCTTGACACATTCGACGCTGTGTTCGATGAAAAGATTTTTTTTTAAATTTATTCGGTGTGATATATACATGCATGGTATGTGGAGTATGCAAAAGGTGGTGTATGTGCTGTTTGTGCTCATTGAGGTATGCACTGCTGCTTTTGAGATTCAGTGCTTGCATGTGTATGACAGTTTGAAGCAACACGTCAGGAGTAGTCACACCTGGCCTGTCTTGGCGGACGCAGATGCATGCATGTCCGATGCTTTCATCAAGAAAAGTCTCATGTACATGAACTCGAGCACACTTGTCCGAGGAGACGGCGTTTTTGTCCTGACGAATGATTCTTCGGCGCTGGCGGAACTCTTGACATTTTCACTCATGGGTCGTCATTTCGACAACGCCGGCACGAAGGACGGCTTCTTTTTCAGTTGGAATCGCTACTACGAGACATTGTCCGTGGAGCTAGCACCGTGTGAATTTTCGCGTCCTCTGTACAATTTCGTATTGCTATTCACTCTCCTCACGCTACTGTCTATCGTCGTGATGCAGCAACAAGTGAAGCTGAAGGCTGAACAGGATGAACCTGTCCAACCCGAGAACGACAAGGTGAGTGGTCCTGTGGCCTTCCGGAACTCGGCTACGGTGCGTGCTCCTGGGTAAAGGACATGGTGCACTTCATGTTTGGAAATTCCATGTGGAAAATGTCGGTGAGTTCTTTGATGCGGGACGACGGGGACTGAACGAGACATACAACGTGCTGTTTCTCTTTCATAAACTGCAGAGCCTTGACGATGCAATCATCGAGTACGTCTTCCTTCTTTTTGCGGCTGCATGGTGTCTTGTTCTTTTTGTACATCATCTGCAATCACACGATATCGTTAATATATTATTTATAATTCGTACGATATAGCATGCAGCATTATAATCGGACGTACCGAGAACTTGTTTGACGTCCTCTGTTTTTCTTGTAGCAAGCGTATTGGTATGCGCAATTTCTTCCTGCCGTCTTCCAGCAACTCAAAGTTCTGGAAGTTGCGAGTCAAGCGAATGTGTCGGAAGATGGCCTTCTCGAGCTTCACGCTCGGCTGTACGTAGTTTCCATTCACATGTAATGCGGGGATCTGGCAGGAGAAGTCGGTGTTTGTGGGCTGTAACCAGTACACATACTTTTCGTTTTTCTGCATCATTTTTATTAAGTATTGCACGTCTGTCGGCTCAGGAAGCACACACTCCTGGCCTGTCTTGACGATATTGAAATTTCGGATATCGATCACCTTCATGTGATGAGCAAGGTTTGTCTGTTTACTGGTGCAATTCCTACAAAAAAAAGGCTTGTTAAGGGGGAGTCTGAGGAGTGAGCTTGGCGCGTTTCGCCTTGAAAGTTTCCAACATTTTGGTGGGGTTCAACCTCGGCACGAGCGTGGTCAGAGGCTCTTTCGGGATGAGTCTTGCATACCTCATGCACTCGGACAGGGTGTCTGAGAGACGCACGGCACAGTCGATGTCGAAGTCCACAGTCACGCGTTTGTATTGGAGGTCGTGTACCAGGACGCGCTCATGTCCGACCCAATGCATGCGGATGTGCGGGTACCTCGAAGAACTCTTGAACGCTTGATGCAGGAGCGCGTGGCGCTCGATGCACTTGCGCTGCGAGAGCGAATGTCCGCCGACCCGAGACGCATCGAACACGCCCAGGACTGGGCGTTTGCAGTTATGGACTGTGAAGACCAGGGCATACACAACGCTGTCGTTGGGCACAATGGTGCGAAGGCTATAGTGCATCTTTGCCGTGTACATCTTGTCTGTCGAGACGAAGGTGTTGCCTTTCGTGTCTACAATCAAGGAAACGAAGCAGGCGCGCTTTGGTAGGATCGTCGCCGGCTTTTCTGCGTCGAATCGCGAGTGCTCAAGCTCCTCGACATCGACAATGAAGTTCTGCTGCACGGAGCGCAGGTTCCCGGCATGCACGTGGCTCAACACATCGGTCAGTATGCTGATCTCGACACCTTGGACGTGGTCGAGCATGGCATGTGACTGGATTGCAGGTGTTTGAGTTCCACGTCATCGCTACAGAGAAAAAAAAATCATGAAGAGAAAATCTATCATGGCCCGGACGTACAAGAAACAAGCAACACACAGGACTATGTGTACGATATGCAAAGGCCTGGTCTCCCCCCCGTGGACGCGGATAAAGTGCGAATACACGAGGAGTGTAAAGACGAGGCCAAGCATCGGGTTGATGACGCGATTTTCACTGGACGGATCGATGAGCTTCTCCATCACCATCAGCACGACGAAAAGCAGGACGATACTGAAGAGCATGGGATGCTGGCGTCGTGCGTTTATATTTAGAGGCTCTGTGTCATGAGCATTATGTCTACCTTCTGAAACGCAGGGCCGCCCATGATGCACTTGGCGAAGATGCGGATTTTGTCGCCGTAGTGCTCTGTCCCGTCGTGTCCGACGACGTAGGGCTTCGGCATCGCGACGCACTTGCTCTCGGCGTTGCTTTCCTCGTGTGCGCGTTTGCCGAGCGGGCCTTTTGATTTTTTGTGGTGTTGTGCTCGTCTCCCTTCATCATCAAAACAATCATTTTCAAACTCGAAATACCACTGCACCAGCTGGCCTGGGCGCATGGGGAAGTGGCCGTTGTTGACCGTCATTTGCCCCCCTATCAGCACCGAGAAGACTGTGTCTCCTGTCCGCATGCACCCCTCGGCCCTACCGAGAGCGTAGCCCTGCGCGCGGAAATACGGCAAAATTTTCAGCTGAAGGAGTGCCTTATGTTGTTGAGTCGGTTCTTTGATACTTTTGATGTCTGTCAATTCATTGGGTTTATTCTGAATTCCGTGCTTCATCTTATGAAACTCTCGAGGCTTCTTCTGTGAATACCAAGTCTTGATCACGATCTTCACGTGTTCATCAAGGTCCGTGAAGTTGGACATCACGGAAGGGTACGCGTCTGTGGGCGTACAGAGAGGGCCGATGGACTCGTTGACGTTGAGGACCAAGTCGTCCTTCATCGTCGCGTACTGGTTTTTCCTACGGTGCATTTCGTCGGATGACGTTCCCTTCAACTGCGACATGAGTCGTTCGTGTATCTTGCACTGCCGAATGTGTTTGGCGGCCGAGTCGACCCTCGTGTGTGTTGCGGAGCCTAGTGAGGTGGGAAAACTCATGCGGGCACTTTTTATGGCTTAAATATCTTCCGCGTCGAAGTTTCAGTTATGATCCAAACGCAAAACAGAATCGCATACGCAACGCACCGCGCATACAACACGGTCAGCCTTGCTGTCATGCAGTGGCATGGCGCATGCTTTATACATAATTATTTGCGAATGACAAACATTTGCAATCAGAAGTCATGTGTATATTAACCAGGGCGTGTGAAGGAGTATGAGTGCATACCTGTCGAGTAGGGCAGTGAGACTGGAGAGTGTAGATCAAGACGGGCTTCCCGTGATGCTTCATGTGACAGATGGCAGTGTGGAGTGCAACATCTTCTACAGCGCGTGCACCCAAGTCGAAATCGACGGCGTTGTGGGCGTTTGGGAGACGCCGGAGTGCAGCTACGATTGCATGGAGCTGCAATGTCAGCACACATTCAACGCTTGTGCTCTCTCGCTGCACTTCCTGACGAACTACATGACATGTCCCCTCTGCCGACACGGCGTGCCGGCGAGAATGTCCGTCGGGTGTGTTCCGGAGAGCATAAGAAAGGTCTACGACAGACACATCTCCCCAGATACGTCGTCGGTCGACTGGCTGGATTTCGAACCGGAGATGTTCTTGCGGGACCTCCGTTTGCATGTCGACTTCTTCCCGTGCAGCGCAGAAACAGGACAGGAATTGAATTTGACGACTCCGTGCGTTGGTGTGGAGGATGTTGACTACGAGTCCGACACACACGGCATTTTCCGGACGCATCTGAGCTTCCGCCGACATTTCAACAGCATCTTGCGAAGCGGGAAATCTACGTCGTGTCAATTTTCGCTGACACATCCACTCATTTTGACGTCTTTTTCTTCCGGCGACGTGAGTTGCGACGCGCTAGACGGATACAACTGCACCTTCCTGCACGAGATCGCCGTGTTGTGCTGTTGCATGCAGCATGACATCATGACAATCAATTTACAGGTCAACCTTGCTGTGCTGTACAGCTTGTGCCTGTCCACCGTGATGGGGTACATCGACACTGTTTCACAAAGTGGTGTGTGATTTTATTTAGGATGGCATAGCATGCCTGCATGACTACGGAATGGAAGGAAGCAAAAGACATAAAAGAATTTGTGAGGAGCAAGTACGAAATCGCAGACAAAAATCGAATGACAGCACGGCTTTTCGACAACATGGGGCTGGACGCCTGGATGACATTTGAACTGATGGGGGCGGCCATAAACAGGGTGATACAAAATGATCCTTTCAAGGGAGCAAAGCTGATAAGCACGAAACGCGACGTGTGGAGCAGCACAACAGCCAACGTCTTGGAGTTACATAACAAATCAGTAGATCATTTTTACAATTTCCAGTCCATCAAACTCGATGGAGGAGAAGGTTTATTTCGACATAGGAATCGACCAGACGGGATGTTTCAGATGGAAATTGAGACGGGCACGAGTTCTCAACAGATGGTCTTATTTTACGAAGGTGACAAACATGCGAAAGACGCTAATAAAACACTGGACAAAGGCTGTAGAAACAGTCACAAAATATATCAATATTTTGCGCAGTCGCAATCGTACAATCCTGATATGTCCGCCTGTGTAATCATCGCTTCCATCGATCGTGCTGCTGAAGACTTTGTAACATTTTTGAATGATTTATTCAAAGCGCATATGTTTGCATTTGCTGTTATCGCGCATTATAACATGACGAGTGACAAAAAGAAAACGTGTCTGCATAAACTTTTGGATTTGGGCGATTTGATGTACGATTTTGTCGTTGGTATCAACGTGGGATTAACATCAGATAATGTGGTGTTTGAAACAAATTTTTTTGATGACAGAATGGACAAGTTGAAAAATTTTAATAATTATAATGCGGTATCTATCACGATCAGAGATGTAATGAAAACAGAAATTACTATGTTTAAAGCTAAGATTGACATCGGCCTTGTTCGAATCGTGTTCATCGCTGTTCCACGAACGGCAAAGGAAATGATACAGATACAGAATCCAATAGGACCTTTTTTAATATATCCACTACATGTACAACATCTTGTAAACTGGGTGAAAAATGCAAGACAGAAGGCGCGAGCGCAGGTGCAAACATCAACAATACTTCCATTTTTCCAGTGTAATAATCTTCCAGGCATATGTAACTTTCGCAAGAATATGATGGATGTCACAAATGTAGTTCAAGTCCAAAATATTGGTTTAGATGAAAAGAGAGTGTGTTCGTTTGATGAGACCAATGGATTTTTTTTTATTGCTTTACCACTGGCGTATTATACTATACAGCAGTTTGAAGTTGTGAATGGATACTTGCAATACAACTGGAATGACAAATTCAAAAACTTCGATGATGTATTTGATGACATGAAAGATACATTCTTCGACTTGAACAACACCAAAATCAAAGTGAAGATGTTTTCTGATAATAAATCCTTGTTTCATCAGATTTGTGAGTCGATAGCCGGCAGCACCGACGACATCGATGAGGATTTGAAAATGTTTTTACAGGAATCGTGTCGATGGAAAGAAGTGGACAAGTTTAGCCCAGTCATCTTCTTTCGAACCATGGGCATTTTCAGCCTCCAAAATGCTATTGATTTCGCTTTTGAGATGCAAAGAACGGAATCCAAGACTTACTTGAATATGCTGTCGAGTTATCCCATGGGCACTCAAATCCTCATCCGCCAATGCATGCACAAATTGACGGATGTCACTGCATTTGCGTACTTGGCCAGAGATGCAACCAAAAAAGTATCTACGATACAAGATGACGAAAGTTCAGAGGACGAAGAAGATGCAAATATTTTTGTCAAAGGGATATTGGCATTAAAAAATGTGATCCAGCAAAATATACAGTCCATAGGATGGAATGTTGATTTTGGTACAGGATTTACCGAGAAAGACGCAGCATCGATTGGAGGTGATTTGGTACGCCTGTACTCTGAGACAATATCGGACTGGACGTATGTTTCTGATGGCGCATTGAATAGAGATACAAGCAAAATTGTTGATGATTCTAATAATATCTTTGTTACCGAATTCAAGAAGAAATCTCAAAATACTTCGGAAATTTTGAAAATAGCCAAATTTCCTATCGATGGTACTGACATGATAGTACGATTTCAGTTAAAGAATCAAACTTATTATTACAAACCCGTCTTCCCTGACAAATTTGTGTGTTCTGATAATGCTGTCAATGTCAAAGTAAGAAATTTCTCAGATCAAGAAGAAATACAGAGAGTGACGTTGGATTGGGGAGGGGGAAAGATAACATTTACAAAAGCTAGTGAAGAACAAATGAAAGCCATGCTGGGTAAAATCACTGGAGGTACAAATTATCTTAGAAGATTGGTTTTAAGAGGAAATTAGAAAACTCTCCTTCAAGTTCTGGACCTCTTGAAAATACGGATGACGTCTGTTTCCGAGAAAATCAAGGGTCGTGTCTCAGTCGTGACTCGCACTGTTACGTGTGGCGTTTCAGTGCTCAATCCAACACAGACATCCGAAATTCTCGCCGGAGAGTACGCTTGTATTTGACGGAGCTGTTCAAGGCCGAGGATGAAAGTGCGCGTCGATATGGGAATTCTGATGTTGTAGATTTCGTTTACTTTTTGTATTTCCATGAGCGTTACATTCACTTCTGGTATAGAATCCTGCACCAAATGGATGATATTCTGCATCAGAATTTTGTCGGACTCGGTTACATTTGACATCGTGTGCTCAGGGATAGTTCTACGCATGACGTTTGCTATCGCATGTCCGAGAGAGTCTTTCGAATTCATGCAACTATCTTGTTTGTCCTTTAAAAAAAACCGCGTGCAAACATATTTTGTTATTCTCGAAAACATTGCATATAAGGGTCTGGCTGTTGATTGCATGCCTTGTGTCGGGGCGCCACGTGTACGGTACGCGTCCCTACAAGAGCTTGTCTATTTCTGTGTGAGTGTACTGGACGAATACAACAGAAAGATTGAAGAGGTGATGGGAGATGTCTGGGACGAGCGAAAAAGCAAGGGGTGGTCGGGGTATGACCGTTTGATGCTCGGCATCTTTTGTTTTGACGAAGTCATTTTATCGACAGTAGAAAAAATTCACCTCGCCACCAAGAAGAGAGGTGCCATTTTCGCATGCGTGGTGCACCGCGAGATTTGCAAGGTTCTGAACGAAGCGAATCGCGGTTATATTCACTCGACTGAAGCGCCCGACAAAGACGAGCTCGTGCGTCAACTACATCGAGTGGTGACAGATGCTGTCTTGATGGGCCCAAACGGTCTGATGATGTGTGTGATGCGCCGAAACTTTTTCAGATGCACGGACATCCACGGGCATGCCTGGTTTTTGTGTCCCAGACACGTGCTGCCGGCGTATATTGTAGCGCTGTATATGAGCCAGCATAGGAGACTTGGCATGGGTTCAGAACTGTTTGCGATGCCGACCGACATCATGAGACACCTTGTCCATCTTCTGTTTGCAAAAACCTCATGGGACTCGAACCCATTGGACTCCAAAGTCAAGGTTGGGGTACCTGTTTGAAGACTCGTCGGGCGACCTGCATACATTGTCAGCAATATATGTTTTATGCTTTAGGTATGCGTAGTATCATGTACAGACAAAAGACAGAGTTGCATGTTGTCAGTTTTGTACTATAATACTACAATAGGATTAGTCACATACACTGCTTTAGGATTAGTCACATACACTGATTACTAATAGTAATAGTAAGCAGTAAGTCTACCTAGGAGGATTTGTAAAAATTCCAGCACTTATGCTGGAAATGATTAAAAAAAAGAAAAAAAAATGACGTGGTTATTTTTTTGAAATTTCTAGCATTGGTCTAAGAAAATAAAGCACAGCAGAATGGAGTCCACTTCGTCCTTGGAACTGCAAAATTCGGAGGTCACACGACCCAACAAGCGCAAGGCCGCGAGTTCGAGGCCACGACAGAACCGTCCGTACAAGAGCGTGAGTGGGGCGAGCCTCGAAACTCGTATTGCCGATCTCAAGAACAAAGTGAGTGTCCTTGAAGTCAAGACGCAAGTCCTTCGCGACAAACTCAAGCAGCACAATGACGAGCTGGCGTTGCGCGAGACGCAGACCAGCACCGTGGAGTAGTTTTTTCTTGCATTTTCGTCGGTCGCAGCGCGCGTGAGGTGTTGTGTATGGTGCTAGATTCTGACTTCACGATTCGAGTGCTCAAAGTGCATAACAAACAGATGCTGGTAGGGAAGGTCGATGGGAGCAACTGCATCCTGAGATTTAGATTCTTCAAATGTTTGTGTCTGAAGACTGTCAAGGTCGATACTAGCATCACGATCACGCGCTGTGCATTTTCAAAAATCACAAAGATGATAAACTGTCACGCCATCAAAGAGAAGCATTTTTTTGTAGAGCGGAAAAAAATAAACTGAGTATTTGCTCGTACACGTGGTGAACGAACTGTGCACAAACATGGTGCTGTATAATATCTGTGATTACAACAACATGAAGTCCACAACCACCAACACGTGGGCCTTCATAGTGCTCCCCGGTCATGTGCGGGCCTGTTTTTTCTGTGGGGAGATATGCACGTACGGTCGAAAGGAGGTAACGTGTGAGGATGTCGGCGATATGCTCACAGAACAGAGCATGCTGTTCTCGAGCGACGTTTTCAACTGCACCATGCGGAACATGCTGAACCAATGCCAGCAGGCGTACGCGCAATCCACGTGTGAAACGAGCGAAGTCGGCGGCCGCATCCTTGCATGTACGGCCTGCCACAACTGGATCATGCACAGAAGACAGACGCTGCCCTTCATAACTCCAGTTCAAATTCTACACTGGTTCTTCAATACGCTGAGCAACACAATCCCAAAGAAGATCGACAGTCGAATCATCACCGGGGTCTGTGATAGACTGGCTGGTATGGACTACAACATTCCCAACTACTACTTCACACTTTTCAGTGCACGCGAGCAGTCGATCATCCGGGACATCGCTCGGCAAAAGGATCCAAAGATATTCGAAGTGATCATAGCCCGGTATTTCTTCGAGTCATGCAAAGAATCCCCGATTGTTCTCGGCTGTAGTATTTCAAACTTTTTGCGACACAACCTGAAAGAGGACGACACGTTCGCCATGAACGTGTACAGGAGTTCTGATGTCATCTGAAGAAAGTGGGGACGAGACTGCATACATATAAAAGAGGTTGTGTAGTAGCACATGTCGGTAGCAATCACAGGACCAGTCTCAGCAGAATCCGAAGTCAGATTCATGTACTTGACAGAAGAAACTGGGGGTGACATAGGCTGGCGCAATTGGAGGTCGGATAATAATGAAGATTTCATTACAGAGTTAGAAAAGGTACTCCAGAATGGTTACGACGAGGACAGTTACGATGACAAATCTAAACAACTAATTGCATATTGTAAACAAAGTTTTGCTGCAGACATTTTAAGAATTAAGAGCTTATTTGGAAATGGTATTACTGTAGTCACTGAAGGAAATGAAGCATTACGTATACTTTTGAAAGATTATTGTTACACGTATGTTGGAATAATGAGAAATCAATTACACATGTCCTTCTTTATTGGACGTAAACTTGGTGATGTCTCCCCATATTTGTGTTGTTGTTTTCTTTTCAAATCACGTTCACAGAAGCTCTCGGAATTAACTTTTGAAGTCGGAGCCATTCCATTCGAATTGGACGGTTCTATATTTCGATGACATTTGTTGCTGTTATTAAGGATGAAATAAACGACAGCATGGGTCTCGATGCCATTTTTGATGACAAGAGAGTACTTGCCGTGCTGATTGCCGCGTGGACGTGCACGATCTGTATCATTTTCATTTGTATCATGATAGACGACGCCAGTCCCTTTTTGAGCTTCGGGCCGAACCCACAGACGGTGCTGTTTGGATTCAAGCTGGACACGTGGACGAAATGGTCGTGCGTGGCCCTGTACACGTTTGTGAGCACGTGCATCGCGGATTTCACGTCGGACAGCGTGGGTCCGTGGATCACGAACACGATACAGGACCACAAGAATGCATACCTCCCGTACCAAAAGTGGACGTGTGTGTGCATCGTGCAGACGTTTTCGATGTATGCGATCATCATGGGGACGATTCACTTGTTTGTGGCGCTGAGCCAGATCGACTTTATGCTTTTGCGCATGTTTGCGGATTTATTGGTAAACTACTACACGACGAGGCGGTTCATGCAGTTCAAGCAGGTCGACGCGCACAAATATGCGATGCACCTCGACATGATGAAGGGTCACGACACGGTGCTAGTGACACACCAGAAGCAGCAAGGCAAGACACAGGCTGCAGAGGACGAGATGGAGGTGGTGTCCCCAAGCCTCGGCATGCAGGTCGTGAACCCGCATTACGCGCCCGCGTCGGATAAGCTGGAAAACGATGATTCCGACTTGAAAGGTCTACTCGTCCGATAAAGAGGCGACTGTTGCAAATATCCGGGTTTCATTTTATGTGATGCACTGAGTGTGTAATTTTTGAAGGAGGTCGTGTGTTGTCAGTTTTGTTGGTGTATTGGGATCTCCCGACATTTCTGGTGGTGGAATATTGAAGTTCGGGTCTCGTTCCCGTTCGAGTACGAGTACGTGGAACTCTGAGATTACAAAGTTCCAATCTGTGTTTTGTCTACAAAACTTCATTCCTTTTTCATATACCAGAACATTTAAGCAATCAACCAACAATTGAAGATTTTCTCGAGTAGGGCAATTGTTTGCAGTGTCATTTGTCGGGTGACATTCTTTAAAGAAGATATCGAGTCTCGATTTTAGTCTTTCTATTTTTTCAAAATCTGGGTTAGATTTTTCAATCTCCAATTCGTACATGGAACTCCAAAATGTTCCGAAGTACTTATGCCACAAGACATACAGAGCACTGTCTTTCAACATGTTGTTTTTATATTGTGTGTCTTAAATAGTCTGGTGTGTGGATATTATGCTGACGTCCTCAATCCACGCGCGTTTGGCGCGCGCGTGGCTCGTGTTCTTGCCACCGTATGTGCTGGTCTGCGAGTGGCAGAGTGCACAGAGCAGCTCGAGGTTCTCGATGCGGTTGTCCTTGCGATTGCCGTTCTTGTGCTCGAGCTGGAGCGTGACGGGCTCGTTCATCCACATGATGACCCCGTCCTGTGTTGTGAAGTGTACGTTTTTGCACTTGTTGCACTCGTACGGCCACTTCAAGTCGTGGACCAGGCGGTGCTTGAGCGACACGTTGTGGAAGCTGCGGTTCTCGACGAAGACTTGGTCGGCTGTCTTCTTGAGCCCGCCGCATGTGGTGAAGTGGCTCGTGTCGAGGTGGAGGAGCTCGGCGCGGCGCATGCACTTGGACTTCTGGTCCCGGAAGTTGTGCTTGTAGCCGCACTTTTGCAGGAGGTCGAACCAGCTGGTGCTGGTGCTCACGAGTGTCCGGAAGCGCTCGTCGTCGACCGCGTGCAGCTTCGTCGAGGTGCGGGGCTTGATGCTGGCGGGCGACTTGCGGATTCTGAAATGGGTGATGGGGAGGCGCAGGTCCTTGATGCGCTGCATGCAGTACGTCCGTGCGTGTCTGCTGCTGTAGCAGTAGTTGCACTTGCGCATGAGTTCGGAGAGCTTCGTGCTCTGCCGCACGCACTCGCGGAAGACGTCGTCTGAGACCTCAGGCCGCGTGTTGCGCGACATGAAGTGCTGCGTGTCGAGGCGCATGCTGAGGACTTTCTGCTTCAGGGCGACGACGCTTCGGCTGGTGCAGAAGCGCCCGAACTTGAGCGGTTTGCCGCATCGACGCGCGAGGTCGCTCCAGCTGTCACTGAGACGCACGAGTTCCGTGAATTCTTGGGGGGAAATGTGGTACATTTGGGAAGGCGTACTACAAACACACATATGACTGATCAAATTTATTTTTTTAGTATGTGAATAAAAGAACTCAGATTTTCAATTGCACGAAGCAATCTATTAGTGAGAAAGATATGTGAAGCATGGAAATCTCTGCCCTCCAATCCATTCGATTCTACGGGCTGTGGGACCAGCCGCGGCGGGTGCTGGTCTGGGAGGACATTACGGCGAAGTGCTACTCGTGGCGGCGGCTGAGGCAGGAGATCGGGCTGTCGCCAACCGAGCTCATGCGCATCCAGCCGTCGCCGCAGGAGTGGGTGAACCGTGGCGCGCTGCAGCTGGCAGATTTACCGGATATGGTGTGCTTCCCTGTCAATCCGTTCACGCACCTCCACGCGGACCTGGCCGAGGTGTGGGGCATGCGCTGGTCCTCGGATTTGCTGTCGCAGATGAAGGTCACGTACGACCAACTGCGGGCCAAGGGCATGAATGTCCACGTCATGATGCACTTTGATTTTACCCTCAGCCAATGGATGAATCTCGCGTTTCAGCCGCACCATGTCGAGGGCATGTCAGACGAGCAAGTGCTGGACCTGTTCCAGATGCCGAAATATGAGATCGTCGGGATCATGGAGAACTTCAATTTATGAAGCAATTGAGAAATCCGTGAGGTACTTCTTGTCATTTTCATGATTGCTCAGCGCCACATTTCTCCACACCAGTAAGGAGAATATGAGTGCTATGAAGAGGGTCGTCACGATTTTCCATTTGGGGGAAGATTCCCAGGGTTTTTGATTACCATACGCGTTGGACAGCTCGTACCACATGCTATGCAAAGTGTTCAGGGAGACCATGGTTATGATGGCCAGAACGCGCAGGATCTCGTACGGAATAGCCAATGAAAACTCCTCGTATGTGGGGGTGATTCTCAGGTAAAAGAATACGACCAGGATGCCAATCATGAAGAATATGAGCAGTCTCGTCCGTGCGATGATGTTGATTATCTTGTGTAGGTCTGAACCCGGGTTACTGACTTGATCTGAATTTTCGACCTGAACGTGTCCGTGGAAGATCATCAGGATGTTTGCGACGTGTTGCAAGAAGCCGATCATGACGACACACACGACATCAAAAAACAAGGAACTGTCGTCGTGCAAACCGCTTTGGGCGTTGCATGCACACACAACGAAAACGTAACAGACGATCGTGTTTAGGTCCTCCACGACGGTTGGCCAGAAGGTCAACCAGGTTTGGCGTTCGGGTGATTTTGCGTCGTGATCGACGCCAAAAGTAAATATCATAACAAAAAAAAAGCTTATTACAGTTGAAGCCAAGTGAAGACCCCATATTGAATGCAAGGTCAACATGACGGTGTTATTTTGTGAAGTTCCATCAAACAATTTCATGGAATGTAAAAAGATTCCAGCGAGTTGAAACACCAAAATCAACACAAAAAGAATAAAAGCCAATATCTTACCAAATGTGTACTGACTTTGCCATCCGATCAAAATAGAGGTGCAAGCACAAAAAATGGCGCAGACGATGCATAAGAGTGGATTAATTTTTCCAGCATATGCTAGTTCATATGAATTGCCTGTATGGTCGAATTGTGTCAAGTAGACATCGTTGAATGCAGTCTGGTGTGGAGACAAGATTAGTATCAATGCAAAAACGGAGATGACCGCCACCATCAAAAAACTGGCAAAAAACCAACTGTAAAACGGAATTACTTCGTCTTCTTTTTGATCTTTCAGAGGATTATCAGTTGTAGAATATGTCCGATCAGTTAACAAACTGAAATTGTTTCGATTCCGGTCTGCTTCGTCAGGATTGAATTTGAACATCACTTGTCCGGCTTCCAACGGTTGCACACAGTGGTAAAGATGCTGGTGTCCTTGTGTCATTTCGAATGCATTTGAGTACGTTTTGCGGTTATCCGTAACAATAATTGGGCGGTGCATCCTCATGCGTCTGTCGTATCTGTCTTTTATATAAATCGGTCTAAACCATTCATACCCTCATATCAATCTATTTTGAAGTGGCACACACCACGCGAGTCTTTGAGGTATCCGTGATCCGCGAGGGTGGGGTCGGCAAAGTGCTCCAGGCGAGACCAGTACTCCAAGACGGTCCACATGGCATTTCGCACGTGATTTCGCATGTGTTTCACTGGCCATATGCGATCTCGTATTTGCGATGAAATATTCAGGTTGCGTTGTATGTGTGTTGCCGTCGTGTCATACACGTGCGCGGCGCGTTCTAGTGACAGCGCGGACGCAGTGATCTCCGACGGCTTGGTTGTGACTACACGCGTCGCAAAGTTCTTGGTGTATGCGTGCGAGATCGCGGCCATCGCCCCTGCCTCGGAGCTCACGTGGATGCTCCGGAACAAGTGCCGCGTGGCCCAGAGCTTGCCCGGTCCGATCACCGGCATGGAGTTGCAGAAGTCGCAGCCAGTCAGCGCGATCAGCATGGCGAGAGTTTCGATGGCGTGGTCCGGGAGCAGAGTTCGCACATGCGCATGGAGGCTCGCGATGTCGACAAACTCCATTTTCCGCTTGGTCGTGCCCTCGGCCGTGCGTTTCTTGGAGATTCGGGTGTGTATGCGCTCGAGGAAGATGCGTTTCGAAGGGTCTTTCTCTGTCTGCAGCAACGCGAGCGGGATGAAGTCGCCGTCGGTCGACTCGATCATCGTTGGTCCCCAGCCTGTCCATGCAAAAGCCTTAATGTCACACTCCCCCCTCTTACTTTCCGTGTCCAAGACACAGTCCGGAAGGGTTCTGCCGTCGTCACTCAGGGGTCTGCCAAGCACCACCGGCACGCCGACCCAGTCCACGATAACCGTTTTGTCGAAGTTCTTGTAATGCAACTTGATGTTTTTGACGATGAACTGTATGACTGCGACCTTAAAAATGCGATTGCGCATGGCCGCGTTCCAGTCTTCTGGCGGGGCTTCCGGAAGTCCCTTGCTGGAGTCATACGCGAAGTCTTGCGCCGTCTTGTTGCGTTTGCGCTGTGTCATACCCTTGCACTCCGGCACGTGTGTGTAATCGTCGAATCCCATGATCACGATCTTAGCGCCATTGTCAAAGGCCCGATCGATGGTCTTGACGAACTGCATCCGGAAGAAGACTTCCCATGTCTTGATCCATGCCGCCTTCATGAGCTTGATCTGTCCGTCTACGAACCAGGCCACCGGGACTGTGCTCATTGACTCTTTGAAGGCCGGTGGGTGGCTTGTCTTCAGGATAGAGACCCATTCCGAGTTGATGGTCATGATTTCAAACATAGTTTGTTCAACGACTGCCGAAAGTTCTCGGGAAACTGTAAAAAGATGTCATTGGAACCGGTATTTGTATGCCTTCTTCAACAAGTCGAGCAAGGATTGCTGCGCACGCACGATGCTTAGTTCCTCCTTTGTTTTTTTTGATTGCCGAATGTCGTGTGCAGCGGCTTCAACGTTGCATATGCTGTATCCGTCTCTCTTGACGGCATTTATGATGTGCATGACGTAGTCATGGTACCAGTGGAGCCGATGGACGTCCTGGAAAAAGGCACACCATGCAGACTCACCCTCGCACCGCCACATGCAATCCTCCACGTGTCTCTCTTTGTCCAGGAAGCAATTCAAGATGAGATACAGGTGCATGTCCACCATACTACTTGTGTGTCGACGAAATGCGCCACAGAATTCGGTGTTTTGCGTCTTCGGCTGATGAATGAGTATGTTGAGCAGCTTCGTGTAGATTCCTATTGCTCTTTCGAAGCTGGTGAATGACATCAAGTTGACTTTGCACTGCATGATGTTTTCAAAGATCGAGACCATGTCGTTGTGCTGTTTCGAATCTGCATGCACGTTCAAAAACCTCAAGTCGTAGCATATGGTCACCTGATAGTTCATTCCTTTTGTGATCCAGGAGTCGTCCGAGTCTGTGTGCAAAATAAACGCAAAGATAGGATTGTGTGAGCTTGCCTCCGACTCAGTCGACTCTGGAAACAGGATGCTATTGAGGTACGTGCCATCCTCTCTCAGGATGAAGTTGACAAAGGACGGAATCTCATAACCATTTCCAGGACTCCTGTACGTGTCGATAAGAATCATGCATGTACCCTGGAACGTTGACTAATGCTTATTATGTACGATGGTTTTGATATAAAAAATTGCCTGTACTATTTAAGAGCATCATTTTCAATGCATGACTGCTTTGAGTAACAAATGTCACCTGATAAAACGCAGACTGAGTGTGGACGTGACTGGGAGCTTGCAGCAGTTTGCGAAGTCAGGTCCAGATGCTGCCCTCTGGCAGCCAAACAATGCCAAAATAGGTGAGATTCTCGGGGTGTCAGATGTCTTTGACAATGTGCCAGACGTCGGCCTGACTGCCGCGTGTCTGCAGAACGCCGTGCTGCACAAGGTCGTGTGTCTTGAGCACAAGAACGATTTTCCGATTAACCTTGGGGTGAGTCTGTCCTGTATCCCGGCGGATGAGACGACGCGGCACGGCAACAAGTTTGCCGTCACGGCGTTTGCAAAGACGCACAACCCGTACCCCATCACGCTGTTTGAGGCAGAGGCCGGATCGAACGAAGCGATGCAGTGGCGCGAGATGTATCCGACGTACAACGCGACGAACCTCGAGAAGGAGGGTGTGTTGGAGCTGAATCACCAGAACTACCTGTTCATGTCGCGAAACCACCCGGTGGTCGAGATTCTGCGGTCGAACAAGGACTTGCTCAACGCAGACATCGACAAGCAGCAGCTGATCGATGGTGAGTGGTACAAGATTACGAGACAGGTCTTCAACACATGTTGCAGCGCCCTGCGTAGTAAAATATTGAACCGGGTGTCTACTCGGGATCTGAACAACTTCAGTGTGCAGATACACCGTCTGCATAACAAGGAATGGAGTTCAATTTTGAACAGTAACGATCTACTAAATACTATTCCACCAGAGATCCTGGCGACAGACGACGCAGAGAAAATCACCGCCTACATCAAGCAAGTTTCTCGTCAACAGCACAGCATCAACCTGAGGCTCGAGTTGACGTACGAAATCCAGACGCGCGTGTGACGTTCATGTTGTGTTCAGCATGCGTCACTTATATTCTATTCAACCCAAGTTGTACTGTACGTCCTCCATATCTAACCATATCGCCTTGTGAAGGTTGATGAAGAAAGTGCAGGCCTGGGCACGTGTCCAAGAGTTTACGCGGCACTGCAGCAGCGCCTTGGATGTGTTGCTGAAGTATTTTGCGTGTGGTTGGAGGATCTGACGCGATATAACATCCCTCGAATACACCAACGCTTCCGTGGCGTCTTCCATGCTTTCTCCTGTCGCTACCATCTGTCTCAATGTCAGTGCACGTTTGCGAGCATCTTCGAGTTGCTTGATGTTATCCATCTTTGATTTTTTTGTGACTCGAAAATATGTCAAAAAAAGAACACGTCACCAAAAAAAAAATATCAAATCAAATTAAATAAACAAAAGCAAATATGCTTGACGACATGTATGCTTTCTTTCAGAATGACGAGTCATGCAACATGCTGCGGGAATACGAAACCATGCTTGAAACGGGCATGTACACATTCGAAGACCAATTATTCACAAAGGTCCATGCAAATGCGACAGACAGCAGTGTTGTGCGAGAAGAGGATGTCGAGGGCGTCCTGCTGTCCATGTTTTATTCCGACGACAGTATGAGTGTCCAAGAAAGAAGACGAAACAAGAACAGGAAATGTGCACAGGAGGCTCGTGCTGCTGACAGGCTGTACACTGAGCTCATGTTTGTCGAGCTCGGTGAATTGGTCGAGACGCTGGGTGTGTACTGCACGTACATTGCAGCGCTCGAGCGGAGCAGTTGCGGCCGTGTGAGTATCTTTGAGCAGCGCTCCTCGACACACAAAACGAATCTGGCCCTCCTACAGGCGAGTGAAAAAGACAACTGCACGCAAGACAGCATCTCTGCGACTTCAATCAAGGAGCGCAATCGCATGCATGCACAAAAAAGTCGGCGGAAGAAGAGCCACTTCTGGCAGAAAATCGACAGGGAGCGCGACGCGAGTCTGTTGACGCTCAAGGACGCTGTGGAGTACACGACGTCCCTCGAAAGCGCGTGCAGCTTCCTGCATGATTTCAATGATCATGTGTGCGATTTTAGAAAGTTGATGGAGATCCGACAGAGGCTCTTTGATCGCACATGCGCCCATCACGACAAGTGCAAGGAGTTGAGTTCACGCCTGGCGTTCCGTGCGACGTACCGAGTAAACTTTAAATTTTAAGCAAAATATGCACTAGTTCATGTGTGTATGTCGTGTGTATGAACAGCATCTGGAGACTGCTGAGGGGACCCTTTATTCTACCAGAGAACACCGAGAGATACCATCGATGCCAATGGGAAAAAATAGACTTTGACAAGGCTGGATGCTTGATTTGTGGGAAAATTCACAAGTGCGATGCAATCACCTGCAAGGACGTGTGTACTGTAGACGATAGTTTGATATGCAACATAACTGGATGTGTGTTGAATAAAGTTTTAATCACAAACAATTGGACGGACACGTGTTTACCCTGTTCTTGCAGCCAGCCGAGTGAAAGTAGCAACGACATCGAACAGCACATTGAGGAGCTGCTGATGTCTGACAAGACACAAGAATGTCTTGCCCATGAACGCAAAAAAGTTTCGGAATCGTTTGAATCTAAATTTTTGTATCATGGGCTGTCGGCGGGGTGTAGCGAAAACACCATCGACAGGATGACCATGGTCATGCAGAAAATAGCGGGTCGCATCCCACCCGACTTTGACCCCGTAGGACGCAGGCAAATGGTTCTGACGTGCACCCGTTTCCTGAATCCGATCGTTGCAAAGATCCAAGCGAGTCAGAACTTCCGGAGCTTCAAATACAATACCCGGCAGTTGGTGTTTGGTCTGATTTACCTCATGCGGACTGGCGTGTACTGCCACAGCGAGACCATTCTGCCCAAAATCGGGTCCCTGCAGCACTTGGTCCCGCGGGAGTGCTACCTCCGAAGTTTTTACGGCGTAAGTCCGTCCATCATTACAGACACAGAGAACAAGCTGAAATATCTGATCAGGAACGGCTACATGCGCAGTGAAGCCATGGTCTGATGGAAGGTTTGAATTCTGGCACGCAGACTCGCATTGTCACATCGCGAGACGGAGAGCTCGTGGTACAGCCTGATCATGTTGTCGGGGGAAAACCGCAAGCCGGTCACGTCCAAGACGTGTTGTAGCTCCTGCATCTTCTTTTGCTTCTGTCGCTTGTAGTAGAATTTTCGGCGGAGGCTCGTGTTTTGCTTAGCGAAGAAGTTGCCGTACTGATTTGATCCGGTGTGGATGCGTGAGATACTGGTCGCCATTTCGTCAGACATCAACGTCTCGAATGGGATGACACATGTGCTCATTCTGAACATTTCGAGAAAGTTATCGATCATATCGAACGTGATTTTCTTCTTGAGGAGAAGGATCGTCTCGTATTCTTTGCTTTCGTACGATTTGACGTATGCGGAGTATACCAGGTCCGGTTGGAGAGCGTACATCAGACAGCTCATGAGTATCGTGCGTTCCGTGGTCGTGCCGAATGCGACGAAGGTGCACATGCACTGGTATTTACCGTTCATCTCTTGAGGTATAGCCCGGAACGCATCCATTTGTTGTATGATGGTCTTGGCGTGTGGTGTTTGCAGGACCAGGGATTTCTCCATGCTCATGATCACGTCCATTTGCATAGACCGGGTTGTCGGGATTCATAACTGCTGATTTTGTTTCATGAAAACAATTTTTTTAAGTCTGCCTCGGAGAAAATGCCACACTCCCACAACGTCTTGATATCCGCGACGTTCTTGATCTGCAGCTTCGGACTGGACAGCACGACGTGCACCAGGGCTGGATCGACCTTGAAGCACGCCGCGTACGCTTCCCGGAGCAGCTCCTGTAGCATTTGACATATGAGTGTCACGTTCATGCACTCGTTGCAGTCGGACGGGTCTTTGTCCGTGCTCGACGCTTTGGACGTAAGCTCCACACCAAAGTACGCATAGCATTGCGAAACGTACTGGCTGTAGGTTTCCTTAAGGACGTCCGTGTGAGGAGTGCTGACAGTGACCGGCGTCACTTGACTATTCGGTGGTATCGACGTCAGGTCCATTTTTGCTTGGTTTTGGTTCATCTGCTGCAGCGCAAACTCGCGCTCGAGGTTCACTGTGTCCGTACGCGGCCCCGACATGCGGACGCCAAGCTCGTACTGTTGTAATGGAGTGCTTCCCTTCATCATGTACATTCTCGCGTCGTCGAGCATTTGTATGCCGTTGAGTGTTTGGTCTTTGATTTCTATCTTCTCAGAGATTAATACATTCACCTTCTCGCTGTTTCTGAGTGTGTTTGTAATGCTGTCTTGAATCATCATGTACTTTGTGAGTGATTGTATTACCTCGTGCATCGGGGAGTACACAACGTTGCGAGACAGCACGTCGTGTGTGAATATGTGCACGCGGCTTTCCTCAAAGTTGCACTCTATGCCCCTCACTTTGACTTTGAAAGGCCAGACTCGATCGTCGCCTGGTATTCGCTCCACAGACCACGTGAAGGACCCAAGTGGAAGAATGTGGGGGAGACGAACCCCCTTCCTTTTCTCGGTGTAGTACGCCACAAAACCACACATGAAGTGCATGACTATCGCATCGGCAGCAAACTTGACAAAGTGATGCTCGACCGTTTGGAAGAATTGCGCATTGACTCGCTTGCCTGACTCGTAGATGTGTATCGGGTTTGCGATGCAGCTCTTGCATATGTGGCGACAGCACGCTTTGACGTTGGGCTCTGTGTGCATGACATGCGCCAGCAGTTTCACGTAGGCGATCTCGTCTTGCCGGGTCGTCGGGAATCCCAGCCGTGACATGCGGCTGTCGCTGTGCACATGCGTAACGCTGGAATAATAAAAAAAACCCAAGCCATTAGAATTCGTTCCTGTACGCATCCGAACTACCAAAGCACGGAGTGCCAAGGTCCGCATGTTGCTCGTAGTCAAACTCAAGCTTAAAGATCTCGTTCTCTTCATACAAGTCCTGCTGTGTCTGCTTGACTTTTGGTTTTTTTTCCATTTCGGGGAATCCCTTCTCGTACAAGTGACTGACAAAGCAGTCATGGTCTGCGGTGAGCATCCGACTCACCACACGGGCCTCGTCGACGTGCGTGATGGGGATGTACTCGTTGCCGACGCGAATGCTGACTGTCGAAATCTGGCCGTTGCTGTGGGCGGCCTTGCGAATGACATCCTCTATGACTTTCGGATTCGACCTACTTCGGTGGGGGAGCTCGTACGGTTCGAAGCTTCCGTTTCGATTGAAATACAGACGCATGTTGACGTTACAGACCATCGTGCATGTGTTGCGTAAAATCATTCAAAAAAAAAATTGAAAGTTGGACGCACACCTTTAAATCACGCCTGGAATACCACAATGCCACTACTACTGCTGCAGCGCGATGCAAAGCCTTTCATAGTGTTGAACCAGCAGTACGCGCCGCTGCCGTGGAATACTGGTTTGTTCCTGAAAATCCGGTTAGGTGCATCGCACACAGTGCTGACCAGCAATTCCATCACGTACTTCAGGAACGACCCGTTGAACGATTTGGCTTCGGCGGGGTGGCAATCGTTCAGCTGCGCGCAAAACGACGATTCGCTCTGCTGGCACAGCCCTGAACTGGACATGTTTAATACAAGGGTCGTGGAGGAACCGTACACGTACTCTGAGGTTCTACGACAGAAATACAGACTCGGGACGGAGGTATGCTCGAAGAATACCGGCAGACAGCTTGGCTCCGTGTACACGGTGTCCATGTGTGACCTGATTGACGCGCGAGCCCAGTTCGTTTTGCTCGAATCGACAGACAGGCAACTCATGTTTCTCAAGACAGACTCCACTTCGATCACGGAGTATGCGTTGCTGGCGTTTGTGTGCCTGTACGCCGTTGCTACGCTGGCCAAGCACGGCATCCTCCTGGTGAAGGCGGACGACCACAGCGAAGCAAAGACACAACCGGTGTATCGCATCGGACATTTTATTCCGCAATACATTTTAAAATACATGCGCATGTCTATCTTGCATGTCGCTCTCAGTCTCTACATATCTCTGGCGGTACTACTCGACATGCCGAGCATAGCCACGCGGAACGAGTCCTGGCTTGCCTGGTACCTTGTCTTCTACGTTTTCTGGGATTGTGTGTTCAGCATCTCAAAACTATCGCACAACCTGAAAGAGGAACTCAAGCAGATCAATGTCATGGTGGTTCTGCTCATGCTGTGCTGTCTGCGGCTATACCACACCTTCCAGAACGTGTTCCACGTCTTGCTGACGGGCATGTTCGCCATCCGGACCTGGTGCAAGCTCATGCTGGTTCTTCTGATCAACTCGAATCCACAAGAGTCCCAGTCAAGGCTTCTCGCGTGCAATTTGTCTGTGATATATGACGTGATCACGCTGTACCTGATCTTGCTGTGTCTGAACCACACGACGGAGAGTGATTTCCACAGTCAAATGCTGGACAGTAGCATCCTCGTCATCGGCTTTCAACTCGGCAGCGTCATTGCGCTGATACACAGGTGCAGGTGAGGCGACTCAAGGCTCGATCAATATGTTTGGTCTCTTGCGCTTGCTGCCCACCGTGCTCATCGCTCCACGGCGCAGCTGCATCGTGAGTATTGTCTTCGGAGGTGCCGTGCTGTTCTGCGGTTTCGACATGATTTCGAGCGTGTTGTACGGTCCGGGTTTGGCGTGCGACAGAAATTTCGCGGGCTCGCTGGACTCCGTATCGCAGCAGAACTTCACCTGGTCGTGCACGCGTATGTATATGTGGTGGGAGCAGTTGAGATGGTCTTTGTAGACGCTATCGGTGCAGCAGTACGTAAAGGTGCTGAACTCCGAGTCCTTTGCTTTGGCCAGCTCGAGCTGCATGTTGCCAATCACCGTCGAGACCTTCATTTCCTCTGAAAAGTTATGGCTGAAGCTCTGCATTTCGTCCTGCACCCATGCGAGGGCGTTGGATTGCGACAGTGCGTCGAAGAAGAGCAGCTTGTTGTAATCACACAGCATACAAAGCGCTGTGTTGGGAGGAGGGGGCTTGTCTTCGTTCAGCGCAATGGTGGTCTCTGGCGCAGTCTGGAGAATCAGATGAACGGCGTCTGTGCTCAGAGCAATGTTGAGGAGCCGAAGCGCGGTCTGCACGCACGTCGTGTCGAAGCAAGACAGCACGAGGCTTTCGTGCACCACGATCTCGTCCGTGAAGCCCTCCTTGTTATTGATTGTCGCGTTGCAGATGATGTAGCCTTCCTCTCCGTCGTAGTCCGCAAAAACGTCGCGTCCCATGGAGGACACAACGCAGTATTTGATGTCGAACTTGTCTGAGATACCCCCCTTCATCGTTGTGTATGTGGTGCGGTACTCTTCCATGAGGGTTTCGTATGCCTCTTCCGATTTCGGCATCTTTTTCAAGGCGTGCATCAGGTCTGCAGGCGGGGGGATGTACTTGATTTTCTTGAGCTTGAGCAAGTAGCCCGCGGACGCCCCGGTTACATTGCCGCTTGCAATTTGCAGGCAAACGTACTGCATTTTGGTGATGCACTGCTCGGCGATGATCTTGCTTGATTGGAACATTTCCTCCCGCAGGAAGAAAGTGAGGCACAGGCCCGGACAGAGCACACCGAAGCAGTCATCGCACCGAACGCCTTTGTCTTTGTTGGTGTCGCCCTTCTCGTACGCGTACAACTTCACTAGTCCGGACTCGACGTTCTCGTACAGGCATTTTCCTTGTTCGTCCTCTGACAAGCCCTTCTTTGCTTTGTGCTTGTGCTTGTACGGAACCTTGCCGAAGCCAGCAGACCCCACCTCAACAATCAGGAACTTGCATATGATGAAGTCGCGAGTCCCTCGCTTGGCATCAAACTCGGCGGCCGTATGCGGAATGTTGTCGAGCGAAATCGCAAGCACCTCGACATCCGGTTGCACTTTCGAGATGTACGAGCCGCACTTGGTCGGACTGTACTGGACAGGGGCGGCGAGGTGCAGCATCTCGAACACGACTAAACTGTACCCGTACTCTTGCTGTAAATGATTTTTCTATCCACCACGTCATTTTTTTATTTTTTTATTGAATTTTGAAAGTTGAAAATTATTCCTACAAGTAATTGCCACCCTTTAATGAAACTCTGAGTGGGGTGTAAGCATTTTGTCTGAATAGTGTTCCACCACCTTCAGGTAACTGAGACGGTTCAAAAATCGCAGTACTTCCAGCTGTCACTACAACACCATTCTGATTGTTCTGTTTAGGTCCAGGTGGCACCTTACCGTATACGAATTGACGAGATTTAACGAGCACAACTGTTATTACAAGACCAACCAGACCACCAACGACATGAGCGCCGAATTGATCCCACGTTATCAAATTCATGCCTTTGAGGTAGACAGAAATATGAAAAGAAAGGTGTGCCGACGGAAATGCGCGTGACACGGAAGCCACGAGCAAAGTGAGTCGAAGAAAGAAGTTGATGTCGAAATACGGAATGGGATTGTTCTTTTCTTTGAGATTTTGTATTTTATCTTGAATTCCTTCATGTGTTTGTAACCAAAATAAATATGCACATCCGATTAAAAGACTTATCACACCTGTCATTTCTTCATAAAATTCGACTCCCCAATTAAATTCATATCCTGGGATAGACGAATTGGGTAATGGTCTTGATTTCCAAACGATGTTGTCAGACCAATCTCTTGAAGCGTTGGTTACGATTACGGTTGCGATCAAAGCACCACACAAGTGCATGACCATTATAAACAATGCTTTAAAGAAGTACAATCCTATGTCTTCTTTTATGCATATATGGTGTATGAAGGTTATATATATATTCAAGTATGGTCCAGCGAAAACGATAAGTGTCAAGAATAAAACTAAGTTGGATATTATTTCATCTGTGCCGAGACGCGAAAGACAGGTGAGTTGGAATGCCACTGATATAAATTCCTGAATGAAACATACGATGGTTTGCTGAGTATCATCCCAATACTTGAATTTTGGTTCCTTGGGGACCTGTGTGGCCATGTTCAATGTGCGATGGTGTTTTATATGTTATTGTCATAATATTTATCGTAAATGTCCGTCAATTGAGAATATGCTCAAGTGTTCCCTTCTGTTCTTCGGTGTCAAGTCTCTCTGTGTCTGTGGAAAACTGCTGTTCAGGTGCGTCTACACGCGGCATCGCCGCCAGCGTCGAGAGATACAAGCTCTCACCGCCCAGCCTGTGGGCGCATAGTAGATCGCGGCGGGCCGCGTTGAAAACCACGGCAAAGTTCTCGCGCGAGAGGATTTGGCTCGCGTTCGCGGGCACGATGGCGAATGTGTTGTCGATGCCACGGTCCTCGACGATCTCCGCGATTTCGCGCTGATCGAGCTGGATCCTAGTCTGTCCGAGTGCCTTGGAATCTCTTGAGCAGCGTGCCCAGAGCTGGTTGAAGAGACGCCGTTTGTCGTCGGCTTGGATGCGTTTTTTCGCGGGGAGTGTGCATCGCCTGTACAGATGCTTGCGGCAGAAGAACCTTCGTGGACCTGCAGGGAACTCAGACAGTGGCTGCATGCCGCGGCATTCGCGGCAGTACCGGAAGCCCTGTCGGCCATCGTCTGGAGGCTTATCCCGACGTGTGAGTGTCCTCAACATTGGGTGTTTGATCAGTTTTGTGTGTGTTCCACACCACGTCATTATTTTTTTGTCTGAAATGCATCAGGCTTGTGTGTCTGTGGTAGACTGCTGTGCCGGCGAGTCTACACACTGCAACACTGCCAGTGTCGAGAGATACAATTTCTCACCACCGACCTTGTGGGCCCACATCAGAGCGCGGCGGGTCTCATTGAGAACTACGGCAAAGTTTTCGCGCGACAGTACGGCGCTTGGCTTTGCGGGAACGATGGCGTAGGTGAGGTCGATGCCCTTGTCCTCCAGGATCTCTGCAATTTCGCGCTGGGCGAGCTGGATCCGAGTGTGACCGAGGGTCTTCGAGTCTGTGCGGCAACGGTCCCAGAGCTTGCTGAGGGCGCACCGTTTGTCGTCGGCTTGGACACGGAGCCTTGCGGGGACCTTCACACGCTGGTACATATGCATCCGGCAAACGTAGCGGCGCGGACCTGCGGGGAAGGCTTCGATGGCCAAGAAGTTGTCGCAGTGGCGGCAGTAGCGTTTGCTGGTCGCCTGAGCGACAGTGTCTTGTGTCTCTGCGGGTGCATCGGACATGGGGTGTACTCTTGACCACGTCATTATTTTTTTGTCTGAAATTCGAGAATGCCAAAACAAAACGTTTTAAGACTTTGTCCTTGGATGCATGCTGATATTTATGCAGACCTGTCCGTGGACTGTGAAGATCTGGACTCTTGTGATTGGCCTCTTGAGCGACTACATCTCAGTACCAAGTTCGAACACCGAACGGCATCGATACGTGTATGGAATGGTGTGTGTGACTACGGTTTCGACGGTCTTGCCGAGTGTGATGTTCCCCACGTCCAATCGCATGAACACCACATCGTACATCCTGCAGAGTGGTCTCTTTTTGACCGGCACGTACTTGATCTTGGACTTGCTCGGGTTGCACAGCGAGCAGCACCGTGTTCTTGTGACGTATCTGCTGCTGTGCCATTACTTGACTGGGCAGATTACGGTTCTAAAACAGCAGCGCACAACATTGCTGTACTCGAAATTCGTTGTGCGTCTGAACTTTTTGCTCGTCTGCATTCTGTCGCTTGTCTGTCTGCTGATATGTCCGCCGGTGCACATGCAGGGGGTGCTGGTGACCACGATTCTGTTCCTGCCGGAGGTGCTTGGCATGTGTGTGTCGGCCGTGCATTCGGTTGTGAGAGGTCTCGGGGATTTGTACGAGGAGTACATGAGTGAAGACGCGCGTTACAAATACGATTAAAGTGTGCTTGTACATAATGTCAAAACAGATTTCGTTTATTTAAAACGAGTGCGTGCTAGACGGATGGCTTCGATCCTCAAGATGGTGATTGAGAAGTGTGCAGAGACTACGATCTACCATCCACCTGCGGCATCGTATCAAAAGACGAGTGTGAATTACATCAAAAGCGTGCGGGGGGACAGGCTAGCGATCCGGTGCATCAGTCCGCCCAACTGCTCCATGAGTCTGAACAGCAAGTACCGAGACGGGCGGCATGTCATCCTCTACAGTCACGGGAATGCATGTGACATTGGCGGGTGTACGGATGTGTGCGAGATCTTGGCGCGCATGCTTGACGCTCATGTCATCGTGTACGATTACCCAAACTATGGTGCCTCGAGCAAGACTTCTATTTGTGAATCGGTGCTGAATTCAAGCATAGAAGCTGTGTACGACAGGTGCATGGAGCTACAAATCCCAGACGAAAACCTCATTCTGCTGGGGCAGTCGCTGGGGTCCGTTCCTACGCTTCACCTAGCATCGAGGGTGTACGCAAAATACGCCTCTGTTATTTTGGTTTCGCCGCTCGCCTCGGCGTTCCGCACCGTGGTTGACAAAAAATACTTTCCATCGTACGTCTCGTCCAAGCTGGACACTGTGTTGTTCAACAACCTGAAGTCCATCGAAAATATCCACGCGCCTGTCGCGCTGGTGCATGGATTTTCGGACGATGTCATTGACATTTCAAGCTCGGAAGCGCTTCACGAGAAGATCCCGCACCGATACAAGCATGCGCCGCTGTACATATCCGCTGGCCACAACGACATTTTCGATCAGGACAACTTGTCCGACGTGAGCACATACCTTCAGGAATTCGTGCGTGGTTTATCTGAGCCCGCTACGAGTTCAGACGCATTGCAAGACTAGCGGCGACCTCCACCGTCTTGAGGTACAAGAGCATGTTGGTCTTGTCGATGAGGACCGTGCCATTCTCATCGACACTGGTGCTGCTCTTGCGCACATCATCGATGGTCTTTTTGACGTCCCGCAACAGAATGCTCACGACAATCCTCGGCTCCTGTGTATGCTCGTGGATGTGGAGCTTAATCTGATCCGGCGTGCACTCCTGCTCCAGGACACTGCGCAGCATTTCGGACGCTTGCTCGGCGATTTCCTCGATGTCCAGGACGGATATGTTCTGTGAGATGTACTGGTTCACCTCGTTGACGGTTGTGTTCGAGCCGCCACTGTACCGACAGAGTATACAGCAAGTCATGGCGTTCCACCTCCCTGCGTTTATATACATACACACGTTTCGTAATATTTTTTTTGATAGTCTGGTGTATTTTCGTCGTGTCATGATACCCGACGAGTGAGGCGGAATGCACCGTCCGAAACGAGCATGCACCGAGCGCACGAAGCAAAAGATCCAGGAAATCCTGGAGTGGGAGACGTGCACGGAGGACTCAAAAATGTTCAAGGACGTGGAGGCCCAGATGCAACTCGAGCTCGAGTCTGAAACGAAGAGGGATGACTATGCACCCTCATCATCATCCGAGAGCGACAGCGAGTCTGAGGACAACTGCTCCGAGGAGGAGTGTGAAAAGAAAGAATCACATTCAACCCACGTGAAGCAGTGAGAGTGCAACGCACATGCTCCCTTTCGCGGAATTGATGACTGCATGTGAAAGTGACACCGCCAGCCTCGAATCGAGCAAGCGTCTCGTGCTGACGTGGATCAACTACAGCCAGGCAGAGCTGCTGCCGGGCGAGGCGCAGCAGTACAACGACATGCATGCGTTTGGGTTTGGACTGGCGTACATGCTTAGTAAATACGACGCACTGCAAATACGCGACCGGGAGTGGGTTGACCTGCCAGCGCCGTTATTGGGACATGGACACAACATCGGACAGTTCTCGTGCAAGCAGTGCCTTGAGTTTCTACGAATGCTGCAGGCCGAGTACGGCACGATACTGCACTTCGATCAGACCGTCGGGTACGAGACAGACGTAGACATGACTCTGTTGCTGCTTGTGGTGATGCAGCGTCTCGGTGATCACCTAGCGGAGCAGGTGCTGACGCCGGCGGATCTGGAAGATGACCTGTATGAGCTTGTGCCGGGGGAAACCGAGTGGTACATCGTGAGTGCGCATACACGGAAGGAGTGCTTCGACATCCTACACGTGCTCATGCGGCTCTTCTTTGTCCTACTCGATGCTGAGTCTGTACAGGTCGATCACGAGCTCGTCGTCAAGTATGTGAAGGAACTGTCGCCGTTCCATCACGAGGCCTCCTTGCATGACTTTTACAACTTCTCGATGGTCTCGGACTGCTTGCCTGCGTCGATTTTGGTTTACAAGCACAAATTCAAGGACATGTTCAACGACCCTTCGCAGGTCATCTACTTTCACCATCCGACATACACGAGACAACGCCAGGTGCCTTTCGAGAGCATAACGTCGTTCTCCGCTCCGGATATCAACGTGCTCCCGATCATCCTGCAGATCAAACCGGACGTGCCGGTCTTTTTCGAGCACACGGGTGCCTGCAACAGCACGACGTGTAGCGCAGAGCCGTGGTCGTGGTTCGTGATACACCGACACGTTGTGTTGTGTGACAACAACGGGAAGCACTACGTGGCAAAAAATATCTATGTTTTGTATGCATATCTCATGTCAAAAACGGATTCTTGATTTTTATTATATCTCAAAATGCTGATTAATGGCAACCGTGGTTCAAGAGGTACACGAGCAGCCACTGCTCGTAGAACTCTTTAGTTCTCTTTGAGGACTTGCGACGGATGTCCTTCAGCTTTCTCTCCTGTGACGTTTTGTAGATCTCAAATTCCACAATGTGGATGGCCTTCTTGATCTCAGACACCAACTTTTCATCCGTGGTGCGGGTGAGCTGCTGGTGAAGGTCGAAAAGGTCGGCGTGAGTGTACATTGTACTTCGATATATGCATTTGTAAGCATCTTTTATATGATTCGTGATAGATTATCTTCGCATTCTGAGACCTCAGAATTTGTACTGTAAGTGTTATTGATCTCAGTGTGGTTGAGCCCGTGAGATACTTGACGTCAAAAATGGTATGACGAGTTGTCCTGTGACATTAAGCACGCTGGTGGACTGTTTGGTATTGTCTTTCGCGCGGAGCAGAGACTGCTTGGTAGTCTTCTTCGTTGATGGAGCATTCTTTGTACGAGGAGGGGGTTGTTTGTTAGTTTCTCCTGCCGCGTGGGTCTTATCTTTCGAGAGTGGGGTGGGCTGCTTTGTGGTTGCCAGCGGGGTCTTGTCTTTCGAGGGCGGCGGGGGGTGCTTTGTGATTGTCGGTTGGGTCTTGTTTTGCACCAAATTATTCTCTTTGATCTGGATCGACAACTTCAATTCCCTCTCTCGTAGCTCAATCTGCTTCTCGTGTAGTGCAATTTTTTTCTCCCGAAGCTTGATGTCCCTCTCCTGAAGCGCAAGTTGCCCATATTGTGGAGCATGCTTCTTCTTCTGCTGCAGCTCAATGTCCGCCAACTTCTTCTTCAATTCGAGTTCAATATCCTTCTGCTGCTGTAGGTCCTGCAGCTCCATTTCCCTCTGCCGCAGATCATATGCCGCCAATTTCTTCATCTTATCCGTTTCAATCTCCTTTTGCTGCAGCTCGATCTGGAACTCCTGGTCAGCATATTTCTGCTTCTGTTCCAGTGCAAATTCCTTTTCCCGAAGCGAAAGTTTCATTTGCTGGAACTGCAAGTCCTCGTCTGACTCCAGTTTGCGCTTGGCACGCGCCACATTCAATGAGCACTCCCTCTCGACAACAGTCTTCTCACTGATACTACAGAGGACCTTGGCAATCTCGGTGTCGATCCTGGACGGTTCGTCGACCTCGGACTCTGTGTCGAGCTCCTCTATCACAGAAGCGGACGTGTTCCGCGCGGGATCTTGTGTCAGCGCTTGGCGACAGAGCTGCTGGACAGGGGCGTCTGAGGCCGCATTGGTGTGAATTTCTTGGATCAATGACAGGTCCCCGGCGATATAACGCGTGAAGATGCCCTCGACGGCGAAGCGGAACTGCACCGCCACCTTGCCACCCAGGATAAACAGTAGCTTATACAATCCAAGGAAGGTCATACCTGGAGTTTCATAAGGCTTATTTGTCCCAAAAGTTCGAAGCTCCATCATAAAGACGTTGGGTTTGTTGTGTGTGCCCATGATTTCATCCTTGTGTGGTGATTTATTGCCAATCAAACGATACCACTTGGATTTGGCTTTGCTGTAAGACTTATTTTCTGCATACTGGATGAATTCAATGGTCGAGAACAGCTCCTTGTTAGCAGAACTCATGTCGCTGCGCACACCCAGGTCGGCCATGAGTTGTTTCAACTCGGACATCTCTGGTTGTGTTGCCCGTCCCTCTCGTGTCTGGTTTGCTTCGGTTTGACTTTTTGCTTCGATTTGAAAAAAATAAAATCCACGAACCGTTGTGTTTTACACGGTTCGAAAAGGAACCGTGTAAAACGCAACCTTTCGAAATTTGGACTTTTTTTTCGATTTGAAAAAAAAAATCAAATCCATGAACCGTCGTGTTTTACACGGTTCGAAAAGGAACCGTGTAAAACACAACGTTTCAAAAAAAATCTTTTTTTTTGTGAATAAGAGAATGGACACGGCACAACTTATGATGGAGCGTGCCACTTCATCTCATTTTGAGACCACAGAAAAGCAGCACGAATGTGATTGGCACGATGACCATGAGTAGAATGCTAGGGTTGAAGGACTTGATCGACGGGGGGTGGGGCACGCGTCTGCTCACGACAAGAGCCAAGTACTGAGCCCTCGTCAGGCACGAGTTTTGCTGTGAGGTTGAGTTGATAACATGCATGAGTCCCGGCACGCACTGCCATGCACAGCCGACGTCTGTCCATATCCAGGCGGTGTCGATCTCTGTTTGGTTGAGTCCTGGGGGAGTGCTGCAGTCCGCGCATAGCAAGTCGTCCGTGAGCGTCTGACCTTTGCTACACGAAACGTTGTACTGTCTGCGAGCACGGGGAGTCGGGACATTCGTCGACCAGGCGACGCTGTAGATGCACTGCGGCATGCCGGTTTCGTCGTCCAGGTGCAAGATGTGGTACTTCTCGCACTTCCACGCGCACTGGGATATGTATTCCGCGCGTTGTGGCTTGGGGGGGGAGCATGCTCTGCAGTCCGAGCAGTTGGCCGGTTGCGCGACGCGCTCGAAGCCATGTGGGCACGTCGAACACCGCTGGCAGCGCGCCTTGGGCATATACAGTTTCGTGTATGCGGGCCGGCAAGCGAGGTCGCAATCGGTGCCGTTCCAGAAGCTGTTCCACCATACGAGCGGCCCGCAGCTCTCGCACTTGGCGTCCTCTGTGAGTGAACAAGCCCGGACTTGTCTGTATCCATTGCAGTCGGTGCACCTGTCGCATCGTGCGTCAGCTCGCGCGGTTCCGTTGACCTTGAACTGCCCGGTGGTGCATTGGACGTCGGTGTGTGGCAAACAGCGCACGCCATCGTCTGCCAGGTAGTAGCCTGGTGCACACGTCTCTTGGCATGATGCATTGTTGTTGACGAGACCTTCGCGCTGGAAGACGAACGCCCCCTGCAGGTTGCTGGTGCAACTGAGACAGCTCGCGCATCCGTCGGCAGTGGAGGAGTACTGGCCGTTGGCACACCGTCCGGCTGGGCAATAGGCACACCGACTGCCGATGCCCTCGACTGGGTAGTGCTGCGACGAGACTCTGCACGTCGCAGAGCATGCGGTGTCCATGTCATAGCCCGACCGCGGCACGAGAGATCCGTCGAGATACGTTGGTTCGGATGCGAGTGGGCAGTCTATGCACTGCGTAGCCTTCCACGTCGTGTTTTGATCGAGGACGGTTGTGTTGACCTGGTGGAGGTACTCCGCACACCGCACGGGGCAATCGTTCAGGAACTCTGTCGCATCGGCTGTGTATGTGGCGTTCAATCGCTGCTGGAACTGGCAGGTGCTGAACTCCGCCTGTCGAGTCTCGGTGCAAGGACTGAATTTGTAGAATGCACCAGGAGTCCGCGTGCCCTGTATGCTGAGCACAGATTTCAAGATCTTCAGACTCAAGCAAGACTCGCAGATGCCGTTGTTGTTGAAGTAGGACGCCTGGCACTTCCACGCGCATTCCGAAGTGTTGGTCCACTCGGCGTTGCGGGGGAGGAGGGAGAGAGGACAGTCCATGCACTTCTCATTCTCCAAGCCTGTGCATGCAGCCCACATTTTTCCTTTGGTCTTGACACAGACATTCTTCAATGACGTGGTGCAGTTGAGACATCGCGAGTCTGACCGAAAAAAGGAAGCATCACATGTCCAGTCGTTGCATGTGACTGAGGCGTTCGTGAAGCGGGCATGCGTCGGCGTCGGGCATTGTAGACATGCGACGAGATTGCTTTCCAATAACATCGCCTCGCATCCGGCCGCGTAGAATCCGGGGCCACATGCGACCTCCTTCATTGCACACGGCGCGCACTTTGCAGTGTCGGCGTCGAGGTACTGATGCTCGAGACACTCCGACATGGACGTGAATGGATTGAGCTCGACACTCAACGAGTCGGTTGGTGGGAGGTCGCAGGTTCCCTGTGCAAGTACGAGACCAACGACCCGGACGGAGTTTGCCATGGCGAATGGAATCTCAATGTGGCACCGTCCGACGGCTTTCACCCCCTCCGCGGTCAATCGGACACGGCATCCGACCTTGCTCGATGCTTGTCTCATCTTGAAGTGGTCGTTTAAGGCTACGAGCCGCAGGTCATAGACGCAACCGAGGAGAGAGTTGTCGATGGAGCGAACAAACGCCGTCGCATGCAGTCGCCTCCACCCGGATATGTCGCTGCCCCGTACGGTGCTGTCGAACAACGCCAGCTGTGCCAGGTCGTCGTCGGATGGGATATGCACGAGACTCATGAGCACAGTCTCGTTCGTCGGTAGCACTTGTCGCAGGGCTTGTAAGTTGAGGAGCGGGGCCACTTGCAGCACGTCCAGAGCCACGTGTGTTGATTCCGACAGTGCAAACGCGGCCACCGTCCGGATCAAGTTCACTTGTATGCGCTGAAGGTCGAGCATGCTGTGTGTGAAAGCGCTGTGCTGTGTCCAGCGGTCAAACGACGTGGCTAGCTGCGGCTGAGACAGCGCATACGTGTTGCTGTGAAGTTGCGTGTAGATCATGCTGTTGCTGGGCCTCTTGTCGGTATGCAAGACGTAGTTGATGCGCAGCTTGCCGGTGACCTGGATTTGAGTCACTTGATACAGGGTACACCCCCCCTCGCACGCAAAACTGTCGAACAATTCGATGTACTGCACGCTCATGTTGACGCATTGCGCGTACATCGACAACAGTTGGCTGCTGTTGGCTGTGATGATCATAGACGTATTTCTGGCTGTGATGCGCATGACGGCTCCGAGTTCCAGGGTCACGGACATGCTC
>Ga0114973_10000328_pt1 | contig 35545 bp, 33 predicted proteins | sample M_140807_MF_Meta_FD_87025 | JGI IMG/M metagenome (GOLD analysis project Ga0114973, IMG submission 87025) | Freshwater microbial communities from Lake Montjoie, Canada to study carbon cycling - M_140807_MF_MetaG | ecosystem: Environmental > Aquatic > Freshwater > Lake | place: Lake Montjoie... | reverse complement strand
CCTATTGCCCGCATAAACAAGCAGAAGCGCACGCCTGTCTCCAACAGGGACAGAGCACGCACGCAATCTTGTCGTCGAAATCAAGCCTTCGGCGGCTGTTCCACAACACGAATATTCAATTCGCGGAGTTGCTTAGCCATGGCAGGCGATGGCGCGCCCATCAAAAGGTCTTCGGCGCGTTGGTTCATCGGGAAAAGGGTGATCTCCCGCAGATTTTGAACACCGCACAAAAGCATAACCATCCGGTCCACCCCTGCGGCCATGCCACCATGCGGGGGCGCACCAAATTGGAATGCGCGATACATGCCGCCAAAGCGCTCCTCAACGTCGGCCGACGTAAGCCCAGTGAGTTCGAATGCCTTGACCATTAGGTCTGGGTGCTGGTTCCGGATCGAGCCGGAGGCGAGCTCATAGCCATTACAGACCATATCATATTGATAAGCCTTGATGGTAAGCGGGTCTTGCGTTTCCAACGCCTCCAGCCCGCCCTGTGGCATAGAGAAGGGGTTGTGGGCAAAGTCGACCTTCTTGTCCTCTTCGCTCCACTCGTAGAACGGGAAGTCGATAATCCAGCAAAAGCGGAAGGCATCTTTTTCGATCAGGTCTAGCTGCTCGCCGCTGCGCGTACGTGCCGCGCCCGCCAGCTTTGCAGCTTGTTCTTCCTTGCCCGCGGCAAAGAAGCAGCCGTCGTCTGGGCCAAGGCCAATCGCGTCATAGAGCGCGAGCATGCCCTCTTCGCCATGGTTCTTGGCGATTGGGCCGCCAAACTCGCCACCCTTGCGTGTGACGTAGCCCAGACCTGCGTGGCCTTCGCTGCGTGCCCATTCGTTCATGTCATCGAAAAATTTACGGCTCTTGTCAGCAGTCTTTGGCGCAGGAATGGCGCGGACCACACCGCCACCTTCAACAATGCGTTCAAACAGCCCGAAGCCCGATGTCTTGAAATGGTCAGTGACGTCATGGATGATAAGCGGGTTGCGCAGATCGGGCTTGTCAGTGCCGTAATCGAGCATCGCTTTTGAATGCGGAATGCGCGGAAACTGCCCTGCTGGCGTTACTTTTTTGCCATCAGCGAATGATTCGAATACGCCAGCCATCACTGGCTCCATTGTGTCCCAAATTTCTTCTTGGGTGACAAAGCTCATTTCCAGATCAAGCTGGTAAAATTCCCCGGGCAAGCGGTCGGCGCGCGGGTCTTCGTCGCGGAAGCATGGTGCGATCTGGAAATAGCGGTCGAAGCCGGCCACCATCAACAATTGCTTATACTGCTGCGGCGCCTGTGGAAGCGCGAAGAATTTGCCGGGATGAACACGGCTTGGCACTAAAAAGTCACGCGCGCCTTCGGGGCTGGACGCAGTCAAAATTGGCGTCGAATATTCTGTGAAACCGATGTCTTCCATCCGGTGGCGCGTTTCCCGGATAATCTGGGTGCGCTTGACGATATTGGCGTGCAGCGTTTCGCGGCGCAAATCGAGGAAACGATATTTGAGACGGGTCTCTTCAGGATATTCTTGTTCGCCAGCGACCGGCAATGGCAGCTCTTCGGACTTGCTGAGAATATTGACGCTGCGGGCAAAGACTTCAATCTGCCCGGTCGGCAGGTTGGTGTTCACCGTCCCTGCGCTTCGGGCCTTTACCTCGCCATCAATGGTGATAACGCTTTCCAGGCGCAACGCTTCCAGAATCGGCAGGGCCGGGCTGTCGGAATCCGCAACAATCTGGGTAATGCCATAATGGTCGCGCAGATCGACGAACAAGACGCCGCCATGGTCCCGCTTACGGTGGACCCATCCCGACAGGCGGACGGTATCGCCCACATGGGAATCGCGAAGTTCGGCGCATTTGTGCGTACGATAGACGTGCATTGTTTGCTCAATTCAAAAAAGCTGTGGAAAGCGCGCCTGTCAACAGTGCAGCGGCACTTTGTCAAGTCGTGAATGGGTGCTAAGGCAATGCCCAATGCAGATTCATCCACTTATCACCGACAGCAAACGTCTCGCCGAATTGTGCGCACGGCTTGCACAATCGCCCTTTGTGGCGGTTGACACCGAATTCATGCGAGAAAATACTTATTATCCCGACTTGTGCTTGGTTCAATTGGCGGACGCCAATGAAGCGGCAGCGATAGACCCAAAAGCGGAAGGTTTAGACCTTACGCCCATGCTGGAATTGCTGTGCAATAATGAGGATGTGTTGAAGGTATTCCATGCCGGCGGGCAGGATATCGAAATATTCTTTAACCTGACGGGTAAGACCCCGCACCCAATGTTTGATACCCAGATTGCCGCCATGGCGCTCGGTCAGGGTGAACAAATCGGTTATTCCAATCTGGTTGACCTTTGGATGGGTATTCAATTGGATAAGGGCGCACGGTTCACTGATTGGTCGCGCCGTCCGCTTGATAAGCGCCAAATTGATTACGCGATTGCCGATGTCACGCATTTGTCGGTCATCTTTCCGATGATGTTGGAAAAGCTTAAGACAACCGGACGCGGCGTTTGGCTGAATGACGAAATGGATCGAATTTCCGACGCGGCCAATTATCGCAACGATCCTGAAAACGCATGGTCGCGGATTAAGGTGCAATCGCGCAAACCCGAAGTGCTCGGCAGGCTGCAGGCAATGGCCGCGTGGCGCGAAAAGGAAGCGCAGCGCAAGAATATCCCGCGCGGGCGGATCATGAAAGATGAGACGCTGGCCGATATTGCCGCGCATCCCCCCAAAAGTCAGGCTGACCTTCCGAAAGTGCGGGGATTATCACCGGCATGGCGGGATAATGAGATTGGTGCGCGGCTGCTTACTGTGATCGAGGGCAGCCAGCCAATGGCACGAGACAATCTGCCCGACCGAAGCCGATCGTCTCCAGGCGGCGGCAAGGATGGATCGCTTGTCGCTGACCTGCTTAAGCTGTTGCTGAAAATCCGCTCGCGCGAAATTAACGTTGCCCCGCGCCTGATTGTACGGACGGAGGAATTGGAACGCCTATCCGCCGGAGAACGCGATGACCTTGAGGTTCTCACGGGCTGGCGCTTCGAACAGTTTGGCCGCGATGCGCTTGATCTGGTGGAGGGCAGACTTGCGTTCGCAGTCGTAAACGGCAAGCTCAAGATGACGCGCACGCATGAAGAAGACATGGTGCGAGAAACCGCAGCTTAAATCAGCTTTCGAGCACCTTTTTAACCAACGTCAAATTGACCGGTGCATTTTCCGCCAGTGCCATTGCGTTTGCCGACCGGGCAAATTTTTCGATTGCAGCAAAGCTGCGTTCAATGCGGCGCTTCACATAGCTTAAAGCGTCCATACTGATCGCGGCACCGCGATCGGCAAGCTGTTTTTGCAGCAATTGCTCAATCATTTCATCATCTGGCGGCGCGATATCAAGCAACAATGCCGCGCCCAATCGCGACTGTAAATCGGGCAGCGAGATATTCCATTCTGCTGGCTGCCATCGCGAGATCAGCAATAACGGTACGCCGCTTTCCTGTGATCGGTTCCATGCATTAAACAATGTTTCGGCAGGAGCCGCTTCTGCCTCGTCGATGACAGTCCCGTTCTGCCCCGAAAAATATCGCGCCATGAGCGTTTTCCCGGATCGCGCGGGCCCAGTTAAAATCGCACAGCGTTTTGCCCAGCCAGCGGCATTTGAGAGACCCGCAAAGGCCGAAGCGTTGCATTCCGTGATAATAAGGCTGGAAGATGCGCCGCTGCGCAACTCGTCTAAAGGCAAGGCAATTTGGTGCATTGGTGCAGCTAAGTGCGCTTAAGGCCGCGGTTGCGGCACAGCAGGCGCAGGCGTCATCTGGTTCTGCGCTTCTGGCAATATGGACTTAACCACATCATCGAGCGATGGTGTGCCGGCATTGCCAGGCTCAGAGGCGTCCCCATCAATTACACCATTGTCCTCAGCTTCTATCGCCAGTTCCTCATCCTCGATAACTTCGGGTTCAAGCACAAGCGATGCATCCGCACGCAACCGTCCTGATACAAACGCGGATTGAAACAGTTGATCCATTCGCACAACCGCCTGATCCATCATCGCAGCTATACCCGCACTATCAGCAGCGCGCAGCGTGAAAGAACCCAGAAACCTGTTATCCGATCCGTAGCGCGCCGAGAAACGACCGATAACAGGACCGCCCGGCCATTGCCGCTCAATCCGTGCAATAGGAATGATGACGTCGGCCGCGCCAAATTGGTCAAGAATAGTGCGCCACCAGATGCGGCTACGTCTTTCCGATTGGCCAGCGTTCAACAATAGCGACTCGCCGCCGGCACCGCTTGGCCGGACATAATCAATATTGCTGTCCGCCGTTCGATATTTAGCCCAACTGCGCTGCCATGATGTGCGCTGTTCAAACACCGTTGGTGCACCTGCCGAATAGGTTATCGGCAAGAGAAGCAATGGCGCAGAACGCCTCTTTACACCGCTAACACCCAGCAATTGGCCTGCGCGCGCGCGGTCGAACAATACACCAAGTTTTGCCACATAACGGCGCGGACCAATCTGCTCCTGTTCGACAACAATCGCAGCAACGATGCCATCCAGTGTCGAATCGGACAAGCCCGCCGCGGCGTTGCCATGGGTTTTGCGCCACAATGCCGCCCACGCAATGCGTTGCGCCTCTTCCCAGCCCTTCTCTCGAGCATCAAAGGCATTATTGCCAAGCACATTGACCGAAACGCCTGTAACTTCAAAGTCACCAGCGCTGGCGATCGGCGCTATTCCGCGCTTTGGTCCTTCAATCTGCGCAACAACAATCCCGCCGCCAACCAGCGCCAAAGGCAAGCCGATTGTTGCTAAACGCAGCCATTTTGTTCGGAAAATTGTCATCGCAGCATCTTTAGGCGACATAGGCATGGAATTCCAAGCCTGTTCTCGCTAACGGCAGCAAATGGACGCAAAAGATGACACCACAGAATCCTACACTTACGTCAAAGCGGGTGTTTCCATTGAAACCGGCAATGCGTTGGTGCGCGCCATTGCGCCCCTGGCAAAAGCAACGCGGCGCCCCGGTGCGGATGCAGACCTTGGCGGGTTTGGCGGCTTTTTTGATCTAAAGGCGGCAGGGTTCAATGATCCGCTGCTAGTCGCTGCCAATGACGGCGTCGGAACCAAGCTCAAACTCGCAATAGAATCGGGACGGCACGAAGGCGTCGGCATTGATTTGGTCGCGATGTGCGTCAATGACCTGATAGTGCAAGGCGCAGAGCCGCTTTTCTTTCTTGATTATTATGCCACCGGCAAACTTGACAACGCGGTGGCCACCTCTGTTGTCGCCAGCATTGCCGAAGGCTGCAAGCAAGCCGGCTGCGCATTAATTGGCGGCGAGACCGCTGAAATGCCGGGCATGTACTCCGAAGGCGACTATGACCTTGCCGGTTTCTGCGTTGGCGCGGTGGAGCGCGACCAAGTGCTGACGGCTGATAAGGTCGCGGCGGGCGACGTCATTCTGGGCCTTGCGTCATCAGGCGTGCATTCCAACGGTTTCTCGTTGGTTCGGCGGCTCGCCACAGACAAGGGCTGGAAACTCGATCGTCCGGCAATTTTCGACCAAAATGTCATTCTTATCGACGCGCTCATGGCGCCAACCCGCATCTACGTGAAATCGCTGTTGCCGATGGTCCGCACCGGTAAGATCCACGCAATGGCGCATATTACGGGCGGTGGCTTGCTTGAAAATATCCCGCGCATCCTGCCGGACGGTTTGCACGCGCATGTCGATGCAGACGCATGGCAACAACCGCGCTTGATGGCTTTCTTGCAAGCCCAAGGTCATATCGAGCCAGAGGAAATGGCCCGCACATTCAACTGCGGCATCGGCATGGCGGTGGTTATCGCTAAAACCGAAGTCGTAAGCGTAACCGCTGCACTCGAAGCCGCTGGAGAGACAGTGTTCCGCATAGGACATATTGCAGCGGGTGAAAAAGGTTGCACGGTTACCGGCAGCATCGAAACCTGGAGTGCCAAAGCCGATTGGACTGCGACGCATCATGGCTAAGGCGCGTGTTGCCGTCCTAATTTCCGGCGGCGGCACCAATATGGCTGCGTTGCTATATGCCGCAAAACGCCCAGACAGCCCGTACGAAGTCGTTCTGGTCGCCAGCAACAATCCCGACGCCGAAGGGTTGAAGCTGGCGCAAGCCGAAGGCATCGCAACGTTCGCACAATCCCACATTGGTCTTAAGCGGGCGGACCATGACGCAATAATGCATAATCACATTACCAAAGCGGGTGCGGCTTATGTCGTGCTTGCGGGGTATATGCGGATATTGAGCGAAAGCTTCGTCGAAAAATGGGACGGCCAGATGCTGAATATCCACCCATCCCTATTGCCCAAATATACGGGTCTAAACACCCATCAGCGCGCGATTGACGCAGGGGACAGGGTTGCCGGTTGTAGCGTCCACCTCGTCACGGCCGACCTTGATGAAGGCCCGCTTCTTGGCCAGATGGAAGTCGCCGTTTTGCCCGATGACACCGCCGGCTCCTTGGCGGAGCGCGTCAAGATAGCCGAGCATCAATTATATCCGCGGACGTTAGCGGGCTATGTTTCGCGGGCAACGGACCCGGATTATCTGACATCAAAAGTGCGCGAAATCGCGCTGGCCCAGCCAGAAGCCGATGAAGTGCTTTCGCATGGGATGCCGTGCTTCGGTATCGTCGGCTGCAAGAAATTTGCTTATGTTTCCATCGACCATCATGGCGACGGGAGAATTGCGCTCTTAGTCAAAATTAGCGGCGTCGAAGAACAGGCCATGCTGATCGATAGCGATGATGAGAGATATTACCGCCCCGCCTATTTCGGCGATGGCTGGGTGGGCATCAGGCTCGATCTGGGCGATACCGATTGGGATCATATCGGCGAATGGATCGCCAAAAGCTGGCGGGCAGTAGCGCCGAAGAAGCTGACCAGACTGCTGGATTTAGCCAAAGAATTCTAACGCTAGCACTGGATTTATTGCCATTTATCGGTGGCGGGTGGCGGCGGAACATCAGGCAGATTTTCGAGAACGTTGGCGCGAAGTAACACGCCAAGGTTCGGCGCATGGATCTTTTGGCTCATGCCTTGGTCGTGGCGCAAATGACGAACTGATAGCCATCGCGCTTTGGCCTACAGAAGCCGCACGCGACAAAGCTTTTCGCGCTATTTCGGCAGACGGCCCTTGGCCGCCTGCCGAGCGAGTAAGTGAAGATAAACTGCAAGTGCTCGACGATTTATGGGAAAAATCGCCTTTTCGAGTATGAATTACCCGACGATTTCTTCTGGCTTGAAGAAGTACGCGATTTCAATCGCTGCGTTTTCGTCGCTGTCTGAACCATGCACGGTGTTCGCTTCGATGCTTTCGGCCAATTCCTTGCGGATGGTGCCTGGCTCAGCATTCGCTGGGTTGGTTGCACCCATGATGTCGCGGTTGCGCTGCATGGCGTTTTCACCCTCAAGCACTTGAACGATGACTGGGCCACTGATCATGAATTCGACAAGCTCACCAAAGAACGGACGTTCTTTATGCACTGCGTAAAAGCCTTCGGCCTGTTCGCGCGACATGTGAATCCGCTTTGAAGCAACAACGCGCAGACCAGCGTCTTCAAGCATCTTGGTTACTGCACCAGTCAGGTTGCGGCGCGTTGCGTCGGGCTTAATAATTGAAAAAGTGCGAGTAGCCGCCATGATATGCTCCATTTTTATAGGGGGGAATTGCGCGCGCCTCTAACGGTGCTTGGCGCTGAGTGCAAGCTTTATGGGCCTTGCATCCATTTGCCGCCATCTTGTTTCCAATAGCGCCGCTCCACGCTCTCACCCAAATTGCGCCAGGCAGAGCGCGCATTGTCTGTATGGCTTGGCGGGAAAAGATAGAAGATGCGGTCAAAATCTTGTTCAACCGGTCGCCAGTTGCCATCGGCGAACGCGACAAAACGGGCGCCGTTGGGCGCATCTATTTGATCTGACAACAAAATAGGTTGAAGAGTATCATCACCCTCGCCCGACTTGGCGTGCGCGAGAAAGCTATCTGCCTTCGCCGTCCATAGAGACGAGGATATGGCATCCAATTGTGCGCTGTCGTCGCTGACAATCAACAACCGCCCCTTATCGTCCAGGACGCGTTGGGCGATAAAGGGGAGCACTTTTTCAGCAGGGTCGCGGGTTAGCTGATAAAAATCGACCTGCATGATCCGGTCAAATCAGCCTTCGAAATTGTCGGCAACAAAACGGTCAAGCAAGCGCACGCCAAATCCGGTCGCACCCTTGTCCCAAACCGGGCCAGCCTTGTCCGCCCAGACAGTTCCGGCGATATCAAGATGCGCCCATTTCACGCCGTCCTTGATGAAACGACCAAGAAATTGTGCCGCCGTGATCGAACCTGCGCCTTTACCCCCAATATTCTTCATGTCCGCAATCGGGCTGTCGATCATCTTGTCATAAGCCTTCGACAGCGGGAAACGCCAAAGCGGGTCGCCCGATGCCTTGCCTGCGGCAGTAAGCTTGTCTGCAAGATCATCGCTGTTGGAGAAAAGCCCTGCATATTCGCTACCAAGCGAAACAATGATCGCGCCGGTCAACGTGGCCAGATCCACAACATATTCGGGATTATAATTTTCCTGCACCCAATGCAGGGCATCGCATAGAACAAGGCGTCCTTCTGCATCGGTATTTAGCACTTCGATTGTCTGGCCAGACATGGATGTCACGATATCACCGGGGCGCTGCGCATTACCGTCAGGCATGTTCTCCACAAGGCCGCATACGCCAACGACATAAGCCTTGGCTTTGCGTCCAGCCAATGCTTTCATTGCGCCCGCAACGGCGCCAGCGCCGCCCATGTCCCATTTCATATCTTCCATGCCGGCCGCAGGTTTAATGGAAATGCCGCCCGTATCGAAGGTCACGCCTTTGCCGACAAGCGCCACAGGTCGTTTTTGCGTTCCGCCGGTGCCGTCCCACTTCATGACCAGCAAGCGCGCGGGGCGACGTGAACCTTGCGCAACGCCGAGCAGCGCCCCCATACCCAAAGCCGCCATCTCCTTATCATCCAGCACGCTGATTTCGACGCCCAACTCTTTCAAATGCTGGCAACGTTCGACGAAGCTTTCAGGATAAATGATGTTCGCGGGCTCAGTGACCAGTTCCTTGGTCAAAGCAACGCCCTCGGCGATGGCCTGATAGCTTGTCCAATGACCGCCCGCCTCTGCTGGCGCGGCGACAACAGTCAATGCCTCCACGGTGGGCTTAGACGTCTCTGGTAATTTGGTGCGATATTTGTCCATGCGCCAGTTGCGCAAGGTAGCGCCATAGGCAACCTTAGCAGCATGTTGCGAAGTCAGATTGGCGCCGTGGACCGTAACATGCTTCGCGCCCGATGTTTGCACCTTGGCGATTATATCGCCGCCAGCCTTCAGATAATCCGCTGCGTCGCCTTCGGCGACACCAAGCAGGACAATCCGAACAAGCTTGCCGCCCTCTTCATGGATAAACACAAGATTCTGTCCCGCCGCGCCCTCAAACCGGGAGAGCTTTGCAGTCGCATGAATGATATCCGTTTTGTCCAAAGGAAATTTGAAATCGGAGAACGTATCTTTGGTAACGATGAATGCGAGTACGTCAGCATCTTGAGGCCGCGCATCAGTAAAATTGATCTTCATGGAATTAAGCAGCCTTTCCGCTGGGGTCGTCTTGGAAGTTTCTATAGGCCTAATCCGCGATTTGGTTAAAGCAAAAGATAGTGCAAAACTTCGAACGGTTAACCGCAAATAGTGACCAGCGTGGCAACATGGGTGGACCCACAGCAATAGCGGCGGTAAAGGGCTCAACGGTTTTATGATTATTCCCGCCCTCCGGCCTGTCCTTTCCCGCGTTTTGCTTATGCCGATTTTGCTCGGCTACGGATCCATGTCGTCCATCGCGATTGCCCAAACCGAGACCGCTTCAGCGGCATCGCAGCAATCCAGCGACCAGATAGGATTTTCTGCCGCGGTCGTTGAATATGATTCAAACACGGAAATTGTCACCGCCAAAGGCGAAGTGATTGCCACCCGTGAAGGCTATTCAGTTCGCGCCGATAAAATCGTGTGGAACCGCACAACGGGTCAAGTCGTGGCAGAGGGAAATATCCGCGCGGTCGGGCCGGAGGGCGATGTTGCATATGGCGACAAGATTGAGCTCACCGACGCCCTGAAAGACGGTGTGATCAACAATATGTTGGTGGTGCTCGCCGACGAAAGCCGCCTCGCCGCCAATCGCAGCTCGCGCAAAGACGGCATCTACACACTGGATTACGCCGCATACACAGCGTGCAAGGTTGCGACTGCCGATGGTTGCCCCAAAAAACCAAGCTGGGAAGTGAAGGCAATCAAGGTCGTTTATGATCCAGCCAAAAAACGGGTTGTTTATAACGGCGCGCGCATTGAGCTGTTCGGTTTACCTCTCATTCCGCTTCCGTTCCTGTCGCATCCCGTGGATACAAAGGCAGGGAGCGGATTTCTCGTGCCTAGCATTGGCTTTTCCCGGAACAATGGGGTTGAGTTGGAACAAGCCTATTATTGGCGGATAGCAGACAACCGGGATGCCACTGCAGCAATAACAGCTTTTTCCAATGCCGCTCCATTGGCCCGTGTAAATTTTCGATCGCTTGAAAAAAAAGGTGCAATCGACCTGTCTGCGTACGGAACGTACAGTAATCGTATCAGCACCAGCGGTACACTAAGACCAGATGGCGATAATGTATTTCGCGGATATCTGGAAGGTGCAGGAAAGTTCCAATTTGACCCTTATTGGTCTATTTCCGCCTCTGGCCGTTTTGCATCGGATCGCACATTTCTGAGGCGCTATGACATAAGCCGCGATGACCTGCTTCGGTCGACATTTTCTGCCGAACGTATCAGCGAAAAAAGCTATTTTTCATTTGCTGGGTGGGCAGTACAAACCCTTCGTACCAGCGACCGCCAGGGGCTTGCTCCCATCGCCCTGCCGGCACTTGATTATCGTCTGCGCATCGACGTGCCAGTGGTGGGTAGCACATTTCAGTTGCAGGCAAATAGCTTAAACATCGGCCGCACAAATGGTCAGGATACGCAACGCGCATTTGCCGCAGCAAAATGGGATTTGCGTTCGATCACTGGGTTGGGTCAGGAATTGACGTTCACAATGCTTGCGCGCGGTGACGTCTATCACAGCGATGAAAACGCAAGCACGCTAACAGCCATCTATCGGGGCGACACAGGATGGCAGAGTCGCAGAATTTTTGCGGCTGCGGCGGATGTAAAATGGCCATTTGTGGGGGATGCTTTTGGCGGAACACAAATTTTTACACCCCGCGTCCAGGTTGTAGCGGCCCCTTCTATCGCCAACCTAACTATTCCTAACGAAGATTCTCGCGCCGTTGATTTGGAAGACAGCAACCTGTTCGCCCTCAACCGATTTCCCGGATATGATCGTTTTGAGGATGACTACCGCATAACGTACGGTTTTGACTGGGCACTCAAGAAGAGTGACTTCAGTGCTGATATCAATTTAGGGCAAAGTTACCGACTGTCGAGCCGCTCGCCCATCTTTCCCGACGGTACGGGCTTGTCAGACAAGGCGTCGGATATCGTAGGGCGGTCCGAATTTCGCTTTAAAAATATCGTAAAACTAACGCACCGGTTTCGTCTGGATAAGGACAATCTTGCTATCCGCCGGAACGAAATCGATGCCACCGTTGGCACTCGTGGTACCTATGTTCAGGCTGGCTATTTAAAGCTTAACCGCAACGTCGGACCAACTGTTGAGGATTTGGCAGATCGTGAAGAAATTCGTGTTGGAGGCCGCATTCGCCTTGCCCCATATTGGTCCGTATTTGGTTCAACTATCATTGACCTTACGAACGCTCAGGAGGATCCAACAAGCCTTTCTGACGGCTTTGACCCCATACGCCATAGGTTTGGCGTTGCATATGACGACGACTGTTTGTCCTTAAGTTTAACATGGCGGCGTGACTATCAACCGGTTGGTGACTCGCAGCGCGGCAACAGCTTCCTGTTCCGTCTGGCATTTCGCAATCTGGGTGTGTAAGGCATTGGCAATTAATCCCCGGACGGGCATTTTCCGCTCATCTGCTGTTCAGCAGTGAGTGGTTAACTGGCCACCCGAACCGATTGTGTACTGGATCAATATCGATGAAGTTATTCAAGCGCCTGTCCTTCGCTGCCGTGCTTATTTCCGCTACAGCGCTGACACCGCTAATTGCGCAATCCACTCCTGATTCTGAGGGAAATGATGCCAATTTAATCGCACCAGACGGACAACAGTTGTTTGGCAAAAATGATCCCAATGTCCGACGCGCAACGGCGCAAGTTAACGGTGAAATCATTACCGGCACTGATATGGATCATCGTCTTGCATTGATCGTCGCCGCAAACGAAAACAAACTCCCTCCAGAAGAGTTGGCACGTTTTCGTGCGCAAATTCTTACAAACTTGATCGACGAAACGCTACAAATTCAAGAAGCAGCGGCCAACAAAATTGAAGTCACCGACGCTGAAGTGGACCAGTATTTCGACCGCGTGGCGCAACAAAACTTCAAACGGCCCGCAAACCAAGTCGAGAAATATTTGACTTCTATTGGCGCATCGGTCGCGACGCTGAAGCGCCAGATTAAGGGCGAACTGTCATGGAGCCGGCTGCTTTCGCGCAATGTGCGCCCCTCAGCAAACGTAAGCGATGACGAAGTCAACGCGATTATTGAACGTATTAAGGCCACCAAGGGTACGACCGAATATCGTCTCGGGGAGATTTACCTGTCGGCAACGCCAGAAGCTATGCCAGCGGTCACGGAAAACGCAAAAAAGATTATCGACCAACTTCGTCAGGGTGCAAATTTTGTTGCGTATGCACGGCAGTTTTCAGAAGCATCCACAGCGTCTGTCGGTGGCGATCTGGGTTGGCTGTCACTGGCGCAATTACCCTCGTCACTGGCGACCGCCGCTGCTGGCATGAACAGCAATGAGGTTCAAGCGGTCGCATCTCCTGGCGGCATCTCCATATTGCTGTTGATTGACAAACGGCAAGTCGCGATGTCGGATCCTCGGGATTCGGTTCTAAGTCTCAAACAAATTGCGATTACGTTCCCGGCAGGCACCGCCGAAGCGCAGATCGCTCCACTGGTGAAGCGCTTCAGCGAAGAAACACAGCAAATTGCGGGTTGTGGGGTTGCCGACGAAATGGCTGCCAAGTTTGGCGCTGATGTCGTCAATCGCGATGGCATCAAAATTCGCGACTTACCGGCGCCACTCCAGCAGGTGATGTTAGATTTGCAAATTGGTCAGTCTACGCCGCCTTATGGTTCGTTACAGGATGGTGTGCGGGTATTCGTTCTGTGTGGCCGTGACGCACCAGAAGTGGCGGCGTCCGAGAGTTTCGACGAGATTATGTCGCGGTTGGAAGAAGAGCGCGTCAACAAGCGGGCCCGCATTTACCTGCGCGATTTGCGTCGCGACGCCGTCATCGAATATAACTGATGCCTCTTGGCCGACTGGAACTGCCGCTGGCCGTTTCGGTCGGTGACCCGGCGGGTATTGGGCCGGAAATCATCGGCAAAGCTTGGGAAGCACGGCATTCGGCACAGTTGGCGCCTTTCTTTGCTATTGGCGATATAGCAAGCTTTGCTCCGCACTGGAGCGGCCCAGTGGTCCGTATTAACGACCCCGCCGATACGTTTAAATATTTCGATACCGCTTTGCCTGTTATCCATTTGCATGATTGCTTATCCATCGTCCCCGGCACCCCAGACCTCGATGGAGCGCATTGCGCCTACCAAGCGCTTGAAATGGCCATCGGTTTTGCCCGAGCTGGCAGCGCGGCGGCGTTGGTAACTGGTCCAGTTTCCAAATCACAGCTCTACGCCGTTGGCTTTACGCATCCCGGGCAAACAGAATTTATCGCCGAACGCTGTGGTGTTTCGAAAAACAACGCAGTGATGATGCTCGCCGGTCCAGACTTGCGGGTGGTCCCCATGACAACGCATATCCCGCTCGCTGAAGTTGCGGGTAAGCTCGATGGCAGGTTGATAAGGCAGCGGTTACGCGCGACAGCAAAGGGACTTCAGCGCAACTTTGGCATCGAAAATCCTCGGCTCGCTGTGGCCGGCTTTAACCCTCATGCCGGCGAAGCGGGCAATATGGGCCGTGAAGAGCTTGATATATTCGAGCCTGCAATTGCGCAGGTCAGAAGCGAAGGCTTCAACGTCATTGGCCCCCTGCCCGCGGATACGATGTTTCATGCGGAGGCGCGGGCGCAATATGATGCTGCGTTATGCGCTTATCATGACCAGGCACTTATCCCATTGAAAACCCTTTACTTCCATGACGCTGTCAACATCACGCTTGGCTTACCCGTCGTTCGGACGTCGCCTGATCATGGCACAGCCTTCGGTATAGCTGGCCATAACAAGGCGCTGCCGCATTCCATGATAGCAGCTATTAAGATGGCGGCGTCCGCAGCATTGCATCGCCTAGCTGCCGCCGATTTAGGCTGATGTCCGTATTACTGCCTCCGCTTCGGGAAGTGATTGCCCGTCATGGCCTGTCGGCAAGCAAGGCGCTTGGCCAAAACTTCCTTTTCGATGAGAAATTGCTGGACCGAATTGCTGCGATACCCGGTCCTTTGGCAGGGGAGCATGTCTACGAAGTCGGCCCTGGTCCTGGCGGCCTCACGCGCGCTTTATTGCGCGGTGGCGCTCAAGTCGTTGCCGTGGAGCGCGATCACCGCTGCCTGCCTGCACTCGCCGAACTCGCAGAGGCCTTTCCAGGAAAACTGCGCGTGATTGCGGGGGATGCGCTGAAAATCGACCCCTTTGCAGAAATTGGCGCGCCTTTTCACATTGTTTCCAACCTGCCGTATAATGTCGGCACGGCACTTGCCGTGGGCTGGCTCGGCGGCAACGCATGGCCGCCGACTTGGAAAAGCCTGACCCTCATGTTTCAGCGCGAGGTTGCGGATAGAATTGTATCCGCACCGGGCACTGGCGCATTTGGACGCCTTGCCATATTGGCGCAATGGCGGTCGAACACTTCAATTGCCATGCCGGTCCATCGCTCCGCCTTCACGCCGCCGCCTAAGGTCATGTCAGCGGTGGTGCATATCACACCCAAGGAAGCGGCAAGCGGCGTTAAAATGTCCGTCTTGGAAAATCTGACCGGTGCAGCTTTCGGGCAACGACGCAAGATGCTGCGTCAAAGCCTCAAAGGCGTTCCCGGCGCGCTAGAGGCGCTCCATAAAACTGGTATAGCTGAGGACCGCCGCCCCGAGACGGTCAACATAGCCGAATGGTGCGCGCTCGCGAAGGAAGTCGGATAGGCTGCACGCTGGGGGTGGCCCTTTTGGGCAACCAAAGCTAAGAATAGATCATGCATACGCTAACCTCAAGCGAACGACAGGTTCTTCAAACAATCGAACAGCGTCAGATGCTAGACCAAGTTCTGACTTGGGCAGCAGGCAACAGTGGATCAAGAAATTTGACAGGGTTGGCGGCGACCGCCAAGATGTTAGCTGTTGCGTTTGCTGTCCTTCCCGGCGATGTCGCCTTGGTTGCCCCTGAACCCGTAGACCGCGTGCTCCCCGACGGATCGATTAAGACCGTTGCGCATGGGGAGCATCTTTTGGTCACCGTTCGTCCTGATTCGCCGACGCAATTGCTGTTCACTGGGCATATGGACACGGTTTTTCCTGCTGATCACGCATTTCAACAACTGCGTTGGTTAGAGGACGGAACGCTCAACGGGCCCGGCGTTGCAGACATGAAAGGCGGCATATCGGTGATGCTCGCCGCGCTGCGCGCAGCGGAACTTTCGGGATGCCTTGCGCACACTGGATATCAAATTCTGATCAACAGTGACGAGGAGGTCGGCTCGCCTTCGTCGACTAAGCTGATTGCAAACTTGCGCAGAACAAGCTGGCGGCTTTGACCTACGAACCTGCCTTGCCCGATGGAACGCTTGCCGGCGCGCGCGCCGGAAGTGGCAATTTCTCAGTTGTTTTTTCGGGCCTAGCCGCACATGCTGGCCGCAACCCCGATGATGGCCGTAATGCCGTTCTAGCGGCGGCGGACCTAGCCCTTCGGCTCAAACGTCTGTCGCATGAGGGGCTTTCCGTAAACCCAGCAAAAATCGAAGGTGGAGGACCTAACAATATAGTGCCTGATCATGCGATATTGCGCGTAAACTTTCGACCCCGCACGCCGGAAATCACAACCCAAACCGACGAAGATTTGCGCCGTATCATCGCCGATATAGAACGCGAACATGATGTACGCGCCCATCTGCATGGCAGCTTTGGCCGTCCGCCGAAGCCGATCGATTCTGAGGCCGAAAAACTATTTGGCCTAGTCAAACAATGCGGCGCTGATCTTGGTCTGTCCATCGCTTGGCGCTCAAGCGGTGGGGTATGCGATGGTAACAACATTGCAGCTTGTGGCGTCCCTGTTGTTGACACAATGGGTGTACGCGGCGGCAATATTCACAGCAAAGACGAATTCCTCATCGTCGAAAGTCTGGTTGAACGCGCGCAGTTGTCCGCTTTGACCATCATGCGTTTAGCAGCAAAAGGGGCTCTATGACCTTCCTCATTCGTCCGGCCAATATGAACGATCTCCAACCGATTTATGAAATGGCAAAGCGCACGGGTGGCGGGTTCACTAATCTGCCCCCTGATAAAAGAGCGTTATCGGAAAAGCTGGAACGGTCCGCCGCCGGTTTTGACCGTGCGGATGATGCAGTCGCCGATGACCTATATCTATTTGTTCTGCAAAACAGCCAAACCGGCGAAGTGCGCGGCACGTGCCAGATTTTTGGTCAAGTCGGGCAGAGATGGCCATTCTACAGCTACCGCATTGGCGCGCTTACGCAGCATAGTGTGGAGCTCGAACGCACCTTCCGCGCGGACATATTAAACCTGTCTACGGATCTGGAGGGCACGACTGAAGTCGGCGGTCTATTCCTACACCCCGGAGAACGCGCTGGCGGACTTGGAATGCTTATCGCGCGTAGCCGCTATCTCTTCATCCGTAACCACCGCAAAAGGTTCGCAGATAGGACTATCGCAGAATTACGCGGCGTTATTGATGAAGCAGGCGGCTCTCCGTTCTGGGACGGCGTGGCTGGGCGCTTTTTTGGCATGAGCTTTCAGGAAGCCGACGAGTTCAATGCGAAGTTTGGCAACCAGTTTATTGCCGACCTCATGCCCAAGCATCCCGTATATATAGCGATGCTTCAGGAAAGCGCAAAAACCGTCATTGGCGTGCCGCACCCATCGGGTCGTGCGGCAATGCGGATGCTGGAGAATGAGGGATTTGACTGGGAAAACTATATCGACATTTTTGACGGTGGCCCAACCATGACCGCACGCACCGACCAAATTCGTAGCATTCGTGAGGCTAAAGATGTGACGATAACGCACGTTAGCGAGACCGTTGGTGCACATAAATCTGGCGAGAAAAAGTTGATTACGCTTGGCCGCTTGCAGGCGTTTAAGGCTGCTTATGGCTGGATTGATGACCAAGGCGACAAAGTTAGTATCGACACCGATTGCGCCCAAATGCTTGGAATTTCGGTGGGCGACATCGTGACTTATGTGGAGCGATCATAAGATGGCATTGGTCGAAATCAATTTCGACGGTATCATCGGGCCAAGCCACAATTATGCCGGCTTAAGCCTTGGTAATCTGGCATCTTCACATAATGCCGGTGCGCCATCTCATCCCAAAGCGGCCGCATTACAGGGCATCGAAAAGATGCGAACCAATCTTCGGCTTGGGCTGGCGCAAGGATTCTTCGTGCCACTCGACCGCCCGAACCAGAACTGGCTCGCCGGGCTTTCCACCGACATGCAGTCGGCAGAGCCACATATCGGCGCAGCCGCCTTTTCCGCATCTGCCATGTGGGCCGCCAATGCAGCCACCGTGTCCCCTGCCCCAGACACAGCAGATGGCAAATGCCATCTGTCCGCAGCCAACCTGATTACCATGCCGCACAGAAGCCATGAGTGGCCCGGAACGCTTGCGCAGTTGAAGCTGGCGTTCGCTAATGAACAGCATTTCGTTGTGCATGGCCCCGTGCCCGCGCCGTTTGGCGACGAAGGTGCTGCCAATTTCATGCGGTTATGCACCTCGCATAGTGATGCGGGTGTCGAAATATTTGTTTATGGCAAAACAGGCGGACCGTTCCCGGCGCGGCAGCATATCGAAGCATCAAAGGCCATCGCCCGCGCGCACAGGCTTGAGCCAGCCAGAACCTTGTTCGTACAGCAATCCGAAATGGCGATTGCAGCCGGCGCATTCCACAATGACGTTGTGGCAGTAGCCAACGAGCGTGTGCTTTTCACCCACGAACTGGCGTTTGAGAACCCTGAACAGACCTATGCCGACATTCGACGGATCATGCCTGAGACCGAGATCATCATCGTCCCGTCGGACCGCGTCAGCCTAGCCGACGCCATTAAAAGCTACCTGTTCAATGCCCAATTGGTAACGCTGCCTGACGGCGGCATGGCGCTTATTCTACCAAGTGAGGCGCAAGAAAATGTCCGCGTTTGGGGCTGGCTGACCGAGATGGCCGCTGGCAATGGTCCCATCCGCAAGCTTGTGCCCGTGGACGTGCGCCAATCCATGGCAAATGGCGGTGGCCCAGCTTGCCTGCGCCTGCGTGTGGTTGCCGATCCCGCGACGGTGGACCCTCGCTTTATCGCCGACGAGGCAAAGTTGGACGCCATAGCGAAAGTTGTTAACACGTATTGGCCGGAAACCATTGCGCCGGACCAAGTTGGTGACGCCGATTTGCTAGATAAAGTCCGGTTGGCGCGGTTGGCGTTATTGGAGGCCACCGATCTCGTTTCGCTCGCCTGACAGCCAAGATTTTTAACGACGCGATGGGGCTTGGACCATTGAACCTAGAGCTTCGCTGCCCTTACATTTCTAGAAAGTTAGGGGGTTTCTGTTGCCCGGCACCCCCCCAGCCGCTGTAACCTTTCTGTTGCCCGGCCGGTTCGGCCGCGTTCTTTTAGTGTAAGTTTAGACCGTGAGGCCCAAAATTACGCTGCGAGAGCAAGTGCTGAGTTATCGTTTGCACCTATTGGTTATGAACCATTTCACGGCTTATTCATGCCGGGCAAAAACAATGCTTTTCAACGCACGTCGATCCTAGTTCAGCCCCTCCAAGACCTCTGATGAACAGAGATTTTGGTGGAGCTGCCGGGTACCGCCCCCGGGTCCGCTGCATCTATTGCACATCGCAATTTATCACCATAGCCGGGCGAACCCGGCAACGCCCTATATAGGCGCTTTTTCGTGAATGGGAAGTGAAGGGCGTTACAGCCCCTGCATATTTCGGCTTTCTGCCGGAATATGGACAACTAACCCGTCGAGATCGGGGGTCAGGACAATTTGGCAAGACAAACGGCTTGTGCGCCGTGCACCGCTGGCGAGGTCAAGCATATCCTCTTCATCTTCAACAGACCGGGGGAGCTTATCGAACCAATCCTTATCGATGATTACATGACATGTCGAACAAGCCATCTGGCTTTCGCACGTCCCTTCAAGCGGCTGTCCGGCAGCTTGTGCAATGTCGAGGAGGCTTTGCCCCTCGACACCATTAATTTCCTGAACATCGCCATCAGCGCTGATGAACGTGACTTTGATCATAACATCGCCTCTGCTGCACGGTTAATTGCATGGGCTGCAATATCAATCTCTTTGACTGTCGTATAGCGGCCAAAGCCCAAGCGGATGGAAGATTTTGCCTGTGCGTCCGTCAGGCCAATTGCCCGCAGCACATGGCTTGGTCGCCCCGAACCACTTGCGCAAGCACTGCCGGCGGAAAAGGCGATGTTTCTGCATTCGGAAATCAGCCGCGCAGCGTCCACTCCGTCACGGCGGATGTTAAGGTTACTTTTATAGCGTGCCGTAGCCGAGCCGTTCAACGTCCAGTCAGAAAACGCCGCGATGGCGTGGTCCCACAAAGTAGCCACATGTGCCGCGTCAGCCTGCATCCGATCCGCCGCCAATTTGGCGGCTGCGCCAAATCCCGCGCATAAAGCGGGCGATAACGTGCCGGAGCGCATGCCCTGTTCCTGCCCACCGCCAAGCATTTGTGGCGTGAGTAAAATCCCGTCACGCACCCATAAAGCACCGATGCCCTTTGGTCCGTGCATTTTATGCGCGGAGATTGCGATCATATCCGGGCCGTTGGGGATGTGCATCCGACCGAATGCTTGCACAGCGTCGCACAACAACAGCCCGCCTTGCGCGTGCAAGGCCGCAGCAATTTCAGCAATGGGTTGAAGTGTCCCAATTTCGTTATTCACGAGCATGACGGCGAACAGTCTGCATTCTTCATTCGCATCCCTCGACCCGAAAGGTTTTACGAGGGCACCCGTTACATTTACCGGAAGAACGTCACCATGCCGCGCATGCACACAATCCAAAACCGCCGCATGCTCCGTCGCAGCAGCGCTTACCGGCAAACCACATCCCATAATCGCCAGATTAATCGCTTCTGTCGCGCCTGAGGTAAAGATCACGCGCCCGCCCGTTGGCAACAAAGCGGCGACCTGATCACGGGCCACCTCAACCGCAGCGGCGGCCGCCCTGCCCGCTGCATGGGCGCTGTGCGGGTTGGCAAAGCCGGTCTTCAGCCAAGGTTCCATCGCTGCAAATGCCTCAGGGGCAAGTGGCGTAGTTGCCTGATAATCGAGATAGATCATGCGATTTTTGACCGCCCGGCAATGCTGGACCACACGTCGATAAAGCGTTCGATCTCGCTGGCGTTGGTATCCGCACCAAAGCTGACCCGGATGACTTCAGATGCAGATTTATTATCCCAGCCCATGGCGCCAAGCACATGACTGGCCTTTAATGTTCCCGAAGAACACGCACTGCCAGCCGATACAGCAATGCCAGCCATATCGAAATTGATAAGCTGGCTTGAGGCTGCAACGCCTGGCATCCGGTAGCTGCCGATAGTCGCCAGCCGGTTGCTTGAAGCTGCCACAACCTCGCCGCCAGCGGCTACAATCGCATCTTCCAACATTTTGCGGAGACGAACCGCCGTCTCCATCCAAGCAAAACCCGCCTCAAGCGCTGCGGCAAATCCAATCGCTGCGGGCAAGTTCTCAGTTCCACGCCGATAGCCTTGCTCCTGCCCGCCAGTGGGCGACAGCAGCCCAAGATTACGTACAAGCAATGCCCCCATACCCGGAGGCCCACCCAATTTATGCGCGGAAATCGAGATTAAATCCGCATCGGGCAGTGGTAATTTCCCAGCACTCTGCGAGCAGTCAGCGAAGAATATGCCACCAACTTTTCGCACAGCAGCTAAGATATCCGCCATTGGTTGTACAACGCCGGTTTCATTGTTCACCGATTGGACGGCCAACCGACCATTGCCGGTAATTTTAGTGATGTCGACATATCCATTATCAACAACAGGCACGCGTGTTGGGCCAGCCACCGCAAGCACCGCATCATGCTCGACTGAACTCGCCGCCGCCTCGGTGTCCCTTAAGCCAAGTGCAATGGCCTCGCTTGCCCCGCTCGTGAGAATAACCTCACCGTCCCAATTCAGCGCAGATGCTATCCGTCGGCGTGCGTCCTCTAGCGCAAAGCGGGCAGCTCTGCCTTCTTGATGCGGAGATGATGGATTGGCCCAGCGCAGCATCGCGTCTGCCATTGCCTCACGCGCCGCTGGAATAACCGGCGTGGTGGCAGCGTGGTCCAGATAGATACGTGGTTGGTTGGGCATAGTTTCCATGACAGTTGCGAAAATCGTCATTCCTTCTATATAGCGCTTCAACTTCCTGCAAAGCCCGAACCGTCGGGTACCGCTCGGCACACATTTCTAAGAATCGAACTATAATATGCCCGCAATTGCTATCCCTGGTCCAGAAGGCCGCCTTGAAGCGCGTTTTTCGCCGCCACCGCGCCCACGTACTCCGATTGCGATGATATTGCATCCGCACCCGCAAGCGGGCGGAACAATGAACGACCGCATCACGCAACAGCTTTACAAAACCTTTGTGGCCCGCGGATTTGGCGTGCTGCGCTTTAACTTTCGTGGGGTCGGTCGAAGCGAAGGCGAATTCGACAATGGCATTGGCGAATTATCCGATGCAGCGTCAGCGCTCGATTGGGTACAAAGTTTTCACCCCGAAGCATCAACGACGTGGATCGCAGGGTTCAGCTTTGGCGCGTGGATTGGCATGCAATTATTGATGCGCCGCCCTGAAATTCGCGGTTTCATTTCGGTTGCGCCACCGGCAAACATGTATGATTTCAGCTTTCTGGCGCCCTGCCCCTCATCGGGCATTATCATTCAAGGCGTGAACGACGAAGTCGTGAACCCGAATGCGGTGCAAAAGCTGGTCGATAAGCTCCGCACGCAACGGCACATCACCATTCACCACGACGAAATTCCGCGCGCTAACCATTTCTTCGAAAATGAAATGGATATGCTGATGGCATCCGTGAATAATTATCTCGACTTCAGGCTGGATCCTAACTCGCCGATCAAGTGAGTTAGCCAGCCTCGGTGACAAGGCTTTTGCCTTGCTTGTCGGGGACAACCCAGATCGCAACATTGGCGAATATGACCAATGCCGCTGCGACCATAAGCCACATTTGCTGGCTGCTCCCATCGCGTCGCCATCGTTTCCATGCGCCGAACAGCAGCAGGATGTCGGAAAGCATGGCGATGGACAAAACGGCATTGAGCATTATCGCTACATAAAGATGGTGGATAAGCCGCGCAATCGGGGAAATTCAGCATGGCCTTTTGCAGCGTGCTCCCATAGGGCAGGCGAAGTCCGACTCATGTTGCTTCAGGATGTGCCATGCGAATAGCTATTGCCTCAGATCATGCTGCACTCGCGCTGAAGTCAGCGCTGGCCGACTATCTGCGCGGCTTGGGCCATAATGTCGCTGACCTTGGCCCGCATGACGAAACGTCCGTGGACTATCCCGATTACGGTTATAGCTTGGCAGCAGCGATAGCCGATGGTTCGGCCGAGCGCGGCATCGCCCTTTGCGGATCAGGCATTGGCATTTCCATTGCGGTAAACCGCAACCCTGGCGCACGTGCCGCCTTGGTGTCTGAACCGCTTTCGGCGCGGCTAGCGCGCGAACATAATGACGCCAACGTCATTGCCATGGGCGCTCGCCTGATTGGCATCGAAATGGCAAAAGCCTGTATTGATGCATTTCTCTTAACCGACTTTGGTGGTGATCGTCACCAACGCCGCGTTGACAAATTATCCAACCCAATCACTACCAAGGAACCAGCATGAGCACGCGTCCAGCAAATGATCTCTCCGATGTCCAGCCCGACGGATTCTTCACGCGCGGCCTGGCTGAAACCGATGCGGAAGTCTTTGCGGGTCTTGCGCATGAATTGGACCGCGAACAAAACCAGATTGAGCTAATCGCGTCAGAAAACATTGTTTCGAAAGCTGTGCTTGAAGCGCAAGGTTCGGTGTTCACAAACAAATATGCCGAAGGCTATCCGGGCAAGCGTTATTACCAAGGTTGCGCACCTTCTGACGAAGTTGAAACGCTTGCGATTGAACGGGCTAAGAAGCTTTTCAATGCTGGCTTTGCCAATGTGCAGCCACATTCCGGGGCGCAAGCCAATGGCGCTGTCATGCTCGCTTTAGTTAAACCGGGTGACACAATTTTGGGTATGAGCCTTGATGCAGGCGGACACCTTACGCACGGGGCAAAGGCCGCGATGTCCGGCAAATGGTTTAACGCTGTGCAGTTTGGTGTAAATCCTGAAACGCACCTGATCGATTTCGACGAAGTTGAGCGTCTTGCAAAGGAACATCGGCCGAAAATCATCATCGCCGGTGGCTCCGCTTATCCGCGTATCATCGATTTCGCCCGCTTCCGCGCCATTGCTGACGAAGTTGGTGCGATTTTCCATGTCGATATGGCGCACTTCGCTGGCTTGGTTGCGGGCGGCGTGCATCCCAACCCACTTGAACATGCGCATGTGGTCACGAATACAACCCATAAAACGCTCCGTGGGCCCCGTGGGGGCATGATCATGACCAATGATGAGGCAATCGCCAAGAAGATCAACTCTGCCGTCTTCCCGGGACTCCAAGGCGGTCCATTGATGCATGTCATCGCTGCCAAGGCCGTAGCATTTGGTGAAGCGCTTCGCCCCGACTTTAAAACCTATGCCGCAGCAACAATTGCCAATGCCAAGGTACTTGCCGCCACGCTGCATAATCGTGGCGCCAACCTGGTTTCAGGCGGTACAGATACCCATTTGGCTTTGGTCGACCTCACCCCACTCGGGATTAGCGGGCGTGATGCTGACGAAGCGCTTGAGCGCGCCGCAATCACGTGCAACAAAAACGGCATCCCCAATGATCCGCTGCCCCCTGTAAAGACCAGCGGCATTCGCGTCGGTTCGCCTGCTGGCACAACCCGCGGCTTTGGCGCAGTTGAATTCCGTGAGATTGGCCATATGATTTCAGACGTTTTTGAAGGTCTGCGCCAAAAGGGCGAGCATGGCGATCCTGCCGTCGAGGCCGAAGTCCGTCTTCGTGTGCGCGAATTGTGCAGCCGCTTCCCAATCTACCCGTCTTGAATTATAAAGGTGACTTACCCATCTAATACACAGAAGGGAAATGACCATGGGATTTTGTAACGAGTGTAACGCCGAATATGCCAGCGGCTCGAAGTTCTGCGCCAATTGTGGCGCTAAAACGCCCGAGCAGCTTGCGGCCGAAAGCATTCCAAATCAGGCACGTCATTATGTTGGTGAAGCAGCCGATGATCTTTGGCGCGCGACCAAGGATGCGTTTCATACTGGTAAACATTTGGCAGACCAAGACACGGTTAAAAAAGTTGCCGGTGGTGCAGCCATTGGCGCAGCTGCTAGCATTATTGCTCCTATCGGGCTCGCCACAGGCGCGCTGATTGGTGCAGGCATTGTTGCGTACCGCCATGTAAACAAGAAAAAGAATCAGGAAAAATAATTGCGCTGCCCATTTTGCGGACATGACGATAGCCAGGTGAAGGACAGCCGTCCTACCGAAGACAATAGCGCGATCCGCCGTCGGCGGCAGTGCGAGGGTTGCGGCGGACGTTTCACAACCTTTGAACGCATCCAATTGCGCGAGCTATTAGTGATCAAAACTGAAGGGAAGCGCGAGCCCTTCGATCGAGAAAAATTAGAACGTTCGCTCTCCGTGGCATGTCGAAAGCGTCCAGTCGACAATATGCAGATTGAAAAGCTTGCTTCGGCGATCCAGCGGCAGCTTGAAACCTTGGGTGAAAGTGAAATTGAATCCAAGCAGATTGGCGAATTCGTGATGGATGGGCTCAAGGCACTGGACAGCGTCGCCTACATTCGTTTCGCGTCAGTCTACAAAGATTTTAGCGAGGCTAAGGATTTTGAAGATTTCGCCGGGAGCGTGGTTGAAGCAGCACAAAAATGAGTTTGCCGCCGGTCATTATTCTATGCCGTCCGCAGTTAGGCGAAAATATCGGCAAGGCCGCGCGCGCCATGTTGAACTTTGGCCTAACCGAGATGCGCCTCGTTGCGCCGCGCGATGGTTGGCCGAACCCTTCCGCTGGTCCCGCAGCATCGGGGGCAGACATCGTGTTGGCCAATGCCCAAGTTTACGACACGCTTGCCGATGCCACTGCCGACATTTCCCATGTTTATGCCACAACCGTGCGCAAACGCGGCGTTACAAAGCCCGTCATTACGCCTGAAACCGCGGCCCAAGAGGTTCTTGGTAACACCGGGCGAAGCGCAATATTGTTCGGGGCCGAGCGATCTGGCCTTGAAAGCGACGAGGTGAATGTTGCCCGCGCGATCATCACCGTACCGATCAATCCCGAATTTGGTTCGCTTAACTTGGCGCAAGCGGTCATCCTATGCGCCTATGAATGGTCAAAGACCCAAAGTTTATCCAGCCCGCCCAAAACGGATTTGGAACCGCCCGCATCACAATTTGAACTTGACGGTCTCATCGCGCAATTGGACGCAATGCTTGAGCCGCTGAACTATTTCACACCCATCGACCGCGCGCCAGTAACGCGCCGCACATTGCGCAATTTGCTCACGAAGCCTGCATGGAATGCGCTTGAGGTCCGGACGTTGCGCGGTGTACTGACAACCTTGAATAGGCGCCGGCCACCCGAAGCGTGAGCCTCCGCCGCTTAAACTACTCCTCGTTCAAGTGTTAGGCGGGATTAGCGTCCCATTTTTCGAGTTCATAGGCGATTGAGGCCTCGACCAAATGTTCCCATATGTCTGCAACAACTTCAGCGGATACCCCCACCTCGCATGCTGCTTTTTGAACATTTCGTAGCACCTGTTGCTTGCGCGCTTCATCCCGGACAGCCGCGCGCTCGGTCTTAATTCGCGCGGCAGCATCCATATAAGCGAAGCGAACGGCAAGAAGGTCGACCAATTGGGCATCGACGGCATCGACGCCTGCCCGGACGTCAGCCATGGTGTCGCAATTTTCAGGTTTAACGGGATAGACTGTGCTGTTCATCGCAGCGCGTTTAAGGTTCCGCGCCCGCAAAGTCGAGCCAGATGTTGACATAAGCGCCAACTGCGGCCATAGGCGCCGCTTCGCAATCGACCCTGCATTCCGGTGAAGCAGGTGTCCGGCACATCGCAGATGTGTCGCGCGGTACCGGAAACAACGTTGTTAGCAATTGGAGACTGAATATGTCGATGCGCAAAAGCTCGAAGTACAAACTTGACCGCCGGATGGGTGAAAACATCTGGGGACGTCCAAAATCACCTGTAAACAAGCGCGAATATGGCCCAGGCCAGCATGGTCAGCGCCGCAAAGGCAAGCTCTCCGACTACGGCATCCAGCTGCGCGCCAAGCAGAAGCTCAAGGGCTATTATGGCGACGTGACTGAAAAGCAGTTCAAGCGCGCCTATCAGGAAGCCAGCAACATGAAAGGCGATACGTCGCAGAACCTTATCGGTCTGCTTGAGCGTCGTTTGGACATGGTTGTATACCGCGCCAAGTTTGCGCCAACCATTTTTGCCGCACGTCAAATCGTCAGCCATGGTCACATCCGCGTCAATGGCGTGAAGTGCAATATCGCCAGCCGTCAGGTTGCCGTTGGTGACGTCATCAGCCTTGGTGCGAAAGCCAAGGAAATGGCGTTGGTTATCGAAGCACAGGGCCTCGCAGAGCGCGACATTCCTGAATATGTTGCCGTTGACGGTAATGATAAGGTCACCTTCGCACGCGTCCCAACGCTCGACGAAGTGCCTTACCCAGTGAAGATGGAACCAAATTTGGTCGTCGAATTCTATTCGCGTTAATCTTCAAAATATATTTACGAAAAAGGCGGTCCTTGTGGCCGCCTTTTTTGTTTGAGCGCAATCGACAGGTCTGGCACAAGGAGCGCAATAATATTTCCCCTTAGGAGAATTTCATGCGCCTGCTTTCTTTGGCCCTTGTTTCCGCGCTTGCATTAACGTCTGCGTGTCAAAAAGCAGCATCGCCTGATATTGAGGTGGCGGCATTACCTCAAATCGATGTCCCTGCTTTGTCGGAGCAGACGATGAAAGACGTTACGCGCGAACTATCGCTGGATAGCTATGAAGGTCGCGCACCAGGATCCGCAGGAGAAGCAAAGACCGTCGCATATTTGATATCGAAGTTTAAGGCAGCAGGGCTTGCACCCGGTAACAACGGGAGCTGGACCCAAGACGTGCCGCTGATCGAAATTACCGCCAAGAATGTCTCAGCACTGCGCATTACCGACCGAAACGGAGAGGCCATGTCCTTTGCCTATGGCAGCGAATATGTCATCGGCAGCTATCGCGAGGCGCCCAAAACCGACATTAAGCAAAGCGACATGGTTTTCGTCGGCCATGGCATTGTCGCCCCGGAAAAGGGTTGGAACGACTATGCGGGCGTAGACGTGAAGGGCAAGACCGTCGTTGTGATGGTCAATGACCCTGACTTTGAAAATGATAGCCTAGAAGGCCCCTTTGGCGGCAAGGCCATGACCTATTATGGCCGCTGGACCTATAAATATGAAGAAGCGGCGCGTCAGGGTGCTGCTGCCGTTCTGATCATCCACGACACCGCACCTGCGGCTTATGGGTGGAACGTCGTCAACTCCAGTTGGACAGGCACACAGTTTTTGGCCCAATCCAAAGATGGCGGCAAAAGCCAAACGCAAGCCAATGGCTGGATCCAAAAATCCGTCGCCAAGAAAATATTTGCCGCAGCAGGCCAAGACCTTGAAAAGCAAATGGCTGGGGCAAAGCAAAAGGGTTTCAAAGCCGTGCCCTTAAACCTCACTGCATCGCTAAGCTTCGAAAATGACATCGCGCGAAAGGCGAGCAAAAACGTTGTTGGCGTTATGAAGGGCACGAAACGGTCGGAAGAATATGTCCTGTACACCGCGCATTGGGACCATCTGGGGCGCTGCACGGCCGCGGCAGATGGCGATGACATTTGCAACGGCGCCGTAGACAACGCAACCGGCTCCGCGGGACTTGTTGCATTGGCGGAGGGCTTTGCCAAAGCCGGAGCGCCCGAGCGGTCGGTTGTGTTCCTTGCCGTCACTGCGGAAGAAAGTGGCCTTCTTGGTTCAAAATATTACGCAGAAAATCCCGTTTTTCCGCTGTCGCAAACCGTTGGAGGCTTAAACATGGACGCGTTTTCCATGTCGGGGCCGGCAAAGAACCTAACCGTAATCGGCAAAGGCAAGTCGCAGTTGGATATCTATCTGGAGGCTGCGGCGAAATCAGAAGGCCTTACGCCGGAGATGGAGCCAACGCCGGACAAGGGCTTTTATTATCGCTCTGACCATTTCAGCTTCGCCAAGCTTGGCGTGCCAATGGTATATTTCGAAGGTGGCGATGATTTGGTGACCGGCGGAAAAGCTGCTGCCAAAGCGGCCGCCGAAGATTATGAAAAAAACCGCTACCACGCCCCTAGCGACGAGTTTGACGAAAAATGGGATTGGTCTGGCGTCATGTCAGACTTGAAGCTCTATTATCGCGTCGGAAGGATGCTAGCGATGACAGATGCGTGGCCCAATTGGAACGATGGCGACGAATTCCGCGCCGTCCGCGACAAAAGCCGCAGCGGAAAGTAACGCAATGGCATTTCGCATGCCCGCCGAATGGGCTCCGCATGAAGCCGTCTGGATTGGTTTTCCCAGCTCAGCCGACGCTTGGGGAGCGCCGCTGCAAAGGGCACAGCAGCAAATCGCTGCCTTTGCCAATGCCGTTCACGCGTCCGGACAGGGCGAACGCCTGCATGTGATTGCGGGCAGCGCCGAAGCTGCCGCGATTGCCGCTGAGCTCGTCGATAGCGGCATTCATGTTGAACAGCGCCACATCGGCGATGTGTGGCTACGCGATACTGGCTGTATCATTGTCAAGGACGGCGACCGCCGCATCGCCCGTGACTTTGGGTTCAATGGTTGGGGTGGCCGTTATGATTACCCGGGTGACAGGACCATTGGTGCAGAACTCGCAGCGTCTGCTGGATTAGAGATCCGCAAGGCCGATTGGATTTTAGAAGGTGGATCAATAGATGTGGATGGCCAAGGGCTTGCTGCAACGACGGCTGACTGCTTGCTAAACCCCAACCGCAATCCCACGCTCGACAAGGCGGCGATTGAAGCGCGGCTGCGCGACGAGCTTGGGATCGACCGCTTGCTATGGTTGGGCGATGGCCTGCTTAATGATCACACAGACGGGCATATCGATAATCTGGCTCGTTTTGTTGGGGTAAACCACATACTCATTCCGCAAGGCGCAGGGGCCAACGATCCAAATAGCGCCGCTTTCGACGATGCACATAAACGCGCCGAAGCCTTTGGGTGCCAAGTGAGCAATATGCCGTCGGTAGGGCGTTTCATGCAAGATGGGGAAGCTGTTCCTGCAAGCTACATGAATTTTTACATTGGCAACCACAATGTCGTTGTGCCAATTTATGGTGCAGAGAATGACGATGCTGCCATTACCACACTGGCGGCCTTATTTCCCGACCGAAAGGTTGTCGGCGTAATGGCGGACGCCGTTTTAACGGGCGGCGGCAGCTTTCACTGTTCAAGCCAACAAATACCAGTTTAGCGATATAGGAGAGTATATCCCATGAAAAAATCAATTGTATACGCACTCGCGGCTTTAACCTTAGCCGTGCCTGCTTTGGCCGACCACCATATGTCCAATACAGCCGAGCATGACAAAATGCATAAGGCGCATCAGGCAAGGCTTGCGCAAATACTTGCGGACCCAGATCGGGCCAATGATGCAAAGCGCGACATATATCGTCACCCTGCCGAAACACTGGAATTCTTCCGTGTACACCCAGATCATGTTGTCGGTGAATATGCACCGGGCGGCGAATGGGTGTCACGCATCCTTGGCCGCTACGTCAATGAAAATGGCAAATATACCGGCCTATATTTCGGAACAAAAACCTTTTTCAGTGACCAGCAAAAGCAAGGTCTTACCGCGGCTGTTGGCAAATTTGCGTCCGACGTTGCCGCCGTATCCGGCCGGCCAGAAGCCGATTTCAATGCCTTTTCCTTAAGTGAAATTCCCGAAGGCGTAAAAGGAACATTCGACCGCATATTGGTCATGCGCATGATGCATAACATCATGAACTGGAACATCGCCGATGCGGAAATAAAAGCCATGCGTGTCCTGTTGAAGCCAGACGGGCTTATCGGCATTGAACAACACCGCGCTAAGGCAGATGCCCCCTATAGCTACACTGACGGAAGTAAAGGCTATATACGCGAAGCTGACATCGTGAAATTCATGGAGGTGAACGGCTTCGAACTCGTCGCCAAGAGCGAGATCAATGCCAACCCGAAAGACAGCGCAAACTGGCCAGATGGGGTGTGGACACTTCCACCTGCATTGCGCCTAAAGGATGTCGACCGCGCCAAATATACAGCAATTGGTGAATCCGATCGCATGACTTTGCTGTTTAAAAAGCGCAACTGATGCTTGTACTGGGAAATTGCGCCCACAATTATACTGTATATGGCGACAATCATGATTGCGGCACGTTTCGGGGTGCGGCTATAGACTCGGCATGACCAGAGATATCACCGTCGCCGCGTTGCAACTGCCCATAGCGGCAAGCGAAGCCGAAAACATTGATGCCGTCAGTGACCTTGTGTCGCAGGCGTCTGACCTGGGTGCGCAAATCATCCTGCCGCCCGAACTGTTTTCAGGGCCCTATTTCTGCAAAACGCAGGATGAAAAGCATTTTGCGCTGGCACATCCCGTCTTGGAGCATCCAGCCGTCAAAGCGATGGCAAAACTCGCTAAGCGGCTTAATATTGCCATCCCCACAAGCTTCTTTGAACGCGATGGGGCGCATTTCTACAATAGTGTCGCGATGATTGACACCAATGGCGACATCATGGGCGTCTACCGTAAAAGCCACATCCCCGATGGCCCTGGCTATCAGGAAAAATTTTATTTTCGCCCCGGCAACACTGGGTTTAAGGTTTGGGACGTGTTCGGCACGACTATTGGCGTCGGCATCTGCTGGGACCAATGGTACCCCGAATGCGGGCGCGCAATGGCCCTGATGGGCGCTGAACTGCTTTTCTACCCTACAGCCATTGGTGCCGAGCCGCAGGATGCAACCTTAGACACACGGCACATGTGGCGGCGCGCAATGGTTGGCCACGCGGTGTCAAACTGTATGCCCGTAATTGCGGCCAACAGGGTCGGCAACGAAGACGACCATGGTCAGACGGCGCAAAAATTTTACGGCACCAGCTTCATCGCCAATGAATGGGGGGATGTGGTGTGCGACCTTGATGACACCGAAACCGGCATATTAGTCTCGACCTTTGACCTAGACCAAGCCCGCGCGCATCGTGCCAGCATGGGCTTCTTCCGCGACCGCAGGCCAGCATTATACACCCGACTTGCCGAGGATATTTGATCTGTCGCATCTGTATCTCATTGGGATAGGTTCAAATCAGCCACATCCCATCATTGGCACGCCAAATCAAATCATCCCGCACGCGATTGCCGCGCTGGAGATGGACGATATCGACGTGTTTGCACATTCGGCCACTATCCAATCAAGCCCGATGGGGCCTTCATCGCGCCGCTTTGCCAACGCGGCAGCGGTGATCGCGACGCAGCTTGCTCCCCCTGCACTGCTTGCCCGCCTCCACGAAATAGAGAGCCATTTCGGGCGCGTACGGCGCGGCCAAAGCTGGCGTTCACGCGTGCTGGATCTCGATATTCTCTTATGGTCGGGCGGCATGTGGGCCGATAGCAATCCAGCGCTCTCCATCCCGCATCCCGGCCTTCGTTCGCGCGGTTTTGTCCTTACGCCTGCCGCAATGGTCGCCCCCGATTGGCGCGACCCAATGACAGGCTTAACCATTCGTCACCTGCAATCGCGATTTAACCGACCAAAGGCCCTTGACCAGTCACACCACCGCCACTAGGGGAAGCGCTCTCCTTTAAACCCTTGCAGGTTCATGTCAGGGGCCCTTAGCTCAGTCGGTAGAGCAACTGACTTTTAATCAGTAGGTCGCTGGTTCGAACCCAGCAGGGCTCACCATATATTTCAATGACTTGTATGGTGTTCTGACGCTTAGATAGAATTAGGTCGTTTTTCCGTCGCCGTTCAAATCGGCGACGGTAATCGGTTCCCAAGGAAGGTTCACATTCGAGACGGATGCAGAAACGATCCGTTCGAATGATTGTGATGAAGTTGTTGGCGGCGGTGTCGGCGCTGGAGGTGGTGTCGTGGTGGAAGGTATCGTCACAATCGGAGAACTAGACGACGTGCTACCTCCGCCGCCACAAGACGAGAGCAACACGCACACTGTGAGTGCGCTAAGACGACGTAGTTTCAATCAAGTTCCCTTCAAAACCATGTGATTGGATCACCTCCCAGCAAACACGCTTGAAACCTGCCGACTAATTACGAGGGAAGTCGACAAAGCTCCCCTCGTTTGAACGAAATCGACATTGATTACCAACGATAGTCGCGGCGGTCTTGGCGCCGATGCTGGCGCTCAAGCTGGTAATCATTATATTTGTGTTGACGGTTGAGACCGCGATGCAGGCGGCGGTGGCCTCGCCGGCTCACGCCCTGTTCGTGCACTTCATCGTGGTAGCCGTACAAATCCTCGTGGGAGTCCTCGTGTTTGTCCTCAAGCTGATCACGCCGACTGTCATGTCGGCGATCGTTATAATTGTCGCCTTCATGATTACGGTTGCGTTTGCCGGCAGAAAACAAAGCAGCCAAACCGCCGATCACAAGGGCGCCGGCAATAACTTGGCCAGCACTTGCGCTGTCGCGATGACGGTCGTATCGTTCTTTTGCCTGAGCGGGCACTGAGACACTTACCAAAGCTGCAGCAGCAGCTCCAGCGCTAAGCAAGCTTTTGGTCAAAACGTTCATCTTCAGTCTCCTTGTTCGGGGCAGATATTTCCGGCCGGTGGAGAACAATTAGCCACATCAAATTGACCAAATGCTGAATTGACTTGTCAGCTCCCGTTCATCTAACTTGTCCTGTCCGTCGTCAGAACATTTGGTTGGTTCACTTATCGCGGGTTCAAACCGAAGCTGCCTCCTCAGTCTACCTGACATTCTGCGTTTGATGCCAACTGTCCGTCGTCAGAACATTTAGCACTGATGCACGATTTTTTAGTTCTTCTGCAACAGCACAGAATTTACCTGCTTTAGACCAAACACACCTTGGTTAAGGTGCGCTAGCGCAAAGCTGAACGACTACATTGGGCCCGAAAGTAGACTGTCCGTATTTTCTGACAGATGAGCAAAAGCGGACTAATCCAAAACTCATACATACATCGTTACAAAGCGCTGCGCCGAACTGCCATCCGTCAAAACGAGGCTCGATATTGCTTATTGACAAAAATCCCTATGTAGGTTCAACAACATCGACAGGCTTTCGTATGTCATACGCTCTCAATGTCCAGCAAGCGCGCGAACTATAGGAAAGCTCTAGCAGTTATTGCATGAAGCCCAAATTAGCGCCGTTAAACCTACCAATGTTGGGTGATATGCTTGGTAACTCGCTAGGCGCAACGCCGAACCAGGTGGCCAGTGTTGCAGCATATTGATCGACCGAAACCGTTGGAAGCAAACGGCCAAGACCGACTTGGTCTGAGCTCCTAACCGAGATTTGTGGCGCGACACCGTAATAGCGGCCACCGTTAGCCGCGCCACCCATGATGAAGTGGTGCGCGCCCCAGCCATGGTCTGATCCATCACCGTTGAACTGCAGCGTGCGGCCAAAATCGGAGGCCGTGAATGTCGTCACTTTGTCAGCGACACCCAATTCCACGGTTGCACGATAGAACGCGTCAAATGCGAAGTCGACACGGTCCATCAGCGTTGCGTGACCCGTAATCAAATTGTCGTGATGGTCAAAGCCGCCCAAGTTTACCATAAACACTTGGCGCTTGACGCCCAGCGCTTGGCGCGCCGCGATCATACGCGCAACTATTTGAAGTTGGTCCGCTAAAGTGTTTGTGCCGGACACTGGCCGAAATGACGTCGCAAGGGATGTCGGCTGGAGCGCCGCATTGACAACAGTTTCCGCGTCAATGGAGCGGCGTGCGACCCTATTATATTCAGCTTCAAACATATTATTGCTAGACTGCGTCAACAACGTCCGAAGGGCGTTGCTGCCCGCCGTAGAGCCAAATAACGGACTCTTGAGACCGCCGATGGACGTCGCTCCGGTTGGTGAGACTTGATAGGTAATCGCGTCCATCCCGGCCAAAAACACGGCGTTGCCCGCTGCCGAAATGCAGGTGAACAGTGAATTGGTGTTGCTGGATAGGGCAAGGTCACCCATGCGGCCACCCCAACCGTCGGTGGCACCTTCGGGCTTGGACGACTGCCATGTAGATTGTTGGTCATTATGCGAAAACAGCTTCGCAGGCCGGGGGTTTGCCACCAAATTGCTGCTTTGATATTGGGCCAAAGTTAATGGCGCTATAAGCGGACCGACATTCAGCAATGGCGCCAATTTACCTGCATCAAACAAAGCTTTCATGCGCGTCATTTGCGGGGCGAGCGCATATTGAACATTATTGGTCAGCACTTGGCCGTTGGCGGGTGTGAGCGCCGTTGCTGCAAGAGACGAACGCGCTAAAGTTATGCCGCCTGCAGTTTGTCCAGGGCCGCCACCGCGAATGGCGCTATACAAGTCGTAATTTGCCGAGTCATAGGGTATTAAGGTGCTGTTATGGTCGTTGCCACCGTTAAAAAATACGCAGACCAATGCGCGATAATCATTGCCTGCACTAAAAGCGGCTGCCTCCCCCATGCCCGCAAGACCCATGGCCCACGAACCCGCGGTACCGGCCACGGCCAATTGTTTAGAGCGGCGAAGAAAAGCGCGCCGCGAAATATCTTCCATTTTGCTAATGTGCACGATGCGCTCCCTATTTTTGGACGAGATAATCGGGGGAAGCAAACACAAGAAGTGTCGCCAGGTACACGCGTCGTTCTTTGTCTGCCAACGCACTGGTGTCCGTGACGGT
>Ga0114973_10000326_pt1 | contig 35623 bp, 33 predicted proteins | sample M_140807_MF_Meta_FD_87025 | JGI IMG/M metagenome (GOLD analysis project Ga0114973, IMG submission 87025) | Freshwater microbial communities from Lake Montjoie, Canada to study carbon cycling - M_140807_MF_MetaG | ecosystem: Environmental > Aquatic > Freshwater > Lake | place: Lake Montjoie... | reverse complement strand
TTTTTTAAAAATTTTATCAGTCTTATGAATATAAATATTTTTTCTTATATTTTTTTTTTTTTTAATCCACGCTTTATCACTAAATATTAAATTAAAATTTTTATTTTTTATTTTTTTAGAAAGTATTTTTAATGCGTTTGGTTTTAATGTATCATCTATGTCAAGAAAATATAAATATTCACCTTTTGATTGAAGAATTCCAATATTTCTCGAAGCTGATGGACCAAAATTTTTTTTATTTACAAAAGTTTTAATATTTAAATGTTTGAATTTACTTAAAATTTTCCTACCTTTATCTTCTGATCCATCATCAATCATGATTATTTCTAAATTTACATTTTGTTTCGTTAGAGAAACTAGATTTCTTTCTATGAATTTTTTTGAATTAAAAAAAGGTATAATGACGCTAATTAATAAAGAATCTCTTTTATGGAGTCTGGCCATTTGTTCGAAAAATAATCTTAGCTTAATAGCCTTTGTAAGGCAGTATTGTTTTAGTTTGTATGCCAGCTTCTATCACACCAATTCCGTCGTACCCTTTTTTAGAAGTAGGATCATATGGCCTTCCATCACAAAAATCACAGGCTGGAAAAAAATTATATATATTTATAAGCTTATTAATTCTTTTTTTTAGAGTTTCGTTGTTTAACAGTAAATCGACATAATTTGCCGGGTCGTCTGGAATTGCTTTTAGATTGTCAGCATTTGCTATAAATGGGCATCTATACAATTTTTCATTTAAAATTGTATAAGTGTATTTTGCGCAACACTCTCTAAATACCTCTGTAAGTTTTTCTTTAGATCTTTTGTGATGTTTTATTGTACTGCAATCAACCCAATAGCCTGCTGGTTCTGAGGTGTATTCTATGTTGAATTTTTCTAGTTGATCCTTTAATTTTTTAAGGTTTTTTGATAAATTTCCATATTCAGTTATTAGAAACCGTAAATTGTTTTTTTTCAATCCGTCAAAACATTCGTCTTTCGGAGATATTGTTCCATTAGTATAAACTATTATGTTTCCAGTATAGTATTCCTGAATTTTTTTAATAATGGCATGCCAGTTTTTGTTCATTAACGGCTCACCTCCAATAATTCTAAATTCAGAGATTTCACTTACGTATTCTCTCAAAATATCAAGAGCCTTGATTGTTTTATCTTCATCCGTATTTTTAGGGTTAGTGTAATACTGCATTAAATTTGAGCAACTTTTACACTTCAAGGAGCATCTTTCTGTGATTATAATATCTAAACTTCTCATGAAATTTTTATCTTTGTTAAAAAATGTTTCATGTACTTTTATAAATACATCGATTCTACTTTTTATTGTTAGACTTGGTACGCAATGATTTAATTCTAAATAATTATAATTTTTAAGTAGTTCCAAAGGTGAATAAAACTTATCATATCCAAATAATGACAATTGCTCATAACTATCTTGAATTTGTAAGGCTCCAATTAAAAATCTAATATCTTTATATTTTGAAATTAAATTTGGGGTATGAATCACATCTATACCCATAAATTTCTTATTGCATTTCCTTACTTCATTGTCGCAAATCGCTTCAATATTAATGCCATGTTTTTTGCATGAATTTATTATTGCTTCAGTCTCAATGATACACGCGACAATAATGATTGGAGCGCCAGGTTTTTTTAATTCATATAGACAGTCTTTGCTTACGATCATAGTATATCATTAATCTAATTTAATTAATTTAGCAAATAAAATTTACAAATATACCAATTAGTTAAAATTTTTGACCTCTACAAAGTAGTCTCCACTTAAACTAGCACAGCCAATACCAATTTTTTTTATATATTTTTTTTCTAAAGTTTGTTTATCGAAAACATAACTCCAAATTTTTTTCGGTTTTACAACATCTAAATTATCATGCAAAAATTTTTTTTCTTTCGTTTGTAGTGCAAAAAAAGGTTGTGGACCGAAAATTTCACCAGATATTAATTTTACAATTATTTTATTTTTTTTTTTAATTAGTTTAAGCTTTAATTTTTTTTTATTTTTTGCGTATAAATCACTCGCGGCCTCGCTAGCTTTAGAAAATTTTACTTTAACTGTTGGAAACTTTTTTCTAATTTTTTCAATATTATTTTTTATCCATACTAAATCATTTGTAAAATCTCTAAAATCATGAGTTGCAAAAGCCAGAATAGCTTTATTTTTAATTTTTGCTTCTTTAAAAGCTTCAACAATGTTATTTTCACTAATATTTCGAAATCTAGTACCTAGGTTAAGACATCTAAAAATTACTCTTTTAAGACATCCTTTTTTTTGGTAATCTTGAATATCAGGTTGATAACCTCTCCATGATTTTGAAGCTCTGCTCCATTCACCAAATCTTGGAAAATCTAAATCAATCTGATCTGTTTGTTTGTTATGTCTTTGATTACTATAATCATAAGGAATCCATTGCTCCAAAAATAAATTAGAGTCAGATCTTATCGAGTGAAAGCCAGGTCGGCTCACAACAGGAAACCATTTATTTTCAATTATTCTCCTAGAAAAAATATAAATTAAATTTTCCATTGAGTTACTGTAGCTTGTTGCTGCTGCAAGTGGATTATTATTTAATGATTTCGGATGAAAATGCCAATTAATTTCATCAAAATTATTCTTTTTCATTTTTTTTTTATAAAAATTAAATATCTTACCATATCCAATTGTTTTTTTTCTAGGATTTTTCGTGATAAAATGATCTACGCAGTGCCACGAAAACTTCCAGCCATTACCGAAATCATCTATCGAAGCAAATCTCATTCTTCTTGACATAATTTGTTTAAGCATACTATTTAATTTTTTCCATGATTTATTGTAATTAAGCATTTCAGGACTAACCATTTTAGAAATCGCTTCAGTATATTGTCCTAAATTTATTTTTTTATTTTGAATTTTTTTTAAGTTTTTAAAACTTGGTTTAATTTTAATTTTGTAAATTTCATTAATTCTTTTAAACGTGGAGCCCAAATCTTCATTTAATGGTCCCTCAGCATCAATACAATGAACAATGTGCAATATTTTCATCAAATTTTATAAAATTCATAACACTATTTGATTTTAAGTCAAAGAAAAGAAAAATTTGAGTATTTTAAATTATTCAATAAAAAAACTTTAGAAAAAAAAACTAAAAATTTAAAATTTTTTTTATTTTAAAAATAATACATGCATAGGTAAGACTTTTTATATTGATAAGAAATATACTTTTGATGATACTTTTAGAGATAATTTAATTTTCGGTGGATTAAACAATTAGCAGATATTTATAGATATTATAAATATATAATTTAATTTGATATTAGTTCTTAAAAAATATTAAAAGAAGTGCTAAAAAATTTTATGGATTACATAATACCATGACAAATTTTTTTTGATAACAATTTATATGATTTACTTAATTTTAAAAATTTATAAAATAAAAAAATAAAATTTTAAAATAAAACAAAATAATATGAAAAATCTTGAAAACTTATTTTTTGAGATTATTATAACACTAATTATTAGATATCAAATTTAATAGCACTTACTCAAAACAAAAAATTCTAACTATGCAAGCAATTAAGTCCCATGTCTTAAAATTGAATTTAGATTTTTTTTTTAAAACTTTTTTTTATTTTCTAAAAATTTTATGTATATATTTAATTAAAATAAAATCAAAAAAACTATGTAAAAGAATTGATCGTTATTTTAAAGGTCCATATTTATTCAAGCCTTACGGATTAATTGATTGTCTGACGCTCCATAGTGGTATTTCCAATAACTTAAATAAAAAATTTAAGACCTATTTATTAAAAAGAGATAAATATAAAATAAATTTTTTAGATTTTGTAGTAAAAAAGAATTGTAAAAATGGCCTTTGCGATTTTCAGACCTTATTGTGGAAAGGGTGCGTACAGAATAATATTAAAGATTTTTATTACGCAATTTTAGACACGTTTATTGCTGTTATCCCTTGGAAATATTTTTTTTCTGGTTTTGCTTTAAAAAATAGTTTTTTTTATGAATTAAAAAAAATTATTAAAAAATATGAAATATTTTATTTAAATTTTAATACATTATTTCTAGCGGACACCGCATATTTTGATAGTTATTTGGCAAAACATATATTTTTAAAAAATAATAAAAAAGTAATTTACCTAAACCCTATTGGCAAAATAGCACAATATAACTCTATTAGTGACTCCGAGTTTGGGGCAAAAAATTATCATAATTCATATGCTAAATATTCTGCTGAAATTGAAAAATATCTTATCGATAGATATATGGGTAAAAAAAATAATGAAATTGATTCAAAGTTAGCATTTAGTAAGAACAAAAAAAAGAGTAGTATAAAAAAAAAAGTATTATTTTTGCATATTTTTCGAGATGCAAATAACCTCAATTGGAGTAAAAAACAATTTTTTGACAGTCACTATGAGTGGACTGAATTTACATTCAAAACTATATACGATATAGACGATTTCAATAATTGGTATATAAAAGTTCATCCTTCAAGTAAATTTTATGCAAATGAAAATAAAATTTTAAAAAAATTTATACAACAATATAATATTCCACTGTCTACTTTTAAAGATTGTCCTTCTACTTTGGATATATTAGAGCAAAAAATGCCAGTATATTCAAACGGAGGAACTATAATTCTTGAGACTGCAACCAAAGGCTACGGGACATATTTTTGCAATACAAGGTATAATAAAAATTATGGTTTTTATATTTCTTCCAAAAACAAATGGAAAAAAATTGTTAGCGCTCCTTATAAAAAGGTTCAAAATTTTAATATTAGTAAAAAACGACAAATAGCAGCTAAATTCACATTGTGGTATATTTATAAACAAAATATTCCTGAGTTATGCCCAAATGAAGTAATGTTTCACAATAATAATACTGAACAATTGATGAAAATTTTTAATCAATGTCATAATGCCCTGTTTCATAAATCTAGAAATACCTCTATTCCAAAAATATTATGAATCAAAAAAAATTACATTTTATTTGATTATATATAATGTTTATAATAATTTAAATTATTATAAACACTAACTAAAATAATAAAATATTAAATTTCTTAATTAAAGTTTTAGAAAAAATATATAAATGAAAAGTACAATTGATTCCTTTAAACGGTTTGGTTATTATGAAAGTACTTTTCAACCAAATAAAGCTTTTAAAAACTTTGCTAATCACATAACAAATTTAAAAATTTCAGATAAAGTAACTATAGAAGAAGAAAAAGGTTATTCTAATTCAATATATAATTTGTTAGATGAAGAAAAAAAATTTTATATTAAAAGATTTGCAAAAGATTTCTTTCATCAAAATAATGAATTATTTAATAAAATATTAATTAATCCAAGACTTTTAAGAATAGATATTTATAGGTCAAGCTATATCGAAGAAGCAGCAGTTAATCCTACTCATGCAATGTTATGGCATAGAGACCTTGATGATTTCTTTCCGCAGATTAAGGTTTTTTTTCCTCTTCAAGAAATTAACTTAAATAATGGGGCTTTATCTTATGCCGATAAATCAATTTGTAAAATAAATGAAATTTTAGTTGACAAAAAATTAACTCAAAAGCTTGAACATGTAAATGATAATTATAGATTTTCAGATAAATTAAGAGTGAGCGATAAAATATTTTTAAAAAATTTTAAAAAAAATGTTAAAATATTTGAAGGGAAAATAGGTAGCATTTTATTTATCGATACAAATAACTGTTATCATAAAGGGGGTCAAATTTTGAAAGTAAATTTGGAAAGAAATATAATGGTTATAAGTTTTGGTAGTATTACGCATGGTTGGAATAACTTTACTTTATACAATTACAAAGAAAAATTTTATGTTAAAATTTTAAGGCTGGTGAAAAGTATCCAATTTATGTTTTTCGGAAGACCGCATAAAAAAATTATATATTTAGATTAAATGATTTTTGATAGCGTGAATCATCAAATATTATTTTAAAAAAATAAGAAAATTAGTGAAATTTAAAAAAAAAATTAATTCTATTCTTGGTTTGTTAAATTATAAAATAGTAAATAGTTTAAACTATCAAAAAAACATTAATTTGTTACATCAAAACAACCAGCGTATTTATTATCTATGTTTTAACTTGCTATGCAAATATACAAACAATCCGTTAAGATTAAAAATTAATTTAAAAAATTCTAAGTCACAATATTTACAAGATTTATTTGTCTTGTGTCATCTAAACTTTAAAAAAAAAGGTTATTTTGTAGAGATTGGTGCTGGTGATGGAGTTCATTTGTCCAACACAATTTTATTAGAAAAAAAATTCAAATGGAATGGAATACTTATCGAACCTTTAAAAAGTTTTTTTATAAAACTCAAATCTAGGCGAAAAGCAAAAATTGAAACCGATTTATGTTACAGTATATCTAATAAAAAATTGTTGTTTAGAGAGGTTTTAAATACTGAAAATTCAAGTGCATTATTTTCAACTATTGAACCATTTTTTTCTAATGATTTTCATTCAAAATCAAGAAAAATAAGTAAAGCTTATAAATTAAATACAATTTCATTAAATGATTTATTAATTAAGAATAATTCACCAAAAATAATTGATTATCTCTCAATAGATACCGAAGGAAGTGAATTTGAAATTCTAAAAACAGTAAACTTTAAAAAATATAAATTTAGAGTCATAACATGTGAACATAACTATTCTAATAATAGAAAAAAAATTAATAAATTACTTATTTTAAATGGATATAAAAGAGTATTAGAAGAAATTTCAAATGTAGACGACTGGTACGTTTATAATAAAATATTATAAAGATATTAAATATAACATATGTATATAATATAAATTTTTCGAATATTAACTAAATATATAACATGAAAAAAATTAAAGTAGAATTTATTGGAGGTTTGGGTAATCAGCTTTTTCAATATGCAGCAGCAAAAAAATTAAAAAAAAAACTTTTAAACTATAAGTCAATTTATTATAGTGAAAAAGTAAATTGGTCTAATCAAAGTGTTAATATAGATTTTTATTTAAAAATAATAATAAAAAAAAATATTTCAAATCGTTATATTCATGAATATCAAAGACTTAAAGATTTTTTATTTGGCCATGTTATAAATGATCATCCCGAAAATAAACATAATTTTGAAAATATTCCAAAAAAAAAATATTTTATCTTAAGGGGATTTTTTCAGAATTTTACTTGGTATAATGATGTGTTAGATGAAGTATGTGATGAAATAGTTACATGCTCAAAAGAAAAAATATTTGATTCATTTGAAGAATCTGATCTAGTAATTCAGTTTAGAAGATCTGATTATATAAAATATGGATGGGAAATAAATATTGATTATTATTTTAAGGCTCTAGCTATTCTTAACAAAAATAAAGAAAAAAAAATCACGGTTGTTTCAGAGGATATCCAATTTAATGATCTATTATATGAGAAATTAGAATCCCAAGGTTACAAAACACTGCCTACGAAAGTGAATAATTTTTTTTTAAAATCAGTTAGTGATTTTACAACTTTAATTAAATCAAAAAATTTAATAATGGCAAATTCTACTTTTGGTTGGTGGGCAGCCTCTATAAGATCGAAACTGGGATACGATAATAATACCGTAATTTTACCTAAATTCTGGTTCCCGAAAATAAAAAATTTTCATCCTGGAAATCCATATGGTTGGCTAGAGATTGAAAATTCATTTATATAAGTTGATTAAGAATTTAACATAATTGATATTTTTTAAAAATTTATTAATTATAAAAATTAATAAACTCATTCATTATACTTTTAAAATTGTGACGAATTTTCCACAACGGATAGTGTTTTTTAAATTTTTTTATATTTGTTATATACCACTTATGATCGCCTGATCTTGGTTGTTTCGTAAATTTTTTTCTTACCTTTATGTTAAGTTTTTTTTCTATATAATTTATTGCCTCGAGAGGAGAGCATGATGTAGCCCTCCCCCCTCCCATGTTATAAACTTCACCTTTATTTGGTTTTTTGTAAAATTCCCAAAAAGCTCTACTTAAATCATCACTATGAATATTGTCCCTTACTTGTTTTCCTTTATACCCAATGAGTTCATATTCCCCCTTTTTAATGCATGCCTTGACTAAAAAAGATAAAAAACCATGAAGTTTAGATCCAGCGTGATTAGGCCCTGTAATGCAGCCACATCTAAAAACACCAGTTTTTAAATTAAGATTTCTCCCAAATTCTTGCACAACTAAATCTGCGTATGTTTTTGAAGTTCCAAAAAAGCTGTGAATCGATTTATCGATTGACATATTTTCAGTTATTCCGTTTTTAAATTTAGATATTTTGTTTACATCCCATCTTGATAACTTTTCAGTTAATTTAATTTTATTTGGCGTGTCTCCATAAACTTTATTTGTACTTAGGAAAATAAAAACAGAATTTGCACAATATTTTTTTGTTAAATTTAATAAATTTAAAGTAGATCGAGCATTAATATCAAAATCAGTCATTGGATCTTTATAAGCCCAGTCATGAGATGGTTGTGCGGCACTATGAATAATTAAATCAATATTTTTTGCATATCTCTTAAATATTTTTTCTAATTTTAAATGATCTCTAATATCGTAATTAAAATGTTCATAATTTTTTTTTAAAATTAATCTTTTTTTTTGTATTTTAGTAGAGGATTGTTTTCCAAATAATTTAGATCTAAAATCATTATCAATTCCTATTATTTTAAATCCTTTTTTTATTAAAAACTCACTTGCTGTAGAGCCTACAAGACCCGTTGAACCAGTTATTAATGCAATTTTCATTTAAGCTGAATGAATACTATAATTAAATAATATTTTAAAGTTAAATTACAAATTTAAAAAAATTAAAATTTTTTAGTTAAAAAAAATGTTAATAACTTATGCAATTTTATTAAAAGAGATATTTTAGATCTAGTTTTTTTTGGCCAACGACGTGGTAGCCCATACATAATGTATCGATTGATATTTTATTTTTCTTTTTATTATAGAAAAATAAAAAAGCGCTCACTAAAGTCAATTTAGCAAAGATAGAATGAGATTTTGCTACTCTATACATTTCTACCTTTAGTCAACTGTAATAATCACTAATAGCCGTAATTGATTATATTTTAAATACATTTTGTTTTAAAAACTTCTCATGCCATATATCAATAAAACCGCTGTAAAAAAAGTAAGGATCCATATGTCGCAAGCAGTTGCTTAGAGCAGCGAGAATCAGCTTTCTACCTTTTTTTAGCAGACAACTAAACTCCTCTATTGTTTTTATTGGATGCGACATATGTTTAAAAACTTCCGTATATAAAATTGAATCAAATGTACTTTCCTTTTCTTTTATATCTCAAATATCACCGACATAGTTCAGCGTGCCATATTTATAGCCTTCTTTCCCGCTTACACCTTCACTGCTAATCATTTTTTTCAAGCCTGTCCTGTAAGCTCAAATCTTGAGCATAATATTTTAGATGCGAATTCTATTCACGAAAGCTTTGGCTCTCGCAACAAGCATCTAAAATCAAAATATCTTCTTTAAGTTTTTTAAGTTCAGTAACTACAAGATCATCTCTTTAGTATTCATTATTAAGGTTTCGAGACAAGTTTTTTAAATTAATTATTATATAATTTTATTATTTTTAGTATAAAAATTTAATAAATAATTTTAATTAAATTATTTTGTAATTAAATAAATCAGTTAATATGTAAATCTAATCAAAAATATATGGAAAATTAAAAAAGAAAACATAGAATTAAAATTTATAGAATAACTTATAATGACAATACAACGATTTTTAAATTAAAAAAATTTTCATAAAAAAATAAAAAAATCATTTTTAATATGTGCGATTTCTTAAAAATAAAAAATAATATAATTTATAAAGTATTACGAATTTCTAAAAAAATACAAGTAATGAACAAATAAAAATATGATGAACTTTTGGCCATTAATGGAAAACGTAATAACGTCAAAAGACTCTCAAAAACTTATTCATTTTATTAAAACTACAAAACGTTACACGCAATTCACTAAAGTTTATGAATTTGAAAAAGCATTTTCAAAATGGCAGGGTTCTGCGTATAGTGTGTATGTTAATTCTGGAAGCTCTGCTAACTTAATTCTAGTCAGTGCTGCTAAAGAAATGTATAACTGGAAAAACAACGATGAAATTATTGTACCAAGTGTAACTTGGACTACTACAGTAACACCAGTCATTCAGTTAGGATTAAAACCTGTATTTTTGGACATAAATTTAACTGATTTATCATTTGAATATAAAAAGATAAAAAATTTAATTTCAAAAAAGACAAAGGGAATTTTTTTAGCTCATTTGCTCGGTTTTCCAGCGGCTGTAAATAAAATAAAAAAAATCATTAAGAATAAAAATATAGTAATTTTAGAGGATTGCTGTGAAACACAAGGTGGTAAGATTAATGGTATTAAAGTTGGCAATCATGGTTTAGCAGGAACTTTTAGTTTTTATTGGGGCCACCATATGACAACTGTAGAAGGTGGCATGATTTGCACTAATAATAAATCGCTTTATGAATTACTCCTTCTTAAACGTTCGCACGGACTTGCAAGAGAACTACCAAAAGAGTCACATAATAAAATAAAAAAAAATAATCCAAATATTGATTTTAATTTTTTATTTCTTACAGATGGTTTTAACGTAAGAAATACTGAATTACAGGCAGTTTTAGGAATTGAGCAATTAAAAAGAATTGATAAATATATTAAAATTAGAAACGATAATTATAAATTATTTTTAGATGAATGTAAGAAGTATAAAAATTATTTAATAACAATTGAAAATTCAGGAATATCCTCTTTTGTTTTGCCTTTTTTCTTTAAATCAAAAGAACAAAAAAATTATTTCCAAAAAACAATTAAAAAATCAGGAATTGAATATCGCCCTCTAATTAGTGGAAATCTTTTAAGACAGCCGTTTTTAAAAAGTTATTATAAAAATAATGAGTTTATTAATTCGGAGTTTATTCATGAAAACGCGTTTTACATTGGTAACAATCAATTTGTAAATAAAAATAGACTAAAAAAACTATTTAAATTAATGAAGAATTTTTTTTTAAAAAATTTATGATAATTCAGAAAAAAACTCATGAAAAATCAAAAAATTACTTCTAGTATTACGTGTTGATTGATTAGTAGTAAGTAGAAATAAATGCTTACTTCTTTACAAATTAAATTACACTGCAAAAGAAAAATAGTGGTTTCCTGGTGGAAGAATATTTAAGAATGAATTAATCAAAGATACCGCTGAACGGAAAATTTATAGCGAAACAAATTTGGATACTAAATTTAAAAAGATAATTTTAATAGAAGAGAGAATTTTTTCAAGAAAAAAATATAATTGCTGGTATTCACACAGTAAATATTTGCTATCTTTTAGTATCAAAAAATATAACAGACATTAAGATTGAATCTGATCATGATAAATATTTGTCACATAAATAATGCAAAAAATTTTAGTTTATATAATGCTGCATTAAATTCATTATTAAAAGTTTTAAAATAAAATTATTTATTCAAAAGATTTAAGTTTTTGTGCCAATTAATTGTCTTTTTTAAACCTTCTTCAATTTTAATAAATTTTAATTTTCTAAATTCATCTTCATACTTTTTCATTGATAAAGATATATTCTCAGGTGAGCCCTCTAATGATTTTTTTCTATTAAAGCTTATTGGACATTTTGCTATTTTTCCTATTTTTTCTGCCAAAAGACGAATAGTTACTTTTTCATTTCCAGCTACATTATAGGTGGTATTTTTACCATAAAGCATAATTTGAAGCATAATATAAACAGCGTCTAATATATATATATACCTCCTAATAGCAGAACCAGAATCAGTGACAGATATCTTTTTATCTAAAATAGATCGTTCAACAAATTGAAAAAGTACTCTTCCATCATTTTTTTTAGCACCAGGTCCATAAGTAAGACTTAATCTTGCAATTTTTATATCTATATTAAATTTTTTTTTATAAATATTGGCTATTGCTTCGCCACACCTCTTCGATTCAATGTAGCATGCCCTAGGGTCATTAGTATTTGTTTTTCCAATATCAGTTTCGCTTAATTTGTTTTTTTTATTTTTATTATAAATCTCACTACTACTTATATACAAAAATTTACCACCTTTTTTTAATTTTAAAATAAATTCATTTAGAGATGATGTGTTGATTTTAATTGTTTCTAAAGAATTTTTTAGAAACATTGATGGTTGGGCATATCCAGTAGAATAAATTATACAATCATAGTTCTTATATCTATTTTTTTTTATATTTGATAAGTTATTTTTAATAAATATGAAGTTATTATTTTTCTTTAAAAAATTTAAATATTTTGGTAATTTATTTTTATAAACTAGAGTAATTGATTTTGGAGCATCATTTCCTTTTAACAATTCAAAAAAAAAAGCTAAAAAATATTGACCAACTATACCTGTAGAACCCAAAATTAAAATTTCTTTTTTTTTAAAAAAAGAATAATTTTTATTTAAAATTTTTTTTACATCATTTAATATAATTTCAAACATTTTTATTAATTTTTAAGTAATTTTTTTAATCTAATTTCAAATTTTCTTTTATTGAAACCTAAATTATTGTCATGTTGTTCTTTTTTACCATAATTTGTCAAAAGTCTATAAGGGACTGAAAGATTTTCAATTTGGATTTTTTTATTTTTAAAACTATTTATGATTTCTTCAGTTATTGATCCTGAGTAAAATGGTTCGATAATTAGGATTTTCTTTGATTCAATTTTAATTTTTTTTAGGGCCTCTTTGTCAAATGGCCTTATAGTAGTGTAGTAAACTAAATTTACATTTAATTTTTTACAAATATCATAAACAGTGTTTAAAACTGGGCCGACAGCTATAACTGTTAACATTTTTCCTTGATTTAAAACTAGAGCTTTACCGAACTTGACTTTACATTTAATTTTATTCTCTTCTGAGCTTAATCTAAAATATTTTGGAATATTCTTAGAGTAACACTCTGAAAATAGTTTATCAAATTCGTAAGAGTTGCCCGGAACTATTATTTGCATATTTGGTATATTTTTTGCTAAATTTATATCTTCCGGACAATGATGAGAGCATCCAAGTGCCGCATAATCATATGACGCCCCTACACTAATAAAATTACCGTTAAGTTTATTATAACCAAAGTCTAATTTTAGTTGTTCAAATGCTCTACCAACCATAAATGTTGCGATAGTATGAAATATAGGAATAAACCCAATTTTGGCAAGGCCTGCCGCAAAACTTATACTGGCTTGTTCTAAAATTCCGATGTTAATGCCTCTTTTACTTTTTAAAATATCTTTAAAACCATAAACGCCAATATCCCCAAGTATCAAAAATAATTTTTTATTTTTAAAAAATAATCTTTTTAAAGTTTTATTTAATTGTGCTCTCATTAAGAATTTTTTTGAATAATTTTATTCACTAGATCTTTAGTTAAAGTTTTATGATGCCATTCAGGATTATTTTCCATAAAATTTATACCTTTCCCTTTGATTGTATGTGCTATAATTGCCAGGGGCTTTTTTGATTTTATTTTTACGGCTTTAAATATTTCTTTATGAGAATGACCGTTGATATCAATAGCATGCCAGCCAAAAGATATAAATTTTGATTTAAGACTATTTATATTTAAAGCTCTATCTGTGGATTTGTTTTTATCTACTATGCATATTAAATTATTAAGCTTGTGATGATTTGCAATCATGCATGTTTCCCATACACTTCCTTCATTGCATTCTCCATCACCAACAAGAGCAATAATTTTAGATTTTCTATTAAGCAATTTATTTCCATACGCAACACCTGCTGCAAAAGGAAAGCCATGACCTAAAGATCCTGTAGAACATTCCACACCTTTTATTTTTCTTGAGTCAGGATGCCCTCCAAAATTACTAGTATATTTGCAAAAAGTATTTAAATCTTTACTCGAAATAATCCCTTTTTTTTCTAGGATGACGTAATGTGCCAAGCATCCGTGCCCTTTGCTTAATATAAAAAAATCTCGGTTTGGTGAATTTTTTTTTATCAAATTTATATTAATAATTTTATGATATATAACCCATATAATGTCTAAAATTGATAACGCGCTTGGAACATGACCCTCTTTAGCTTTATAAGATAGCTCTACTATTCTTGAAATTAAATTTTTGTTAATCATTAATATTTGATTTGAGCTGTTATTTTATGTTTTTAATTATCATTTTTAATTATAAAATTATAATTAATTTAATAACAATATACTAATTATCTTAAATTTATTATAGATATGTGAATATATGTTAGTAAAAAAATCTCCAGTATTAAATCTATCGATTATATTTCCAATAACTAATTTTAAAGACCATAGAGGAAAGTATCTGCAAAGTTACTCATTAAAAGATTATAAAAAAGTTTTGAATCAAGATTTTGTAGAAGATGATTTTTCAATAAATAAAAAAAATACATTTAGAGGGATACATGGAGATTATAAAACTTGGAAATTGGTTTCTTGTGTGTATGGAAAATGTGAAGCGGTAATTGTAAATTATAATATAAAATCTAATAAATTTGGTAAATGGGAAAAATTTATATTATCTTCTAATTCATATTTTCAAATTTTAATACCCCCCTCATATGGAAATAGCTTTTTAGTTTTGAGTGATTATGCAGTTTATCATTATAAACAAACTAAATATTATTCAGGTAAAGAAAAACAATTTACCCTAAATTATAAAGATCCTTTTTTTAAAATTAAGCTATCTTCCAAAAATATTATACTTTCAAAAAGAGATAAATATGCAGATTTTATTGAATAAGTTATAAATAAAAAAAATGAAAAAAGCTTTAATTACTGGAATAACAGGACAAGACGGAGCCTATCTTGCTGAATTTTTACTTAATAAGGGTTATGTTGTACACGGAATTAAACGGCGATCATCCCTTATAAACACGGCTAGAATTGATCACATTTATCGAGATATAAATGTAAATAATTCTAAGTTTATTTTGCACCATGGTGACATGACTGATGGCAGTTCTTTAATAAGAATTATCCAAGACGTACAACCTGATGAGATTTATAATTTAGCCGCGCAAAGTCATGTTGCGGTTTCTTTTGAGCAACCAGAATACACTGCTAATTCAGATGCTTTAGGTGCTCTACGGATTTTGGAGGCTATTCGTATTCTTGATCTTAAAAAAAAAACTAAATATTATCAAGCTTCTACCTCAGAACTTTATGGCTTGGCACAACAGACGCCACAGTCAGAAACAACACCATTTTATCCAAGAAGTCCTTATGGAGTAGCCAAACTTTATGCACATTGGATTACAGTTAATTATAGAGAGGCTTATGGTATTTATGCATGTAATGGTATTTTATTTAATCATGAATCGCCTAATAGAGGCGAAACGTTTGTATCAAGAAAAATTACAAGAGCACTTGCTAGAATTAAATTAGGATTACAAAAAAAATTATTTATTGGAAATTTAAACGCCATGAGAGACTGGGGGCACGCTAAAGATTATGTTGAAGCACAGTGGCTGATTTTGCAACAAGATCATCCAGAAGATTTTGTAATAGCTACTGGTAAACAATATTCTGTAAGAAATTTTATTGATTTAGCATCAAAAAAATTAAACATTAATATTGAATGGAAAGGCGAAGGTATTAACGAAGTAGGTTTTTTTGAGGGGAATGAAATTATAAAAGTTGATAAGCGTTATTTTAGACCTTCAGAAGTTGAAACTCTTTTAGGAGACGCAACTAAAGCCAAAAAAAAACTTGGCTGGGAGCCAAAAATTACTTTTGAAAAACTAGTTGAAGAAATGGTTAACGAGGATTTAAGGTTAGCCAAAAGAGAAAAGATTTAAAAGTCATAATTAGATGAAAAAAATCTGTATTGTAGGAGCTGGTACAGCAGGAATAATATTAGCTTTAGAGCTTAATGAGTTGACTGATCACGAAATAATATTACTTGATTGTGATAATTTAAATAATTCATTTAATTATAATTTTGATCTAAAAAAATATTTTTATAATAATTATCAAAAATCTAAAACAACCGGATATGGATTTGGTGGAAGCAGTAATTTGTGGCATGGAGTGCTTACAAATTTAGACGATGAAGATTTTTTATATATCAATAAGATTGCAAATAAAAATATAAAAAAAGACTTAGAAAAATATTATAGTAAGTTAGATAAATATTATGGAAATCTAAATTATATAAATAAAAAAAAATATACGCCCAATGAGTTTAACGCTTATTTAGATTTATCTGTATTTTTAGAAAAAAAACACATTGTCCAACGCTCACCCACTAGATTACGACAAGCGCTTAAAAAAAAACTATCAGGTAATAGTTTTAATCTAAGATTAATTGAAAATGCAATTGCTATAAAACTAGTTAAAAATGACAGAAATGTCATTAAGGATTTGCTTTATTATAAAAATGGTAAAGTAAAAAATATTGTAGCAGATATTTTTATTATATCCTTAGGGGGTCTCGAAAGTCCCAGACTATTACTGCAATCATTAGAAAACGATACTCTATTGAATAAATTAATTGGAAAAGGTTTGATGGATCATCCAATTGCATTAATTGGAGAGCTTACTTTAAAAAAATATATTTTTTATAAACAAATTGGCTTAGGCAATTTTTTATTTAATAATACTGAAAGAATTGGTTATAGAATAAAAGTCAAAAATAAATTTAGTAAGCTTAATCACTCTTTTTTTATAAGACCTGGAATATCAAAAAATATAAAAAAACTTCACAGCGTTTTAAAATTTTTAATTTATGAAAGTTTTTCTTTCAAATTTTTTTTTTATATAATTTGTAATAAAAATATTTTTAAATTAGCTTTTAGTTTACTTTCTTATAAGTTTGGATTTGGATATTTTTCAAAATCTTTTTTAGTCACAATGCAGTTAGAGCAAATTTCAAATAAACATGATAGAATTGAGCTCTCAAAAGATAAAGATAAATATATGCGACGAATACCTCTGATATATCAAACAATTTCTGAAGAGTTGATGCAAGATATAAATAAAGTTCAGAAACTTTTTTTAAATATAGTTAAAAATGATAGTAAATTTAAAAAATTTAATATTAATAGAAAATGTTTAATGCCTGGCGCACATTATTCTGGAACTTGTAGAATGGGATCTGGTAAAAGTATATCAGTTGTAGATACTAATTTACGTTATCACGGAATTAAAAATTTATATGTATGTGATGCATCCGTTATACCAAAAATTGGAAATGCAAACCTAGTATTCACAATTTCAGCGTTTTCAATAAGATTAGCATATTATTTAAGGAAATTTGTTAAAAACAATAAATGAAATTAATTATTAAAAATTTTTTAAACAAAATATTTGGTTTCATTAATTTTAAACTAATTTCTGAAAAAGAAATACTTGATTATAAAAATTATTTATTTTGTGCAATCAAAGCTTTGACGGAAACTGAAAAAAAAAATTATAGTATTAATGGTTTATCTTGTATAGTTTTTAGCAAAGATAGAGCTATACAACTTTATGCTCTTTTAGAATCCTATTATAAGTTTGTTCAAAACCCAGCTGATATAATAGTTATTTATAATTTTTCCTCTGATGATCATGAAAAATCTTATATTGAATTAATAAATACAATAAAAAATTTCCCTTTAAATATAAATTTTATTAAGGAAAAAAAAAGTTTTAGAGAAACTTTGCTCGATACTTTGTCTAAAATCAAAACTAAAAATATATTCTTTTTAACAGATGATGATATTTTTATTAATGAATTTGATTTTAATTTATTATTAAATATTAATTTTTATGAAAAAACTTTTAGTTTACGCCATAATCCAAAAATATCTTACAGTTTTACTGCTAATGCTAATTTTAAAACTCCAAAGTTTAGTTTTTATAAATCTGTTGTAAATTTTAATGAATTTAATTGGTTTGATAGTGGTCATGAATGGTCAGATCCTTGGTCAGTAAACGGTCACATTTACCCAACAGCTGAGATAATGGTGATATCAAGAATCTCAAATTACAAATTTCCAAATTCATATGAAAGTGCATTAAAATTTTACAATTTTTTGATGATAGATAGAAAAGGATTGTGCTGCAATGAAAGTGTTATTATGAATATACCAATGAATATTGTTCAAACTGAGTATAAAAATTTACACGGAAATATTTCTACTGATTTTCTGCTGCGTAATTGGAAAAATGGAAATAAAATAAATATTGATCATTTAGAGAAATTTAAATTAAATTCAACACATATTAATCTTAATAAAGAAATTGAATTTAAAAAAAGGTAAAAACAAGTAGATATGAAAAAAGATAAAATTTATATTGCTGGTCACACGGGAATGGTTGGCTCTGCAATTTTAAATTTTTTAAAAAAAAAAAATGTTAACTTAATTACAAGATCTCATAAGGAGCTTGATTTGACTAATCAAGCTGATGTTAAAAATTTTTTTAAAATTGAAAAACCTGATCAAGTATATTTGGCTGCAGCCAAGGTTGGAGGAATTAATGCCAATGTCACAAAACCTGCTGAATTTATTTATGAAAATTTAATGATACAGGCAAATATAATTCATGCATCTTTTGAAAATAAAGTAAAAAAATTATTATTCATATCTTCAAGCTGCGTTTATTCAAAATTTTCCGATCAACCAATAAAAGAGGATAGTTTATTGTGTAACTACCTAGAAAAAACTGTAGAATCATATGCTGTTGCTAAAATAGCGGGAATGAAAATGTGCGAAGCTTATAATAAACAATATTTCAATAAATTTTCAACAGATTATCGAATTATAATTCCTAATAATTTGTTTGGACCTGGAGACTCATATGATCATGAAAATAGCCACGTAGTAGCTGCATTAATTAGAAAATTTCATGAGGCGAAAATAAAACAGAAATCAAAAGTAATTTTGTGGGGCAGTGGCAAACCATTGCGAGAATTTCTTTATCTTGATGATTTTGTGCAGTCTTGTATTTTTTTAATGAATATTGACAGGAAATTTTTAAAAAAAAAAAACTTAGGTTTAAATTATTTTAATGTTGGTTCGGGTAGAGAAATTAGTATTTTAAAATTGGCGAAAATGATTAAAAAAATTGTTAATTACAAAGGCACTATTTCATTAGATAATGGCAAACCTGACGGAGTATTAAGAAAATTTTTAGACTCAAATAAAATTAGAAGTCTGGGTTGGAAACCAAAAGTGTCGATATTAAATGGCTTAAAAAAAACTTACAAAAATTTTAAAGATAAAAGCGTACTGTGATTTTAAAAAACTTTTTACTTTTGCAAAATAAAGAAAAAAAATTTTTCTTTATTTTGATTATAGTAATAGTGATAAATTCATTGCTAGAGGTGCTAGGCGCGTTGTCAGTTTTGCCATTTATTACACTTATTTCCGATCCTAATATAATTCAAAATAATCAGCTTATACTTAAAATATACTTGTTTACTAGTAATTTGATGAACTTAAAAAGCATAAGTAGCTTTATTGTATTATTGGGCTTCGTATCTATTTTTGGTATGTTTTTATCATTAGTGCTTAGGTTGTGTAATATTTTTTTAATCGCAAAATTTGTCAACAAAAAAGAATATAAAGCATCTTCTTATATATTATTAAATTATTTAAACCAACCATACGAATGGTTTCATAATCAGAACATTTCTCAAATAAGTAATAATATTCTTTCCGAAGTTAATATAGTTATGTCTGGTAGTTTGCTCCATTTTTTAAATTTGATATCCCACATAATATTAACTTTTATTATTTTTCTTTTACTAATTTTATTAAACCCAATTCCCAGTCTAATAATTTGTTTTAGTATTAGTTTGATTTACGCGTTGATATATTTAGTACTTAAAAAAAAACTTTTTTCACTCGGATTAATTAGAGTTCAATCCAACGCAAAAAAATTTGAAATAATAAATAAAGCTTTTTCTAATTTTAAAATAATTAAATTATATAATTTAGAAAATTATTTTTCAGACGAATTTAAAAAAAATACCAAATTGGTCACTGAAACAAATATATTATCCGAGATATATACTGTTTCTCCACGTTTTTTAATTGAAGCAATCATTTTCACTGCAGTCATCTCAGTAATTTTATTCTTTTTTCTCCAAGAAAATAATTCTATTAATTTAATTTCTTATCTTGGATTGTATGCTGTAACAGCTTATAAAACAGTTCCATCCATACAACAAATTTTTTTTTCTATTTCTAGATTAAAATTCTATGAAAAAACTGTTGATTCCCTATTAAAAGAGTTAAATTTATTCTCTTTTATAAAAACAAATAATGAGCTTCAAAAATTGGAAAATTTAGATTTTAATAAAAATATAAAGTTAGAAAATATTTGTTTCAAATATAAAAAAAATAGACAAACATTAAAAAATATCAACATGATTATCCCACAATTTAGCAAAATAGGTATTGCTGGTAAGACAGGCAGTGGCAAGACAACCTTAATTGATATAATTATTGGGCTATTAAATCCTAGTAGCGGTAGAATTTTAATTGACGATAAAATTTTAAGTATTAACAATATTTTAAGCTGGAAAAAAAAAATTGGCTATGTTCCGCAACAAATATATTTATCTGATAACAGTTTTAAACAAAATATAGCATTTGGATTTAACGAAGATGATATAGATTTTAAAAAAATTGAACATGCTGCAAAATTATCTTGCATCGATAAATTTATTGAATCGCAGCCTCAAAAATACGATACAATTGTAGGCGAAAGAGGAATTCGTTTATCCGGAGGGGAAATTCAAAGAATAGGGATTGCGAGGGCAATTTACCGGGATCCAAAAATACTTATTTTTGATGAGGCAACAAGTGGATTGGATAATTTAACAGAAAGTTCAATAATTGATGCAGTTGAAAATCAAATTGCTAAAAGTATGACGTTAATAATTATTTCTCATCAATTACAAACTTTAAAAAATTGTGACAAAATATATATATTAGAGGACGGCGAGTTTATACGAGAAGGTTCTTATAATGATTTATTCGAAAGCTAAAAAAATTTATTACTAATTATTTATAAAAAAAATGATATCAGGTCTTTTATTATTTAGACACAAGCAAAATTTAGAAAGTATTTTTAGTAAAAGTGTGAGAGACCATCTATCAGATCATTGGGTAGAGACAAAAAAATTTTTTTTTGAGAGTGCAATAAATCTGGAAACTGAAAATAATCAATCTCAACCTCATAGTTTTGAAATTCATGTAGATATTAATGACAAAAAGAACCAACAAGTTCCAGCATTTCTGCTTGTTTGGGAAAATAAAAATATTCTTCCTAAAAATTTAGATTCTATGAATTTAAAAAAATATCATAGAATTTTTTCTCATGACACCAAAACAAAAAGTTTTGTAAATGCTGCAAAATTTTATTTACCAGTGTTTCGTTCAATGAAAGTGTTGCCAAACGGTTATCTTGGAAGAAAAAAACTTTTAGTAATGATTGCTAATAATAAATCACTACCAAATTTTAATAATAAATATAATTTATATAGTGAAAGAATTAAAACTATCAGATGGTTTGAAAAACATCATCCTGATGAATTTTATTTATATGGATCTGGTTGGGATAAATCTGCAAGAATACCAACAAAAATTGGTGCGCTGATTCATAAAATCGAAGAAAAACTATTTTCAAAAAAATTTAAATTTAATACTTGGAAAGGTATTATTGAGACAAAAAGCAATGTATTGACCAGTAGCAAATTTTCTATAGTCTATGAAAATGTTTCAGGTCAATATGATTATATAACTGAAAAAATTTTTGATTCTTTTAGTTTTGCTAACGTACCTATTTATTGGGGTGCTAAAAATATTTTAGATCATATACCAAAAAGTTGCTTCATAGATAGAAGAGATTTTATTTCACACGAAAGCTTGTACGAATATATTAAAAATATGAAAGAAGAAAAATTTATTGAATATCAAGAAAACATTGAAGAATTTTTATATAAAAAAAAAAATAATCCTTTTTTAATTAAAAACTTCATTAAATCAGTACCTAAAAAAATAATTTTAGATTTAAAAAGTCTGAAAATAATTTAAATTTTTAGATGTTTAATAATTTAATTAAAATTTATTATAGAATTAAAGAAAAAAAAAATATCAATGATTTTTTTATTTCTTTAAATAGAAAAATACTTGTAACTTTTTATAAAACGTTTAACATGTATCCAAGTAGCAAGCCATTTTTAACTGGGGATACATTTCGTCAATTATCAACCACAACTTACTGTAACAAAAAATTAGATTTAAATAAGAATGAAATAATCTTTGTTGAATTGTATTTATTAAAATTTTTTCAAGATCAAATTAATGATATTAAGAAAAGTTTTATTTTAATTTCTCATAATGGCGATAATCTAGTAAACGAGCAATATGATAAAATAATAAATAATAAATTCTTAATCAAATGGTATTCAGCTAATGTAGTTATTAAAAATAAAAAAATTATTCCAATACCTATCGGTTTACAGAATCGCAATTGTCATCATTTTGGCGTTACTAGTCATTTTAAAAATTTAAGAATTAATAAACAAAAAAAAATACCAAGAGTTTTTTGTTCATTTAATTTTGACACTAATCCTAAAATAAGAAAAAAAGCATTAAAAACTTTGATTAGGCTAGAGAGCGTTGATGTAATCAATGGTTTAACTGCCCACGAATATAGAAAAATACTTAGCACCTATATGTTTGTAGCATCTCCAGAAGGAAATGGAGTAGATACTTATAGAACGTGGGAGTCTTTATATTTAAACGCTATTCCTATTGTAATAAGAAATAATTTATATTCTCAGTTTAAAAATTTCCCAGCTTTAGTTTTAGATGATTGGAGGGAATTGGGTTCGTATACTGAACATGATTTAAAAAAAATTTACAAAATTAACTTAAAGAAATTAAAAAGTTGCAAATATATATGGTATGATTATTGGAAAAAAAACATTCAAAGTAGTTTGAAAAAAATAAAGGTTAATGATTAAAAATTATATTAATTTAATAACTATTTGCAGAGTGTTTGCATATGTCTCTGCATTTTATTTATTTCTAATGACATTTTTAAAGCATGAAATAGATATTATTTTATTAACAGTTTTTTTTATAATTATTACATTAATTCTTTTAGAAATGATTTTGTCTTATATTTTTATAATTCAGACAGCATTGCTTGTAGTATTCTTATTTTGTTTTGGTTTTTACCTAAAATTAGGATTAATTATTTATGACCCATTTATTTTTGGATACTCTGGATTTACATCATTAGGAGATTTTAATTTTGAATTTAATCAATTATTTCAAATTTACTTAGTTAATATTATTTCAACAATAGGAATTTTGATAGGACTTTCTTTGTCTACGAAAAATTCTGCAGTTAAAATATTAAATGCAAATATTAAATATTCAAGAAAAGAAGAAGTAAAAAAAAAATATATTACCATCTTCATTTTATTTTGGTTTATTCAAACAATTATTTTTTTTTATCTTATTGATTATTTAGAACTTGGAAGACATGGTATCTCAACCAAAGAAGGTTACCCCCCATTTGTGATAGGTATATTAGTTTTTATAACAGGTCTTTATAACGTCGGAATGATATTTTGCTTATATGATATTTTAATTAAAAATTTATCCAATTCGATTATTTTTTTTTTTTATATATGCTTTTCACTTTTACTTGGATTAATTTTATTTAAAATTACTTTATCACGAAGTGCATTGATTTTTATGTCTTTGCCTTTTGTTCTATCAATAATTTATCAACATAATAAAAAAATGACTAGCCACAAACCTATTGTTGGCATTCAAGGAATGTTAATTTTTTTATTTTTATTGAGTTTATATTTATTTTCAATGGGATATTTAGAACAAAAAAGAGCTCTCGCTTACTCTGCGAGTGAAGAAGATTTTAAGATATACAGTATATTCAATCTTTTAAAATTACTTATTGTTAGAATAGAGGGTGCAAGAGAACTATTTTTAGTTATTGATTATCCTAACAAAGGTATCGAGGCTTACATAAACGCAAATAGGGGCATGTTTTCGCCTGCAGATGAATTGTATCATTTTTCGCTAGAAGGCACAGCCTTTGGACTTACCCTTGGTTTTCAAGGCTTATCTTATTTAAGCGGATCATATTTTGTAACATTTATCCATTCATTAATATTTTTTTTTATTTTAGCTAAGGTTGAAATTTTTTTTAAATTGAGAGGGCTAATTTTATTTTCATCCTATATAACAATTATACTAACAACTTTAGTTTGGATGAATATAGATTTATATACTATCTTTCGATATTTTGTTGTAATCTGTTTAATATATATTTCGACTTTAGTAATAAAGTTTTTATTTAAAAACCATCAAATGAAATCAGATATAATTAATAAGTAATAATTATCAAATACAAAACTTAAAGATTTTTTAAAGCAATAATAGAACAGTAAAATCGTATTCTTAATTAAATAAAAATTTTGACTTTTTTTAAATAGATTTTCTTTAGAAAATTTAATCTAAGCAATATTTTGAGCTAATATTTCTAGCTGACTAGATAAAATTTTAAACGGAGATATGTCATTTTTAATGGCAGTTAATATCTCAGGGGGGTTTGATGGAGAAAAAAATCTTGGTTACAATATCCGATTTCTAGAGACTAATAAACTTTTATTAAAATAACATACAAAATGATTTGCTATTGAGCCTGACTCACCATTCCCTGCAATATAAATATTCTTTTTTCTTAACAATTATTTTTAGTATCTCACTTAATATAGTAGATAATTTCTTTAAATTAATTTTTTTAGAACTTTCATTTAAAGCCATGAAATAATTTCTAGTAAAATTTTCGAAATTTTTTTTGTTTTTTGCGAGGAAAAGTAATCATTTGCACTATACAGATATCATTAATTAAAATAAATATAAGTGTTTTATTGTTTTCATGTAAATTTTTTATATAAAAATATCTATTATGATTATTACAAAAAGCCCACTTAAAATTAATTTTACTCGATGAGGAATTGATGTATCCAATAATTACTGTTTTAATGTCAGTTTATAATGGAGAGAAATTTTTAAAAAATTCAATAAAAAGCATATTAAATCAAACTTTTGTTAATTTTGAATTTATTATTATTAATGATGGGAGTAATGATTTGTCTTTAGAAATAATTAATAATTTTAAGAGTTTAGATAAGCGTATAATAATTATTAATAAGTTAAGAACAGGTTTATCGAACTCTTTAAATGAAGGAATTAATTCAGCAAAAGGACTGTGGATAGCTAGAATTGATGCTGATGATTTTTGCAAACCAGAAAGATTAGAAATTCAGTATAAGGCCGCGACCTCATGTTTTGATTGTGTTTTAGTAGGATCCAATTCAATCGAAATAAATGATAAAAATAATAACTTTAAAATTTTTAGTTATCCGCAAAATCACCATAATTTAAAAAATAATTTAACTAACTATAAAAAGTTTTTTGCACATTCTAGTTTTTTTTTTAAAAGTAAAATTGTTAAAAAAATTGGAGGATACAGAGAGTCTTTCGAACAATCTGGGGATCTAGATATATGTTTGAGATTATCCGAGGTTGGCAAAATAATTTGTGTCAACCAACCTCTAGTTTATATCAGGAAACATAAAAATCAAATGTCAAATGAAGAAAGCGGAATTAAACAATTTGTTGAATCGCGCGCTGCTGTAATTAGTTATTGTCTTAGACAAAAAGGATTAGAAGATCCACTGAATGTTAAATTAAAAAATAAAAATTTTCATTTATTTTTCCAATTTATAAAAAAAGAAATTATATTTGTCGATTTTAAAAAATATCAATTTTTTAAATCAAAAATAAAATTTTATATTTACAACTTAAGTTTTGTTAATTTTCTACTATGTCTTGCATTGTTAATTAAAAGTTATAAATTTATAATTATATATTTTTATCATAAGTTCTCATCAACAATTATTAATAAAGGTTTAGTAAATAAATGGATAAAAAAAATTTAAAAATTTCATCAATTAAAAATTTTTCTTAAGCCTAAGATGAAATTAAAAAAAATTATTCTTTGTTTTGTCCCTTATTATTTGCCGGGGTTTCGTTCCGGAGGCGTGGCGCGTAGTATTGCTAATTTTGTTGATCAATTAGGCGATGAATTCGATATTCGAATTATATGTAGCGACAGAGATTTGAATGATTCAAAATGTTATTCAAATATTAAAATTGATAGTTGGAATGCAGTTGGTAAAGCAAAAGTATTTTATGCCTCAAAAAAAACTACTAGTTTTTTTGGCATTAAAGATTTTTTGTCTCAAGCTGAATATGATGTAATTTACTTTAATAGTTTCTTTTCTTTTAGGTTTACTATCTTACCCTTATTTGTTCACATTTTTGGTTCTTTGAAAAAGAAACCTTTTGTAATTTCAACACGTGGAGAATTTTCAGAAGGTGCACTTCAATTAAAAAAAATCAAAAAATTTTTTTTTATCTTTATAGCTAAATATTTAGGTTTATATAAAAATTTAAATTGGCAAGCATCAAGTATTTACGAGTCAGAAGATATTAAAAAAAATTTTGGTGAAGTTGCACAAAAGATTTACATTGCTCCTGATTTAATATCAACTAAAATTTTTTCATATAAAAAAAAAAATATACGCGACAGCAAAACCTTAAGAATTATATTTTTATCTCGCATCTCCCCTATGAAGAATTTAGATTTTTTAATACGTGTACTTACCAAAGTTTCAATACCGTTAAAACTTTCTATTTTTGGAAACAAGGAAGATGTTAATTATTGGAATTATTGTAAAAAAATTATTAAGAAGTTACCACCAAATATTAAAACATATATCGGCAGAGAAATTCATCATGAAAAAGTTTTTGATTATTTTCAAAAAAATGATCTTTTTGCATTTCCAACAAGAGGAGAAAATTTTGGTCATGTAGTTTTAGAGTCTTTATCGGTAGGCACATGCGTAATCTTAAGTGATAAGACTCTATGGAAATCAAAACACCCTGCTATTGAGGCAATACCACTAGATGAAGATGCTTGGGTTTTAGCGATTAATAAATGGTCAAATTTAAGAAAACAGGATTTTATAAGTAGAAGAGATTTAGCTTTAAAATATTTTTATAAAATTAAAATAGAAAATAAAACAAATATAAATTTAAATAAAAAATTATTTTATAATATATTAAACTAAATTTAATTAGGTATGATACAAATTCTGAAATTAAAATAACAATTTATTGGTTAATTTCTCTAAAAAAAAATTTATCAATTATTGCTAACATGTCTATTATTCTTGGTATAAACGTCTATCACAGTGACTCTTCCGCATGTATTGTTGTTAATGGTAAGTTAATAGCGGCTATTGAGGAAGAAAGAATTAGAAGGATTAAGCATTGGGCTGGCTTTCCATCTAAATCCATAGAGTACTGTTTATCTGAAGCAGATGTTAAACTTAGCGATGTAGATTTCATTGCAATAAATCAAAGCCAAGTAGCTAATAATTGGAGAAGATTTTTTTATTTATTAAGAAATAAAATTGATTTTAATTATATTTTAAATCGTTTGAGACATCGTCATAAACGATCTAATTTATCTTTAGAATTTAAAAAAGCTTTTCCATCAGATACTTTTACGGGAAAGCTTATTCAAGTTGAGCATCACTTGGCACATATGGTGTCCGCGCATACAGTTTCACCATTTAAGCAATCAACAGTGGTTTCGATCGATGGATTTGGTGATTTTGCTAGTACAGCATGGGGAATAGGTTCAGGAAATAAAATTGATATTAAGGGCAGAATATATTTTCCGCATTCACTTGGAATATTTTATATGGCAATGACACAATATTTAGGATTTCCTAATTACGGAGACGAATACAAAGTTATGGGTTTAGCGCCTTATGGTAATTTAAAATATATTAAAGAAGTAGGAGGCTTAATAAAATTACTTGATAACGGAGAGTTTCGTTTAAATCTTAAATATTTTTCTCATTATCAAGATAAAAATAAAATAGAATGGCGCGGAGAAGAACCTAAAGTTTTAAATCTTTTTACATTAGACTTGGAACAATTGCTCGGCCCTGCAAGAAAAAAAGATGATAAGCTTACTCAAAAACACATAGATATAGCTCGATCAGTTCAATTCGTTTATGAAACTGCCTTTTTTAATTTATTAAATAAACTGCATGATATGCACGGTCTTAAAAGTCTGTCGTTAGCTGGTGGATGCGCTATGAATTCTGTCGCAAATGGAAAAATAATAAAAAAAACTCCATATACTCATATTTATGTGTCAGCTGCATCTGGTGATGCAGGGGGCGCAATTGGTGCCGCTTTTTACGTTTATAGCAAAAAAAATCAAGGAAGTGATAAGTATTTTGAAATGGACCATGCATATTGGGGACCATCCTACACAAATTCTTATCACAAGAATCTTTTAGATAGGAACTTAAGTAAGATCGAAAAATTATTTTGTAGCATTGAATATATAAATGATGAAAATCAACTATGCGATAAAGTGGCTGATGCAATAGCGAAGGGCTTAGTTATTGGATGGTTTCAGGGACGTATGGAGTGGGGACCTAGAGCGTTAGGTAATCGTTCAATTCTTGGAGACCCACGACGTGAAAATATGAAGGACATATTAAATCTTAAAATTAAAAGAAGGGAATCCTTTCGCCCCTTTGCACCTTCAATTTTGTTAGAAAAAGTTTATGAGTGGTTTGAGGATGATGCGGATGTACCATTTATGTCCCAAGTTTTTCAGATAAGAAAAGATAAACAAAAAAAAGTTCCAGCAGTAACTCATGTTGATGGCTCAGGAAGATTGCAAACTGTAAGTTTAAAAACTAATCCACTTTATTATAAACTAATATCAGCTTTTGCAGACAAAACAGGAATTCCAATTTTATTAAATACCTCATTTAATGAAAATGAACCTATTGTTTGCAGTCCAGAAGAAGCGCTAGAGACCTTTTTTCGCACTAAGATGGATTTGCTTGTCTTGGGTAATTGGATAGTAAAAAGGAAATAGTATATTGAGAGTCTTTTTGTATTAATTTTTTTTATGAAAATTTCTATTATTACAGTAAGTTTTAATTCTGCTAAGACGTTACAGGATAGTATTTCTTCAGTTGCTTTTCAAAATTATCCGAACGTAGATTATATTCTGGTTGATGGAGCAAGTAAAGATGGCACGCTTACGATATTACAAAAAAATTCTAAGTATATTTCTCAACTAGTTAGCGAGCCCGACAAAGGGATTTATTATGCTATGAATAAAGGCATTGCTCTCGCCAAAGGAGATATAATTGGTATTTTAAATTCGGATGATTTTTATGCCAGTAATAAAGTTTTAAATTCAGTAGCAAAAGTATTCAGAGAAGATTCTTTGTTAGATGCTTGTTATTCAGATTTAGAATATATTGACCAAGTAGATAGTTCTAAAATTATTCGTTATTGGAAGTCAAGTCAGTTTTTTTTAGGTGCCTTCTCAAAAGGTTGGTGTCCACCTCACACTACTTTTTTTGTTCGTCGTTCTGTATACGAACGCTATGGTGTTTTTAATTTAAAATATAATATTGCAGCAGATGTGGAGCTTATGATCCGTTTTTTAGAGGTTCATAAAATTAAAACCAAATACATTCCAAAAACTTGGGTTAAAATGCGAATGGGTGGAACAACTAATAAAAACTTAAAAAATATTTGGACACAAAACCAGGAAATATTGAAAGCTTTAAAAATGCATGGTTTGTCATCAAATTATCTTAGTTTTTTTACTCATAAATTGATATCACGGATTAAACAATTTTTGTTGAGAGTGAGACAATGAATATTGGTGTAACAGGAGCCTCCGGTTTTATTGGTAGTTCATTGTGTGCTCATCTCTTAGAAAATCATCACAATCTTAAGTGCTCAGTAAGAGATTTAAAAAAATCTACCTTGCAGAAAAAAGATAATCTAAAAATTTTAGAAGTTGGAAATATTCATCAAAAAAGTGATTGGTTAGAATTCCTTTCGGAAACAGAATGTATTATTCACTGCGCTAATCTTACAAAAACTATAAAAAAAAAAGATCAATTTATTTTGAATGAAGTTAATGTAAAAGCAACAGAAAATCTTGCAAAGCAAGCTGCGGCTAACGGTGTAAAACGTTTAATATTTTTAAGCTCAGTCAAAGTAAATGGGGAACGAACGGTTAGGTCTTCAAGTTTTAAATTTAATGATTTCCCGCAACCACAAAATGCTTATGGCATTTCTAAATTGGAAGCTGAGCAAGCTTTATGGAAAATATCCAAACAGACAGGATTAGAAATTGTGATTATAAGAGCCCCTTTGGTATACGGAGAAAATATTAAGGGAAATTTTCTAAGTTTATTGAATTTAATCTACAAAGGCATACCTTTACCTTTTGCAGGAGTAAATAATCTTAGATCTTTTGTGGGTCTTGATAATTTAATAGATTTAATTATTTGTTGTATTGATAATCCTAAAGCAGCAGGTCAGACTTTTTTGGTGTCTGATGGAGATGACCTTTCGACGTCTGATTTAATTAAAAAAATAGCAGAAATCATGGGAAAGACACCGCGTCTATTTTCTGTGCCTATTTCTATACTAAAATTTATTGGTCGTATAATGGGAAAATCTTTAGAAACAAATCGCCTGCTGGATTCTCTTCAAGTAGACAGTTCTTATACGCATCAACTTTTAGGATGGAGACCACCATTCAGTATTGACGAAGGTTTACTTAAAACAGTTAAGTGGTATTTAAGACATCGATGATACGTTTATTAGACATTATCATTTCCTTATTTATTTTATTTGTACTTTTTCCATTATTATTGTTAATTTTTCTTCTAGGATTTTTAGATACAGGCTCACCTCTATATTTTCAAAAAAGAGTGGGACTTCACTTGAAAATTTTTACCTTAATAAAGTTTAGGACAATGAAGATAGGAACATTATCTTTTGGTACCCATTTAATTTGCTCATCTAACATTACATATTTTGGTTATTGGTTAAGAAGATTTAAGCTAGATGAGTTTCCACAATTATATAATGTATTGATAGGAGAAATGAGTCTTGTTGGACCTCGTCCCTGTTTATCTAATCAAAGAAAATTAGTTTTTGAGCGAAAGAAGAGAGCAGTATTTAAAGTTAGGCCTGGAATTACTGGTCTTGCACAAGTGAAAGGAATTGATATGTCAACACCAACATTGCTTGCTAAGGTTGACTCAGAAATGATTAAACAAATGAATTTAATTAATTACTTTTATTACATATTCGTGACTATATTATTTATCTTTAAAAAAAAATTGGAAAAATCATTCTAGTGCTATTTAATGTGTTCTTAGAATATTCCCTTGTAATAAATCATTATAATTGAACAATTTAGGAAAAGGTAATTTTTTTTTGATAATATCATCGCTCTTGCAGATGTTCCAAAGCTTAATTTGGACACGTAGAATTTAAAAGATTTATATTTAGGCACATCTCTAATTATTTTTTTAATTTCATTTAGAAAATTATGAGCTATCCAATTTTCTATTAGTATTATGTGTGAATTTGCAGCTTCAAGAATGTTATTAAGCGCAAATCAAAAACGATTATTGCTTTCTGAAATATACATTAATACTGCTTGTGTAAAAACAAAATCAACAGTCTCTAGTTTGTTATTTTTTATTGTGATGTCTTTAATTTTAATGGAGATTTAATTAGTTTTTTTAAAAGTATAAATTCCGCAGCCATATTTATTCTTGCCTACTGCATTATCTACACTAGTATTTAAGTGTAAATTTCCTTGATCGTCTACGTAATCAAATCTTGTTAATTTCATTTTTTCATAAATGCATTTAAATTTAAGAATAGATTTTGGGTGAAATACTCTATGAGCATTAAAGCTCACCTGATCTTTTATCCCAATTGGAAAACTTATATACAAGGTACCTTCTGGTTTTGTTAATTCAACTAAATTATCTATACCTTTCTTGTGTCCTTCAATATCAATAGGATCGTTATATCTTCCAAGTCCAAAATGTTCAATTGCATGTAAACAAGATAAAGAGTCGGCTTGACCTATTGTGATTGGATTCATTAAGTCTGCTTGGATGAATTTAATATTTTTATGTTCCGATTCTGGTATTGGACGAATATCAATTATTTCAATTTCTCTAAAACTTGCAACGGCTGATACAAAACCATCAATTCTTGATCCTACATCAATATGACGTTCAGGTTTGTTTTCAAATATAAAACTTGCAACTAATAAATCTTGATGAAAATAATGCCCCTTTGTTACACCTGCATTATCGCTATAATCACTAAGAATCATAAAGTTCTTATTGATCACACCTCCTTTTTTTAACCATTCTTGTTTTTGCTTTTTAAATTTCGGATAGTACTTTAAATAAATAATAGCTTTTGCATCAAAGCCGAATATTTTCATTCTCATATAAATAAATTTTAAAAATGAGATTAGAAAATTTTTCATTACTTTAATATTTGATTAAATTTAATTTTTTTAACAATTAAATGTTAATTATTACTTTACAATATATAGAAGTAATATTTAAAAAATCATCTATTTTATTGGGTTATTACATTGTTACAAACAACATCTGAATTAACTACACAAATAACACAGAAGGTAGTTCTTCAGATTTGTTTAACGTTAGTTAAAATGCATAAAAATATAAAAAGACTGTCAAGTATTTCACTTTTTGCAAAACTAGGTGCTTGCTCTTTATTATTGGTCTAGAATATGAACTTATTAAATATTTTATTATTTTCGATAAATAATGTTAATTATTATTACTATATTTTTACAATAACTAAAAAATTACATGTTGGCATTTATTATCAGTCTAATCGTTCCTTTGTTGATCTGGGGTCCTTTTTTTCCAGATTTAATTGTTAGTTCATCTTCCTTAGTATTTTTAGTTTATCTTATTAGAAAGAAAGAATTTTATTATTTTAATAATAAAGTTTTAATAATTTTTTTTATTTTTTGTATTTACTGTATTTTAGTAAGTATATTTATAGCTAAAAATACTTTGCTTAGCTTTGAGAGCTCTTTGTTTTATTTTAGAATTGGAGTATTTGCTTGTTTAATTTGGTATTTAATTGATAAAAATAAAAAAATATTAAGTTACTTTTATTATATTTTAGTTGTCTGTTTTTCAGCTTTAATACTTGATAGTTATATTCAGTTTTTTACAGGTATTAATATTATAGGGCTTCCAAAAGACGGAGCGCGACTTTCATCCTTTTTTGGTGATGAGTTAATTTTAGGATCATATTTATCTAGATTATTTCCTTTATTATTTGCTTTATATTTATTGAAAGAAAAAAATCAAACACAGTTATATTTTATGAGTATATTATTTATTTTGTTGGCTGGTTTAATTTATATTTCAGGGGAAAGGGCAGCTTTCTTTCTCTTTATTTTATCATATGTATTTATTATGATTTTTTTAGAAAAATTTACAAAATTAAAAATAATATTATCAGTTTTTTCTCTAATCTTAATTATAGTTTTAACATTTAGTTTTAAAGATGTTAAAGATCGCATGATATCTAGCCCTACAAATACTATAAAAAAATCTATCTTTACTCCAGAACATGACAGTTTAATTCGAACAGCTTATAATATGTTTTTAGACAAACCTCTTTTTGGGCATGGACCAAAAATGTTTAGAGTAATTTGTAAAGATGAAAAATATGCTGTTGGTATTACGTCTTGCATGACGCATCCGCATAATTTTTATGTGCAGTTATTAGCTGAGACTGGGATTATTGGATTTAGCTTTTTATTTAGCGCTTTTGCTTATGTTTTGTATTGTGCTTATAGACAATTAAAAAGTATAGTTTTGAGACAAAAGAGATATTTAACTGATTATCAGGTTTGTTTGTTAGCTGGAATATTAATTACCGTTTGGCCATTAACAACCAATGGCAACTTTTTTCACAATTGGTTGATGATTGTTTATAGTTTGCCTGTGGGATTTTATCTTCACTCTATTTATGGTAAAAATAAAGAGAATATCTCTTTCTAATTTTTCTTAATTTTTAAAGATTTATAAATATTTATAGTTAAATTAATTAAAGTTTTTCTTTTTTTATCGATTTTGCTTAATTTTGTTGAATTTTTGGTATTTTTAATGTTTGTTTATTTCCTCTATTTAGCGATCTACTTGACAACTAATACTATATATAGTAATTTATTCTTATAAGTTCATAGTTCTTTCTAACTATGCGAGGTCTTTGTTTCGTAGACACTCCTTACAAATAAATAACGAGCACTAAACGGTTAAGAGTTCATTCTAATTTGAATGGGTTTTTTTCTTTATTAACCTTTGGTCTGCCTTGTTCGTTTAGCAGCGACCAAAGAAGTGCTTTAGCACAAACTTATTATTGGGAGTTTAAAATGAATATAAAAAATGAAGTTTTAAAGGATGATCCTTTTGATTTAGGTCTTTTATTACTTAAAAAAGAATTGAAGAAGTTAGAGTCCTCAAGATCAAGGATTGGTTTTAAGAAAGGCGGCATGAGTACAATGGGCTCATTAATGGATTTTCCTTTAATGCAACCAGTTAGCTCATTAAATAGTTCAGTGATTAAAAAATTAACAACTAGTTTTAAGAAGGGTGGATTTGTTCAAGATGATTTTTCTGAAATTCAATACCTTATTTCAACCATTGAGCGAAAAGGTTTAAAGGATTTAGAACTAAAATTGCTTTTAGAATTATTTTCTGAACTTGGAGGGTTAAATGAATCAAATTGAAAAATCTGTTTCCTTTAAAAAGATCCTTGCAAATAGAGAAAATGCAAAACGTAGCACGGGTCCTAGAAGTGCGGAGGGTAAATCCTTCTCAAGACGGAATGCTTTAAAACATGGACTTCGCGCTGACAATATAATCACCGTTGGAGAAAATAAAGCAGAATTTGAAGAATTTAATTTAGCAATGATCAAAGAGCTAAAGCCCTTTGATATGATTAGCATGCAAATTGTAAATCGTATCATTGTGGTTGCTTGGAATTTGCAACGGTCAGATAAAATTCAAAGCGGAATCTTTGCTTATGAAATGCAAACTTATGAGGCGGATGAATATAAAAGTAAATTAAAAGAGATAAATTGTGCAGACTTTAATGGACTTGAAAAAAAAGTACCCAAACAAAATCTACTTTTAGGTCTTTCTTTCTTAAGAGATAGCAATAGTGGTGATGCGATGTCTAAATTAGGCAGTTATGAAAGTAGACTATTAAATCGTTTTTCAAAATTAAGAGAAGAACTAAATATATATAAGGAGCAACATGGAGAAAGATAAAAATAAAATAAGCGTTGTAAAAAGAGATAAAAAAAATTGGTTTAATTTAGAGCGAAGAAGTAAATTTTTATCTGTAAATCCAAATCAACGTTATTTTACCTCTCAGATTAAGGGAATTACCGAGTCTTTTTTAAATAATAATAAAGAGTATTTGTTAAAAAATGATCCAGCTCTTTTATATTCCATGCGCGGTAAACCTGTTC
>Ga0114973_10000325_pt1 | contig 35669 bp, 45 predicted proteins | sample M_140807_MF_Meta_FD_87025 | JGI IMG/M metagenome (GOLD analysis project Ga0114973, IMG submission 87025) | Freshwater microbial communities from Lake Montjoie, Canada to study carbon cycling - M_140807_MF_MetaG | ecosystem: Environmental > Aquatic > Freshwater > Lake | place: Lake Montjoie... | reverse complement strand
CCGCCAGTAGCCATCGTGCCCCTGAATAACCATCTCCAGAACCGAGAAACCCTCCTTGTCCTTGGCATCCACGTACGCTCCATTATTCAGAAACATCTCAATGACGTGCGGGTCGCGCCACTCAGCCATCTGAAGCAGGCCGGCCGTATTCACCTCGGGGCTCTGAACCCCAAAGAGAGTTTCGAGACTCACATCGGACTCAGCGTAGACGTTTATGAGAGCCTGTGCGATCTGGTCGGCCACAGAGGGCTGGGACGCCTCGGCCATTCGCACGGCCTCATCGAGCATGAGAATCTCGCGCCGCTTGAACAGGTCAATCTTTTTCTGACGCATCTGCGTAAGCTCCCGGTCGATCGCGGCAATCTTATCGTAGGAAGCCATTGTGTCTTTTGGGTGATCTTACCCCTGTGCGTCTGACTCTGACTCGGGGTCGACCTGAATTTTTCGCCGAACCCCACCGTCGACCATAAGTTCCTTAATCTTTCGGTACATTTTGCCACGTTTTTCAAAAAGAGTCCCGGGTGGTGCATAGGCTCGCTCGCGCCATATTCTCTGAGCCGCAATTATTTTATCCTCTTCCCGAAAAATAGTCCCGTCGGGAAGAAGATAGACATTTGTACATTTTTCATTGAGTTTTCGTCTCTTTTCTGAGAGTCCCAGAAAGTCTTTGCTCCAGTATCCATCCATGATGACTCTGTGTGGCATAGGTTACCTAAGCTCGAACGTTTTAAATACCTCGCAGACTCCAAATGTGTCGACGCATCTGGTAATTGAGACATATGAAACTCCCATGTTCCCACCCATCGAATCACGTGTCTCCTTGGCGTTTGCGACCCACCCATAGGCGTCGTCCATGTGTTTAAAACTTGCCATTGGCATGTTGTTTACGGAAATCAGGTAGACTATGCTCGAGAGGAGGCGACCCATTTCAACTTAAAACTAAAATGTCTCTTACCTTTAGACACCAATGGATGATGAATGTCCTATTTGCATGGAACCTCTCACAGGCACGCTCGCGACCCTTGGATGTTGCCACAAAGTTTTGCACATTGAATGTTTAATAAAATGTATGAAACAGAAACTCTCGTGTCCCATGTGTCGGACGGCTCACGAGAGCCTCAGGGTCGTCCAGGATACCCAAACGAACGTCTTTGTGGGTATTCCAGACCGCAACCGCAAGTTCTATAGAGACTGTTTCGCCGGAACCGTATTCACCGCGGTGGTGGGTATTTCGTTGTCCGGGTATTACTTTTAGGAATCTTCTTGACGACCGGCAAAATATGCATCAAGGAACGGTTCAAGGCGTAAGCCCCGCTTTGTCAGTTCAATGATACCATCACCGGTCGTTCCTATATCCATAAAAGGATCAAAATTATTTTCGGTCAGTATTTCCCATCTCTGTTTATATCGCCTATTTTCTAAACTTCCGTGCCATTGATGTACAATAGTCCCCGGAGTGTATCCCAGAGTGAGCCCTTTGACGCGACTCTGGAATTCTTCAAGGAGAGCTTGATAGTGTGTATGTATATTTCCCGGGGCGCTTTTGAGTACCTGCCCAATCATCGCCATGGCCATGTGACGATCGGCCGACCCGAGGATGGCCCAGTCTATGAGAGCCCCGATCCGGTTATAGAACCGTCGGGTGCATGCCCACGCATACCCCGGATGCCAGTCGTCGTATTTTATGCCCGGACTCTTTTTCTCGATCGTTTGAGCCTTGAACGCGAATGATGTGTCCGTCTTGAGTGCATCCCCGACCGGGCCGAGGTTGACTGCCGACTGCCACATTTGAACGAGATCACATTTCTTCAACTCATGGAGTGTATCGGCAACCCAGTTCTTGTTCATGAAGAGAATGTCCGCATCGATCCACGCCATATATTTCCAGTCTTTCGGGAGTGCCTCGACCCCCTTGTTGATGAGATTCTCCTTGATCCATACTCGATTATGAGCCTTCAATCGAAGATGGGAATGGACACGCATCTTTCCGAGAGGCGCAGGTCCTATGGCCTCGACTATTACAATTTTAATGTTTTTAATTTTCAAAATTTCATTCACGAAATTAATGAATAATTCTTTCCGGGTCTTGAAACCACAAAAATTAAAGTAAGGGAGGATGACCCATAATGTTTTTGTCCTGAAACATTCCATCTTTACAGTATGCGATTGAAAAATTCTGAAAAACTTTGGGGAGGTTCTGTTATAAATGGCATGTATACCTCCCATGGGTTCGTTCCCCGACTCCATAGGAATGCCATGTACAAAGCCCCTATGATTATAGTTGGCCTAATTTCAAACCTAGTCTTTCGAGTGACCCATACAGGTACTGTATGGACAAAGATTATGAAAAGTGCGAGATGAATTGGAATTTTGATGAAGAGAGAATATAATAATGTCGCGATGAAACACGGGAGAAGGGAGAGGAGAGGTGATGCCTTCGTCAAACCGGTCAACCAGACGCCCCAAAATGCCAGAGCCCAGTGTGTAAAGAAGAGGGGCCATTTCATTACATTCTTCATTCAAAATTATTTATGAGACCTCTCCGTTCCAGGTATTCATGGATAGTCTGTGGAGGATTCTCCAGAACCCATGTATAAACTTCTTTTGGATTTGTTCCATGAAATTTTAAGAAAATTATATAAAAAATTATAATTGCCATGGTTCCATGAATTTCCATGGGATCATTTCTAGAAATTATTAATGGAATTAAATGAGTAAAAAATATAAATAATGCGACAGGCTTTGGGGAGTCGTATGAAAGTCCCAAAAATAGAATGGTTCCAACCATGCTGATGGTCAATGTGAGAAATGGAGATATTGGGGATAATTTCATCATCCACAATGCCCAAAATATCCATGTCCAGTATGAAAATATTTTATACCACTCCATTAGTATGAGCTGCCCTTATAAATCTCTATTCGGTGATCCGAGGACAGGCTCTCATGCCATGCGCATCCCGGTTCTGGATATTTCTGTGACTGACACGGCCCTGACCTTTGTGGGCGCGTGGGCTATTCAACATTGGTTCTTTCCAAAGACTCCTTACTGGAAGGTGTTTCTGGTGTTTTTTCTAATTGGTGAGCTTATGCATTACCTGTTTTGTGTAAAGACCCGTGTTTTAGAATATGCCGGAGTTCTGTGATGCTCGAGACCTGGGGACACCACGGACGAGTGTCCTTTGCGTCTTCACTGAAATGAATAGGTTTCCAGTTTTTGCGGTCTCGGATGGCTCCGAGGTTTTTGAGTGAGTCGTCGACAAATGTCACAATTTTGTCATCAAAACCGTTGTACGCATTCCATTCGGGTTTGTACTGAACCGACTTGCATTTGACCAGGTCGCTTATAGACAGAGCCGTCGGCCAGAGCCATTCGACCGGTGCGTTCGAAAAGAGAGTGACGTCCCATCCGTCGTTTATAATTTCATGAATTATTTTTGCATCTTTTTGAAAATCTGATCCTTCAAGAACGTCGGCCAGGTGGGTCATGAGGCTCTTGTCATAGACGTGTGAGTTGTAATCTGATGCGTCTACTTTAAAGCCAATCTCGAGCCCCCTGGCGGTGTGCCCATAGACCAAGCTCATGATGTGGTTCACATCGGCCGGATCTTGGCAGTCTGGTATTTTATGCCGAACGTATCGGGTCGCGTTGTGTTTTACGTGGGCCATCAAGAGGCGGTCACGGACGACGACCCCATCACAGTCCAGAAGGAGATTCATATCTATTAAAGCTCTGAGACTTTTATCTATAAACAATGGTCACCTTCCAAGCAGTTGCTTGGGACGGTGGCGATATAGAAGACAGGTACACGGTTCGAGTTTTCGGCCGAACCGAGGATGGCCGTTCTGTTTCCCTCGGTACGACTTTTGAACCTTTTTGTTACGTGAAACCGCCTGTCGGCAAGGTGTCCGGCGTGCTGTCTTTTGTTCGAACAAAATGCGCATCGGTCGAGGCTCGCAAGTCGGTCGATCTCTGGGGTTTTCGAAACGGCACGCTCGAGGATTTTCTGCTCGTCCGTTTCAAGTCGCACAAGGGTCTTCGGAATTTTGCCTGGTGCATCGAGAACCGAAAATGGCCCGAGCTGTACGGATGCACCGTCCACGAGTCGAACATTGATCCGGTCCTGCGGTTTATGCATGTCACTGGGGTTGCATCGACCGGCTGGCTCGAGTCTGGGACGTGCGAGATGGATCCCGATACGACGTGCGATTTGAATCTCTGGCAGGCTCGGTGGCAAAACATTCGACCGGTCGCCCGCGATGATATCGCACCCCTCAAGGTGATGTCGTTCGATATTGAGTGTTATTCGAGTACCGGGGCATTTCCAAACCCAAACAACCCGGCCGACGTCATTTTCCAGATAGGTATGACGACTCGAACATTCGGGACGGATACTGTCGAGAAGAAATGTCTGTGCCTCAAAGAGACTGCCGGGTACGACTCGTACAAGACCGAGCGCGACTTGCTCATGGCTTTCGAGAATTACTTGATCAAGACCGACCCGGACATTATTACCGGGTGGAACATCTTCGGATTCGACTTGGAGTATCTCATCGTTCGATCGAACCGTCTCGGTATCGATCCAGTCTGGGGACGCGTCAAAGACTCAGTCGCCGAGCTGACGGTCAAGATGCTGAGTTCGAGCGCGCTCGGAAACAACGAGCTGAAGATGGTCCCAATGAAGGGCCGTTACGTATTTGATCTCTTTCAGGATGTCAAGCGCGAGCACAAGCTCGAGTCATATTCCCTGAACAACGTCTCGAAGTGGTTTCTCAAGGATCAGAAAAACGACATGCCGGTCAAAGAGATTTTCGCAAGTTTTGCAGCGTCCGATCCTGTTCGACTCGGCATAGTCGCAGATTACTGTATTCAAGATACGGTTCTCCCGCACAAGCTCATGGACAAGTTGTGTCAGCTTCAGAACCAGATTGAAATGGCCAAGGCCTGCTGGGTCCCTTTGAGTTTTCTGAGCGAACGTGGGCAGCAAATCAAGGTGTTTAGTCAGATGGCCTACAAGGCCCGGCAGTTGAATTTTATTATTCCGACGTTCAAGAAGAGCGGACTGCCCGCGAATGACGAAGGGTACGAGGGTGCGACTGTGCTCGATGCGCAAGCCGGAGCGTACTACAATCCCATCACGGCGCTCGATTTTGCGAGTCTGTATCCGAGCATCATGTGCGCGCACAACCTGTGTTATTCGACGCTCGTCATGGACCCACAGTTTGACAACTTGCCCGGCGTGACCTACGAGCAGTTCGGATCGCACAGGTTTGCTCAAAACGTCCAGAGCTTGCTGCCCACCATTTTGACAGATCTGAAAGCGTTTCGCAAAAAGGCCAAGAAGCTGATGGCCGCCGCAGAAGGGACGCCTATGGAGGCGGTCTACAACGGTCAGCAACTTGCCTACAAGGTTTCTATGAATTCCATGTACGGGTTCACTGGGGCATCAAAGGGCATGCTCCCGCTCGTCGCCATTGCGAGCACCGTGACTATGCGGGGTCGTCAGATGATCGAGGAGACCAAAAATTATGTCGAGGCGAATTTCCCGGGTGCAAAGGTTCGGTACGGTGACTCTGTTATGCCCGAGACTCCTGTACTTGTAAAAATTGATGGAGTTTGTCACCCTGTAAAGATTGAAAATTTAGCTAAAGTTTGGCAGTCATATCCAGGGTTTCTAAAAGACGGGACGAATAAGGAATCCTCTGAAGTGTCTGGTATCGAGGCGTGGACCCATAACGGATGGCAGCCAATCAAACGCGTTATTCGCCATAAGTGTTCCAAAAAAATCTACCGAGTCCTTACTCACACCGGAGTGGTTGATGTGACGGAGGATCATTCGCTTTTGGGACCGAACATAGAACTCTTGAAACCAAAAGATGTCATGATTGGGCAAAAACTCTTTCATTCCTTTCCTAAAATGAAAGAAACAGATAGTTCTGTATCTTTGGATAACCTATTTGTTATAGGAATGTTTGTGGGTGACGGTTCATGCGGTTCATATCACTGTCCGTCGGGGAGAAAGTCAACATGGTGTATAAATAATCAAGATCTTGATCTTTTGAATAAATGCAAAACTATACTAGAAACTATGTATCCAACACATGGATTTGTTATAATGGATACTATGAAAAGCTCGGGGGTCTATAAACTTAGTCCTCGCGGAAAAATAGTCGAGATTGTCTCTCAGTGGAGAGAATGGTGTTATGACGGGCAATCAAAGAAAATACCCGAGTTTGTCTTCAATACTTTTGATACAAAAAAGTCATTCCTAGAAGGACTTTGGGCGGCGGATGGATGTCGACGTGACAACGAGGTTGGAGGATGTCGACGTATAGATACCAAGAACCAAGTGACGGCGCAGTGGTACTATCTCCTTTTAAATTCTATGAATTTCAATGTCTCGCTAAATACTCGAAATGACAAACCAAATGTTTTCAGACTTACATGGACAGATTCGTCCTTCCGCAAAGATCCTACATCTATCAAAAAAGTTTTTGTCCTTCACGAGTCTTGGGATGGGTACGTCTATGATCTCGAGACCGATGCGGGTACTTTTCAGGCGGGAGTCGGCCAGATGATTGTGAAAAACACGGACTCAGTCATGGTTGAGTTCGACGTGCAGGGTCGCAAGGGTCAGGATGCCATCGACTACTCGTGGGAGCAAGGTGAATTGGCCGCGGAGCAATGCACAAAGCTGTTCAAGGCTCCGAACGATCTGGAGCTCGAGAAGGTCTATTGTCCGTACTTTTTGTACAGCAAGAAGCGGTATGCCGCGAAGATGTACGAAAAGGCAAAGGATGGAACTGTTAAATTCAAAAAGATTGACGTGAAGGGTCTGCAGGTCGTGAGACGGGACAGCTGTCCGTACGTTCGAGAGACGCTCAAGACGCTCCTGAATATGATTCTTGAATCGAACGATCCGCGTCCGGTGATCGAGGCGGCTCGGGAAGCTGCCCGGGACCTGATGCAGGGGAAGGTTCCGATGGAGAAGCTTCTGTTGAGCAAACAGCTCGCGGCTGACTACAAGGTGAAGATGGCTCACGTCGAGGTTCGAGACAAGATGCGTGCGCGCGAGCCAGGGTCTGAGCCTCAACAGGGCGACCGGGTCTCTTTTCTGATCGTCCAGGGTCCGGGCAAAATGTATGAAAAGGCTGAAGACCCTGTGTGGGTCCGGGAGAAGAACGTGCCCATCGACTACCAGTACTATTTCACGAACCAGATGAAGAAGCCCATCCAGGACCTGCTCGAGCCGTTGATACCGCCCGCGACTATATTCAACAAGAAATTCATGGTCAAGACGGAGAGCACGGTCGAGATGGATGCGCGCAAGTCATTTTTGGCGCGCTTCGCCCGATCAGCCTCTTAAGGTTTTCTAGCATTAGAGTAGTATGGAGATTTCTCTGGATGAGATTTTTCAAAAATACAATGACAAAATTGCCAAGATGCAATGTTCTATGAAGGAGATTATTGAGGAGGAGGTCAGTCGGCGGGTCAATCTCCGGAGTATTTCAATTGTCGAGACCATGTCGAAGACTTATGGAATTCCGGTCGAGTCTCTCATGCGGGACTTGGCGCTCGTGGAGGATCACTTTTGCAAGGGTATCAACGGTCAGAAGGTTCGTTGTCTCAAAAAACCCAAAGAGAATGGGTACTGCGGTTTTCACCAGAAGCAAGTTCCAGCTCCAAAATCAAAGGAAGTTATTCAGCGAGTTCCGGCACCATGGGAAGAGACTTAAGGCGTAGACTCTATGAATTACTAATGAGCAAATCTACAATCCTCTTGTCGAGCCTTACAAAGTTTTTTGAAATTCCTGAAAATAAAGATCAGCTGAATGATATCCTGACTCACCGAAACGGGGTGTCGCTTCGGCGGATCGAATGGTTCGTGACCAATTATTCAAAGAATAAGCACGTGACCTATATTGGCCCAAATGGTAAGATGTTCACGGTTCATGTTGCATACAAATCGAGCCTCGACGGATATTCCAAGAAGCTCTTCGACCCCTTCTGTCGCACGGATCGCATAGAATTCGACGGTCTCACCACGACTGTCGCCCAACTCAACTTTCTCAAGTGGGTCATACAAAACGGTATCGTAGACCACATGATTAAGACCCAAAAGGAAGTCCCGCAAACCCTCCCCGAAATTGAAGAAAGTTGTACCCATAATAAAATACATATAAATTGTACCCCTGAGTCACCTGCTCCGTGTATGTAGGATTGAATGTAAGAGTCAATGTCGTTGTTTGAGAATTAAGTTTTGAAAAATTAAGATAACCTCCCTGGTTATACTCCTTTGGTGTCAATCCAAACGAGTATGAGTATATATTTTTTGAAGGAATCGATAAGAAATGTTGAAAAGGTTGTTGGAACCCGAAATAAAGACCTCCCGGAAGCACACTCGTCACGTCTGTGTTACTGAGTGTGATCTTTGCGGACGTGATGACGTCGATAAAGTTTGTGTTTCCGGACGGGAACTGCATGGGTACGGCCGTGTGGATGTACTGTGTCGTGTAGCCATAGCTGTACCGCGAGTCGTAGTAGAGGCCGTCGGTCACGCGTTCATAGTTCTTGTTCCGAAAGAACCACATCAACGTCTGGACGGGAAATGCAGCTGTCAGATTAATGACGGGCTGGTTGCTCGTGAATGTCAGGGTCGCATCCTTCTTTACCGTATTGACTATGTAGCGCAGAGGCGTGCTTTTGTAGTACAATCGTTCCTTCTTTTCAAGCAGTATTTCTTCAGTAATAATTACAGGGTTCAATATATCAGTCGCTGTGGTCGTGTTGCTCCACCATTGGTACGGCTGAAAGGTGAATCGAATGTAGATGAGTTGATTACTCATTGCACACACTGGAAAATAGGGCTTCCGAAGGCGCTCGCGCCCAGAGTTGTTGGATGAATGTCTCCGGCAGAAGAAAAACTCGAGAGGGATAATTACTTGATTGTTTATTCCAGCCATTGCGGCATTCATACCATATTGCTCATCGGCGTCCAGAAGCATCTGGTCACGAATAATGTACCAGTCGTCATAGAGCGTCTCTATGATTGTCTCATTCACGAGAAAGTCAATCTGTTTTATGATCGACCGGCCAATGTCCGGGGCGAGTGTAACCCCGGCTGGAATAGTAACCCGCAGGTACATGTTTGACATGAGGTCCCCAAGTTGATTCGGGTACAAGATGACAGTCGATACCGTCCCTTGATAGGTTGGACTCGGCCCGGGGAGTGGAATAACCCTGTTAAACATGACTGCATTTGTATGTTGTTTAAACGTGGGGTTCCACTGAGAAGAATTTGGATCTGAACTAATCAAAAATTCATCTTGAGGGCCCTTTGCAAAGAGAGCAAGTATAGAAGCTGAGCTGACCCCGCGCTGTTTTATTTCTGTAAACTCTTTGGGTTCCTGAGTAAACGATAGGTCCTTGTTCAGATCCCTAAATTTTTTATATTTTCCAAGTACAATATTTGGGTTAATATTAATGACAGTCAGGGTATTGGAATATGATTTAAATGTTCCGGGTTTGATTGAATTTCTGTAAATTGGTGATGAAAATACTGCAGTCACGTATGTCGGGGTGGCGTTGTTCGGAAGAGGGTCCTGTGATGTAATTACGGCAGCAGTTTGAAATATTGGTTTTCCGAGGGAGTCTGTCCCGCCGTAGAGATTTTTTCCAAATTCCTTTACTAAAAATGATCCTGAAAAAGGTGTAAGTTGTGTAACAGACCATCCTGGTGATATTGATGGAGCCGGATCTATAAATACATATTCAATAATATGCTCTCTTATCGTGTAATATCCTTTGAGTTTGTAAGTTGTTGGATTTACAGTAAAAGGAATAGACCCAGGTGGATAAAGAACCGCAGACATGGCGTATTGGTACCCATCTATGACCTGGTCAGTATCTGACTGAAATTTGAACGACCAGTTGTATGGCTCAGACACGAGTGATGTCACATTGGCCGACCCGGGTTTTCCATCTGATTTAATGGTCTGGACTTGACCTATTATTCCTGCCATGTTTAATGCGGCCCACCCGGGTCCCGGAAGAGTTGTCGGGGGTGTGGTGACTGAATAGAATGTCGCCTCTTGAGGACCTGTTGCTTTATAAAACCCTGAAATTTCAATTGGCACCTTTGGTGCTGAACTCGAAGTCGAACTCGTAGACACATTCGAAGTCGTCAACACAGAGTCCGATATCGGAACCAGTCCCGGGGTCGGCTTCGGGGGCGCTGGTTTTGGCACAACTCGTATTAGTTCAAGAAAGTTTTGAACTGATTTCTGGACAATATGAGCAACCTTGACGACTTCCATCTACATTTCGTCCAGATTTTTCTCCCACATCTGAACCACGGTCGTCGCCTTGATCACATCTCGCTCCTTTGTGCGGGTCTCGCAGAGGGCCCGGAGTTTCTCCACCTCCTCCTGTGTGTACTGGTACGTCTTGATATCGAGAAGTTTTGGCCAGTTATTTTCGTTGAACAGTTCCTCTCGAAGTTGGCGCTCAACCTCGGAACGCGGTACATTGAAGACTTGTATCCTCCTGGAGATTGCCACGGCATAGATGAACCGGGCCTTCTCGGTCAGCCATTGAATGTCGGCATCAATCTCATTCAGAAGGTGCGACTTGCGCTTGCGGTACACGTTGAGTCGAACCTCCATGTAGTCGACCAGAATATCTTCAGCCGTGTCGTACTTTTTGACCGCTCCGTTCGGCCCGATCAGGTACATATTGCTCGTGTGAATGATCTTGGTCAGCCCGAGTTCCTTGACAGGATCTTCGAGAGTCGCCCAGATGCGAAAGTCCGGGGTCGTTTCGCTCGACTGGTTCTCGTACTTCTGAATAGTCCCCTTGTCGACGAGGTCATCGAGGTGCTCCTTGAAGTCCTGGATCCATTTCCCCGGAGGCAACTCGGTCACGTGAATCTGGGAGCCCTCGCGCTCAAAGAGACCCTCCAGAACCCATGTATGATCCTTGGTCTTGCGGACCCTGCCCTTGAATCCGTTGAAATGTGGAACCATAGGGACCATCTCGACTTGCTTGAGGCCACAACGGATATTGTGCTTAATAATCTCCAGATCGAACGGCGGGACATAACAGCTGAAGCCCGTCCCGATACCCTCTGCGCCGTTGACCAGAACCATAGGGACGATGGGCGCGTAAAACTCCGGCTCGACCTTCTGGCCGTCGTCAATTACGTACGACAGTACGGCATTGTCATCCGGGTCGAAAATCTTGCGAGCGACCGGTGCGAGTCGCGTGAAGATGTAACGGGCGCTGGCCGAATCCTTGCCTCCCAGGAGTCGCGTCCCAAACTGTCCGCTCGGTACGAGAAGGTTCACGTTGTTCGACCCGACAAAGTTCTGGGCCAGGTTCACGATGGTTCCTTGGAGGCTGGCTTCTCCGTGGTGGTACGCGGTCTGCTCTGCGACATAGCCCGACAATTGTGCAACCTTCATGTCGGTCGTGAGGTTCTTCTTGAGGCACGCGTACATCACCTTCCGCTGACTCGGCTTGAGACCGTCTATGGCGTTCGGGATCGAGCGCTTGATGTCCTCGGCGCTGAAGTTGGCCATGTCCTTGTGGATGAAGTCCGTAACTGTCAGATTGGTCACATGGCCGTAATTGACACCCTTTGGAGGCTTGGCCATATGGGACGTCAGCCAGGTCTTGCGGTCGTCTGCGAGCGCCTTGGCGAAGGCCAGTCGCATAGATTCATCCGTGGTTGGATCATGGCCGAAAGCGACCGTCAGGCGATCGATTTGCTTGAAATACTCCTTGGCTTCGGCACTCGTCGAAGTCCCGAGACCCTTGTAGTACTTGACAGAACCGCTTGCGGTTCCCGCGGCGGAGCCGGCTCGCGCCGAAGTCTCTTGCAGAGACTGTCTATATTCCTCCTCAGTAAAATACCACGTCTTCCCAACCTTGATAACCGGAGTCACCATCGAGACCACGAATCCCATCTCAATAAGTTTTGGCCAATAGACGTGGAACATATTCAGCACCAGACCCTTGATGTGACTGCCATCCAGGTCGGCGTCGGTCATAATCATGAGCCGACCGTAGCGCAGGTCCCGTAGGGACCCGTAAACCTTGCCATGGGAAAGCCCAATTATCTTTTTGAGATTGCTGAACTCTTCGTTTTCAGTCACCTGTTTAACAGTAGCGTCACGCACGTTGCGAGGTTTGCCGCGGAGTGGGAAAACACCGAACGCATTGCGGCCAACAACACCCAGACCCGCAATCGCGAGAGCCTTTGCAGAATCTCCCTCGGTGATGATTAGGGTGCATTCGTGCGACTTGTGGGTGCCGGCCCAGTTGGCGTCATCGAGCTTGGGAATTCCTGTAATTCGAGACTTCTTTGCGCCGTCCGTCTTTTTGAGTTCCTTGTCAACCTTGGCGAGTCCAAGAGCCAAGAGGTCGTCCATGACTCCCGAACCGAGCACATCCTTGATAAACTTTGGCTTGAGTTCGATAGTTTCTGTAATCTTGGATGTGCATTCCGCCTTGGTCTGACTGCTGAATGTAGGGTTGACGATCACGGAACGAACAAAGACAAAGAGGGTCGCCTTGATCTGGGCGGGCTTCACCGTGACTCGCTTGTCCTTGGCAATTTCATCGCATATGAGCTTGACGACCCGGTCCACGTGGCTCCCACCCTTGTTGGTCGCGATACCGTTGACCCATGAGCATTGCTGAAAGGCTCCGGATGTCGAATAGCCCGCGACGATATCGAAGTTCTCAGTGTGCATCTTGGCGACCGGAACGTCACCCAAGTGCATACGGGCATACTCCTCAAGGCTCGAGACCTCGAGCTTTGTATCGTTGAAATAAATCTTAGCCTTTGAGCACCACATGGCTGCATCCCACGCGCGCTTCTCTGCAACCTTTTCAAAGTCCCCCTGACCCCCGAACCTCGGCCAGTCCGGGAAGAGGCCTATGAGAACGCCCACGGGCTCTGGAGTAGCCTCGATTGTCGGAGGCGAACATTTACTCATGTTTTCATTCCACGTCTGTCTGTAAACCTTCTTGCCGTCACTAATTTCGATCCAAAATTTAGAAGAAAACACGTTGGCCAGTTTGGCTCCGTAGCCGTTTCGCCCACCCGTCACGCGCTGCTCTTCGTCGTTGTAGTTGGAGCTCGTCAGGAGATGGCCGAAAATGAGCTCGGGGATCCATATGGGCTTGCCGTCGGCACCCTTCTCAGACTCGTGCTTCTTGATGGGAATAGAAATTCCTAAATTTTTTATGACAATTCCTGAGCATTGAGTGCTGACCCGGATCTCTGACACCTTCTTTGGGTTCAAAGAGTACTGGTCGATGGCGTTGACGAGAATCTCATCGAATATCTTCACCAAACCAGGTGAAACAGAAAGATCAGAAATCTTGAACCCATCTCCGTCTCGAATCCAGTATTTACCGGTTTCGGGAGGGAGAGACCCGACGTAAGTGTCGGGCCGCTTGAGAATGTGCTCAACGTGACTGAGCCGTTCATAGCTCATTTGTATAGTAACACTGGATATCTTTAGCTTGAGCCAGATCGCGAGCCAGATCGCGAGCCAGACCCCGAGCCGGACCCACCTGAAGTCACGGGCGGGGTCGTGGGTGTATCAGCTGCTGAACTGTCAGATGTTGAGCACGCGGCCGAACCACTCTTTGGTCCGTAGCCATAGCTACAGAACTTTCCATTAGAATATCCATAATATCCTGTTGCTGTTGAGCAGATGCACACAAGGGCAACGCCCCCAATTATCATAGCAGACATTATAGTTGTCATTTATTTTTTTTTCATTATATACCAAGCTAGACCAACTGACAAAATAGTCCACCCTGTTATGTGATCGACCTTGTTCATCATGCTAATTGACTCTGGGGTGAGCTTGTTGAATTCTTCCTTGTACCCGGGGGGCTTGAATGGAAGCCATATGTACCGGCCAAACGGTATTATCGTCGGCAGCAGCTTGTCTTGGCATTTGTATGAATAGTCGTACCACGCGAGGGCAATGTACGGAAACCATATGAGGAACGAGAGGATCCACGGGTTCTTGTGGGGCAAGTACCAATAACCCCCCGCAAGAATCAGTGTAAAAATTATACACTTCCAGTTGAATACAAATGGATGGCCTGGGAACAATCCTCCAGACATCACTTCTTGAATTTCATGAAGATAATTATTAAAATTAAAATTACAATAATTGCTACAAGGTACCATGGGAAAGGGGGAACGACGATGGGCTCGGGCTCGGGCTCGGGCTCCTTCAGTGTCCCCCAGTGCTTGATTGCCTCCTCGGCTGTAAACTCTGGCTTTCCTAGGCGGACGTTGACGAGGTTATGAACCATGACTGACCACTCAAAGAGGGTTTTTGAGTCATCCTCTGCTGGAATTGGAAATTCCTGTAGGACCTGGTTGAAATGCTCCCGACATCCGATACACGGAAGGACATACGGATAAAGAGCAATGAACTCCTTGACCTTGTCTGGGTTTTCTGGAACCAGACATGCGTAGTGAAGAGCGCCCCAAAAACTTGGGCCAAAGAGTTCTGGACTGATTCCCATCTGATTTTAGTTTAGAAAATATTTCCAACCAAAACCTCCTGAAGTTTTTAGACGCCCTTTGCAGCACATGACAATTCCAGATTTTTGACAACCACTCTCATTTGAAGCGTCTGTAATAGAACCATGCGTCTTTACAAATTCTCCTGTAAGATTATATTGATTTACTGCAACTGCTTTCTTAGAGTCTTTCCCTTTGGGAATTTCCCAGCCTTTTCTTGATTCACTCATTTTTTGTTTCGTCTCGACAGTTTTGGGAACTCCTTTCATAGTCTGACTTGTCTTGGATCGTGCCTCGTCTGATATGACACGACCTTTGAGGGCATCTGAAAGTTTTTTTCTGGTTTCTTCAGTTTTTGGATTTCCATATTGTGGATTGTTTGAACCTGACATTCTTTCTTTAAATTTAGCTCTACGCTCTTCTGTCCACTGTACTCCTGTATGCCCAAGCCCTCCTGGAGCGGCATTGTAAGCTGGTTTGAGGGTAGATATATAATGGATCTCTCGTTCGTTCATCCATTCTTTGGCTTCTTTCTTCGTTTCAAACTCTCTGGTCTCTATATCTTCTATGATAAAGAGTTCAATACCATATTTTCGCATAGCTCTATAAAGAGGCCCATTTGTTTTTCCACGTTTAGCTTCACATTTATGGTTTGTGAACCTTTGTGAAAGAGTCTGGTAGGTCTGACCGATATAAAAGTTTTCATTTTCAATGTTTTCAATTCTATAAATTCTTCCAGTGTATAACATATAATAAGTAAGTATTATTGTTTTTAGTGGAACGAGAATCTATCAACCTCCTCTTAACCTCAAAACAAGATGGATCGTGCTCTCCTTCTGGATATTGAAATCTGCGAGAGTTCTGCCATCCTCCAGCTGCTTGCCCGCAAAGATGAGCCGCTGTTGATCGCTCGGAATGCCTTCCTTGTCGGAAATCTTCGCTTTTACACTCTCGATTGTGTCGCTCGACTCAACCTCGAGTGTGATCGTCTTTCCTGTGAGAGTCTTTACGAAAATCTGCATTTCTAATGATACGAGACTATCTTTTAAGTAGCGTCATCAAAAATTCGTGTCGTGCATGTGTCACGGAGACCAAGGCGTAGCCTTGTGATCACCAAAGACACGATGGCTCCTCGTCCCGAGTACTGCCGTTCGGCCGCTCCCTCGTGGTTTCGCACCAAGCCCCAGTCGTACACGCACCCCGCTGCTCCTCGCGCGTCAGTCGCAGCAGTGAAGGGCGGTCCGGTATGGGAACGGATGCTCGAGGCTGCCAAGGCGTCCGGTCACCCTGACCCTGAAAAGCTGGCCGATTCTATGCTTGCCTCAAGAGAAAAGGCTCTGGCAATCAAGGACGCCCGGCACCACACAAACCTCGTCCCTTACCAGGCCGAGAGAGGGGTTCCCAAGCCGGTCAAGGACACCGGTGCCAAGTGCAAGGCGACGACTCTGGCGAACAAGCCCTGCCCGTACAGGGCCACTTTCTGCGGGTTTTGCTCGAAGCACACCCCGAGCGCCGCGGTCCTCAAGCTCGCTCGTAAATAATGTAGGCATAGTGTAATGGATATTATGAATTATGTCTGGGCCTCAATCGCCGTCAATTTTCTCATAGTCTTTATAGTCCCCCGTCTCATAACGAAACCCACGGGTTTCAAAATTTTGGATGATATTATTCTTTTTTTGAATTCTCAAAAAAGTTTTATACTCGCGTCATCGATCGTCACGGGAATTGTGACATATCTGGCCCATAGATGGATCGACTCGGCAGGAGAGGTTTCAGGCGGGACAGCGAGTCCTGAAAAATTTTAGTATCTAATATAAATGTCTTCCGGAGTTCCATCGGCTTCTCTCACGGAGTCATCTTCCAGTGTTTCCACAATTCCCGCGCCTATGGAGTCGAGTTCTCAAAGCGCCGAATATCAGGCTTCTGATTCCCAGATATCCGTCCCCGCCACTGTGATCATGCCACTCGTGAGTGCCAGCATGAGTGCAACTGTGCCCATGGCTCCAATAGTTTCTATGAGTGCCACTGGATCCGTGGCCTCTATGAGTGCCAATGTTCCCATGGCTCCAATAGTTTCCATGGCTCCCCAAATGCCCGTGAGTGCCACTAGGCCCATGGCTCCCCAGATGCCCGTGAGTGCCACTAGGCCCATGGCTCCCCAGATGCCCCGTGCACTAGTGGGTTCTTCCTCTGAGATTGAAGGTTTTAACTTTGATGATGTATTGGTCGGAGCTCCCTTAGATAATTAAAATATTCTTCATTAGAAATGTCTAACCAGCCTGTGACTCAGGCTCTGAACGCGGCACAGCGCGGTGTTGCTTCGAACCAGGCTATGGTTCAGTCGCAGAATGCCGCCTTGAATGGTCGGAATATCAGTACAAATATACAGAACGCAAACGTCAGTGCGAACCGTACCGCGAATTCGTACCTGACCACGGCCAAGAACCTTCGCAAGGCGAACATGAACGGTGCGGCAAATTCCTTTGAGAATGCTGCCAAGCTCGCGGCGACTGGACGCGGGGTCGATGCAGCCAAGCTCGCCGGTAAGGGTCTCAATAAGATGCTCAAGAATACAAACTCTTAGGAACCTTTGATATCAGCTCGCGTGTGTGCGAGTGGTCCCATACGGTCACTCGTTTTTCGTAACAGTCCGTCATGTGCTGTTCGAGAACGTCTTCAGAAGGAAACCCCCATTGAAGATCTTTCGTAAATAAAAAATCATCAAAACCAATAGGTCCCTCGGTGCACGGCACGACCCACGGCGTCTTGACGTACTCCTGTAGCCCACCAAAGTCTGTTATTATGACTGGTTTGTTGTGCATCGCAGCCTCGACGGCCCCCATTCCGACACCCTCGGAGTGTGAGCAGTTGACATAACAATGTGACTGTGCATGAATTTCCTCAATATCATCGACCGGTAAGAGACCATTTATTATTTTCACATTTGGAAAATTCCAATGCACATCCGTATGGCACGTCGCCTTGAGAACCAATAATGAATTTTTAAAATTTAATTTAAGAAATGTTCTGATCAATAATTTTATATTTTTCCGAGGATCAATTACGTTCCCAATTGTATAAAAAATATATGGAGCATCTGCGATTCCAATTGTAATTCTTGGAATGGGTGTTGGAGCCCAGTGATGAAGAACTTTCCATTCAATTTTAGGAAATTGATTTTCTAAAATTATTTTTGCAAAATTTGATGGAACATGCATCGTCTTGTATCTTTCAAACATTCCATAACATGGATTGACAGGACGAGTTTCACATACGGTCATGTAGATCCATTTTTTACAGAATGGCTTGTATTGGTCTAGAATATTGATCTGGCTCTCTACGGGAATTATGAACGCAAAACCGCATTCATATTTTAAAAGTTTTGGCCGAGACCCCAAGACGACATACTCGGAATCTTTGGCACAGTCTGCATAGTTTTTAGTCACTTGGCCAATTCCTGATAAAAGTGTCGGGCCTACAAAAAGCCACTTGGTCATTGAATCAATCGAGCCACAGTTTCTTAACTGAATAATTCAAGTATGCGACTCGAAATTCTATAGGGTTTGTAATTAAAATTATAAAGATAAATTCCTTGGCCAATCGTCCGATTCGAACGTGGGGACTCAGCCACGAGCAGATCCAGGGAAGGTCCATTGTTTTATTCTAACAAAAAAGTTGCGCTCTATTAGACATGAGCCTTTTGAACGTTGCTCTAATGACTTTTTCAGAACTTTGGGGAAATGCACATTTCAAAATGTACACCCGGAACGGTAACCACGCTCACCTCATAGCCGGAGTGTTGGGTTATATAGGGGTCATTGCCTTTCTGATAAAGAGTCTGTCAGTCGGGACCCTTCTCTGGGTCTCGGCCATGTGGGAGGGGATGATTGTCGTCTTTGGCTCTCTGGTGGCGGTTTTTGTACTGGGTGAAAACTTCGAGAGTCCCGTACAATGGATAGGGGTCGGCCTGGGTCTCGTATCAATGTTCCTTGTTCACTACGGGGGTGACATAAAACTTAGGTGAAAGAAATAGGTAGTTGTGCTCGGGCATTTCCTTGATTTTTACATAACCCAGATCCCTTAGAAATTCTACAAGTTTGTGATCTTTCTCATGATCCCAAATTTCGGCATAAATTGAAGGCTTATTTTTTAGAATTGTGTTTTTGGCACCCTTGAGTACTTCCAGTTCGTGCCCTTCAACGTCGAGTTTAATGACACTCGTGGTTCCAGAATACACGTCGTCGAGCTTCTGAAGCTGAACGTACACGGGCGTGCTCTCGTGGTTGTGCGGGTGGAGAGTCGTACCTCCATAGTTTCGCAAATTTCCATCCATAAGTGGCAGAAACATTGGGACGTCTTCTTTCTTCTCCGATGAAAGACCAAACGGGTACACGGTAATAGGGTGGGCCGTGGCGTTCGATTGCACGTTCATTGTGACTATCTCGTGAAACACGGGTTCGAAACTGTGTACTGGGCCATAGTCTGAATACATGAGAGAATTCCATCCTATATTTGCACCAATGTCTAATATATCCGTCCCTGGAACGTATATATAATCCATTTGATCCTTTTGGTACCTGTCCCATTCGGTTCCATCGCGTAATGTCTTTGCTATATATTGATCGTCTGTTATGACATGAACCTTGAAATTGCCCACTGTGCATGTATCGGTCGGAAACACCATACTAAGGATATCACCCTCGTCTCTAATATGGCTCTTACAGATTTTCAAAAGCATGTATTCGAGCGATTGACTGAGGTTGAGGAGGGTCTCCGCGAACTCAGAGAAGTGACCTGGCCGGTGTGCCAAGGCCTCATTGATGAAAAGTCCGGGCCTTTCAAGAATATTCCAGAAAAGAAACGGTTTTTCAAATTTTTAGATGTTGATGAAGTAAAATTACTGGTCAAGTTGAAGGCGCTGTTTCTGGGAATGTCCCCAACCGTAGCCGTCGAAGAACTTCGACAGGTCCGGGTAGAGGAACCTCCGGGGGTCTGAGAAGAAGCTTCGTCTTTCCGTCGGTGTGTATCCCCTTTTCGATAAGGTCGTTAAATACAGCCGGAGTCCATTCAATCTCGTGGGCATCCTTTGCGTGTGCGAATGTGTTCACCTTGTTGGCAACCTTTGTGCCGTCGCCAAAGCTCGTTAGGTGCCACCCGCAATAGTGCAAAGGGAAAAACTTCCACCGGTTGTCCCTGAAATAGTTTGGACCGTGTGTCCATAAGAGTTCGCAGTTGGTAATGACCGTTCCGAACCACGGCTCACCCTTGAATATATAGTCCAGAGAGTACTCAAACATCCACATGTGAACAGAAACCACCACATTTGGAAGTTTTTCAAACGGAATTTTCGTCATGTCTGGAATCTCATCCACGTCGCTAATCATGACTATGGCGTGGTGCGGGACGTCTCCGAGACCTCTCTTGATGCATTCCCGTTGGTACTTTTCACGGGCCCATGGGTTTTCATCCTTCGGAGCCTCCTCGGCCGTGACAATGACGTGCTTAATCTTGTGGTTCCATTTTGCAAAACGCTCCTTGTTTTTTTCGAAGAAGAGCTCCTTGGGACCTCCGGCGTGGCTCACCTCTGCCTCGACCAACACGAAGCGGTCGACCCATTCGTCCAAGTTTGTCAGACGTAATTCGAGGACGTCTAGTTCGTTGTAGAACATAAAACAGTCCACAATCATCTAAAGAATAAGACTCTGTATTCTTTAGATGAATCCGGTTCAGGTGGATATTTGTCACGGAGATCTTATTGCAAATTTAGTGAAATGCCACAAGCCCAAGAGTGTCCTCGAGCTCGGCTTTGGGAGCGGGTTCAGTGCACGCAAGATTCTGGCCGCGCTCGATTACAACGAGTCAGAGGCTCTCGCTCCTTCGTACGGCCCCCCGGCCACATACACGATGGTCGACAACTGGCTCGACTGGGCAGAGAAGGGCGCGCCTCCTCCGGACCTGTCCGAGTTTGAGGGAACACGTGCAAAAATTGTCGAGTCGGACGAGTATCGTTTCGTTTTTGGAGCCAAGGAGAAGTGGGACTTTATTTTTAGCGACGCCGATCACTTCAACGCCCAGCGGTGGTTCGATCACGTCTTTGACAATTTGTTGAACGAAAAGGGTATTCTTATATATCACGACATCTGTGAGTCTGCACCGCCGAACGGCGAGTTTTGGTTCCCGAACCTGACGCACATTCTGAACCGTACCCGCGAGCGCAAGCTGAGCCACTATCTGTTCAACCGCGACTCGCTTGCTTCAGAGCGTTGCTGGCGCGGACTTTTGGTTATTTTTAAGAACTGAGTAGCGTGCGATGCGCGCAGTCCCGGCGGGGTCGTTCGAGCTGACCTCCATGTAGGCCTGTTGAAGGGCCAAACGTACGGATGCATCCTTGATACCAGCGAAATGAATACAAAAATCTCCGGGCATCCAGTGAACCCGAGGGTCCATTCGGTAATCGTAGGCGTTCATTATATTTATAAACTGGTGTGGAATGACCTGCGCATTCCCACTGTACTTTGGGGTCGCCAGTAGGTCGGTCATTGCGGTTTGCTCGTGAAAGAGCTTTCGGGCCATGTCTTCGCGCTTCCAGACTTCGCTCAAAAACTCGAGAGAATCTACGCAGTTTTTAATAATAAATACCCCGGCGTTGAGACCTTGAAAGTCTCTGCCTATGAAAAGAAACTTCCCGGGCTCAATTAAATCAATAAATTCATTAATTTTACGATCTTGATTCGTAATGAGCACATCCCCGTCTATCCACATGATGTAGTCATAGTTCGGGAGGTACTTTTGTAGGAGCGGAATCTTCGACCAGGTCGCGTCTCTGGTCATGTCGAACACGGACTCGTCGGTGATGCGTTTGTATCCGTGTTTCTTTGCATGCTTCTCCTGCGACTCGATGCAAAACTTGATGGACTTTTTGTAATCGGATCCTATAGCCAGTGAGCATACGGCAAAACTCATTAAATAACTAAAGGGTTCATTCTTTATTTATTTAGATGGAGACACTTGATGCTATTCCATATCTTGATGAAAGGAGTCGTGTTATTCCTCATTTGAAAAACGAGCGTGACGAGCAGCTTTTGGTTGCCGAGCATCTTCCCAAGGATGCGCGCGTTCTCGAGCTTGGAGCCCGTTACGGAACCGTGTCCTGTCTCGTGAGTGCCATTGTCGACGAGCCGACCAAGCACGTGGCGGTCGAGCCGGACGTCTTTGTTCTTCCGGCTCTTATTTACAACAAGCTTACACACAGCGGAAAGTTTCACATCGTTGTCGGTGCAATTTCGCGCCACCCAGTTTGTCTGGATTACACCTGCGGCTACGGGAACCATCTCACACAGGGTCAGCCGAATATTCAGACATTTACAGTCGAGGAAATTGAGAAAATGTATGACGTCTCGTTCAACTGCCTCATTGCAGACTGTGAGGGGGCTCTCGAAATGTTCTGTCGGCAGAATCCTGATCTTCTGGCGCGGCTCGACACGGTCATATTCGAGGCGGACTGCCCGCAGAGGTGCGATTACGATTACGTCAAGCGAGTTCTCGAATTGAATGGTTTAAAACCTGTGGTTGTAGGATTCCAAAATGTCTACAAGCGTCTGCCTGATCGGGCAGATCCGAGTCCCGGATGTGACGTGGAGTAGTTTTAAAAAAAACGTCCTCGATGTTTTTGATGCGGACCTCATCTTGTGTCTTCACGTCGACGACACGACCGACCGAAACAATGAATTTTATAAAAACGCAAAACATATATTCGAATACAAGGAGACGACTGGATGCTGGGCGAGTTCATTTGACAGAATGAACCCTGGGTGGCGTGACATGGTTGATATTCCCGGGGACTGGATCGGGACGATCAAAGAGCCGGTCGAGCGGTCGAGCACTGGCGGTATTCTCTTGTTTTTGAGGTGGTTTTTGTATCAAAATATTAAGGATCTTGATCTGGGAGACCGCATCATTGTCACGCGCTCGGACTATCTCTGGACGGCTCCGCACCCCAAGCTTGACCTGGATCGGGTGTGGCTTCCGAACGGTGAGTTTCACGGGGGTCTCCCGGACCGTCACTATGTCATTCCTCGAATCTATCTCAAGCACGTGTTGACCATGGGTCAGGTTGAAAACTGGTTCGAGACCCGGAACAACATGGTTCGTCTTTTGAACTACAGAATCAGTCAAGGCTGGGGTCATTTCATGTACAACGAAGAGTCCTTCTCGTACATTCGTTTTATAGAGCGGGGACTCATCGAAAAGGTTGGGTTTTTTCCGTTTGTTATGCATCTGGTCGACAAGGACCGAAAGCCTCGGTACCCGACCGAGCTTGACTCGAGCCGAGAGACTGTGACCTGGCCCTTCACGATAGAACACACCCGGCTCCGGGGGGGCATGTTTGTGGGTTACGCTTTACAGCAGTGATATTGAGTGCGAGATGGTGGCCCGTAAAGTCCATGTGGGGCAGGAATGACTTGGAATAATCGTCGAAACCTTCCGGAAGATATTTGAATGTGTCATACCGGGCAGTCTTTTCAAAACCAGTCTGATTTAAATATTCAGAGAGAGTCTTGAAATTAAACCCAAACTTGTGGTGGTCGTACGCATCCTTCTGACCTCCCCAGAACTGCCCGTAAAGAGCCTTGAGATCTCCGTGCTTGTTGTAATAATCTATCGCACTCTCAATGTCTGGAACGGAGATGTACACACTTTTCCCTGGCTTGAGAATCCTGTTCCATTCCTTCAAAACATCCATAAACTCGTGACGGCCAAAGTGTTCGAGAACGTGTGACGCGTATATTTCGTCGATCGAATTATCCTCGAATGGGAGATTTCGTAGGTCGGCGTGAACATCGGCAGGGCCTTTAATATCTATATTTACGTAGTCTTTGAGATGACGATGCCAACACCCGAGGTTGAGCTTCGTCATAGTACTAAAATTACTATAATACTTTTTAAGTTAAAAACTTGCGCGGCACATTTATAAATGTATGTTCACAAAACGAACCCGAATGTTGGCTTTGGCAATGTCCTGTGCTTTTTGGAGGATTATCTTTCAAAAATGGGAATGGATGGTGTCGTCCATGAGAATATCAAGGACTTTGAGAGGGGTCGAGCTTTTGATTTCAACCTGAAACTTGCAGACTTTGACGGGAACTCTCTTCCGGTCGATCTCTACTGCAACCCGTCAAAGTTTGCGGGTCTTTCGCGCGTGCTTCCAGAGGTCATGAAGCCTTCGGCCGAGCTCCTGGCAATGTACAAAGATCCGGAGGCTCCTATCGGTATCCATATCCGGTGCGGAAGTGCCATGCCAGACTGTGCAGGTCTCTCTGCAACTCACGGAGGTGACTGGTTCGCGACTGAGAAAACTTTTGAAAAAATTAATGAAATTATTGAACAAAATAATTGTAAAATATTCCTCATCAGTGACAGTCGGAGTGTCAAGACGTTGTTCAAAAAGCGTTGGGGCGATCGCATCGTCGTATGGGACACGGACGTGACCCTTTCATGCGATCCGTCGACATGCGGCGGGGTCGAACAGTCTTCGAAGAGTCTCATGGACACGTATCTCGAATGGTACGCTCTGAGTCAATGCCGGGCCGTTGTGACGACATCGGGCCCTGGTTTCAACCCAGAGACGAATAAGGGCGCCGGTCTATCTACTTTTGGATACACCGCGGCCGCATATGGCCGCCGCCCCTTGCTCATTGTCAACTGGGAAGGTTCAGTCTTAAAGATGTGATTTTATTAGTAACAAATGGAAGTTGTTTGGCCCGACAAACTTACAAAGGATGGACAGACTATTTTTGTTAAAACAGACTTTGTAGAGTCTTTTTTGAGTCAAGCTCTAAAAGGTCCTTTTAAGTTTAAGTTAGTCACGGGAGACTCTGACTGGTCACCGAGCGCATTTTTTTCAAGCGATGATATTCTCAAAATGATTTTAGATAATTCTCTACTAATTGAATGGCGTGCTCAAAATGTGGTGGTTTCGCATCCTAAACTCATACACCTTCCTATTGGCCTAAAACCTTCTACCGTGAAGTTTTGTGATGAAAACCGCGATCGGCTACGGGGCATCCCTAAAAAGGATGACGTCTATTACAATTTTAGTATTGAAACTAATGTTATAGAGAGATCTCAGTTTATGAAAGGTCCGGTCGTTAAAAAGGACTTTGAAACATACATGTGTGAAATGGCCTCTTACAAGTACGTCATGTGTCCCATGGGAAATGGAATAGATACGTACCGATTCTGGGAGGCCCAGGTGTGCGGCTGTATTCCTATTGTTCGTTGCCCGGAGGAGTTTTTACCAACATATGAAGGTTTTCCTTACATATCACTCCCGGGTATTTGCTCTGTTCAACTTGGTGCTTCGAATCCTGGTTTTGTTAGAAATATGGTTTCAAAGTTTGAACTAAAGGTGTGATGTGTTTAATAATAAAATGAAGGCATGCTTCTGCCTGACTCGTGGATATGCAAACCCTGTCATGTATTCGAGGCTCATTGCTCGCAATAAATCAATTGTAGAACGGTTCGATTCTACAATTGATATTATTCTCTTTCACGAAGGAAATATCAGTACCGACCACCAGGTTTTCGTGGCGTCTCAGACGCCCGGTGCCTCTCTCAAATGGATTCAGGTTCCTTTTTACTTTCCTAAAATTGAAAACTTGCCCGAGGAGACCGTGAAGACGTTCTACGACGGGAGCTGCTATCCGGGCTACCACGCCATGTGCAATTTTCATATGTGCGAGGTCTGGAATTATCTCAAAGACTATGAAGTCGTTCTTCGCATAGACGAGGACTGTATTCTGCACGGCTCTGAGTGGTCGAACATCTTTTCGACAGTCACCCCCGAACTTCCGTACAGGACTGTGATGTTCGACACGGAGACGCACGATTTGACAAACAGGACCCTTCCGGAATGGTTGGGCGACGATGCAAAGTATTACGACTGTTCGCTTCCCTACACGAACGTCTTTGTGTCTCGCATGGACGTCTGGCTTCGACCAGAGGTTCAGGAATGGATCGGGTGGGTTCGCGAGAGCCAGGGATGTTTCAAGTATCGCTGGGGCGACGCGCCTCTGCACGGTGTGGCCCTCAAGAAGTTTGGCATCACTTCTGGTCTTTTGGAAGGGTACAAGTATTATCACGGAAGTCATGACCGGGTCGTCACTTCAGGCTAAGCATGTAGAGTGTTGAACGGATGAGAGCCGTAATTTCATCCTGAATATTTTTCAAATATGTATCCGAACGGGGCAGTTTGATGGCTTTGATCCGTGTCAAGAGGCTCCGGAAGTAATCCTTTGCTTTCCGCGGGTCTTTCATGAATCTTTTATTGGATGTAATCTTCCCGAGTCGCCCGTACTTGCCCATGTAGGCCTCTGCCCAGTCGTCCAGGAGCGGGACAATCTTTTCGTAATATTTTTGGAGCGCCTTGTGCTGGGCGTACGAGTTTGTCATCAGGTGAAACTGGTGCGCCTGTGTGCTCGAGTTCATGAGCATACCAACGTACCGACTGGCCATTATAATATGTTGATAAAATATAATGAACAGTGAAAAGTTTTTGAAATACTGTAAAACGCACAAGACCCTCGTAAGACCGCAGCGGCATTTTGTCATGTCTCTCGGGGGTGGGATGGCGGCCAAGCTCTACATCATGTCACGCGGGGTTGACCCTCTTCCCAAGAAGGTTGCGAGTACGACTGATTTTGATTTCACATTTGCGGTCAATCACCCTCTGACCGACGAAGCGGTCGAGAAGTATTCACTGGAAATGTATGGCATAATGTACAACTTTTTAAAGGGCTTTATCCGTCCGGACAAGCTCCGAATCTCGAGTTACGCACGCAAGAGCTACATCCCAGCATCTGGAAAGCGAACCTATCACGTCATTCAATTCAAGGATGAAAAGGGTGAAGACTTTATCGATTGCACGCTCGCTTACATCCCAGGAACTTCCAGAAACAATATCAACACCCCTCTGTCTCTCAAACTTGGCTTCCCTATGAAGAAGCTCAAATACATGTACAAGGATATTCTCGTGGTTCTGGCCGGGTCCTTTGTGTACAAAAAGGTCATGCCCAGGAACCCTCTCGGAAAGAACAAGCCCGAAAAGGGTCTTCGCAACGCGGCTCGGGTCGGGGCTCTCCGGAAGCTCAAGGCGACCCCCACCAGAACTCCCAAGACGTCGGTATTTCTCAAGGCTATTCGGGAAAAGAACAAGAGTCTGGCACTTACAAAGGCTCGCGGGATTATTCGTAATATTGCAGCAAAAAAAATAATTTAAATAACTATATGGAAATTACAATTTTACTTTGTATTATTATTGTAGTTTTGCTCGTCATTTACTGGTGCACAGACAATGACGACGAAGATGAGGCCCTACAATCCAAGTATAGAGGTTTCTGTCCAAATTCTGACCCATGGGATTTTCCACTCCCCGTCGAGAATATATTGACCCAAGAAGAATGTCAAGAAATTATTAAAATGGCTGACGGGAAATTTCAGAGAAGTGGTATTGTTGGAATGGCTGCTGCGGGGAATATTCGAACAAGTGAGACGGCATGGATTCCAAAAACCGAACCAATTGTAGCAAAGGTTCTCGAAAAGGTATGCGAACTCACGGGGAAGACTATAGACAACTGTGAGGAGATGCAGGTCGTCCGGTATCACGAGGGACAATACTATAGACCCCACCACGATTCATGCTGCGATCCAGATGATGCATGTATTAAGTTTGAGGAAAATGGCGGCCAGCGTATAGGTACTCTACTTATTTATCTGAACAACGATTTTGAGAACGGCGAGACTGATTTCCCAGGTCTTCAATCAAAATTCAGGGCTCAAGCTGGTACGGGTGTTTTCTTCCGCCCGATGAACAAGTCTGGAAAGCAATGTCACCCGCTTGCTCTCCACGGAGGCCTGCCCCCTACGAATGGGACTAAATACGCGTGCAACATATGGGTCCGTGAAAATAAATATATTAAGCCTTAATTAATGAATAAACTTATAATTGCAGGAATAATTCTTGTTATATTTTTTTTCTTTTCTTTTACGTATTATGTAGTCAGCTCGAGTTCGAGTTCTGCAACAGCCTCTGTGAGTTCTCAACCAGAAGTTCCGTTTAGTTCGAGTGATTTGTGGATGACCGATCGATGGACATCTGGGTCAGGATACGCTCCTCATTCTGCAACGTATGGTTCACCAAGAAATACAAATAGCATGGAGTGTGACTATTGTGGATGTCCGGTACAATGCGATGGAACTCCGAAACGGGTCGATCCATTGTGTCCCGCTCAATTCATGGCGTGTGTAACACAAGACTGCAGTGTAACACCAACCTGCCGCAGAGGCACCTAAAAAATTGATGTCGCCAAATTGCCAAATACCGTCTGAAGTCGATAGAATCACCAAAAAGCAAAAGCTCTCTCGCTGCCCGGACTACCCCCGAGCACCGAGAAAGAAAACGAGTCGTCCTCTCGCCAGGATCCTTCCGAACCACCCAAAAACCAAATGGCTGCCTCTATGTTCGCTCAGGCCTGCGATGCCCTGGTTCGCGAGCGTGACCGTGTGTTCATTGAGCGTGTGGCCAAGGACTACAACCTGAACTTTGAGGAGCTGAGTGCCAAGTACCTCGAGGTGTCCGAGGCTGCTATCAAGGTTCCTCGCAAGTACACCAAGAAGGCCAAGGTGGTCACGGTCGAGACGGCCGAGGGCGAGACCAAGCCGGCACCCAAGCCGGCCGCTGAGAAGCAGTGCTGCACCGCTCACACGAGCAAAAAGGAGCCCTGCAAGTTCAGCGCGCTGAAGGGCGAGGTCTTCTGCAAGCGCCACCTGCGGGCCTCGCTTGGCGAGCCGGCCGAGCCCAAGGCTCCCAAGGCCAAGAAGGCGGCCAAGCCGGCCGAGCCGGTCCACTCGCACCCGGTCGACCAGGAGGCGACCGAGCCGTGCGACGTCTGCACCAAGTACGGCAAGCCGCTCGAGGCTGTCCCGACAAAGTTCGAGACGGTCGAGGCTCGTGCGGCCGATCTCAACAAGAAGGCCTGCCTGAAGATGATTGAGCTCACGGGCGAGACCGAGGAGGAGGTCTCCAAGCCTCTGACCGCTGCTCAGCGGCTGGCTGCTATGTTGGCCGCGGATGACTCGGACAGTGAGTCCGACGCCGACTCGACTATCCTGGAGCCCGAGGCGTACGAGGACGACTGAAAAAACTGAAAGAACCGGGCAAAGTCCCCCTTGAGCTGTGCAAACCCTAGTCTTTGAAGTTTAATGAATGTTATTGTGAACAAAGCCGCCATAAGTGTGTATAGAAATAGGTTCTCGTTCTCTTGCGTGTGAAATTTATATATAGGTTCCATAATTTGTCCAAAAAATGTCTCGTCGTCGTTTTCTTTTCCAGTCATGAATTTCTCAATCTCAGTCAATGCACAGACTGACTGATTTGTCACCCAATGCAATACTATAAATGGAAGTATAATGAGATGAATAGTCAAGTAGTATTCTGTTCCAAAAAATGGGACAAGGAGGAGAAATAAAATAAGAGCCCAGTGAATAAGTCGGATAAGCATTCTACACTAGCCCTAGAAAATTCATGTCGCGTTTCTGCCACGATTCTCTAGGTGTACATCAAGGCAACAATGTCGTACATTCGCCCCACCCTGAAGATTCGCACGCCCGCGCCCCAGCGGTTCACGACCGTCACAAACTCGAGCGGTGGTCGTGTGTCCGCTTGGGTCGATGACGACGAGCCGCGTATTGTACCAACTGGTACGTACGGTCGGGTCGGTGAGATCTGTGCGAAGATTGACCTTGGTACTGGGTCTGTTTCTCACAACTTCGAGCCGCCTTGGTCCCCTCCGCGCGATTACAAGTCGTATGCTATCAAAAAGAACCTGGGACCTGAGTTTCTGCAAAAGTGCGAAGATTGGTACAGGGAACACCCTCCCAATGTGTACGTCCCGGCCAAAGTCCCAGATATTGACCCCGTTCCGGTCACAAAGATGATGAAAAAGTACAGCAAGAAGGGCAAGCCCTTTGACGGTGGTGATTTCGCACAGCCGACCCGCCCCCCGATCGACCGGATGATGGTCGCGTGGGAGTGCGCCGGATACAGTCCGGAAGATATCGAACTCGCACGCGCCCGGCTGGAGTTTGCAGAGAGCCAGATGGATGTTCGACAGCAGGCGCTCGACACGGTCTTTGCCAGGTATCCGTCCGCGTCCAAGCCAGCCTCCAAGACGAAGAAGGTGATCAAGGCTGTTAAAAAGAAGACGACTTAGTTTTGTAATGAAACCCAGTTGGGCTGATATTATGGACGAAGAGGACGCGCTCGCGAAAGTCCCCGTCACTGTGTCGAAGCATGGTGTCAAGATTCGAAAAGCCCCCCCTCCAGTTAAAAAAACCGAACATAGTAAAGGGAAGGATGAAAGAGTCGTGCGCGACGTGTTGTGAACCGTTTAATAAATCAAATCATTCTAAAATCGTATGTAGTTATTGTCCCTCCTTTTCCGCGTGCGCCTCGTGTACCGAACGCTATCTTCTCTCTTCGAGCCAGGATGCGCACTGCATGTCATGTCGCAAAAACTGGCCGCGAAGTTTTATGGCTGCGAATTTTACTCAAAAATTTATGAATAAAACCTACAAGGAGCACCGCGAAAACGTCCTGCTTGAACGCGAAAAGGCACTCATGCCCGAGACTCAGACCTTTGTCGAGCTCGAACTCAAGATGCGACAGCTCATTGTTGAAAAAAATAGGGCGTCGAACAAGATGCAGCATTCGCGCATCGCCATGAACAGGGTCAACCTGCTCACGGATGCCGATATTTCGGCTCAGACGGGACTGGTGAATGACTTTGATATCCGTGTCGAACGCCTGCGTCTTCATGGGGAGAAGAACGTACTCCTTGCAACAGCTCGCGCCAATTTTGAGAATATAGATAATAAAATTAAACTCGTTGGCCTGTATCGATATGGACAGAGACAGTTGAACGAAAAGGTTCGGCGGGCCTTTGTCCGGGCGTGTCCGGCTCTAGACTGCAAGGGCTTTCTTTCAACTTCATGGGAGTGTGGTATTTGTGAGAAGAAGACCTGTTCGGACTGTCACGAGGTCAAGACCAGCGACGACCACACATGCGACCCGAGCAGTGTTGAGACGGCTCGAATGCTCGCCCGGGACTCGCGGCCTTGTCCTTCGTGTGCGAGTATGATTTTCAAGATTGACGGCTGCGACCAGATGTGGTGCACTCAGTGTCACACAGCCTTCAGTTGGCGCCACGGCACAATTGTCACTTCAATTATTCATAACCCGCATTACTACGACTATATGCGCGCAAACGGCGGCCTCCCCCGGAACCCTCTGGACAGGCCATGCGGGGGTCTGCCCGACTGGGCTCGCGTGTTTTCCAGGGGCTTGAAGAACCACGCGATATATCGGGCACCCATTCACGCGCAGCAGGTTCTCATGCCATCGTTTGACCAGAGGCACTTTGACCCGAACCACAACCGTGAGCTCCGCATCAAGTTTATGCTCAACGAGCTCACGGACGATAAATTTAAGATTGCTATTCAGCGAGACGAGAAAAGTCGCCAAAAGAATAGTGACATTTATAACGTTCTGGAAATGTTCGTCAATGTGATGACTGATATATTTCAGAGGTATGTCTCGAGTGTCGGTGCCGCCGACGAGTTTGGTCAAGAGTTTGAGAATCTTCGCATCTATGTGAACGATAATATGAGTTCGGTCAGTCGCAACTTTAGCAACTGCCGGGTTCCTCGGCTTGCGGCTGGTTACACGTGGGACATGTAGGCGCACTTGAGGCTCGGGTCGGCATCCATCTCTGCCCGTGCGTACCTGTTGAACTTGATGACATCTGGGGCAGGCCTGTTCGGGTCGCACAAGAGTCGAACGTTCCACCAGTGTTGTTGGGAGTCTTCGAGGCGCCGCAGCTTGAACCGGGACCATGCCTCATTCGGTTCCATGTGCATCTGCAGGACCTTCTGGACAGCCACATAAATTGTCAGGTATTCTCGTTCCCCGATATTTTGCATGTCCACTCCGGCGGTGTCGACATATTCTTTGATTGAATTATAATTATTAATTTTGAAAAATTCATCTTTCCACAATGCAATGAATTGGCATCCTTCGGATGCGGCAAGAAACCAACTCTCTATGCATGGATACTCTGGACGGGTCATGTTCCCTTCTTTATAATATCCCGTGAATTCCTTACCATTGTGAACCCAATCCAATGGTCGAGTCAGTATGGTTGTCGCATCGATCCATATTCCTCCATACTTTTCGAGAATCGCGAGTCGGATGAAATCAGAAGTCCGAGCGGGGCTATCCGCAAACTTGAGATTCAAAATATCATCCTGGATGTAATTTTGTAAATTTTCATCATCTAAAATTGTAATTTTATAATCGGGACACATCTTCTTCCATGAGGCAATGGACTTTTCCACTATTTCATTCTCATTTCCATTCCAGTAGGTCCATATAATTTTAGGAATTTTATAATTTAAATTTAATAAAATTAAAATTATAAAAATTACAATGATAATGATGATCCACCACATCCTAATGTAGGTTCCGAAAATAGTTAAAAGACCTGGACGTTGTATCATCAATGCGTATCCTTCTCACGGGTTCATGTGGGTTTGCCGGACATTACATGGTTGAACATTTCCTGAATAATGGGGCAGAGGTTGTCGGTCTCGATCGTCTCAGTTACTCTGGAAACATGAACAGAATTTCTGAAATTTTAGATTCAAATATTTATAAAAATAATTACAAGGTGGTTCATCACGACCTGCGGTCCGAAGTGAACAGTTTGGTGTCGACCCGTCTTGGTCAGTTTGATTACATCATTCACGTTGCCGCGAGTACTCATGTCGACCGGAGCATTTCGGATCCCATGAGTTTCGTGCTTGACAATGTGGTGGCCACGTGTAACATCCTGAACTTTGCCCGGACTCAGGCGAATCTCAAAAAGTTTATTTATTTCTCGACCGACGAGGTCTTTGGCCCTGCACCGAACGGTATTCTGCACGACGAGTATGCGCCGTACAATTCCGGCAACCCCTATGCGGCTGCCAAGGCTGGTGGTGAGGAGCTGGCGGTGTCGTTCCGTAACACGTACGGCCTTCCAGTCTACGTGACCCACACGATGAACCTCTTTGGCCCTCGTCAGCACCCCGAGAAGTTTGTTCCTTTGTGCATTCGCAAGATTTTGAACGATGAAACTATACAAATTCACTCGGACAGTACCAAGACTATTCCCGGGAGCCGTTTCTACATCCACCTTGAGGATGTGGTCAGTGCCATATGGTTTGTTATGCACGACGAGACGCCCCACAAGGCTGGTTTCTGCCCCAAATACAATATCGTCGGCAAGGAGGAGACGACGAACCTGGAGCTCGCACAGTGTATCGCAGACGCTCTTGGCAAGCCTCTAAACTATGAGTTGGTCGACTTTCACTCGAGCCGCCCGGGGCACGACCTTCGGTACGCCCTGTCTGGTGACAGGCTTCGTTCGGCAGGGTGGGAGCCCTCGTTGAGCATCCGGGATCGCATCAACGAAGTTGTTGCATGGTGCCTGGACAACAAGGGCTGGATTTTAATGTAATATACTACTAATGAAGTTGGAGGACATAATAATTACTTTACTTTTACTTTTCGTGTTATTTCTAGTGTTTAGATCGAGTAAGTCTGAATTCAAGTCCGAGATACCAGGTAAGACTGTATGGCTGCTGTGGCTCCAGGGGTGGGATTCTGCCCCTAAACTTATCCAACAGGTCAAGGAGTCATGGGAAAAGTACAACCCAGAGTGGAATATCGAATTGGTAGATTCTAAAAATCTCAAGACGTATATAGACGTGAGTTATTTGGATGACGTTCCGACCGACGCCGCAAAGTCTGACGTGATACGGCTGCACCTCTTGGCCAAGCACGGAGGTGTGTGGGCTGACTCGACTATGCTCTGTATGGCGTCACTCGACAATTGGATATATGACGCTGTCCGGCCGGTCGGGTTCTGGATGTGGCACGGGAGGGACGGCTGCACAGGCCCAGCGTCGTGGTTTATAATATCACAAGTTCAGTCGAGTATAATTCAAAAATGGAAAAAGGCATGCGACGACTATTGGGCGTCGAATACAGATGCCAGTCCGTACCACTGGATGGATGTTCTATTTAAGGAACTACTCGACAGCGACTCTGAATTTAAAAATGAATGGGAAAAAGTTCCTTACCTTTGCTGCGAAGACCCTGGTGAGGCTCATATGTTCAAAAGATCCGTGAACGGCTCTGAGATCACACTTCAGAATAAACTCAAAGACAATCCTCCGTATGCACTGAAACTATCTAGACATTATTTTGTCGAAGATGCGAATACAAACGGCAACTTTGCCATACAGCTCGCACTGGACGGCGTAGAATTCAAAAAGCATGAGATGAAGTTCAAGACGAAAGGCGACGAGGTTGGTGATGAAGACGTGATTGTCGCCGCTGAATGTGGTGCTGAGCACGACGCTCGTGACTTGAATGAAATTTGTAAAGAAAACAACTTTAAATTAATGGTTTTTGACAAATGTAACTTTTGCAAACACGTTCCAGACGGTATATGGTGCAGACCTCTTGCAAATGTTGGTCGTGAATCGCATACATATTTAGATTTTACATTAACAAATTATGAAAACTTTCCTAAAAAGGCTGTACTCATGCCGACTCCTATTAATAAGCACGGTCGTAAAGAAAAGCTCGAGAGATATATAAAAACCGGTACAGAAGGATGTGGAGGTGATGCAGGGAATGCAGGATCTCATGAAAACTTCACACTAATTGATTATGAAGGTACAAAGTTGAAAGAAGCAAAGGTGCGCCCTTTTAAGGCTTGGTACGAAACTTATATAGGAGACTGGAAACCTGAACTCCCCACTGTTTGTTATGGAGGCCTTGTTGTCACTACAAGGGACAGGATACAAAAAAGAAAAATCGACGCTTACAAGGAAATACACGAACAGACTTTGATAGGAAATCATTCAGAGGTTGGTCATTTCATAGAAAGATCTCTCAACGTATTATTTTAAATCTTCACATCTATAAATGGAAGTAATAATATTTCTACTCGTCATAATATTTTTAATTATTATTTTAAAACCTTCTTTTTCTTATTTTAATTCAGGTAAGAAATGGGAACTGGCCGTGTTGTGCATAGTGAAGAATGAAGATATGATACTCGAGGAATGGTTCGACCATCACATCTGGCAGGGTGTTCAGCATTTTTATGTTATAGATAACGAAAGTACAGACGGTACAAAGTCTATAATAGACAAGTACGTCTCAAAAGGTTTTGTGACCTATTATCACCTTGAAGGCCAGGCAAAGCAAAAGGAGTACTACAACAAGATATACAGTGAAAAGGCGAAAGGTGAGGCGAAATGGCTTGCGGTCATAGACGCCGACGAGTTCATGTACAATCGCACAAAGGGTCAGACGATGCGCGACTATGTATCGAAGCTCGATCCGAGCACTGTCGGTGGTGCGCGCCTCCAGTTTAAGATGTTTGGGTCGAGTGATCACGACAAGCATCCAGCGACTGTGCGCGACAATTTTCTATGGCGCGAAAAGTTCGAACCGACAGATACATGCTGCCCGTGGAAGACGATCGTGAACACGGCCGAGACGGACAGTCTCGATGTTCACGATCACCCAACTCGAAAGCCTATAGTCAAAGACTATGACAAAGTTATAATAAACCATTATCAGATATTATCAAGAGAATACTATGAAAAGGTGAAGATGACGAGAGGTGACGTTGCTTTTTCCGGTAATGCCAGGGATTGGAAATACTTCGAAGACCGAGACTTTAAACACGAGAAAGATGAAGAGCTCGCCACATTATTAAAATAGCCACGTGAAATTTCATAACCTTCTCCAGGTTCCATTGAGATTCATGTAATTTGTAATTAAAAATTCAATAAATCTTAATTAACGCGGAGCCCCCAACGGGACCTTGACCCGGTGATCCCACCGTACGAAAAGTTCGGAGACGAGGGGCATCTCTACATAGTCAAGCCCCTTCAAGGTGGGCTCGACCACACAGCTCTTGAATCGCATGTACCTGG